>Ga0310123_10002296_pt1 | contig 15313 bp, 18 predicted proteins | sample CB6_AW_1057_MG_FD_203505 | JGI IMG/M metagenome (GOLD analysis project Ga0310123, IMG submission 203505) | Marine microbial communities from Western Arctic Ocean, Canada - CB6_AW_1057 | ecosystem: Environmental > Aquatic > Marine > Oceanic | place: Canada: Western Arctic Ocean | collected... | reverse complement strand
TAGCGCTGTTCTAGTGGGGTTATGTGTTCTACTATATTCATACCCTAAATGTTTACCAGGAGAAGTTTGAGCGTAAGTTGAAGTTTGATATATAGGGGGCGTTACAGCACCATAACCTTTTTCTAATGACTGACCTCCATGAATGACCTTGCTATTAAAATTTAATTTTTTTTTCATTTAATAAAGATCTCCAAATCAGTACAAATGTATTGGATTTTGCATCAAATCATCTATTTTTTAAGAAAAATGAATTTTATTTGTGTAATTAATTATGAGAGTATTCTATTATCTAAAATCATGCAATACCTGTAAAAAAATTATTAAAGAACTTAAGTTCAAAAATAAAACTTGTAGATATAAAAACAAATCCAATTAATAAAAAACAATTTGAAATTATATATTCTATTTCAGGAAGTTTTAAAAAAATTTTCAATAAAAGATCTCTATTATACAAACAAAGAAATTTAAAAAACAAAACCTTATCTGAGTCTGATTATAAACCATTAATTTTAGAGCATTACACCTTTTTAAAACGTCCAGTTTTATTGTATACTAATAAACTTTTTATTGGTAATAGTAAAAACACAATTAATGAAATAAAAAAGTTTCTAAATGAAAAATAGAATCTTTGCTTTATTTGCAGCTTTTGGTGCTACAACTATATATGGTTTAAACCATACAATTGCAAAAGTAGTAATGCCTGATTATGTTGGTGCTTTTGGATTTATAATGTTAAGAGTTGTTGGTGCCTCAATTCTATTTTGGACAGTTAGCGTATTTTTGCCAAATGAAAAAATTGATCAAAAAGATTATTCGAGAATTGTAGGAGTGTCATTTTTGGGCATGTGCATTAATATGCTTATGTTTTTTAAAGGACTAGAACTTTCAACACCAATCAATAGCGGAGTTATTGTTACACTAACTCCAATAATAATTCTGATCTTATCTTCAATTTTTTTAAAAGAAAGTTTAAATCTTCTTAAAATTTTGGGAATTTTAATGGGATTTGCTGGAGCTATAGTTTTAATAATTTATGGAAATAAGTCTATTGTAATAAATGCCCCAAATGTAAGTCTTGGAAATATTTTATTATTAGGAAACTCTATTAGTTATGGAGCATACCTAGTTTTTATAAAAAAATTAACTGAAAAATATCATACTGTTACAATAATGAAATGGATGTTTTTAGTTGGTTCTTTCATGACTTTTCCTGTTACATTTTCTGATTTCATGGAAATTTCATGGCATAACTTACCTTTCTATGCTATCTGGAGAATCGGATTTGTAGTTATCTGTACAACTTTTTTAACCTATTTTTTAAACGTTTATGCTCTAAAAACTCTACCAGCTACTACAATTGGAGCTTTTGCTTATCTTCAACCAATAATTACAATTATTTATGCAATTCTAACAGGAAATGACACCCTTGATTGGGTAAAAAGTCTTGCTTGTGGACTTGTGTTTTTTGGTGTTTATCTGGTTTCAATGAAAAAAAAAGAGATTAAAACTTAATTATATATCAAGATTAAGTCTTTGATTTTTACCTGGAATTCTTGTATCCTTAGATGAAATTATTTTGAAATTTTTTGTTTTATGAATTTTAGTAAGACTTTCACTAAATTTTTTTGGTAATACAGTTAATTTTCTTTTAACTAAATCCATCCAAGCTCCAGTCATTTCATAAAATGCAACATTTTCACCATCACTATTATAAAAATTATGCTCATATTGAAAAAATTTTCTATCATCACTAGTTCCATTAATTTCGAAAGAAACTTTAATTTTTTGATCAAGAAGGACTTCTTTATAATAATAAATATGTTCATTAAAAACTACTGATCCCAAATTCATCTCTTTTAAATTGTTATGATTTAAACCAATTTTTCTTAAAAATTCCATTCGGGTTTCTACAGCATAAGTAATATAAGATATATTCGATAGATGTTTATTAGCGTCAATATCAGAACATCGAATTTCAAATTCTTTTAAAAACATAAAAAAATTTTTATAAAAGTATTCTTTTTCTAATTTTAGCAAAAATTAATTAATTATGAAAAAAATTATATTCACCCTTTCAATTTTGTTCATTATAAATTGTGGAGGAGAAAAGCAAAATAAAAAAGGATTCGAATATAAAAGAATTCAACAAATTGAGAAAAAAAATAATTCTATAACAAAATCATCCATAAAAATAGATCTTAATAATAAAGGAATTGGTCCAATAAAATCCTTTAATTTTAATGATAATATAGATAATAAATTAGTTGAGAAAGGATCTGCTATTTTTAAACAAAAATGCACTGCATGTCATATGCCTGATAAAAAATTAATAGGCCCTTCTATGAAAGGCATATATGAAAGAAGAAGTCCTGAATGGGTTTTAAATATGATTTTAAATCCTATTCAGATGATAAAAGAAGATCCTATTGCCATTGATCTTCTTAAAAAATACAATGGAATAATTATGCTAAATCAAAATATTACTGAAGAAGAAGCTATAGCTCTTTCAGAATATTTTAGATCATTTTAAAGACCAAACTTTACCTCCAGTAGTTTCATTAAGATCAACACATCCTCTTTGTTCTCCAGGAATTGGTGAATAAGCCAAAACATTTTCACCAACATATTCACTAAACTTAAATGCATTTACTGTTAAAGTTCTTAATTCTTGAATAATTTCTGTTGAAAGACCTTTGTTTTTTTCCTCTTTAAGATGATTATTTAATTGCATCTCCCACTGATTTATGGTTACAGAGCTTATACTTTCTTGTTGAGTATCTAATTTTACTTCTTTAAAAAATTGACTTAAACCATCTTTAATTCTTTGTTGAGAATTTAAATCTAATACTTCTTCTATATATGCATCCACAAATTCTGGTAACTTAAGTGATGTTGATCCTGGTATATCTGTCTCTGGAATAATTATCTCCATAAGTTTTAAAATCACTAAAAACTGTTCTTTATTAAAAAAAACTGGATTCCATGAAGTACTCTTTTGACAACTTTGAAGTAAACTTAAAATACTTGGCGTAACAGTTATTACACTGAAACTAATTCCTAAATTTTTAAGAGCTTTTCTTCTATTCATCTTTTAAATTATAAATTCATTTTCTTAAGTTCATTAACAGCATGATTAGCTGCTCTAGCAGTCAGAGCCATATATGTTAAGGAAGGATTTTGATTTCCTGAAGATGTCATTGCAGCCCCATCTGTAACATAAACATTAGGGACACTATGAATCTGATTAAAACGATTTAGCATTGATGTTTTAGGATCTCTTCCCATTCTAGCAGTTCCCATTTCATGAATACCCAAACCAAAACCATATTCTCTATCAAATCCTTTAACGTCTCTAAAACCGGCATTTTCAAGCATTTCTTTTGCCTCTTTAACCATGTCTTTTCTCATTTTTAACTCATTTTCCTTTAATGTAGCATCAAAAGTAATTGTCGGGAGATCCCATTGATCTTTTTTATCGTAATCAAGTATCATTTTATTTTCATGATAAGGAAGAATTTCTCCAAAACCACCTATTCCCATTTGCCAATCTCCGGGTTTCATTATCTCTTCCTTAAACTTTTCCCCATATGCTAATTCTTTAATTGATTTAGACCAATCCGACCTACTTCCTCCTCCTTGATAACCATATCCTCGAATAAATTCTTTGGAATCAGTATTTCCTCCCAAATTCTTAAATCTTGGAATGTAAATTCCATTTGGTCTTCTACCAGTATAGTATTTTTCTTTAAAACCATCGTAATATCCAGAAGCTCCAACACCAAGATGATGATCCATAATATTATGTCCTAACTCTCCTGAATCATTTCCCATACCATTAGGAAAACGGTCTGATTTTGATTGCATTAGTATAGAAGCAGTAGGAATAGTAGATGCGCAAAGGAATATGATCTTAGAAAAATATTCATAAGATTGATTATTTTCTGTGTCTATAACTCTCACTCCTGAAGCTCTTTCTCTTTCTTTGTCATATATAATTTCATAAACAATACTATTAGGTTTAAGAATCATATTTCCAGTAGCTTCAGCTGCTGGAAGTGTTGAAGAGTTGGAACTAAAATAAGCTCCAAAAGGACAACCTCTTCTGCATCGATTTCTATATTGACAAGTACTTCTTCCTAGACCTGGTTTAGTTCCTTCAGTTATATGTGCAGCTCTTCCGATTGTTAGAACTCTGTCTTTATAATTTTTATTAAGAGATGATTTCAATACCTCTTCTACACAATTTAATTCCATAGGTTTTAAAAACTTTCCATCAGGCAATTGAGGTAATCCTAAATTTTCTCCAGTAACACCAATATATTCTTCAACATAATCATACCAAGGAGCTATATCTTTATATCTTATAGGCCAATCTACTCCAAATCCATCTTTTAAATTTGCCTCAAAATCAAAATCACTAAGTCTATAGGTTTGTCGACCCCACACCAACGATCTTCCTCCCACATGATATCCTCTCATCCAATCAAATCGATTAATTTCATTATAGGGATGCTTTATGTCATCTACAAAAAAATGTTTGCTTGACTCAGTTGTTGTATAACCTGTCCTACTTTGCTTTGCTTGTTTTTTCCTTGTCTCATTAGTTATTACATCACCTGTCTTATAATCCCACGGATCATTATTCATTGTAGAATAATCTTCAATATGCTTAACCATTGGTCCTCTTTCTAGAACTAAAGTCTTAAGACCTTTTTCACAAAGTTCTTTAGCTGCCCAACCTCCACTAATTCCGGTACCAACAACAATAGCATCATATTTATCATCCATAAATAGTTTTATAAGCTTTTAAAATATATATTCAAATATATAAAAAATATATAGGTCTGAAAATATTGATTATTTTAGAAAGATTAATAAAATTATATTTAATATGAAACGTAAAAAATTTATTGCAAAAATAGTTAGCTTAAGTCTGTGTGTTATTTTTCTTAGTAATTTAAGTTGTAAGGATATAAAAACTAAATCTAATAATAAAACAAAATCCTCACCTCTCTTCTTCAAACTATCTCTTGCTCAATGGTCTATCCATAGAATGATTAAAGAAAATGACTATGATCCATATAAATTCGCTTCTCTTGCAAAAAAACTAGGATTCGAAGGTATTGAATATGTTAATGCCCTATACGAAGATGTTATGAAAAGCGAAGATAAAAAAAGTGCCATTGAAGTTTTTATAAATAAAAACAAATCCTTAGCTGAAGAAAATAAAATTACTAATGTACTTATAATGATTGACGGTGAGGGTGATCTTGCATCTTCAAATTTGATAAAACAAAAAGAAGCTATTGAAAATCACAAATTATGGATTTATGCTGCTTCAAAAATTGGTTGTTCTTCAGTTAGACTTAATTTATATGGTGAAAAAGATCCTGATAAATGGATTTCAAATTCAATAAAAAGTTTATCAGAACTTTCAAAATATGCTAAAACACTTAATATAAACGTACTTGTCGAAAATCATGGAAGAATTACCTCAAACATTCCCCTATTAATGAAGGTTATTTATGGTGTTAATATGGATAATTGTGGGACTCTTCCTGATTTTGGAAACTTTTGCATGAGTGATGAAGGCTATGGATCTATCTTTGATGGAAGTTGTAAAGAAGCATACGAAATATACAAAGGTATATCTGAAATGATGCCTAAAGCATTTGGTGTTAGTGCAAAATCCTATGATTTTAATTCTAAAGGATTTGAAACAACTATAGATTATAAACGTATGTTAGAAATAGTAAAAAATCAAAATTATAAAGGATTTATTGGAGTTGAATATGAAGGAGAAAGACTCTCAGAACTGGAAGGAATAAAGGCTACCAAAGATCTTCTGATTAAAATTGGAGGTGAAATTTAAATAATTAATTTAATGAGTTTTAAAATTTCTTTTCAACTCTCTTTATTAATGTTTTTTCAATTTTTTATATGGGGAGCTTGGTTTGTAACAATGGGAACTTTTCTTTCTCAAGAATTTAATTCTTCAGGAAGTGAACTAGCCCTTGCTTATGAAACTCAATCAATTGGGGCAATTATTGCTCCTTTCATAATTGGACTAGTTGCAGACAAATACTTTGCAGCTCAAAAAGTTTTAGGTTCAATTCATTTGTTGGGAGCCTTTTTACTTTACAAAGCCGGTGTATCAGATAATTTTTCTGTTTTTTATCCCTATATTTTAATTTACATGTTGTTTTATATGCCAACATTAGCTTTAGCAAATTCAGTTGCATTTAGACAAATGAAAGACCCTTCAAAAGAATTTGCTCCTATAAGAGTTTTTGGTAGCTTAGGGTGGATTGTAGCAGGTCTATTAATTGGATATTTGTCCTGGGAAAGTTCTAGTACTTTAAAAAACACATTTTACATGTCCTCTTTTATTTCATTAATTCTAGGAATATACAGTTTTACATTACCTAATACACCTCCTACAATTGAAAAAAATAAGAGTAAAAGTTTTAGTCAAATAATTGGATTAGATGCATTAAAATTATTAAAGGACAAAGCTTATCTTATTTTTTTTATAGCTTCAATTTTAATATGCATTCCTTTAGCATTTTACTACCAACACGCAAATCAATTTTTAAATGAAATTGGAATGGAAGCTGCTGCAGGAAAAATGACTTTAGGTCAAATTTCAGAAATATTATTTTTATCACTATTGCCTCTTTTTATTAAAAGATTTGGTTTTAAATCAACATTAATAGTGGGAATTTTTGCATGGGGATTACGTTATTTACTTTTTTCACTTGGAGCAGATGGTGTAAATAGTTGGATGCTAATTTTAGGAATTATATTACACGGTATTTGCTATGATTTTTTCTTTGTCTCTGGTCAAATTTATACTAATATAAAATGTAAACCTGAATATAAAAGTTCTGCTCAAGGTCTAATAACTCTTGCAACTTATGGCTTAGGAATGCTTATTGGATTTAGAATAGCTGGATATCTAACCGATTTATATTTAATAAATGATGGACACAATTGGCAAAAAATATGGATTCAACCATCAATTTTTGCTTTTGTTATTTTAATCTTATTTATATTCACATTTAGAAATGAAAAAATCAAAATAAAAAATATATGAACAAAATTAGGCTTGGTATAATTGGTGGAGGTGGAGATTCACTTATAGGTGTTCTTCATAGGGTTGCATCAAGTATGTTTGATAAATATGAAATTATTGGCGGTGTATTTAATCCTGATTATGAACAAAATATAACTTTTGCTGAACAAATAGGAGTAAATACAGATAGAATTTATAAAAACTTTGACGAATTTATTAATAAAGAAACAAAATTATCAGAAAAAGACCGCATAGAGGTAGTCTCAGTTTTAACTCCAAATTTTTTACACTACCCAATGGCGAAAAAACTTTTAGAAAATGGTTTTAATGTAATTTCTGAAAAACCTTTAACCACAAATCTAGAAGAAGCAAAAGAATTATACTCACTACAAAAGAAAAATAATTCAATTTTTGCTGTTACATATACTTATACCGGATATCCAATGGTTAGACATATGAAGCAATTAATCTCCGAAGGTGTCATTGGAGAAATACAAAAAGTTGATGTTCAGTATTATCAAGGATGGGTAAACGGTTTTATTCATGAAAAAGAAAAAAGAAAAACTGTTTGGCGTCTTAACCCTAAAAAAGTCGGAATTAGTTCTTGTATTGGTGATATTGGGACACATGCCTTTAATATAGTTGAATATGTTACTGGAATGGAAGTTAAAGAACTACTTGCAGATTTAAATATGCTATATGAAGATAATAGTTTAGATATTGATGGAACAATTCTAGTTCGTTTCTCGAATAAATTAAAAGGAGTTTTAAGAGCTAGTCAAATTGCAACTGGTGAAGAAAATAATTTAACCTTAGCAATCTATGGAAGAAATGGTGCTTTTAAATGGGAACAAGAAAATCCAAATTGTTTATATCACTTAAAAGATGATGAACCTAGAAGACTTATAAAACCAGGTAATCCATACATTTCTGATTTTGCTAATGATGGGACAAAACTTCCAGCAGGTCACCCTGAAGGAATCTTTGATGCAATGGGAAATATATACAAAGGAGTTGCTAAAGATTTAAGAAATGAAAAGTCTTTTGGTTCTGAATATCCAACATTATATGAAGGCTTAAAAGGCATGAATTTTATAGAAAAAGTTGTTGAATCACATAATAAAGGAAATATATGGCTAAGCCTGGACAAACAATGAAAACAATAAAGGGACCTGCAATATTTTTAGCTCAATTTGTTGATAAAAAAGCTCCTTTTAATAGTCTAGACGGAATGTGCAAATGGGCTTCTGATCTTGGATATAAAGGTATTCAAATCCCTACTTGGGAAAATTTCTTAATCAATTTGGATAAAGCTGCAGAAAGTCAAACATATTGTGACGAATTAAAAGGTAAGATTAATTCTTACGGACTTGAAATAACTGAGCTTTCGACACATCTACAAGGTCAATTAGTTGCAGTTCATCCTGCATATGATTTGATGTTTGATAACTTCGCTCCAGATCAATTCAAGAATAACCCTAAAGCAAGAACTAATTGGGCAATTGATACAGTAAAAAAAGCTGCAGTAGCGAGTAAGCGTCTGGGCTTAAAATCTCATGCAACTTTTTCAGGAGCATTATTGTGGCATACATGGCATCCATGGCCTCAAAGACCAGAAGGTTTATTAGAACTTGGTTTTTCAGAATTAGCTAAAAGATGGAAACCTATTTTAGATTTCTATGATGAAAATGGGGTGGATGTGTGTTATGAAATCCACCCAGGTGAAGATTTACATGATGGTGTAACTTTTGAAAGATTCCTTGAAGCCACAGGAAACCATAAAAGAGTAAATATTTTATATGACCCAAGTCATTTTGTTCTTCAACAATTAGACTATATTGAATATATTGATCATTACCACAGTTTTATAAAATCTTTTCATGTAAAAGACTCCGAATTTAAGCCAAATGGTAAAAAAGGAGCTTTTGGAGGTTATAGTGATTGGATTGATAGAGCTGGAAGATATCGATCTCCAGGAGACGGTCAAATTGATTTCAAAACTATATTCACTAAATTAACTGAATACGGTTGTGATGTATGGGCAGTAATGGAATGGGAATGTTGCATCAAAAGTCCTGAACAAGGAGCTAGAGAAGGTGCTCCTTTTATTCAAAGCCATATAATTGAAGCAACACAAAAAAGTTTTGATGATTTTGCTGGTGGAGATATTGATAAAAATCAATTAAAGAAAATTTTAGGTATATGATAAAGTACAGAATAATTATAACCTTATTTTTTCTATTTTCAACTAGTGGCTTTTCTCAAAACTCAAAATCAGATAATGATTGGGAAATACTCTTCGATAGAAATTCATTTAATAGTTGGCATAGATTTAATGAAGATGTAGTTGGTAATGTCTGGATTATTAAAAAAGGAACTATGGAAATGGATCCGTCAAAAAGAGAAAGACGTGATAGAAGAAATCACGATATTTTAACTGATAAAGAATATACCAATTTTATTTTATCCCTAGAGTGGAAAATATCTAAAAAAGGAAATAGCGGAATTTTATGGGGAATTCAAGAAGGAAAAAAATATAAAGCTCCCTACAGAACTGGACCTGAAATACAAATAATTGATAATAATGATCATCCAGATGCAAAAGTAAGACCAACTTTTCGCCAAGCTGGAGCTTTATATGACCTTTCTGAACCGATAATTGATAACACCTATCCTGCTGGAGAATGGAGTAAAATAATTCTTACTGTAAATTATAAAGTCAATTGTGGAAATGTCTTTTTAAATGGTAAAGAGATAAATAACTTTCCTCTTTATGGAAATGAATGGGATAAATTAATAGCTAAGTCAAAATTTGCTCATCAAACATTTAAAAATTTTAGTAAAAGAAAAAAAGGGGAAATTGGTTTACAAGACCATGGAAATATAGTTTCTTTCCAAAATATTAAAATAAAAAAACTATAAAATAGATATGTTAATATCAATGACTGGCTTTGGAAAGATTCAAGCTCAAATAAATGATAAACTTATTAATATTGAAATCCAATCATTAAACAGTAAGCATTTAGATCTAAATATTAAAAGCAATTATTTTTTTAATAGTTTAGATTCTGAATTTCGAAAATTGATCACTTCAAAGATTAATAGAGGAAAAATTGATCTAAGAATAAATTACAAAAATAACACTGAAACTCTTCCTACTAAAATCAATACTAAAATTCTTAATAATTATATAAATCAACTAAAAAAAATAGATTACGATAATAAAGAAAACCTTCTATCTATTGCAATGAAACTTCCTGAAGTCATTAATTCTGAAAATATAAATGTAAGCCCATTTGAAAAAAAAGAAATATTAACTCAAATTAATAACGTAATAAATGATTTATCTAAATATCAATTAAATGAAGGAAAAGTTCATGAAAAAGAATTTAAGAAAAGAATAAAAATTTTAAACAAATTGCTAAAAACTGCTGAAAAAATTGATCCTTTTAGGATTAAAAAAATAAAGAAAAAAATAAAGAATAGTTTATCGAAAACTACAATATCAATTGACACTAATAGGTTTGAACAAGAATTAATTTATTATTTAGAAAAAAATGATATAACTGAAGAAAAAGTACGTCTAAAAAATAATTTAAATTATTTTTTAGACGTAATGAACGAAGAATCTCCTAATGGGAAAAAATTAAGTTTTATAACTCAAGAAATAGGAAGAGAAATAAACACAATTGGTTCAAAAGCAAATGACTCTGAATTACAAAAAATAATTGTTCAAATGAAAGATGAACTTGAAAAAATAAAAGAACAACTTCATAATATAGCTTGATTGAAAACTGGAAAACTCATAATATTTTCAGCTCCTTCTGGAAGTGGTAAAACTACTTTGGTTAAACATCTCTTGAAACAAAAAAAACTTTCATTATTATTTTCAATATCTGCTACCTCAAGATCTCCAAGAAACGGTGAAACTAATGGAAAAGACTATTTTTTTTTAACAAAAAAAGATTTTAAAAAGAAAATAATGAATGATGATTTTGTGGAATATGAAGAAGTTTATCCCGGATCTTATTATGGAACTCTCAAAAAAGAAATTAAACGTATTTGGGGATTAGGGAAGCATGTTGTTTTTGATATAGATGTTATTGGTGGACTTAACATCAAAAAAAAATATCCTAATCAAACTCTTTCTGTTTTTATAGAAACTCCAAATATAGATCATATTAAAAAAAGATTAATTAAAAGAAACTTGGATTCTAAAAAAAAGCTGAAATTAAGGATGCATAAAGCTCAAGATGAAATTAAATTAGCAAATAAATTTGATGTTCGTCTATTAAATAATGATCTAAATAAAGCCAAAATAAAAGCTGAAAAATTAATTCTGAACTTTATAAAAGATTGAAAAAAATTGGATGTTTTCCTGGAACTTTTGACCCTATCCATTTTGGTCATTTAAAACTTATAAATTTTTTTCTTGAAAAATCTGATTTAGATGAAGTTTGGATAATTATTACACCTTTAAACCCTCTTAAATCAAAATGTTTAACAACAGAAAATGTAAGATTTAAAATGTCTGAATTAGCAATAAGTCATATGAAAAATATAACTATTTCCAAAATTGAATTCTCTTTAAACAAACCAAACTATTCTATAAATACACTAAAAAAATTATCAAATTTGTATCCAGAAAAAAAATTTGTTTTACTATTAGGGGAAGATAATTTATCAAATTTTCATAAATGGAAAAATTATCAAGAAATTTTAAATTCCTATGAATTGTATGTTTATCCGAGAGAATCCTCTTTTTTTTTAATTCCTGAAAATCTTAAGAATAATTCAAAAATAAAATTTTTCAAAGCTCCTCAAATTAAAATTTCAAGTAGTCAAATAAGAAAAAATATATCTGATAATATTAAGGTCTCTAATTTAATACAACCTAAAGTATATAATTACATTAGAAAAAATAAACTTTATTTTATTTGATCTATATCTTTTTTTAACAAATTACTTAATTTTTCAGTTAATGCTTTTCTGCTAAAATTTTCAATATTTGGAAATGAATTTTTTAAAGGCTTATTTTTTATATATGCGTTAATTACTTTTTCTGTAAATGACCTCATTTTTGTTAAATCATTATCTAAAAATGTTTTAGCACAACTTCCCTTTAATAAAAATCTTGACAAATAATTATTAGTATTTCCAATTGAAAGTATTGGAATTCCAGTGGCAATATACTCTAAAACCTTTCCAGGAATCATTTTATTATTACTATCACCATAATAAGTAAAATTTAAAAGTAAATTAGCTTTTTTAATTAAATTAATTGACTGAATATGAGGAAGATAACCGCTATTAACATAATCAATGTTAACTAAATTTTCTCTGATAAATAAGTCCACATCATCTGAAATTTGACCTGCTAACGAAACTCTTATCTTTAACTTAGGATAAATTGACTTTAAATCTTTTAACATTAAGAAAAAAGGTTTGAATGAATGATTATTTGTAAGTAAACCTGAATAAACAATATGGAAAGTAGAATTTAATCTTTGATTAACATAATTAATTAAATCTGAATCATAACCATTTGGAATTGAAAAAAGTTTTTCTGAAAATATATTAGACTTTTGAATTAATTCATCATGAAATGAATCACCTATAGTAGTTAATATTTTATCAGCTTTAATCAAAACTTTCTTCTCCAACCTCTCATCTTTTTTCTGAGCATACTTTGTTCTATACATTTCTTTCAAATAAAACATGCTACTCCATGGATCTCGAAAATCTACAATCCACTTTAAAGAAAACTCTTGTTTTAAATTTAAGCCTATAAGATGAGATGAATGTGGCGGTCCTGTAGTAACCATATATTTAACTTCTTCATTTTTTATTATTTCTCTCCCTTTTTTTAAAGCATAATTAACCCATCCTTTTCTAGCATCAGGAATAAAAAAATTTCCTCTAATAAATGCTGCTAAATGATGAAAGAAATTTTTTTTAAATACTTCCCCTTTTTGAATTCCTTCATTAGAATTTCCAAAAATTAAATTTGAATAAAATTTCAAAGGTTCTATAGTATTGGTTCGATAAACAACTAGATCATCAACATAACCTTCTAAAGAATCATCAATAACTGAATAAGATGCTTTTGATTTTTTCACTGTTATTATAATTGGATGCCATCCAAAGTCCTTTAAATATTTTGAAAAATATAACCAACGTTGAACCCCAGATCCTCCAGAAGGAGGCCAATAATAAGTAAAAATTAAAATCTTTATTTTTTGCAACTTTAATTAATTTTTTGATCTTTTCCATATAGGAACAGAAGAACAAGCCTCTCCATAAAAAAGACTTTTAGAAACGGATTTTAACAAAATAATTAATTGAACATAAGCATTATCTGGAATAGAATTATCAGAACATCCTTTTATCATAACAGCTTCATCTTTAAAAGGGCTTAAATCAAATTTTCTAATTCCGTTAAACTACCATGAATAATTTTTTTTGCAAAAGGTTCCAGATACGAAGTAACCAATAAAGGTGCCCACGATGGTAAAATAGCATTAGTCGAACAACCAATAGCTACAAATTTATCCTTGTATGAAATCCATTCATGAGATTTAATCTTTATTCTGAATTCTTTTTCTCTTAAAATTAAACCATTTTCTAACCACTGGGACAAATCAATAAACTCTCTTTTCCCTTTTGGATAAAATTCCTCCAGATCTATTGTTTTTATAGAACTTTGAGAAACACGATTTGTAATTTCAGTTGACATACTATAACATTCCTAACTCAAGTTTAGCTTCCTCACTTATTAGATCTTTACTCCATGGTGGATCAAAAGTTATTTCCACTTGAGCATCCTTAATTTCATCTATTGACTTAACTTTCTCTTCTACTTCAACTGGAAGAGTCTCTGCTACAGGACAGTTAGGGCTAGTTAAAGTCATTAATATTTTTACATCGTTATCCTCATTTACAAATACATCGTAAATTAACCCTAATTCATATATGTCTACAGGTATTTCAGGATCAAAAATAGTTTTTAAAACCCCTATTACTTTTTCACCTAATTTATTTGTGTCATTTTTATTATTGTCCATTATTAATTTATTTGAATATTAAATACCAACGCATACATTTTTATCTGTTTTACCATAGAAACTAAACCATTAGCTCTAGTAGGAGATAAGTGTTCTTTTAAGCCTATTTGATCAATAAATTTTGTATCTGATTCTAAAATTTTTTTTGGTTCTTGATTTGAAAACACTCTAATAAGAATAGCTATTATACCTTTCGTAATAATTGCATCACTGTCTGCAGAAAAAAAAACTTTTTTCTCTTTTAATTCAGCATGAAGCCAAACTTTACTTTGACAACCTTTAATTATATTTTCATCAACTTTAAATTTTGGTTCTATAATAGGAATTGATTTACCTAATTCAATTATATGCTCATATTTTTGCATCCAATCTTCAAATAATGAAAATTCAGAAATTATATCATCTTTAATAGACTCAATATTATTCATTACTAAAAATAAAAATTATTGTAACATCATTTTAGCTTTTTTTAAACCTTTAATTAATAAATCAATCTCTTCCATGGTATTATAAAAAGAAAAAGACGCTCTTACTGTTCCAGGTATTTTATAAAAATCCATTATTGGTTGAGCGCAATGATGTCCTGTTCTTACAGCAATGCCCATTTTATCTAGAATACTTCCTATATCATAAGGATGAATTCCATTTATATTAAATGATATAACTGGTGTCTTATTAGATGACTCTCCATAAATTTGAATTCCATCAATCTTTTTTATAGCTTGTTCACCATAATAGAGCAATTCATTCTCATATTTTGAGATATTATCAAAACCTATAGAGTTAAGATAATCTATAGCTGCTCCAAAAGCAATAACTCCAGAAATATTAGGAGTGCCAGCCTCAAATTTATGAGGTAAATCTGCATAAGTTGTCTTATCAAAAGTCACTTCTGAAATCATTTCTCCACCGCCTTGGAATGGAGGAAGATTATTCAAAAGATCCTTTTTACCATAAAGCATACCTACTCCAGTAGGACCACACATTTTATGGGCTGAGGTTACATAATAATCCACATCCAAAAACTGCAAATCAGTCTTTATATGAGGCGATGCCTGAGCTCCATCAATTAAGACCTTTGCTCCAACAGAATGAGCTCTTTTAATTATTTCTTCAATTGGATTAATAGTTCCTAATACATTAGAAACATGATTTAAAAAAACTAATTTGGTTT
>Ga0310123_10002295_pt1 | contig 15315 bp, 15 predicted proteins | sample CB6_AW_1057_MG_FD_203505 | JGI IMG/M metagenome (GOLD analysis project Ga0310123, IMG submission 203505) | Marine microbial communities from Western Arctic Ocean, Canada - CB6_AW_1057 | ecosystem: Environmental > Aquatic > Marine > Oceanic | place: Canada: Western Arctic Ocean | collected... | reverse complement strand
AAGGTCTTCTAGCGAAACGCCAGAAATCCGCTCCAAGACTCGCCCTAGAATTCGGGTGTTGGGGCCGTAAGTCCACCTGCTTCCCGGATCATGAAGCAACGGAAGCTGGTCAATAGGCTTGTCCCGTTTTTGCTCCAACAGCCTGGCGGTGTGGTTGGAAAAGGCGTACCCAAAGCCGGCGGTATGGTTTAGCAGATGCCGGATGGCAATTTCACCTTCTGCGGGGCGGGTGGTGTAGGTTGAATTGGTCTCGTTGAAGTAGGCAACCACCTGCGGATTCTTGAATCGCGGGAGAAACCTGGAGACCGGATCGTCCAAATCCAACTGTCCGGCTTCACGGAAGGTCATTGCCAGGACTGAGGTAATGGGCTTAGTCATTGACATAATGCGGAACATTGCGCCTGCCGGTGAGCGTAATCGGCTGGCCGTATTAAGTTTGCCGAATGCCTGGTGGTACAGAACCTGGCCCTTGTCGGCCACAATGCCTACGACACCAGGTACATCTTGGCGCTCCACCGCCGTAAGCAGAAACTGATCGATTTCATTGACAGAAGTCATTTATAGGTACTATCTCCCGCATTAAGGAACGAACTCGAACAAAGAAGGGACTAGCCTACCACCAGTGAGTTTCGTCTAGGTCTTCAATGCCGATTCTGGCGGCGTCCCAGGGACGGGCGGGTAGGTACTTCCAGCCGCCGTCGGAGAACATTACCACAATGTTTCCACCGTCCATGTCTTGGGCGATCCGCAGAGCGGCGTGTAACGTCGCGCCCGAGGAAATTCCTGCCAGCAGTCCCTCTTTTTCAACAATAAGATGGGTGGTGTTAATGGCGGTGGCACTGTCTACCATAAACCGACGGTTCAGCATGGATAGGTCCAGCAGCGGCGGCACGTAACCCTCGGATAAGCTCCTTAACCCCTGCAACGCCTCGCCCATCCTGGGTTCCACGCCAACAATCTGCAAATTAGGATTGGCCTCCCTCAGCCGCTTACCCACGCCGGTGATGGTCCCTCCGGTGCCGATGCCCGCTACCAGCACATCAATCTGAGGCAATGCCTGAACTATCTCTTCCCCGGTGGTCCGGTAGTGGGTTTCCTGATTAATACGGTTGTCAAACTGACCCAGGTAGTGGCAATCCTGGGCTTGAGCCATTTCTTTGGCCAGGTCAATTGCGCCTTTCATGCCGGCCTTGGGCTCGCACCAGGTTATTTCCGCGCCATATAATTCCAACAGGTCGCCAATGCTGGGAGCCACTTCGCCGGGAATAATAACCCGAACCTTGTAACCTCGCTGTTTGGCAATTAGCGCTAGGGCAATGGCGGTGTTGCCGCTGCTGGCCTCTATAATCGTGTCACCCATGCTGAGGTCTCCGCGCTGTTCTGCTTCCTCCACCATCGCCAAGGCTATGCGGTCTTTGATACTGCCGCTGGGGTTTTGCCCCTCCAGCTTGGCAAAAAATAGGATACCCTTTTTGGGCGACAGATGAGGCAGTTCGATCAGCGGCGTGTTACCGATCAGGCTGAGCAGAGTGGTATCCGGCATGCAAAAACGCTCGTCTTTGGCAGAATGTGGATGCGTAAATTATAACATCAGGGCGTATGAATGCTTGAATCCCCGCCTAGAAGAAACGGCGTCCGGTTGGTTTCGTGTATGCTCCCTATCTCAAGCGCTATTCAACCGCTACACTTTTTGTAGCGAGCTCTCCATACATCAAAAGATCTAATCAATACACCGCTATCCTTTTGCTGTTTGAGATGTTTTAACTAACAATTGACGCCCTTAATTAGGCTGGAGTCAAGGTTGCAGAAAGCATACGCGCAAGTGCGTACCCCAGATCACGTAGAGGAAGACTTGATACGCGCCGGCAAACGGGGCGACCGAGATTACTTTGCGCTGCTGTATGAAACTCATGCGGACCGGGTCTACCAATACTTGTTAAGGCGACTGGGAGAACCGGCAAATGACTAGGAGCTTACCGCGGAAGTGTTCATAAAATCCATGAATGCCCTGCCATAGTTCAAAATGACCGGCGCACTAATAATCGCGTGGTTGATGCGTATCGCCCATAACTCTTCGGTGAACCACCCGAAAAACATACCGCCGTAACGAGGTGGAGCTTTTTGATACAGGGGTCTCCCCCTGGAAACTCGGACAAATCCAACGGTTCTGGGGGCTCAGGCAAGAGTGATGGGAAAGGTAACTCCGGGCGAGGCGGGGATGAGTCTGACGCTGATGGCGTCTAAGCCGAGGCATCAGGGCTTATCCAAAATTGTCATTAAAGCACAAGAAAGTGAAAGGGCGTCCCAAAGGGGGACGCCCGTCAAGCTTTGACGAAATTTCAATACCCAGCTATCCGGTGGCAGTTCCCACCAATGCCTCGATCTGGTCTGGCTGCGATGGAATCTCCGCCGAAAGATTTTGGTATCCGCCGCCGGTAACCAGCACGTTGTCCTCAATGCGGATGCCAATTCCTTTCAACACTGCGGGGGATTCAGTGGCTAGTGGGCCGAAATAGAGGCCCGGTTCCACCGTAAAGACCATCCCCTCCTGCAACGATATTGATTCGTCGTTCACCCTGTACTGTCCAGCGTCGTGCACGTCCAGTCCCAGCCAGTGGGAGGTGCCGTGCATATAGTAGGGTTGATGCGCGCGTTGTTCAATCAGGCCATCGACATCGCCGTGCAGCGCTCCTAACTCGACCAGACCCTGCACCAAAACCCGCAAAGCAGCCAGGTGAACATCTTCAAACCGGGCTCCCGGGGCGATCACCTCAAAGGCTCTGTGTTGAGCCTCCAATACCACGTCGTACACTGCCCGCTGCTCCGGAGAGAATCTACCGTTGACTGGCCAGGTGCGGGTAATGTCTGCGGTGTAGTAATCTACCTCGGCTCCAGCGTCAATCAGCAGCAGGTCGCCGTCCTGCACCTGCGCGCGGTTGGTGACGTAATGCAGGGTGCAGGAGTTTCCACCGGAAGCGACGATAGAAGGATACCCGTTGCGGGGCGAACCCTGTCTGCGGAAAGCGGATTCCATCTCAGCTTGCACTTGGTATTCGTATCCGCCAACTTTGGAGTGCCGCATGGCCGCATCAAAACCCTGGGCGGTCACTGCGATTGCCCGTTGCAATGATTCGATTTCGTCCACCGACTTGAACAACCTCATCTGGTCGATAACTGGTTTGGGATCATGAATGCTCAGGAGCGGATTCCCGGCCCGCTGCGCTCCGTCTCGTCGGCGGTTCACCAGGTCAGAAATGATCTGGTCCATCTTCCCGTCGCTGCCCAGACCGTATTGGACAACTTCGACATCTTCCAGCAACTTGGGCAATTCTTCAGTCAGCTCGTCGATGGAGAAGGCGGCGTCGGCGCCGTGCAGTTTCATCGCGCCAGCCACACCAGCGCGATAACCGACCCAAATCTCAAACTTGGGGTCGTAGGGCCGGACGAACAGAACGTAGGGGTCGGGATGGCCGGGGCGCAACACCGCCACCGCGTCGGGTTCGTCGAAGCCGGTCAGGTACCAGAAGGTAGACTGCTGTCGGAACTCGTAATCAACATCATTGTTGCGGGGTGCGTCATGTCCAGCAGTCAAGATTATTGCGCCGCCGCCCAGCGACTGCATTAGTTTCTGTCGGCGATTCGCGAACTGGCTCACCGACGGCTGTAAGGTGGCACTAGTCATTGGCCCTCCTGGTCATTGGCCTTTCAAGGAATTTTACAGGATTTGGATGATATTTGGATGATATTTGGATGATATTTGGATGATATTTGATCGCACTCAAGGATATCCGATTGATCCTAAGCAACATCCAGTTCTTGTTTGATATCATCCACCACCTGGCCGGTACTCCTGGTCCGCCATCGCCGGCGGGCGTTGATGGGCTCGTTCTCAATGTCGGGGAACACCTTCATGGTGACGAACACCGGGCCGGGTTCGCTGAGTATCCTCTCTATGTTATTCGAAAAGTCCTCCAGGTTGTCAAAGGAATAGGTGGACTGATATCCGGCACCTTTGGCGATTATGTCGTATGCCACATCCTGGGCGTTGGGCACCGGTTGGCCGCCGGTGGTGGCGTACACCTCGTTATCCAAGACAAAGTGGTAGAAGTTCTGGGGCGCTTTTTCAGCGATAGTGACCAGCGCACCCAGATTCATTAGAATGTCGCCTTCCGAGTCGAATAGCACGACTTTCTCATCGGGTTGCGCCAGGGCCATTCCCATGGCAAACGAGGCGTGACCACCCATGGCAGGGTCGCCGAGAGGAACGTCTCGTTTTTCGTTGGTGCTAATGTTGATCCAGTGCCGTCCGCCCCGCCCGGGTATCACTACCGCATCGCCCCGAAAAGGTTGGAAGACACGAAACATGTCGGCCATATTGAACATTTTTAACTCCTGTTGTTAACACCACCCATCTGGGCTCGTACCGTGTGAATCGTGTATCGATTATTAGTTTTTCCTCTCCTTTTATAGGAGGGGATTGAGGTGAGGGGTATCACCCTTAACCCAACCCTCTCCCATCAAGGGAGAAAGGGTCTAGCCAGTCCGTCAAGGTACCTTTCATTCCATCCTTGATATGAGGCTGGCCCAAGTGGGGTGAGATCCAAATTTACCGCGATTTATTTAATGAAAGCCGTGATATTCGTCGCCGACCAGGATCGCTACCGGCCGCTTGGTGCGCTCAGCTTCGGCAAAAGCCACGGAGATACGCTCAGAATCGGCGTCGTTCTCCACTAGATAATACTGAATGCCAAAGGCGTTCAGGAAAGGCTCCGTATAGGTGGCGGCGGTGTCCGAGTTAACTCCATGTCTGGTGTAGCCCCGATAGCCCACCATGATCACTACTGGAATGTTCAAACCCAATCCCCAGCCCCGCAGGGAGTCGCCCGACTCCATCAAGCCGGTGTTCTGGATAAGTATGATTGGTTTCTTACCTCCAACCGACAGCCCGGCGGCGGTGGAGAAGGCTTGCCCTTCCCTGCTCACCGCGATCAAGTCCAGCGTCGGGTCTTCCTTCATTAGCATGTAAAGCCAGTTGGTTTCACTGTCGGGCAACCAGACCACGTGGCTGACTCCGTTCTTCTTCATCTCCTCAAGCACTGTCTGTGGATTAAGCTCGGCTTGCTGCTGGGTCATTGCGTTACCTCCCTGGGCCACTGTGTAGCGGCGGCAGGCCTGATTATATCCTGAGCGACGATGATGTCAACTGAATACACGGGTAACAACCACTGTCTAAAGTTTGTGGTAAGCATTGTAGCCGGGTGTAAAATGTGCCGGACGGGCGTTGGTAATTGGTGCCACAAGCTCAATTGAACGAGGTCTTTGCATGCCGAATATATCAATGACTATGGCGTCGGCGTTTAGGGCTGGGTTATTGCTGGCGATCGTCGTGGGTCTGGGGATTGTGGCCAGCCAATCCCGGGTGGCGGCGATAGGGGGTCCGGTGGTGGCCCAAACCGGGTCAGGCGGCCTGGCGCAATTCGAGATTGGTGAGGATGAACTGATTTGTCTAGGGGTTAGGGCGACCATCGCCGGGACTATGGATGCCGATCTGCTGATCGGCACCAAAGGCCCGGATGTTATTGCAGGGCGGGGTGGCAATGACATTATTGACGGTAAGGGTGGGGATGACATACTCTGTGGCGGCTCCGGAGATGATTTTATTCTGGGCGGCCCCGGCGACGATTTTATCCGCGCCTGGTCTGGTGATGACTTTGTTAACTCAGGCCCCGGTCGGGATACGGTGCTGGCCGATGATGGAGATGATTACCTGGTTGGTGAAGGCAGCCGCGACTTTTTGTCGGGTAGCGGGGGCAACGATATTATCTTCGGCGGCGAGTATTTGTTTGACGGACAGGAGCCCGGCCAATTTTATGGTGATGACGTGATGCTGGGCGGCCAGGGCGATGACATTATTATTGGCGACGATGGAAACGATAGTATCCTAGCCTTCGGCGGCAACGACTTCTTGCTGGGCGCAGGTGGTGACGACTTTATCAGTGGCTCCTCAGGAGATGATTACATCGACGCAGGGCCTGGTTCCAACGACCGGTGCGATGGTGGCGCGGGGGTAGATTCATCAGTTAATTGTGAAATCCGAAATAAGATAGAAAGGCGGCAAACCCGCAGCTTTCCGTTTGTTCGGTGAGGATTGATTAATGCAATGCCAAGAATCGGCTGTTACGTGGCATCATGCTCGACCAACTACCCATGAGCTAGTTACAACCGGTTCTTACTGAGCCACTTCGGCAAGCTCGAGACGGGCTTGCCGAAGGGTACGGCTAAAGCAAAGCCGAACATGGTGTTTGGCTGAACCGACCAAATGAGGTCTATTCTCCGACGAGGTGAATTACTTGCAACGAGACTTTATCGGCTATGGCCAGAACGTTCCCCAGGTGCGTTGGCCCAATGATGCCAGGATTGCGGTGTCGGTGGTGGTCAACTACGAGGAAGGTTCCGAGCATTCCTTACTAGATGGCGACGACTACCATGAGACGAATAATGAGGTACCCTCCCCGGTGCCACCGGGGATCAGGGACCTGAACAACGAGTCCTTCTTCGAATATGGCAGTCGAGTCGGTGTCTGGCGGCTGCTGGATTTGTTCGACCAGCATCAAGTGAAGACTACGTTTTATTGTTGCGCGCTGGCCCTGGAGCGCAACCGGGAAGTCGCCAGCGAAATTGTGGCACGAGGGCATGAAGTCTGCGGCCATGGGTATCGCTGGGAGGAGTATCATTCGGCGAACGAAGATGAGGAGTGGGAGTCGATTAAAAAGACCATCGCATCTCTCGAACAGACCACCGGTCAGCGTCCGGTGGGGTGGTTCACTCGATACGGCCCCAGCATAAACACCAGGCAGTTGGTGGCGGCAGAAGGCGGATTTATCTACGACAGTATGGCGCTGAATGATGACCTGCCTCATTACGTGGCAGTGAAGGGCAAGCCCTGGCTAGTGGTGCCCTACAGCTTTGAGACCAATGACGCCCGTTTCTGGCGGGGCGGACTGGTTAGCGTAAACGACTTCTACGAGTACCTTAAAGATGCCTTCGACTGTCTCTACGAAGAAGGCCAGACCCATCCCAAGATGATGTCGGTTGGTCTACACTGCCGTATCACCGGGACTCCCGCCAGGTCTCGGGCAGTGGCCCGCTTTTTGAAATACGCCAACGGTTTCGATGGAGTATGGTTTGCCCGGCGGGACGAGATCGCGCGCTGGTGGCTGGAACACTACAAATGCAACTAGAGCCCCCAAAGTTTTTAGAGTACTGTTGCGTCTTCCGTGAGTCCGGGTAGTCGTTTAGTTTGCCGGGGCAGAAATGATAGACCATTCGTCGCGCTAGCCTTAGACGGTGCCCAGATACAAGGATGGTCGAGAAGATCTGGTGGACTCCAACCCAAGCCGGGATGACGAGAACCAGACTGAACCACTACCTGAGCCCACCATCAGTGCTCAGGTCTAAGCTAGGCTTCTAGTAAAGTGGCTATAAACCCGCTGTGTGGCACCAATTAGCGGCTAATCCGCTGGGACGGCGGCTCCAGAAGTCTTGAAAGCGGGCATGACCTCTTTGGCGAACCACTCCAACTGTTCCAGGATTACTTTCTGCGGGGCACCCGCTGGTTGGCCGACGCTGACCCGGTTCAGTCCCGGGTACTCAGCCTCCACTGCTTTCAACTGTTCAATAATCAACTCTGGCGGGCCGCAGAGGAAACCGCCACGTTCCACCGCCCTGTCAATTGTGGGCAGGCCAGCGGTAGGAGCGCGTTTGGGGTCGCCCATAGCCTCAATCTGATCGTCGGAAAGGTTGCGTACCAGGCGCAACGGGCCGAACATTTTCAGGTTTTCTTCGTAATATTTGGCGGCCTCTTTAATCGCCTGCTCCTGAGTATCCGCCAAGTAGAAGTGGTATCCGACGCTCAGGTTTTCACCGAGTTGCAGATCTCTACCGGCCCGCATCTGAGCTTGCTGATAGGCCTCCACCACATCTCGGATGGCCCCGCCTTCAGCGACACCGCCGCCGATGATACCCTTTATATTGTGCTTGGCCATGAAGTCCAGGCCCCGGGGAGTGGCGCTCTGTATCGGCTGCCAGCATTCCACCGGCAGATTCGCTGGTCGGGGCACCAGGGTTATCTCCTCCAGTTCATATCCCCGGTAAGGCACTCTGGGCGGAATCGTGTAGTTTTTCCCCTGGTGCGAGAAGGACCGTTCGTTAAAAGACTTGAATATAATCTCCACCTGCTCTTCAACCAGGTCCCGGTTAGCGGCTTGGTCCAGCAGCGGAGACCCGAAGGACTCAACCTCACGAGTATGGTAGCCTCGGCCTACGCCAAAGATAACGCGACCCTTGGTCAGGATGTCGGCGGTGGCGAAATCTTCAGCCAGGCGTAGCGGGTGCCACATTGGCGTGATGTTGAAACCACAGCCAAAGTTGATCCTTTCAGTCAAATGTGCCATGTGGACGCTGAGCAGCAAGATGTTGGGCAGGCACTCGTACCCTTCCGGCTGAAAGTGATGCTCGGCCATCCAGAAAGTGTCATAGCCGGAGCGATCCATCAACTGAGCGATAGCCAGTGATTTGTCAAAGGCAGTGGCCAGATGCTCGTCGGGGTAGGAGCGGTCGTTGACCGGGGTGCCGCCGTAGCCGACGTCTTCCATGTCTACGTGGCCAGCGAAGAGACTATCAAACTTGGTAATCATTAGTCGTCTCCTGAATCAAATTTTCAGAGGTAGAACCTCATTCTAGCCGTTGGGAATAGTGTGTCAACCTGCTCAATCCAAGCTTTATTGGCGTATAATGGATTTAGTGATGCATGTGATTATCATAATCCGACAATTTAATACAACCGGCATGACCAATCGCGGCATAACTTATTGTATGTACGCATTGTCAGAAGCTGATTAGCGGGAGACACTGTTTTAATATGGTAGAAGGCGGCATTTACCCTTTTCTGATTCCTTTCGCGCGGACCGTAGCCGGATTCTGTATTGCTGTCATGCTGGGAATTTGTGGTGGTTGGGTGGCAATAACCTTCAATCACATGGTCGGGTTTCCCTGGGATCTGGAAGTCCACCGTAATATTTATATATTTGGTATCGGCATGGGTGGAGGAATCGGCGCTTACTTTGGCTGGATGCATTTAAGCGTCAAGTGGTACTTGATTGCCGGGACAATAATGCTGGTGTTGGCTGGGGGAGTGTTTGGCGCTTACTTGGGTCTGGAGTACGGTGAGGTAGTGGAACCCAATTACTTGGGGCGGCGGTACACCATCGACAACATGATGCACTGGGGCGCGGCCATCGGAGGTATTACGGTAGCCACCGCGCTGGGTCTCTATAACGAAGTCAAGAATATGGGCCGGTAGCTAGAGTCCATTCACAACTTTCTGAGTCTGGGCATGCTCACCGCCATAATCAGGGCCAGCCCGGCTAGCCCTACGCCGTTGACCAGCAGCGCGATTCTGGTACCGCTCAAATCGGCCAGGTAGCCCAATTGGAGCTGCCCTAGGGGAGCGGTGCCGACGGCAACGGTCCATGATCCCATCGCCCGGCCTCTTTGCTCGTCGGCCACGCTGGACTGCAACAAGCTCTGGTGCAGCACGTCGGTGATGGCGGCCATCATGTTGACGAAGGTCACAAACACCAGTGCCATCCAGAAGGTCACAGACTGGCCCAGGAGAACTTCACCCACTCCGAACAGACCAATGGTTACCAGTAAAAATATCCCCTGTCGTTTGACTTGACCCAATATGGCCAGCCCAGTTACTCCTATTGCGCCGCCAACGGAACGGAAAGCAGTAAGGACTCCCAAGCCGGCCGGGCCAACCTCTAAAACATGCAGTGCCAATACTGGTATCAACACCTGGTGCGAGAACCCCAGAATCTCGGCGGCGACGGTCGAAATTATCAAAACCAGCATCACGCGGTTAGACCGGAGGGCCCTGAAATAGTTGAGCAGGTTATCTTTTAGCGACTCCCTGTCGATTGGCGCCAAACCGCCCAGCCGTCGCAGGAAGTAAATTGGCAGCGCCCCCAAGAAATAGCTGGCGCCCATGCCTAGAAAGGATGCCGTTGGCCCATACCACTCGATTAGCCATCCGGCGAGCAATGCGCCGACGACTTCTCCTGCTCTCTGGGCCAGGCTGATAGAAGCGATCCCGCTGACCGCCCCGCTGGAGCCAACGACATCGTATACGTATACCTGCCGGGCGGTCATGTAAAAAGCCTGCAGCGTACCCAGCAAAAAAGCGAACAGCATTATCAGCAATACGGTGAAGTTTTCAGTGTATAGCACCATTGCTATTATCAAAGAGGCCAGCATCATTCCCCAGACCGCATTTCGCATCAGGGCTCGGCGGTCCAGTCGGTCAGCTACTGACCCAGCTAATAGTCCCACCAGCAGATTCGGCAGCGAACGCACGGCAAAAAATGTTCCGACCATGATGCCTGAGCCGGTCATATCGAATATCAGCCAGCCAAGCGCCACAAGTTGCATTCCCTGGCCAAATTGGTTGCAAAAGGTTGAGGCCCACAACATGCGCAGATCGGGGGAGCGGAAAGACTCAACCAACCTGCCATAGCGAGATCGGCTCGAGAACCCCTCAGATGCTTGAGAATTATTGTTGGAAGATAGCATGGGCGGCCAGAGAACAGAGTGTATGAGGAACGCCGTCTGTGACGTACTGCTGAGTCTAACACAATCTGAACGTCGATATCGTAACTGTCGACGAACCTTGGGCGACATTTTGGGTTGATTTGAGATTTATCCAGGGATGGCGGGACTTGAAATATGGGGGCAATTCTGGCAAGATGGGCTAATGAGAATTGGCGCTTTTGAAATAGACGATCCGATCCCAGATCTGAAGGATCCTCACGTTTTTGCGATGGTTCGCCCTTGGGTGGACGTAGGAAGCGTAGGAACTCTTACGCTTACCCGGTTGGAACATTTCCTGGGTTCCAAGGAGTTGGGCCGGCTAGTGCAGCCGGGCAAATATTTCGACTTTACCAGGTATCGCCCGACCATGCGCCTGGTGCAGGGACAGCGGGAAGTTACCGTGCCGAACAGCGTTATCCGCTACTCTACTTCCGAGGATGGTGCAGATTACCTGTTCCTTCATTTGATGGAGCCCCACGCCAACAGCGAAGAATACACCGACTCCATCCTGGACGTGATCAAACAGTTTGGCGTCAAGCGCTATTGCCGCTTGGGAGCCATGTACGACGCCGTGCCGCATACCCGGCCTTTGCTGGTCACGGGCACGTTGGGTGATGTGCCGCAGATTAAAGAAGTCCCCAACTTCAAGATACGCCGCAGTACTTATCAGGGTCCGACCACCATTATGAACCTGGTTTCAGAAGGCATTGAAAAGATGGGAGTTGAAACCATCAACTTCATGGTGCATCTTCCCCAGTACCTCCAGTTGGAAGAGGACTATACCGGCACTTCCCGCATGATTGAGGTGCTGTCTTCAGTCTACGCCAATATCCCATCAGATTTGGCTCCAATACGCCGGGGGCAGCGGCAGTATCGGGAGTTGAGTTCGGCGGTGGAGCGCAACTCGGAGTTGAAGCAGCTTATCCAGCAGATGGAAGCTTACTACGACGCTCAACTCGATGCCGAAGATAATAAGCCAGACGAACCAGCGCCTTTGGTGGACCTGTCGCCAGAGATTGAGCAGTTCCTGAGCGAGCTTGGTCAGCGTATGGATACCGAGGAGTGAATCTTCACGGTTAAAATTTTGCCCGATGGCGGGAATGATAATAATTAAAGAGACCCTAGATGTTAGTCTAGGGTCTCTTTTGATGTTTTTTGGTTGGGGCTTGACGCTCTCAGAACAGCGACATCAACACCATCGCGCCGACAGCTACGGCCAGCACGAACATCATAGCCGGGAAGGCACTACCATTCGTGTCCTTGCTTTGCAGTTCCCAAGGGCGATCCTTGTAACGCCGCAATCTCTGCCGGTCCATTTCCCATAGATAGTGTCCAACCCTGCCTCGGTAACGCGACAACATAGTCCGAAATCTTCCTGACCCTGCATGTATTTGTGATTATATGATAAACCATAAACGCGGTATTCGTCACTGGAGTATTAATATTTGGGGTTGTACCAGGGGTTGATCAGGAAATATCGGCATTGTGGCTGGGGTAGCGTTGGGGGGATATTGGTGGCAACGGAGGGGTTCGAACCCACGGCCTAGCGCTTATGAAGCGCCCGCTCTAACCACTGAGCTACGTTGCCACCTGGAGCGCGCCGACCAGCCGCCTTGCGCTACTCACGATTAATTATACTAAGTCCTACTGGAGGGTGGTGTCAATTGGTTTGGAGCGCCAGCGGGCAGATTTTGCATCTGCATCGGCTTGCTCCGGCGCAATATTATCGCGGATGCCGGAGACCTGATCGCGGCTAATGACTGGGGAAGGTGTGTTTGCTGGAACTACTCTTCCCAGGGCTACTATTCCAAAGTAATGTCTCCGCTTTGACCACCTCGTTTCTGAGCCAAGCGAATGGCCTCAATGTGCATCCCTCGGTCAACTGCCTTGCACATGTCGTAAACGGTCAGGGCAGCCACCGACACCGCGGTCAGGGCCTCCATTTCCACGCCAGTCTTGCCGGAGGTGCGGGCGGTTGCGGTGATGTCGATGCGGCTGTTTTCTGCGTCCAACGCCAGGTCGACGTCAATCTTGTTCAAGGGTAGTGGATGGCACAGTGGGATAAGCTGAGAGGTGAGCTTGGCCCCCATTATCCCGGCCAATTGGGCAATGGTCAGAACATCGCCCTTCTTCATCAGCCCCTCCTGAATCAGCCGCAGGGTTTCCGGCTGCATCGAGACCTGCCCTCGCGCTATTGCCTCACGGTCGGTGATGGCTTTATCACCAACGTCCACCATGCTGACCTTGCCCTGCTCGTCCAGATGGGACAATGCTGTGCCACGCTGTGAATTTGGACTGCTCATGATTTACTCCTCTTGGGACGGTGGGCAGTGTTACCGGACTGCTTGCTCCCGGTGTGCCGCCGGTGCTTGGCCTTGCCATGCGCTGACAGAGTGCGCCTCCGGGGCGAGCTGTCGTCCCGGGTCTGGAACAGACCGGCCTCCATGCTGGCTACCCGGTTGGCGATCTCGTTACCGGGAGTACTTTGATTACTACTTACCCATTTCCAGGCAATGTTACGAGTTTGACGAATCTGGTCTAACTGGGCCCACAGGTCCAGGTTGGTGTTGCGTTCCCAGCCCCGTGTCATCGTATTGATCAAATATTGGCTGTCGGAGTGAATTATTACGTTCTGATGTTCCTTGGTGGCCAGCAGGCCGCGGATGGCGGCGGTCAGTTCCATGCGATTACTGGTGGTTGAACGGTCATCGCCTGACAGAATACGGCGTTCCCCGTCCAGGAAAAAGACGGCGGCCCAACCGCCGCGCCCCCGGTTGCCTTCGCAGGCGCCGTAGGTGTAAATATCGCTTAATTCGCTATTGGCTAAAGTCATAGTTAGAGATGCTGCCAACCTAATAGTCCGCTCGTGGTGAGCCTGTCGAACCAAGAGCGGTCTTCCACACCCGTCCATCCTTCTATAAGCTTGTCCTGGGCTTGCGGAAGCGGCTCAGCACGAACGAAAATTCATTCCAAAGGAAGAGAGAACTCCTACCCTCCAATCTGATACATCTCAATTTTGCGGGGCAGGTTCTGGGCCGGTGCCATCTTGGAACGTTCCTCGGAGTAACGGTCGGTGCGGTTGCTCCAGAGTTTGGTAATCACGTCAACTATATTATCTTCGGTGGCTCCGCCTCGCAGGTGATCCCTCAGGCTCACGCCCTCACTGCCGAAGAGACAGGTGAAAATCCTGCCGTCGGTGGATAGTCTAGCCCGAGTGCAACTGCCGCAGAAGGGCTGGGTCACCGAGGCAATTACCCCGACTTCTCCCTCGCCGTCCTGGTATCGATAGCGGTTCGCTACTTCACCGGCGTAGTTGGCCTCCAGGGGTTCCAGGGGCATTTCGGTGTTGATCCGGCTAATGATCTCAGATTTGGAAACGACGTGGTCCCACTTCCATCCGTTAAGGTTGCCCACGTCCATGTACTCAATGAACCGGACGATATGCCCGGTGCCCTTGAAATGGCGGGCCAGGTCAACAATGCTATGGTCGTTAACTCCCTTTTGCACCACCGCGTTGATTTTGATTGGGCCCAGTCCAACTTCGGCGGCCTTTTGGATGCCTTCCAACACCCGTTGGGTGCTGAACCCGCGTCCGTTCATCTGCTTGAAAATTTCATCGTCCAGGGTGTCCAGGCTCACCGTGACTCGTTTCAGCCCGGCGTCCTTCAACTGCTGAGCCTGCTGCGGCAGAAGGTAGGCGTTGGTGGTCAGGGTAATATCGTGCGCGCCGTCGATCTTCGACAGCATTTCAATCAGCTGAGGCAGGTCAGTCCGCAGCAACGGCTCACCGCCGGTGATACGCAACTTGTTGACCCCCAAACCGACGAAGATGCGGGCCAGTTGGGAGATTTCTTCAAACGATAGGATTTCCTGCTTGGGCAGAAACTGGTATCCCTCACCGAAAACCTCGGCGGGCATGCAGTAGGTGCAACGAAAGTTGCACCGGTCGGTGACCGATATGCGCAGGTCCCGGATGGGACGGCCTAATTTATCTGTGAGCATATTCATTTACGGGCTTCGCGTTCAATCTTATGGTAAACAACGGCTCTCAACCAGTTTCTTCAACACCTCGACCGCTTTTCCGGTGGCGTCGGAACGGTGGCTGATGCGGTTCTTGGCCGCCAGGGGGATTTGGGACATGGTCTGACCGTAAGAGGGAAGGTAAAACACCGGATCATAGCCAAACCCTTCATTACCCTCCGGTTGGTATTGTATCATTCCTGCCACTGAACCCACCACTGATGCCTTTCTGCCCTCCCGACTGCAAATGGCGATCACACATCGGAAGCGGGCGGTGCGCTTCTCCTGGGGCACTTCCGCCAGGTTGCGCAGCAGCAACTGTATTCGATCCTCGTCGCTGGCGCAGGAGTCGCCGCCGTAGCGGGCTGAGTGAATTCCCGGCTCGCCGCCCAGGGCGTCCACCTCCAACCCTGAGTCGTCGGACAGGGTGAACATCCCGGCAAGTTGGGCGTAGCCGCACGCTTTCAGCCAGGCGTTCTCCACAAATGTCGCTCCGGTCTCTTTTATTTCTTCAGAGATGCCCAGATCGTCCAGAGACACCAGGTCCAAGGGGATATCCTGGAGCAGGTGCCGGTATTCCCGTATCTTGCCCCGATTGTGGGTGGCGATTAACAATTTGGGATTGGGCACAGCGTTCTCCTAAAT
>Ga0310123_10002293_pt1 | contig 15319 bp, 13 predicted proteins | sample CB6_AW_1057_MG_FD_203505 | JGI IMG/M metagenome (GOLD analysis project Ga0310123, IMG submission 203505) | Marine microbial communities from Western Arctic Ocean, Canada - CB6_AW_1057 | ecosystem: Environmental > Aquatic > Marine > Oceanic | place: Canada: Western Arctic Ocean | collected... | reverse complement strand
TGGCATCGTCCACAGCCCTTGCCACCACGAGGGATCGGGGTTACTGCGTCAACCCCTTGAGAGTACTTGACAGATACCTATCATGGATGTCCCCGACTTTCCCCCGACTTTCCCCCGACTTTCCCAGGAGTTGACTCTTCCCCTCGAACGCCTTCTTGCCCGTGACCATCTCGGCTGATCACTTTGTTCGACGAACATTCGCCCCCCGGCTTAGAAGACCGGTCATCACTCCAGCTCTATCCAACTGAACTACGGGCGCGCTGGGATACTCAGCGCACCGAAGAGCTGCTATTCACCGCCGTCATCACGACGACGTAGGCCGCCACGACGTAGTACCAGCCGCCGACCAACTTCGGCATTCGGAACGGCGCCACGTTTAGAATGGCGAGCGTGACGATCGCAGCGAAGAGCACCCAGGAAAACGCGACGTGCCCAAGCAACTCGCGAAACGGGAACAAGGCCGTCACCACGACGATGTTCGTATCGATGGGCAGACCGTTGTACGCGCCACTCTCGGGGCCAAGCACGTTGAAGTGTGCGAGCCGAATCGCTCCAGCGATCACGAGTAGCAGAGCGCCCGCTACGAACAAGGTGTCGAACTCCCCCATACAGACCAGGAGCATCGCAGGCGCTACCCCGCCGCTGACGATATCGACTAAGGAGTCGAGCTGCACGCCGAAGGCGCGGTCCGCGTCGGTCCGGCCGCGTGTTCGCCGCGCCAGAGGACCGTCGAACCAATCGCAGAACAGTGCCCACAGCAGCGCTGTCATGGCGGCGGCATAGGCACCGCGCGCGATGAACGAGATGGCGAGGACTCCGCACACCAACCCCGCCAACGTCAGCCCATTAGCTCTGTCGTAAACGAGAGCCAGGGCGCTTCGTCGGTGCCGTTCACCCGTCATTGGGTCAGGCATTCCCGTACCGATTCGACGAGCGCTTGGTTCTCCGGTCGCGTCCTGCTAGCAATGCGTAGATACCGATCTCCCTCGGCCATGTGCTTGCCGGCGCAGTGCTTGACAAGGATGTTGTGCTCCACGAAGAGCCGCTCGGCGACGTCCGGAGCGGCCGCTCCCGAGTCTGAAAGACGACACATCACGAAGTTGGCTTGAGGTCGGTGCGCCGTCATGCCGGGGAGCTCGTTCAGCCCGTGATAGAGCTCTTGGCAGTGGTCCCGAACCAGAGCACAACTCTGCCTGAACTCCTTGCGATGCTGTGGTGCTTGACGCAGGAAGGACTCCGCGAAGCCGTTGATGTTCCAGATGTGCAGCTCGGCCCGTACTGCGCTTGCGAACGACTCGTTGGCCGTCAGCAGATAGCCCAGCCGCAGTCCTCCGATCCCGAAGGACTTACTCAGGCTCTTGAGGACCGCAAGGTTGGGGACGCGGTCGACCCAACGCTCTACTGTCAGGGCCTGGTAGTCGTCTGTAAAGTCAACAAAGGACTCATCGACTACCAGCATGCAGTCCGCCGTTTCCAGTTTTGAGGCGAGGCGCAGAATGTCGTTTCGAGGCACCGCCAACGAAGTGGGATTGTTTGGTGTCACGACGATCGCCACCTTCGCCGCGCTCGCGATCACTCGTTCGGCAAAAACATCCACATCGAGTTCGAACGAGGGAGACGGCAGTTCGAAAGGGACGAAGGTCCCGGTTCGCGCGGCATTTTCGTACTCGTTGAAGGACGGCACGGGACACGCGATTCGTCCGGGAAGGTGACTCGAGATGATCCTGATCAGCTCCGAAGCCCCGTTCCCCACCATGACTCGGGACGGAGGTTGATCGATCAGAGTAGCGACCAGGCGGGCGACAACATCCTGCCCCGCTGGGTAGTTCCGCACCAAGTCGCGGAGGTGGTCCTCGAACTCGATGAACACCGTTTGCGGCGGGTAGTAGGGATTGTACAGGTAGGCGTGATCGACGAACCCGAAGCGCCAGTAGCTGCCGTGCTGGGTCTTGATGTGCTCATAGCGCTCCTGCGGTGACCCGAACAGATACTGAGCAGCCAAACGGTCGCTCTCGTCGTCGATCTCGTACCATTTAAGGTCGTCACAATTCACTGCGATCAGGCTGTTCTTGCCTCGGTGCCCGAGCGTGATGAGGATGGACTCGTAGTACTCGTCGTGGTCTTTCGACGCGATGTACGCTTCCAGCTGCGGCAAGAAATACCGCTTGAGGAAGTCCTGACGAAATAAGTAGATGTTGGCGGTCTTGAAGACTTTCGAGTAGTCGAAACCCTTCTCTTGATTCTCGGCGACGATCGTCGCTTGAACACGACCGCGAGCATCCACGCTGACCACCGTGCCCGACATCCAACTCTGGTGCCGCGACACGACGGCCAGGTTGCCCGAACCTTGTGAGAGCAGGCGCTCCAGAACCGCACGCTCGAAGAACACGTCCGCCTCCAGCAGCAGTACGTCCTCGGCGAGGTGACCACGAGCGAGCCACAACGAATAGATGTTGTTGGTTTTCTCGTAGTCTTCCGACACCACGTAGGCCATCGACATTCCGAGGTAGCTCGAGCCATACCGCTCTATGATGGCTTCCTTGTGGTGGCCAACGACAATCGTGATCTCTTCAGTGCCAACGGCGGCCAGGTGAGCGAGTGAGTTGTCCAGGATGGGCACACCACCAACCTCGACCAGTGCTTTCGGGAACTCGTCGATGAACGGACGGAGCCGGTCGCCAACGCCGGCGGCGAGAATAACCGCCTTGCGGATTCTCTCCGGACGCCCGCTGGGCGCATGGTTCAATCGGTCCGTTGTCATGTGCTCCTTCGTGAATCTCCGACAGAGTGAATCAACTGCCGGCTTGCAGGAGAAAGAAATGATTCTGGAGCTTCGGCCAACGTGCCCCAAGCCACGCGGATGCTCGGGGGAGAAGCCCAAAGCACACAGGCGAAGCAACCCGCAGCGACCACCAGGTCAACGCGCCGAGAAACGGTGACGTATGAGGTAGCAAGCGCAGGTGCCGACGTCGCATCTCCACGAGTTCGACGGCGATCTCCATGTAAGTGTATGCGTAGTTTCGGCGTACGTCGACACGCGACACGCCTGCGTCCCGAAAGAGCGTTCGGTAGACGTCGACGCTTCGGTAAATCGCTCGGTACTCGCCGTCGGTGCGCTCGGATCCGCTCGCAACGGTCGACTCGCGTAGTACGACACGGCCGCGAACAGAGAGACGTTCGGCAACTGCCCTCAGAAGCGCAATCGTGTCGGCGTCGCTCAAATACATGCAGAGTCCGCCGACGAAGACAAGATCGAAGGGCCCGGACGGTAAGGGATCTCGAACATCCTGATTCAGAAGCTCGACGTTCGACCGAGACGCTAGTCTGGTCCTTGCGGCGGCGAGCATCGCGGCGCTCTGTTCAATCGCGACGACGCGGCCGAAGCGCTCGGCGAAGCGCTCGGTCCAGGCCCCCGCCCCACAGCCGAGGTCGAGTACGCGCTCTTCCGGTCGAATCGCATCGAGCCAGTCACTTATTGTCGCGCACTCCTTCCGGAAGCGATAGTGGACGGCATTCTCTGGCAAGTCTTGTGCGTGCGCCATGTAGCTCGCGCTGGCTGGATCGCTCCCACCGGATCGGGCGAAGTAGCGCCGGACCGCCCCGTAGTCGATCTGATCCTTGTCACTCATCCTGGGTACTTGATTCCGACGCGCAGCTTATGATGGCACAAGGCATTGTCAACTTGAGCCTGTCGCGAGCAATCTGGGCCAATGATGAGCCGCAGAGCCTCGCCGAGGTACTCGGCCCAAAAACAGGGAAGCTGTCATGAGAGGATAGCCCAGATCGAGGAACGCGACGCTGGGCCAGCAATCAGATCAGCCAGAGCAGTCGCCCGTCCGCGATCTCTGATGAAACACTATTACCCATAGAAAACGCCCATTTTACAGGTGCTCCAGCCCCTCGATTCCCATTCCCAACAACGGCATCCTTCCATCCAACTCAATCTGTTCGACTTATGATGGGACAGTTATGGTTACCCATAGTGTTTCACGTCGACAGCGGGCTGTGCTACCACCTTGAGCATGCAGCTTACGACCCGCGCGGACAGCGCAAGTACCTGACTCCTCTGGAACGTGATGCTTTCCTCCGGGCTGCGCTCGCTTCGGCCCCGGAAAGAAGTACGTTCTGCGCTGCTGAATCCACCCTTGTCGGCTAGTGTTCCGCCATCGGCGCCTTCGTATGAACGGACAGCCCCGTAAGATCGCGGTCCGTTTTGGGGAAGAGGAAACTGCTGAGGTAGCCGATCCCGAAGCAGCTCGTCACCCCGACCATGCCATAGAGGAAGAAGTGGGCCTCGGTGTTGCGCTGCACCCAAACCAGCACAAAGACGCTGGCTACCGCACCCACCAGCGCTCCGGGGCCGTTGGCGCGGCGCGTCAGAATTTCGAGCGCGAATAGGCCGGCCAGCCCGCCCCCGAACAGCCCCATGCCCGCTTGAAAGGTGTCCCAGAGTGAGCCGACATCGAAGCTCGCCAGCAGCAGCGACATGCTTGTCGCCAGCACTCCAAGGATCGCGGTGAGCCAGCGGGCCAGCACGAGCTTGCGGTGGTCCTCGGCATCCGGATGGAAGCGGGCATACCAGTCGGTGGTCAGCGCGGTGGCAACGCTGTTGAGGCTCGAGTCGAGCGTGGACATCGAAGCCGCGAAAACGCCGGCGATCACCAATCCGGCGATCCCAGTCGGCAACTGTTGCGCCATGAACAGAGGGAAGATCGAGTCGGTTGCCTGGGAAGGATCCAGCAATGCGGGGTTGGCCCGGTAGAATGCCCAGAGCGCGGTCCCGAGCATGAACAGGACGAGCGTCGAAGAGACAAGCATCGCCGCGTTCATCCAAATGCCCCGGGCGGCGGCCTGTTCGTCCTTGGTCGTCAAATAGCGCTGGATGACTGCTTGATCGGAAGTGTAGGGAACCAGATTGTTGAACAGGTTGCCGATGAGCACGACCCAGACCGACGTGGTGGTCTAGTCCCAGCTCCAGTTGAACACATGGAATTTGCCGGCTTCGGAACCGCTGGCGATCAACCCGGCCAGCCCGCCGTCCAGTTCGGAAAGAATCAAGGCCAGGCTCAGGAAGGCGCCGCCGAGCAGGACGACGACTTGGATGACGTCGGTCCAGATGACGGCCTCGATGCCCCCGAGCACGGTGTAGACGGTCGCCAGCACGCCCATCACCAAAATGCAGAGGTGGACATTGATTCCCGTCACGGTCGATAGGGCAATGGCGGGCAAGAACAGGACGATCGCCATGCGTCCGAACTGGTAAAGAACGAACGATGCGCTGGCGAAGAGCCGTACGGCGACATTGAAGCGGAGTTCGAGGTACTCGTAAGCGCTGGTCAACTTCGTCCGCCGAAAGAAAGGCAGATAAACAAAGACCACCGGGACGGCGATCAGGATGATCGAGAGCTGAACGAGCAAGTAGACCCAGTCGGTGGCATAGACTTTCGCGGGCATGGCGATGAAGCTGATCGAGCTCAACTGCGTGCCGTAGATGCTGAGTCCGGCCGCCCACCAGGGAATGCGGCGTCCGGCCAGGAAGAAATCGTCCGTGGTTGTCCCCTTGCGCGAGATATAGATGCCCATCGCCACGAGGGAGGCTAGGTAGAGGGTCAAGAAGAGGTAATCAAGCGGCTGGAAACCGGATTTCCGCTCGACCGCGGATTCCAGGAACACCTTTGGGGAGCGATGGCCCGGGCGATCCTCTCCGCTGGGGATCACGATTCCGTCTTGCCAGGGAACGACGGTGGTCGTGACGTGCCCAAAGGGTGTCTCGCCCATTTGTGTCCAAGTGCCGGTGATGGTGTGGTAGGCCCAGACCGAGCGCGGGAAACCGGGGTGAGTGTCTGCCAGCTCGCCGTTACGAGGGAAGTTGGCGCCGTCGTCGCCGCCGAAAATGAAAATGTGCGAGCCGCCCCACGGAGCCGCCGGAGCGGCGGCCAGTGGCCGCGGGGCATCGGCGATGGGCCGCCAGCCTTCTTCGGGATGGAAGCGATAGCCGTCGGTGAGAAAGCGACGCGTTGGCGAGCCGTCGGCGTTGACGATCAGCTCCGCGCCCCTGATGAGATAGAACGCGCCGTCTTGCGCGGCGGCTACCGGCAGGATGCGGCCAGGCCCCGGCCAGGGTTCGAGTCGCTGCCATCGAGGGTCGGGCTGGGTAAGATCGAGAGCCAGGAAAATGCGCTCGGCCGGGGCGGAATCAGGCGCGCGCTGGCCGCCCGCGATGTAGACAACTCCGCCCAGCAGTGCGCCGCCCATGTTGGCGAGCGGGACCGGCAGCGGTGGCAGGGGCTCGCTGACAAGCGTGTTGCCTTCCAGCCGTACGCGGGTGACGTCGCGGTAGTGGCTTTCGGCGTCTGATCCCCCGATCAACAGGATGCCGTCTTCGGTGGTGATCGAGACGCCGTAAGCGAGCGGCCGCGGAAGAGGATCGATTTCCTTCCACTGCGAAGCACCCGGCTCCAGAGTGTAGGCACGATCAGTCCAAAGTTTCTGGCCACCTTCAAAAGGCGAAACACGAAAGTGGGCGCTACCGGCTACGAGGAGCTGGCCGTTCGAGACGCCTACGAAAGGTCCGGCCACGCCAAGCGGTTCAGGGAGCGGCGGCAGCTCCCGCGGCCGGAAGAAGTCATCGGCGGGACAAAGCGGCGGCAGAGCCAAGAGCAGGACTAGACAAGGGAATAGGAGACGATTCATCGAACGTGACGCGAGCGTGGCGCCGGATTTCAGGCGAGAGCCCGGCTCGGTCAGGGTACTCGCTCCGGGCTCGTGAATGCAATCGCCGAGTCCCCGAGTGTCAACGCCTGATGAGCAGTGCCGGTTGCGGCCAGCATGATCGACCGCTCGGACCACTCCTTTGCGGGCGCGGCTTCGCCCAGCTTGCCTCGATGCATGACGGCGATCGTGTCGCAAACTCCGAGCAGTTCTAGAATGTAGGAGCTGACGAAAATGATCGCTTTGCCCGAGGCGGCGAGCTTCCCGATCCACTCGTAGATCAGAACTTTGCTGGCTACATCGATTCCGCGAGTCGGCTCATCGAGGAGAAGTACTTCGCAGTCGTGGTGCAGCAACCGGGCCAGTTGCACTTTTTGCTGGTTCCCTCCCGAAAGCGATTGCACGGGAGCTTCCGGGCCTGCCGTTCGAATGCCGAGTTTTTCAATCCAATCCGATGCGGCCTTCCGAACAGCGGCCCGGTCGAGCCAGCCCCGGCGCGTATAACGCCCCATTCGGCTCAAGACCAGATTCTCTTCGACCGCCAGCGATACGGCGAGGCCCTCATTCTTGCGGTCTTCGCTGAGGAGGCCGGTGCCTTGCCGTAAACGCTCGGCGGGGGACGCAGGACCCTGATAGGCTGCCAGGCGAACTTCTCCGTTGGTGATCGGCGCCAGGCCAAAGACGGCGCGCAGCATTTCCGTGCGTCCGGCTCCGATCAGACCCGCGATTCCGAAAATCTCGCCACGGCGCAGGCAGAGGCTCGCCGAGCCGACGCCCGGCGCACTCAGTTTCGCGAGTTCGAGAATCGGCTCACCGAGCTCGTGGGGCGCCTGGGGGAACATTTCGGTGAGTTGTCTTCCGACCATGGCTTCCACAATCTCACCGAGAGAGTTATCGCCCATGCGGCCGTGCGCTACCGAACGTCCGTCGCGCAACACGGTGTAGGAGTCAGCGATCTGTTCCACTTCTTCAAGAAAGTGGCTGATGTAAACAACTGAGACGCCGCTCTCGCAAAGTTTGCGGATCACTTCGAACAGGCGGCGGACGTCAGGACCCGCCAGGCTGCTCGTTGGCTCGTCCAGGACGATGATTTTCGCCTCGGTGACCAGGGCTCGCGCGATTTCTACGAGTTGTTGCGCGCCTATGCTGAGCGTCGAAGCGACGGCGTGTAGAGAAATCTCGGGATGCCCCAGACGGTTGAGCGCGTTTTTGGCTAAGCTTTCGCTTTCCGCTGAATCGAGCCATCCTGACCGGCTGGGCTCGACTCCGAGAACGATGTTTTCGGCGACGGTCAGATGCGACGCCAGAGCCAGCTCCTGGTAGATCATCGCGACGCCGTGCTTTCGAGCATCGAGGGGGTCGGAGGGGGCGAATGCTTTTCCGTCGATTTCGATTCGGCCGTCGTCGGGCTGATGCACGCCGCTGAGCACTTTCATCAGCGTGCTCTTGCCGGCGCCGTTCTCACCGATCAGGGCGTGGACTTCTCCAGGAGCAACCTGCAGGTCGACTCCGTCCAGCGCTTTGGTCGGCCCGAAAGACTTGCGGGCGCCGCGGATACGGAGACGCGCCGGCGATTCAGTGGTTTGCGTCATGTGGTGGCGTCATTGATGAACTGGTGTCAGCCGACCAAGGCCCGGTGTTGCTGCATTGGACCGCCAGACACATTCTGCCAGAAAACCGCGGCGCAATTCTTTCCTTGCAAGTTTCCTATCGAATGACCGACGATAGATGTGAAATGCGAGTGGCCCTATCTCTCCTTGCTGTAGCTCTTGCCGTGCCGGTTGCAACCCGTGCGGCGACTCAGGATGACCCGCCAATCCAAATCACCCGAAGCGAAGAAGGGTTTCTGGTGACTGAGAATGGCCAAGCTGTTCTCTTCTACCAGCTTGCGCCGAAATCCTTGGGGGGGAAGTACGAACGGGCGAACTACATCCACCCGCTCCACGACTTGGATGGAGGCGTGCTCACCGAGGACTTCCCAGAAGACCATCTTCATCAGCGCGGCATTTATTGGGCATGGCATCAAGTCTACGTGAAAGGCAAGCGTGTCTCGGACCAATGGACAACCGAGAACTCCATTTGGGATGTCACCGACGCGAGGGCCGTGCGAGACAGCGCGAACTCCGCGGCTGTCAAAGTCCGGCTACATTGGAAATCACCCAAGTGGCTTGACGCTCACGGCAAGCAGAAAGCTTTTGTCGAGGAAACGACTGTTGTCCGGGTCCACCGTGCTGAGGATGACATTCGCAAGGTTGATTTCGACATCCGTTTGGTGGCGCTTGAGGACGGGGTCCGCATTGGGGGCTCGGAGGACGACAAGGGATACGGCGGATTTTCGGCCCGAGTTCGCCTGCCAAGCGATATCCGCTTCACGGGCAGGGCAGGGACGTTGTCCCCTCAGACAACTCAGATAGAGGCCGGCCCCTGGGTGGACTTTTCGGGATCTTACGGCTCCTCGGAAAAAAAGAGCGGCGTGGCTATACTGGTACACCCATCGTCAGCCAACTTTCCCCAGCCTTGGATACTCCGCGCCCAACGCAGCATGCAAAACCCGGTCTATCCGGGCAATCAGGCGGCGGCGCTTCCACTAGGCGAGCCGCTGATCCTCCGCTATCGTATGGTGATCCATCGCGGAGATTCGTCCCGGGTCAGATTGGACGAACTTCAGACGGCCTACGAGAACGAGCCCTTACCGGCCTACTGACTTGCATCTTGATCTTTACTGCTCGTATCTATAAGTCTTTATTGATTGGTTCGCTCTGACCCACATTTGCTGCCCTCTTATGTCGGGGGTGCGGTTTCTGCCTGACCGGATTTGATTCTCCAACAAGTGGCACAGTTAGAAAAACGGCTGCCGCAAAATGTCCCAGGAGAATTTTACGTCGACAGCTCGTGCGTCGACTGCGACACTTGCCGCTTTGTTGCTCCGGGTGTTTTCGCGCGTTCACCAGAGAGCGGGCAGTCGTTCGTTTACCGGCAGCCGGGCTCCGGCAACGAAGGCAGCGGGGAAAATAGACGGGCGCTGATGGCTCTTGTGGCCTGTCCGACTGCCTCGATCGCGACGATTTCTCCTTCAGACGCAAGAACCGCGGCCAGAAGATACCCCGAGCCGATCACCGGCGATGTCTACTATTGCGGCTACACCTCGGCCGCTTCGTTCGGAGCCTCGAGCTACCTGGTGCGCCGCCCAGCCGGCAACGTGCTGATCGACTCCCCGCGAGCTGCCGGGCCGCTGTTGCGCCGACTTAATGAGCTGGGCGGCGTGGCACGGATGCTTCTTTCACATCGAGATGATATCGCTGACCATGCCAAGTTCCGGCGGCGCCTCGGATGCGACAGAGTCATCCACAAGGATGAAGTGTTTTCATCAACCGCGAACATCGAAGTCCAACTAGACATATCCCAACCTCTTCGACTCGACGACGACTTCGTGGCCATTCCCGTACCTGGCCACACCAAAGGGAGTCTGGCCTATCTGTATCGTGAGAAGTACCTTTTCAGCGGCGATCATCTCTGGTGGTCGCCGAACGTGAACGGGCTCCACGCTTCGCCGAGAGTCTGCTGGTATGACTGGAGTTTGCAGATCGCTTCCATGGAACGTCTCCTGGACTTCGATTTCGAATGGGTGTTACCCGGGCACGGCAGGCGCTACCACGCCGCCTCCACCGCCGGGATGCGCAAGGAAATAGAGCATGTCATTGCGCGGATGCGTGGGCGCGACTGAGTCTAGGGCTCCGGGCGAAAAAAGGGGACTGCCATGGACTGCCACCAATTTCCGCTTCCCCAATCCATTCAAAAATCAGCGCTCCGTCGAAAGGAAATTGGCTGGCTGCCCCTGGCAGTCCTCTTCTTCTCGTTTCCCTCGGACTTGCGCCACGGGCCGCTAGGGCTCCTAACTCTTGTGTCCCTTCCAAGATCGCCCCTCAGTCACGTCCAAAGAGGCTACAGTGCCGCGATGAATTCCTCTTAACTTGCTTAAATACAATGTAATATGTGCCCCTTGCGGCTCCGGCTTGTCACGGAACGCCGCATCATAGGGAGCCCTAAGTATTAGTACTATTTGCAAATTGGTGCTACGTGTCAGTGGGGCTTCCCTTAGCCCCCTCACCCAAAGGGACTATAGAAGTCAGGTTTCTCCAAACGAAGAATGCACCCCGTGTTCTATATTCGCTAGCGGTTTTTCCCCGTACAGTTCTTAGGATGGGTAGTTCCGTTCAAGCCACTGATTCACTAGAGTCCGGTCGGGATGAGCTGCGTATTCGAGCGGAGCTCGATTCAGCGCTACTGCTTCGGCTGAAGACCATACTGCCTCTCGTCGGACTGCTCTACGCTGGCGTCACCGCTTCCCAGTTCATGCTGCTTGGGTGGACGCTGACGGCACCGCTCATTTGGGTGAATTTGCTTAGCGCCGTTGTTTGCCTCGCATTGACCGCAGGGGTATGGAAAAACTGGATCCGCCCGCAATGGGCCAACGCCACCGGTTTTTTGGCTGGCCTGGCTATCTTGGCGAACGGCGTTGCGCAGCTCGGGTACCATCTCGAGCTGAGCCACGCCACGGGAATTGTTCTGCTGTTGATCGGGGCCGGATGCACTTTTCTATCCGTGTCGTGGCTTGTCTTGGTAGTCGCCGCGGCGTTGGCCGCGTGCGCCACGCTGGCCTCGCTCCACCCCCAATCTCTCGAGTGGGCGCCGATGGGCAACTTCCTGTTGGTATCGACCGCTATTTCGTTCGGCGCGTATTTTTTCCGCGCCCGGACTTACCGCCGTCTGATCCGGGCGCGCTTACAGGAAGAGCAGGGAAATCTCCAGCTCAGAGAAGTTCAGCAACGATACACGCTGGCGGTGAGCGGTGCCAACGACGGCCTCTGGTACTGGGACCTCAAAACAGATGAGCTCTCCTTTTCGCACCGTTGGAACGCAATCATCGGATACGAAGAAGATGAGATGGGCAATCGTCCGGACGACTGGCTCGGGCGCGTCCATTTTTCGGATCTCAAGCGCCTCAAGCTCGACATTCTCAACCACATCAACGGCGAAACAGCACATTTTCAAAGCGAGTACCGGATTCGCCACAAAGACGGTGGCTTCTTATGGGTGATCAGCCGCGGTCTGGTGGGGCGAGACGCGGATGGGAAGGCTGTCCGATTCGCCGGGTCGTTGACTGACATCAGTCAGCTCAAGAGGGCGGAGTCTCGTCTGCTCCATGACGCTTACAACGATCGCCTCACCGGTCTCCCAAATCGAAATTTCCTCACCGACCATCTCGGCAGAGCTCTCGAACGCAAGAAAGTGGACCGCAGCTATCGCTTTGCCCTGGCCTTCCTGGATCTCGATCAGTTCAAGGCAGTGAACGACAACCTCGGCCATCTAGTTGGCGACCAGTTGCTCGCCGCGGTTGCCGAGCGGCTGCGGGGATGCACGCTCTACTCTGACCTGGCAATTCGTTTTGGCGGCGACGAGTTCATCCTTTTGTGAGAAGGTGTGGAAAGTTAGGAAGACGCCCACGCGGCGGCCTCACGGGTGCAGCAGGCGCTGGCAGCTCCATTTCACCTGAGCGGCCACGAACTGTTTACTACAGCGAGTTTGGGGATCACGTTGAGTTCCGGCCCGTACGAAAAGGCATCCGATATGCTGCGCGATGCTGACATCGCGATGTACGAAGCCAAAGGGAAGGGTTTGGGTAAATTCCAAATCTTCAGTCAGCTCATGCACGCTCAAACCGCCAAGCTTTGGAAACTGCAAAACGATCTAAGGCGCGCGGTGGAGAGAGATGAGCTTGTGCTGCACTATCAGCCTCTGGTGTCGGCTGCCAGCGGGAAGATTGTCGGCGCCGAGGCGCTGGTTCGATGGAATCACCCGTCGGGCAAGTTGATATCACCAGCCGAGTTCATACCCTTGGCGGAAGAAATCGGGCTGATTCACGATGTTGGCCGCTGGGTTTTGCGGAATGCCTGCCGGCAGATCCGGGCCTGGAAGGACGAGGGGCTCATCCATTTCCGCGTGTCTGTCAACGTGTCCCCGAATCAGCTCAAGCAGGATGACTTCGCCGAAACCGTGGAAAGCATCCTGGCTGAGACGGATTTGGATCCCCAATTCTTGCGGTTGGAGCTGACCGAGAGCGCGCTGATCGATAACGAGCAGCAAGCCCGGGCTTGCCTGAGCGCGCTTTATGATTTGGGCATTCGTCTGACGATTGATGATTTCGGCACGGGCTACTCTTCTCTGATCTATTTGAAGCGTTTCAATTTCGATGCCATCAAAATCAGTTCCACTTTCCTTGATGGGACCCCGTCTGATCCCGCCGCCACCGCATTGGTGACAGGTCTGATGTCATTGGCCCACTCGATGAATTTGGGCGTTGTCGTCGAAGGAGTGGAGACCCATGAACAACTGACTCTGCTTCGCCTGCACGATTGTGATTTGGTTCAAGGGTATCTGGCGAGCCGTCCAGTTGAAGCGGTTGCGTTTGAGGGGCTGCTACGCAGTGGTGAAAGCCTCCTGGCTGAAAGAGAAAACATGTCCGTTTCGATCCGCGCCCTATCCGTTGCCTCCGCCTAGCCCGCATTTCTCAGTGCGCCTTTTCGGCGCGGACACCCTGTGAGAGGAAGGAGCCCACCTAAGTAGTTGTCGGTAAGGATGGAAGCTGACGAGCGGCTTGGCCGGGTAACGGGCCAGGCGGAAGCCTCGTGACAGAGTCCGGGGGAAAGCCGGGCGAGCAAGCTGGCAGCCCGTAACGCGCAGTAAGGCTGAGCCGGCCTCGAAAGGGAAATCGCGGAGGACGGCCCGCCTGAGATGCGGGCAAGGCCGCACGGACCGGGAAGCAACCGGCACGGGCGCCGGTTCGCTCCGCCGGGGTAGTGGGCACGGCATCTCAGCCAAGCGGGAGCGCAGTGCAGCAAGCGAGACCCTGGCGAGTGGAGCTGGCAACTCCGCCGTCCTGGGAACCGAGGGCGGATCCGGCGGGAGCCGGACAGGGCCATGGTAGCGAAGAAGCCGGGCAACTCCGGTGCCGAGTTGCCGCAGTGCGTGGCGCGGCGTATTTCGGACCGGCAAGTCTTAAACGTCATCAACAGATGGCTCAAGACGCCGGCCGAAGAGCGGGATGAGAACGGGAAACGGCGGACGTTCGGGCCGCATCGTTTCAAATTGTTTCAAGCAAGGATGGCCATTGGTATTTGGGGGCTTCTGCGTCGAGCAAGAGCGTGGCACGGTTGAGGTGGAAGGTGCGCGAGCTGTTGCGTCCGGGAGAAGTGGGGCGCTGGGGGGAGCTGCCAGACCGGCTGAACCGGGCGTGGGTGGGCTGGTCGGGTTACTTTTCTCATGGGACCCGGCTGATGGCGTACCGGGCGGTGGACGACCACAGTGAGTGAGCGAGTGCGAGGATTTTTGCGGAGGCGGAAGAAGGTGTCCTCGCGCGGCGCCCGGCAGTTCAGCGGCCAGGTGGTGTTTGGCAAGTTGGGCGTGGCAGGCCTGCGCCGGATACACCTGGGACGGCCTCCCGCGACAGCTTGAGGGATCAAGCCGGCCTGAGAGCCGGATGCGGGAAATCCGCAAGTCCGCTTCGATGAGCGGGGACGGGAAACGGGACCACGACGCCCCAGGCGTCCAGAGAACCTGCGCCCGTCCTCGACTCTGCCCGCGTGGCGAGGCGAAGCAGGGTCGCGGCAGGGATGCCGGTTGCCCGGCGCCCCCGCACAGATCCGTGCGTGCGCATTGACTCATACGGCTCTTGCCTCGGATGGGTAACGGCAAAGCGCACACTTGGAAACGGGTGACAGCAACGTGGCCGCGGCACATACACCTCCAGCAGCCGGTAAAACCGGCCCCAGCTTATCCGGCGTTTCTGGCCGCGACGCCGCAGCGCCGGTCGCCAGTGCCGGGCCAGCGTCCAGCGAAAACCCGCCAGCTTCCGCCGGTTTCCCGCCACGCCCCGTGGTATTGAAAGTAGCCTCGCACCACCGTCCGCAGCCACTTGCCGGTCTCGCCCGGCGGCGCCTGCATCCGTGCCCGTAGCTGGCTCTTAATCTCCGCCAGCTTCGCCCGCATCCGCTTGCAGGCACCGTCCCGCGCCGAACCACAAAGCGCCCGCTCTTCTCGTTGATCTCGCAAATATGCGTGAACCCCAGAAAGCCGAAGGTTTCAGGCTTGCCTTCCCCGTGGCCTCGCCGCTTGGCTAGCGCCCAGCGTCCCAACTCGATCAGCCGTGTCTTGGCCGGATGCAGCTCCAGCCCGAACTTCGCCAGCCGTTCCCGGAGTTCCTCCAGAAACCGCCCGGCCTCGCTTCGGTGCTCGAATCCTAGCACGAAATCGTCCGCGTACCGCACGAGGATGACCCCGCCGTCCGCCGACTTCTCCCGCCAAGCTTGCACCCACAAATCCAAAACATAATGCAAGTACACGTTCGCCAGCAGCGGTGATATCACCGGGCAATATCACCGCTTCCTTGCGGCGTGCCCTGCTTCGTCTCGGACCACTCGCCCTGCTCCGACACCGCGGCCTTGAGCCATTTGCGGATCAGGCCGAGAATACGGCGGCCGGCGATCTCATGCTCCAGCAACTGCAGCAGCCATTGGTGGCCGATATTGTCAAAGAACCCTTGAATATCCGC
>Ga0310123_10002290_pt1 | contig 15338 bp, 9 predicted proteins | sample CB6_AW_1057_MG_FD_203505 | JGI IMG/M metagenome (GOLD analysis project Ga0310123, IMG submission 203505) | Marine microbial communities from Western Arctic Ocean, Canada - CB6_AW_1057 | ecosystem: Environmental > Aquatic > Marine > Oceanic | place: Canada: Western Arctic Ocean | collected... | reverse complement strand
CGTGAGTGCGTCGGGGATCGGTGGTTCGTAGTAGGACATCCAGGGATCAGTTGCGGGAAGTGGCTGACCAGGGCGGACTGGTCGGGTCCGTCGTTGACCGTCGCAGTTCCCCTATTCGCTAAAGATTACACAACCGGCGCAACGATACCAGAAGGTAGGAATCGCGTCGTGTGGCGACGTAGGTTCCCGTTCCAGATACTGGGCGGCCAGGGTGCCGCTGTGGTGTGAGTGTTTCATGTCGTTGCTGAATCATGCTCGAGGCCTGTTGCTCGGCATGCTGGGTGGGCTGGCGTTGCTGGGGAACTCCGGTTGCACGCGGGATCGGTACCACCGAGCCGCTGACCGTGACACGCTGCGGATTCTGAGCGAGAAGGCCGACGAACGGCCGTGGGTCCTGCCCGAACAATTCACAGTCAACACCGATCCGAGGTCGCGACTGTTTGATAACAGTGACCCGGATGATCCGTCCTTGCCGGACCCGGGCCCGGATCTCTACACCTACAATGTTCCGCGAATGAGGCCAGAGCGGGAGGCCGAGGCACCGGCTGAGGCGCGGATACCTGGCGGGACCGGTGACGGCTGGCTGGCGCGGCCCCTCAAGAGGCAATCGACGGATCGCCTCACAGGCTCTCGCTGGGTTCCGAACGGCCTGCAGCAGGTGTCGGCAGAGGCTCCAGCCGCAGCGCAGGCGTACAACGAGACCCAGGTCGGACTGACCATCCAGTCGATTCCCGAGTCGTACTGGGCTGCGATTCCTCCGGTCTGCCTGGCCCGCATGCTGGAATTCGAGAGTGTGCGGCAGGAGTACCGCAGGACGTTTGGCTCGGCTGCCCCGAAATCGCTTCGCGACCAGGCCCAGAAACTCACCTTCCCCGACATTGTCACCCTGGCGAGGCTCAACAGCCGCGAATACCAGTCACAAAAGGAGGCCCTGTATTCCTCGGCCCTGGCACTGACTCGCCAGCGGTACAACTACATGACCAAGTTCTCGGCCTCAGGAAACGGCGCGTCCATCGAGTACGACCATGTCCGAGTCGATGGAGACAATTCCAACTCGCTCTCGGTCCCCTCCTCGCTCGCCGCCGACCGCATGGTCGCGCTGGGAGGCACCGCGGTGGCACGGTTTGCCAACACCGTCGTGATGACACTGGATGGGCCGCAGGGCTTCGCCAAGGACATCAGCTCCAACCTGCTGTTCGAATTCTCCCAGAGCGTGTTTCAGCGGGATGTGCTGCTGGAACCCCTGATCCAGTCCGAGAGGAATGTTGTCTACTCGGCCCGCAACTTCGCCCGCTACCGCAAGACGTTCTACTTTCAGCTGGTCCAGACCTACTACCAGGACCTGCTGAGCACCTATCGAAGCATCGAGATCAACACCCAGAACTACTTTGGCGTGGTCCGCGCACTGGACCAGGCCGAGGCCGAGGTGCGATCGGGCGTCAACAGTGCTCAGCCCAGGTTCCAGATCGACCAGATCGAACAGAACATGCTCTCGGGCCGACGCGGCCTGATCAACTCGTGCAACAGTCTCGAAACCAGCCTCGACCGGCTGAAGCTGACCCTGGGCCTGCCGACCGAAACCCCGATCAACATCGACCTGTCCGAACTCGAGACCCTGACGCTTCGTGATGAGATCGAAGTCTCCGGCGAACTGGTGCGGCGGGCCCGCCTGCGGCTCGTCGAACAGCTGGCCAGTCCGCGGCAGGACCGCGAGGACATCATCAGCACCAACCTCGTGCTGCTGGACCGCATGCTGACCTGGATGGGACTCAGGCAGCAGATCAGCCAGAAGAGTCTCGACGTCGGGGAACTGACCGTCCTGCGTGCTCGTCTGAGGATTGACGAGAGCTACGTATTGGTCGATCGCACCAGGGCACAGTTGGAGGAGATCCGCCAGGCGGTGCCTCCGGCAGCTCCGATCACGGTATTCCGGGGCACCTCGAATTCGATTGAGGCCAGGCTGCAACTGACCGCCAGGCAGCTCCAGCTCTTCGATCAACTCCAGCAGAAGGGCCCGGGTCGTGAGGCCGTGATCGCGGCCTACCTCTCGCGAAAACAGGCCACCGATAAGCTGCTGCTGCGGATGACCACTCTGCTTCGCGGCGAGTCCCAGGAACAACTCTCGGTGTTGCAGAAGGAGGCAGATGCCACGCTGAAGGCACTGGTCGATCTCGAGCCGTCGGCCCGACGCATGGTGGGGGCAGCTGCCACTCGCCCGAACGCACAGGCCGAACTTCTGCAATCGACCGACCTGGCCCGGCAACTGATGGTCAAGCTGGAGACTCTGGGCGGAGACGACCAGGCGGGGCTGCCCAGGCTCGAAATCAGCGTCGACGACGCGATGGTCACCGCTCTGGTACAGCGATTCGAACTGATGAACGAACGGAATGCCCTGGCTGACAACTGGCGAGCGATCAAGCTGGCCGCAGACGACCTGAAGTCGGCACTCAACCTCAACGTTCGCCACACGCTGGCCTCTCGTGACAACCAGCCCCTGAACTTCAGCGCCGAAGACAGCCAGACAGAGCTGCGTGCGGCATTGGACCTGCCTCTGAACCGCCGCTCGCAACGCAACAGTTTTCGCCAGGCTCTGATCAACTACCAGGCCGCTCGACGCTCTCTGATGTCGCTGGAGGACAACGTGAAGTTCTCGGCCCGCCAGGACCTGCGGCAACTCTCCCTGGACCGGGTCCAGTACGACATCTCCGTGATCAGTGCCGCCCTGGCCTCGGAACGGGTTTACAGCACGCAGCTGGAACTGTCGCTGGGCCTGGCCACGGTCACCGCACGTGACTTCCTCGAATCTCAACGCGACTACCGTGCCAACCTCAGCAGCGTGGCCACCGGCCGCCTGGGCTACATCGTCAACCGCGCCCGGCTGGCATTTGACCTCGAAGTCATGCTCGTCGGGGATGACGGGATGTGGCCGGAGCTGAACAACGAGGCCTACCAGCCGCAGCCGCTACGGGAATTCCCGTCAAATGCGGGGCCGACCTACGGCGAGCTGCCCCGGGGCATCTGGCCCTCGCAGAAGATCAAGCGGATGCAGCAGGCTCCTCCGCCGGGCGACGCACCCGAGTGATCGTTCAGCGGGGTTGAGGGTGGCGAGGCTTCATCGCGACGAAGCCGGTTGCGGCCATCACGACCGACATGCCAAACAGGGTTGCGATGGTCACGGTCCGCTTGAAGCGGTCGTGCCGCAGCTGCTCTTCGAGCACCTCGCGGTAGTCGTCGTCGGCCTCGGCCGTCGCCCGGTGCAATTCGACACTCGGTTGCGGACCCTCGGTGGCCAGCACCGCGAATCCGGCGATCAGCAACATCAGCCCCAGCAGCAGGCACAGCGGCGGAACGACCCGGTTCATCGTCTCATCGATACTCGCAGCCTATTCGTGACGCAAGGCTTCGATCGGATCGAGCATCGCGGCCTGGCGGGCCGGGTAGACACCAAACACGACACCAATCCCGACGGAGATCAAGAAGGTCAGGGGCATGGTCCACCAGAGTATGTACGAGTCAATCTCGGAAAAGAACGTGACGGCGAACGGGACCGCGACCCCAAAGAGGATCCCCAACAGGCCTCCGGTTGAGGAGAGCACGATCGATTCGACCAGGAACTGGATCGTGATGTCTCTGCGCTTGGCACCCAGGGCACGGCGGATCCCGATTTCCCGGGTGCGTTCGGTCACCGTGGCCAGCATGATGTTCATGATCCCGATTCCGCCGACCAGCAACGAGATGCCCGCGATGGAACCCAGGACCAGGTTCCAGATGATCTTCTCCTCCTCGGCCTGCTGCAAAAGCTCCAGTGGCACCTGGACTTCGATGTCGTTGGCTCGCGAGTGATGAGCCATGATGATCTTGCGGGCCATCGCAGCGGTTTGGCTCACGAGGTTCTGGTCGGCGACGGTCAGGGTGATTTCGCTGAGTTGATTGCGTTCGAAGTTGACACTGCCGGCGGTCACGATGATCTTCAGCTCACCAAACCGACTGCGGGCTGCGGTCAGCGGGACGTAGATATCCCTGTTGAGGTCTTGCGATCCGACCCCGCCGGCCACCGCGTTTCCGCTGCCCTGGGGGCTGAGTACTCCGACAACCTGAAAGACCATCGTCCCCAGCCTCACAGATCTGCCCAGCGGATCCTCGAAATTGAAGAGCCGACTGGCGGCGCCGGCGGCCAGCACCGTGACGTTGTTTCCGCGGGTCATGTCGGCATCGCTGAGAAAGCGGCCGCGTCCCACCTTGAGGCTCTTGACGTGGAGGAAGTCGGGAGTGGTGCCCAGGATCCTGGCGTTGGGGATCGCGCGGTGCATGGCCTGGGCCCGTTTTCGGACCAGCGTAATCGGGACCGCCCGTTCGATGGTCGGGATCGTGGCCTTCAGTCGGGCCAGGTCCTTATAGCGTAGGCCGTAATCGATGACCCGGCTGGAGGAGTCTCCCTCCGAGGAATCGTCCTCGCTGTTCTCCTGGTTCGGCTTGACGCTGCGGATGATCACGTTGGCGGCACCCAGGCGGCGAATCCGCTCGAGCGCCTCACGCTTGGACCCTTCGCCAATGGCCAGCATGGCGATCACCGAGCCGACGCCCAGGATGACTCCCAGCATCGTCAGCAGGCTCCGCAGCTTGTGCAGCAGCAGGCTCTTGACGCCAAGCTTGAGAGTCTGCCACCACATGGCCGGCATCACCTTGAGGTGTGAAAGAGAGGCCACGAGTTGAGCATCGGCCAGCGAGGGGCGGCCGCTGCGTGGCACTTCGGTTTACTTGCCCTGCAACTCCGGCTTACTGGCCGGCTGCTTGGCCGCTTTCTTGGTTGGCTTCTTGGTTGGTTTCTTGGTTGGTTTCTTGGCCGAGTCCTTGGCCTGTTTCTTCTGTTCATCAACTCCGTATTCGATCGACTCATCGAGATCCGACTCGGGGTCAATCTCGTTGGCGCCACCGTCTTCGGAGCGGACCAGCGTCATCGGGTTGAGCACGACGCGTTCGCCGGCCTTGAGTCCTTCGCGGATTTCGATGAATTTCTCATTCGTCTTGCCCACGGTGACGGGCCGCTTTTCGACTTCGCTGGAACTCCCGACGTACACCCAGTTCTCCTCACCAACCTGCACGATGGCCTGCACCGGCACGGTCAGCACGTTCTTGACCCGTTCGATGTGGATCTCGACGACCGCCGACATGCCGGGCCGCAGGTCGGCGACCTCTTCTTCGATCGTGACGATGGTCGTGTAGACCTTGACGTCGGTGCTGTGCCATTCGCCGGGGTCGGCCAGCACCGCCACCGAGCTGATCGAGCCTCGATACTTGCGGTTGGGGAAGGCATCGACGGTGATCGTGGCCGGAAGTCCTTCGGTGATCGATTCGAGTACCGATTCGTGGACGCCGATTTTGACTTCCATGGCGCTGAGATCCGGCAGCGTGATGATTCTCTGTCGCTCGCGCACCGTCCGTCCCTCGCCGACGTGCGACTTGCGGTCGCGTTCGATGGCGTAGGTGGCCATGCCTTCATGCGGCGCGAAGATCTCACACTTGTCGAGCTGCTTCTTGTACTTGGCGAGTTTTTCCTGCTCCTTCTTGTACGCCCGATCGCCTCCGTTCTTGGCCGCTTCGGCCTGCAGCAACTGCGCCTGGTTGTTGCGGCCCACCTGGAGCAGGTTTCGCTTCGCCGTGGCCACCTTCCCCTCGAGCTCCATCTTCATCTTGCGGTAGGTGTAGTCGACCATTTCCTTGCGGCTGGAAACCTGCCGAGCCACTTCGCTGCTGGCCGAGAGCGCCGCCAGGCGGGCCTGTTCCAGGTCACCCTTGCTGCGGTAGCCGAGTTTGGCGAGCTGCTCGATGCCCTTCAAATCGGTCTGGCGGATCAAGCGGTTCGCCTCGGCTGTCTGGATATTCAGGTCCATCAACTGCAGGTCCAGTTGGAACGTGCCCCCCTCTTCGTCCTCATACTGCTGCAGTCCCAGTTCATCGAGTGCCAGTTGCAACTGGGCCTCGGCCAGCAACGTCTCGTTCTGGGTCTTCTGGTTTTCAAAGGTCACAGTCGCCTGGATCTGCTCATTGAGTGACCGCTCGGTCTGCAACTCCTGTTCGTCGAGGCGGTCCTGGATCAGGGCCGAGTCGAGTTCGACCAGCAGGTCGCCCTTCTTGACGTACTCGCCGTTGGGCACGATCGAGAGTATCTGGGTGCCGGACCGCTCGCGGCCAACATTCTCGACCTGGCAACGCAGCTCGGTCGTCTTCTGGCTCTGCAGGTTGCCGTTCTCGGTCACCTGGATCGGCAGGTCCGACTTCTTGACCGTGTAGAAGATCAGCGCCCCGTTGGTACTGGGCCCGTCAAAGGCCAGTGCCCAGCCGGCCCAGCCCAGCAAGCCCAATCCCGAGCAGACCAGGCCGATCACAAGCAGCGTGCGACCCTTCTCCGAGTTTCCGGCAACTCTACTGGCGGGGAGGCCGCGAGACGGGGTGTCGATCGCAGCTCGAGATTTGGTCTGTTCCGGCAGTGTCGTGACCATGATTTCCTCACCAAGCAGTCATCTCTTCTGGGCGGCGTCACCAAGCATCCTGCCGAGAGGATCGTGCATGACGCGACAGAACGCAACCTGAGATTCTGCCATGAACTGAACCCCGAAGACGGCGATGAGGGCCGGTTGCGTCCGGTTTTTCTTGAATCAGGCGAGAAAACGTGAGGAAGAGAGGACGGTTGATGGCTCTGACGACCGGATCCGCGGGCTTCTGGTGCAAAGTAGCCTATTGGACCGACGGTGTGAGCGGGTCATGATGTGCTTGTGGCAGATCGCCAGCTGAGCGTGTGTGCCGGGTTCGGATCGTCCCGCCGAGTCCCACTCGCGAGGCAAACCGAGAGAGAGTGAGGGAACGAGCCGGTCAGATTCTGTTGTGCAGGAACGAACATGAGTCGCTCACGAAAATGGTGGACGATTGCTACGGCGTCGATGCTGCTGACGTCGCTGATCGTGCTGGGTCTGCTTCCACGAGCTCCCACCGGCATCACCCGGCCTTCGGCTCCGTCCGTTCCGGAGAACCGATTCCTGCCGGCTGCATCGCAAGACCCGGGTTGGCCGTTTGTGCGAGGCCCCCATTACGACGCGACTTCGGCCGAAATCCACCTGGCCGACTCGTGGCCCCTCGTCGGCCCCCCGGTTCTCTGGTCCCGCGCACTCGGACAGGGCTACTCGGGCTTCGTCACTTCGGGCAGCCGGATCTACACTCAGACGCAGACCCTCGGCGGGCAGTACCTGGTGTGCCTGGATTCCGAGACCGGACGGTCACTTTGGGAACACCGCTACGCGTTTCCGTACGAGTTAGCCGGAATCTACCCCGGTCCGCGTGCGACGCCTGCGCTGGGCGGTGGCCGTGTCGTATTCTCCGCCCCCAGCGGGCTCGTGGTCAGCCTCGACGCGCTCAGTGGAGACCAGCAGTGGGCGGTGAACGTCAAGGAGGAGTACGACGGCAAGGGGACCGACTTCGGCTACGCCTCCTCGCCCTCGATCGTCGGCGAACTGGTCCTGCTGCCGGTCGGCGGGGTGGGCGCCAGCATGGTCGCTCTCGACGCCCGCACCGGACAGCTCGTGTGGAAGGCCGGCGATGCTCCCTGCAGCTACACGCCGGCGTTCCCGATTACCGTCTCCGGTCACCGCCAGGTGCTCGGCTACATGCAGAACGCGCTGAACTGTTTTGACCTGGAGACGGGCCGCGAGCTGTGGAGTCTCCCGCTCTCAAACGGCTACGACGAACACTCGGCCTGGCCGGTCTACTCAGAGCCCTACCTGCTGATCTCGGGCCCCTTCAGGGACGGTTCCCAATTGCTCGAGCTGACCTCCGGCCCGACGGCAGATGTCAGAGTTGTCCGGCAGAGCCCCAAGCTCTCGAACGACGTCTTCTCAAGCGTCCTGGCCGACGGCCACGTCTACGGCTTCGATCTCAGAGATGTCCAGGCCAAGGCCCATCGACCCTCCCGCGGAACATTTCGCTGCATCGAGCTGGTGAGTGGAAACGAGCTGTGGTCGACCCAGGCGACCGGCCACGCCGGCGTCCTGGTGGCCGACGGCAAGCTGATCCTGTTCAACGACCGCGGCGAATTGATCCTCGCGACCGCCACACCCCAGCGGTATCACGAACTCGCGCGGGCGCAGGTCTTTGAAGGAGAAATCTGCTGGACGGCACCCAGCCTGCACCGCGGCCGGTTGTATCTCCGCAACCAGTCCCAGGCGGCGTGCGTCTTTCTGGGTGAGCCGGAGTTGCTCGAGACGAGCTCACAGTCGTCTGCGATCACCGTCGACCAGATTCCCAAGAGCCGATACTTCGATCTGGCAGCCAGCATTCTGCGAGTCGAACCGGAGTACGCGTTCGACATCCCCAGTCGCCGCTGGCTCACGAGCTGGTTTCTGTGGTCCCTATGCGGCGTGCTGGTTCCCGCCGGGCTGTTGGCGTCCGCGACCCGCTGGGTGCCACCGGTTCGAATGCGGCCTGTCGGTCGCTGGTGGTTGTTCTGGGGCCTGGCGTTCGTATTCGCAGCGGCGGGGACCACCCTGCTGAGCGAACTGACGAGCGATTTTGTCTTCACCTGGCCGGCCTGCCTGTTCGTCGCGTTTCAGGCGACCGTCTACCAGAGCAGCTGGCGCCGCAAGTCGGCATCGGGTCGGAGTGGACGCTGGCAGTCGTACGCCACGGCGGCCGGTTTCCTGACGGTCTGCCTGGCGTACTTCCTGATCTGCCGCCGGCTGAGCCTGGTATTCGAGTGGACGTTCCTGACAGGATTTCCGGCTGCGCTGCCGGTGCTCGTTGCCGCTACCCGCTGGAAATTCTCGAAACTCGGCGGCGTGGCTTGGACCGTGACATGCACGGCGCTGGGGTATTCGGCTTTCTACTGGAGCTCGCTGCTGCTGCTGGCCTGGAGATATGGCGAGGGGTGACTCGGCAAGAGCGTGGTGCAGCGTCCCAGCTCGAGGCGTGACGCTCGAGAGGAATCCCGTACCGGTCGGCCGGCTAATCGTGGCTGTGAGGCTCTTCCTTGAAGTCAGCGACATAAGGCGTGCCGTCGACCTCGGCACTGATCGTGCCCTGGAATTCCTTGACGATGCCGAGGCTGTCGTGAGTTCCGACGAACCGGGACGAACTGCCCGCGGCTTCGCCCTCGAGTGGCTTGGCCTTCAATTCGACCTGGAATTTCGGATCCGCGATACTCAACAGGACCGTGCCCGCCTTGACCGCCACCGGCGTGTTGGCATCTCCGTCGAGGACGTAGACGATCGTCTCCTTCTTGTCGTGATCGACAGTGAATTCGACGTGGTACTTGCCTCCACCCCAGTCCGAGATCGTTCCGTCATGCGGTCCGGCATCGTGACTGTGATGGTCATGGCTGTGGCCGGTTTCACCCGGATCCGCTGAAGGTTTCGCTGCCGGTTTCGTGGGAGGAGCCGACGAGGACGACTGGTCCGAACCGGTGCAGCCCGGCAAGCACGCCACCGCGACGGCACAAGCTGCACAGACACTCAGCACAACCAAAGCACGGGACATCCCCATCAGTGACTCCTCGGGCAGGGTATGGCAATCCGGAAGAAGACCGTGGCCGAACACTCGGAGCCACCGCCTGATTGTATGTCGCTCAGTCGCTCAGTGCATCGCGGGAATCGTCTCGCCCCACGATTCGTGCTGCGTCCTGGCCGGTGAACTTCCAGAACAAGCCCGGGTGAATCAGGAATTCGCAAAACGTGGAGGTAAACAGGCCGCCGAGGATGACTGTGGCCACCGGGTACAGGATCTCGCGTCCCGGCTCCTGGCCACCGAGCACCAACGGGATCAGGGCGATGCCGGCCGTAAGGGCCGTCATCAGCACCGGCGCCAGTCTCTCGAGACTCCCCCTGAGGATCATGCCCTGGCTGAACTCCTCACCTTCCTCCTTCATCAGGTGGAAGTAATGCGTCACCAGCAGAATCCCATTGCGGACGGCGATGCCGCCCAGGGATATGAACCCGACCAGGCTGGGAACCGTCAGCGACTGGTCGGTGATCACCAGTGCGAGCACACCACCGATGAAGGCCGTGGGCAGTGCGTTGAGGATTTGCAGCACGATGCGAACCGAGGGAAACAGGATCAGCAATACGACACACATGCCGACCACCGACAGGGCGGCCAGCAGCACGATCGTACGCGTCGCCCGCTGCTGGCTCTCGAACTGACCCCCGTACTCGATGAAGTACCCCTCGGGCAACGACACCTGGTCCTCGACCCGGGCCCTGATCTCGGCCACCGCGCTGGCCAGGTCACGACCCTGGGTATTGCAGCGAATCACCATCCGTCGCCGGGCATTTTCGCGGTTGACCGCGTTGGGCCCGATCCCCGGTCCGATATCAGCCAACTCACGCAGCTCCACCTGGCCTCGCCCATCGGGCAGATCGATCCGCAGCCGGCCGAGGTTGGCGTAGTCGGTGCGGTAGGCCTCGTCGAGCCGAACCAGCAGGTCGAATCGACGCTGGCCTTCGAGGACCTGTGAGACCACTTCGCCCTGCAACGCCGTCTGAGCGAACCGGGCGACATAGCCGCGGGTCAGGCCATGGTAGGCCAGGTCGTCGGCCCGCAACACGATGTGCAGTTCCTCGGTCTGTCGGATCGGTTCGATCACCGGGGGAGTGATGCCAGGCACGCTGTCGATGCTCGATTTCACGCGAGTGGACAGTTGCTGCAGCTGGTCGAGATCGTCGCCGAAGATCTTGATCGCGATCTGGGCGTAAACGCCCGAGACCATGTGCCGCATCAGGTGAGCCAGGGGCTGCTCGACCTCGATGTCCACACCGGGCACCTCCTCGCCAAGCTGGTCGAGCAGTTGCTTGATCACCTGCTCTCGCCGCCGCCCGCTTTCCGGATTCATGCTCAGGATGTATTCACCCCTATTGACCGGTTCGGCGTGTTCGTCCATCTCGGCCCGCCCGGTCCGCAGCACAAAGTGCAGGATCTCACCGTCGGGGTTCTCGGCCGACTTCTGCATCTGCCGCAGCTTCGCGTTGATCAGTGTTGCGGTGCGATTCGAGGCGGCCAGCGACGAACCCGGTGGCAGGGTCACGTTGATCTGCACACTGCCTTCGTCGAATTCGGGCAGGAAGTTACGGCCCAGTTGCGACATCTCAAACGCCGAGTACCCGACGATGATCCAGGTCACAAGCAGCAGCCACGCCGGGCAGGCCATGCTGAGCCTGACCAGGTAGGAAGCGGCCCATTTCAGGCCCCGCAGCAGCAGGCCATCGCGTTTTGCCTTGGTCGCTCTCGACCTGGGCAACAGGTAGTACGAAAGCACCGGTGTGACGGTCAGCGAGACGAGCAGCGACGAGAGGATCGAGACGATGTAGGCCACGCCCAGGGGGGCGAACAGACGGCCCTCGACACCCGACAGTGCAAACAGGGGCAAGAACACAAGGATCACGACCAGGGTGCCAAATACGATCGCACTACGGATTTCACGGCTCGCTTCGTAGACCACCTGCAGAGAGGAACGGGGAGTCTGCAGCGAGTTGTTCTGCTTCAGCCGCCTGAAGATGTTCTCGACGTCGACAATCGCATCATCGACCAGTTCCCCCATCGCCACGGCCAGCCCGCCGAGGGTCATCACGTTGATCGAGAGTTCTGTGTCGGTGAGTTGGCCGATCAGGCGGAACACCAGGGTGGTGATCACCAGTGAGAGCGGAATCGCCGTCAGGGTGATGAAGGTGGTGCGGAAGTTCAGCAGGAACAGGAACAGCACCACGACGACCAGGGCCGCGCCGATGGCCAACGCCTCGCCCACGTTGAAAATCCCGCGGTCGATGAAGTGCCGCAGTTGAAACAGCTCGGGGTTGATCACGATGTCGGCCGGCAACGAGGCTTCTGCCTGACGCAAGGCCTCTTCGATGCGGTCGGTCAGGTCGCGAGTGTCCACCTGCGGTTGTTTGACCATCGTGAACACCACGCCCGGGTGCCCGTTGACACTGGCATCGCCCCGTTTGAATTCCGCCGCCGGAACCACGGTGGCGACCTGTTCGAGCAGTATCGACCGCTCGCGGGTGACTCGCACCGGGATCCGCCGAAGGTCGTGGGCCACTCGTTCCGAACCGGGACCCAACCGGCCCAGTACGCGGATCGACCGCTCGGTTTCGCCCGAGACCGCGAAACCACCGCTGGTGTTGATGTTGCTTTCCTTTAAAGCCCGCTCGACATCCTGCAGCGTCACGCCGTATTCCAGCAGGGCGGTTGGATCGAGCCGAACCTGGTACTGCTTCTTGTCGCCGCCAAGAATGAACGCCTCGGCCACACCGGTGACCTTCAGCAGTCGCGGACGGATGACCCAGTCGGCGGTCGTACGCAGAGCCAACTGCCGGGCTGACGTTGACGGGAATTCGACTTCGCTGCTGCGTCCCCCGACCGTGATCGTCGCTCGCCTCTCAACTCTGCCCTCACGCGGTGTGTGCCAGCTCAACGACTCAAGCGGCACTGCCTGCCAGGTCTGCACGTGGTGCCGGTCCACCGGCTTCCAGATCAGCACCTGCGGCTGCTCGCCGCTGCGCTCGACCAACTCGACCATCAGCGGCGTCTCGCCCACCGGGAACAGCTCGCCACCTCGCGGCCCCTGCTGGCGATACATGCCGGCCACAACGATCTGGCCCATGATCGACGCCGGAGGTGTCATCCGCGGCAGGACTCCCTCGGGCAGGACACCGCCCAGCGTCGCCAACCGCTCCTGCACCGTTTGTCGTGCCGAACGGATCTCGGTGTCCCAGCCGAACTCGATGTAGATCACCGTCAGGCCGGCCGTCGACTGGCTGCGGACCGCCTGCACTCCGCTGGCACCCAGCAACGCGATCTCAAGCGGCTGTGTCACCAGGGCCTCGACCTCCTCGGTCGCCAAACCCGGACACTCGGTGATGATGATCACGCGTGGCCGATCAAGATCGGGGAACACGTCGATCGGCATCTGCGTCGCCAGGTACGATCCGTACACCATCAACGCCAGGCTGATCACGATGACCAGTCCGCGATAACGAAGTGCGAGTCGGATGACTGCGTTGAGCATGGGAGTCTCCCTGGCCCTCAGTGCGCCTCGTGAACAGTTCCATCGGCGTGCACGTGGACATTGGCAGGCATCCCGCTGGCTGATTGAGCCCGCAGGATCCTGTTCAGCGATGCGGCGGCGTTTTGGGCCAGGTACAGGCCCGGGCTGACACTGCCGTCGTTGGCCAGCACGACATTCAGCCGGTCTTCATGCAGTACCCGCACCGCGATCCGGTTGAACAGGTCCCCGTTTTGCCGGAACACGTAGGCCTCGGGGCCTTCCCGAACCACCGCCGCGGCGGGCAGGACCAGTACGTTTTCGAGCTGCTCGACCGGCACATGCAGTCGGACCCGCTGCCCGGGCCGGAACCGCCAGACACGATGCGATCGATCGGCCTGCTGGTAGGTCTTCGACTGGTTGGTCAGCGGGATGAAGAAGTCGAAGGTGCGACTGGTGGTGTCGATCGAGTTGGCCAGGTGTCGGATCTGAAACGACTGCTCCAGGTCGGGCCAGTGACCGGGATCGTCTTCGGCGAATTCGACGGTGATCTCGGACCCGTCCCGAGCGACAGTCTCGAGCGACGCCGCTTCACGCTTGAACGCGTGGCCCTCGATGTAAAGCGTCGTATGGTCGGCCAGCGTCAACAGCAGCTGGCCGGCTCGGACCTGGTGCCCGAGTTCCACCTCCAGTGCCTGCACCTCATAGGACAACACATCGGTTGTGCCGTCCTCTTTTGTCGCGGCCCGAGTCTTCGGGACCGCGGACAGCTCCGGCGCAGGCGCCATGACGTCGATCGAGGTGACAAACTTCCCTGAGCCGACCTCGGCGATCTGTTCCGGATTCAAACCTCGAGCCAGCAAGACCTGTCGATGGGCTGCAATCAACGCCTCCTGCCTGCGGTGCTCGTTCTCGAGGTCGAAGATCCTCGACTTGGCAATGCCGCCGGACTTTGCCAGCGGCCTCAGACGATCAAGCTGTTCGCTGACGATCTGTGTTTCCCGGGTCGCCGTGAAGAGCTCCTTCTGCGTGCTCTGCAGGTAGTCACTGAGCAGTCTCAGCGTGAACAGGCGATCGCCCGTCTTGACCGTGTCGCCGGGAAAGGCGTGGATTCGAGTCACCACAGCACCGGCGGGGGATGTGATTCCGCGGTCCGATCGGCCGGGCTGATCCACGACCACGCCTGGGACCTGGATCTTCCTCGAGTAGTCTCCGACCCGTGCGGGCTTGGACACCAGTCCCAGGTTCTTTCGTGCCTGCGGACCAATCTTCAAGACCTGCGGCTCGCTGGCCGTCGCTGCGGGAGTCTCGGGAAGAGTCGACACCGAGGACGGCTGTACCAGACGCGGCAACCAGGCGGACCGGGTCAAGAACCCGGCAACGACGATCACAGCCATCACGGCCACAGCCGAGAACAACCGCAGTGATTTTGGAATTCGCATGAGGTCACCTTCGGGGCGCAACGAATCAGGGCCATGTGAAACCGGGCGGGACATCCGCCTCGGGCAGGGGCTCTCTGCGAGCTCTCCGCGGCACTCTTCCGGGCTGATGACTCCCCAATGGGAATCACGGGCAGCGCGCACAAGAAGAGACCCGAGAGCGTCGCCGCTCTAGATCAGGAGCACACCAGGCCGCTCACAGTGCGCAGCGTCACACAGTAGAGACTGGTGGCTGCACGTGGTCTGCAGGCCTGCCGCAAAGGACGCCGCACCCAGCAACACACCATCGGCTGCGGGAGCCACGTCGGGCGTGCCGGCCAGTTGAACCGGCGGAGCAAGAATCACGCCGTCGTCGAGCAGCAGAAGGGTCAACAACGCGTCGCTGCCGCTCGTTTCAGCAGAATCCGAATCGCTCTCGTACGGGAGGAACAGCGAAACAGAGAAGCCGATCAGCGAGATGTGCAGGTGGCGAGACCGGGGCGGCTCAAGGGCACTTGAGGCCGCCGGGGAGCCATCGGTGGCATCCGCAGCGGTCCCATGGTGATCACCGGAGTTCTCGTGAGTGTGATCATGTTGCGAGTGGCTGTGCCCTGCCGCCTGGTTATGCCGCTCGTGCTCGAGCCCTTCGGATGGCGTTGAACGAGCATCGTGCGAGTGGCATACCGGCGGTGGCAGCGTCGTTGCGGCCAATACCGCCAGCGACATCAACACCGTCGATCCGATGTGGCAAAGTCGTCTCATACACGATACGGCCCGCGCCGCCATGGCCCACTTGTTGACACTCTCCATCGACTATCCCACGCAGCGAGGTGCCCTGCCAAGACAAAATCGGGCAGCGCAGGCAATTTGGGCATCGCCCCGCGGGATGTGACGGAGAG
>Ga0310123_10002288_pt1 | contig 15344 bp, 23 predicted proteins | sample CB6_AW_1057_MG_FD_203505 | JGI IMG/M metagenome (GOLD analysis project Ga0310123, IMG submission 203505) | Marine microbial communities from Western Arctic Ocean, Canada - CB6_AW_1057 | ecosystem: Environmental > Aquatic > Marine > Oceanic | place: Canada: Western Arctic Ocean | collected... | reverse complement strand
TGAAAGGGCGGGGACACGCTCCCCACCTGGCCTCCCAAGGTGTGAGCACATAATCACTGAGGCCGATCGTTTAAGCAGGTCCTCAAGCGTGGGCGTTGCCGCTCGGATACGCGTGTCGTCATTCACGCGACCATCCGCGAGCGGAACATTGAAATCGACGCGCACAAGCACGCGCCTGTTGCGCACTTCCACATCGTGGATTGTCTTACAATCCATTCGTTATACGCTTTGCGCCACCTTTGCTGTCAAGTCCGCGGTGCGACAGGCGTAACCCCATTCATTGTCATACCAAGTCACAATCTTGACCAGATGACCACCCATCACCAGCGTGCTGCGGGCGTCAATTATGGAAGACCGCGGGTCTCCTCGATAGTCCGAAGAGACAAGGGGCTCATCACTATAGCCGAGGATACCATGCATCGGACCGTTCCTCGCAGCTGCCCTAAGAGCAGCGTTCACCGTTTCCACTGTCGCTTCTCGCTCCACAACTGCCACAAAATCTACAATCGACACAGTTGCTGTCGGCACCCGGAGTGCATACCCATCGAACCTGCCCTGCAATTCAGGGATCACCAGTGCAACCGCCCGCGCCGCTCCGGTGGTAGTGGGGATAATGTTCTGGGCAGCAGCGCGCGCCCGGCGCATATCTTTGTGGGCCACATCCAGTATACGCTGGTCATTTGTGTAGGCATGTACCGTGGTCATCACACCGTGCTCGATGCCAAAGTTGTCATTGATGACTTTGGCCGGCGGAGCAAGGCAGTTGGTTGTGCATGACGCGTTAGATAGCACGTGGTGGATGCCAGGATCATATTGGTCATCGTTCACGCCAAGCACTATAGTTACGTCCTCGTTTTTTGCAGGCGCTGAGATAATCACTTTTTTGGCTCCGCCCCGGTCGATATGCACCCTAGCACCCGGTTTGCCGGCATTCATATCACCCACTGCATCAACAAATAAACCAGTGGATTCAATCACAATCTCCACTCCAAGGTCACGCCAGGGAATGTCACCCGGATTGCGCTCGCTGAAAGCCCGCACAGGTTCTGAATCAATCATCAGCCCGTCTTCGAATACTTCCACCGTACCGGGATAGCGCCCATATGTCGAATCGTAGCGGAAAAGATGAGCATTCGCGCCTGCGTCAGCAAGGTCATTGATGGCTACCACCTGCAACCTCTCACCATGACGCTTATTTATCGCCTTAAGTGCCTGGCGGCCGATGCGACCAAAACCGTTGATACCCACTTTTGTTCTTTCCATTTACTTAGCCTCCGGTTTGGCAATTTTTGTTCTCTAAATCCTAAGTTCTCTCACCACTGCTGTCAAAGCATTGGAGTTGGTTGGCTATGTTTCAAAAGCCGCAGCAACACCTCAGCAAGTTTCCCTGGATCATGCCGCCATGGGAATTTTTCGTCTACGAGATCGGCTGCGATTACCTCCCCCGCGCTTGTGATATTGCCCCCGTCAGCAACCCATTCCATGCCTGGCAACAATATTCCTTGACAGCAATCGTTGGCCAGTACGGTAGGAAACAAGGTGCCATCAGTGTGCGCATGCAGATTCTGCATATGTTTCCCCACAGAGAAACCATCGGTTTCACCTTCCTGGGTAGCCACATTACAGACGTAAATGCGCAGCGCACGACTGGACCTGATGGCGGCAGTTATATCCCGCACAAGCAGATTGGGCAGTACGCTGGTAAATAGACTGCCGGGCCCAGCCACAATAAGATCTGCGCCCAGAATCGCTTGCACCGCCTGCGGATATGCTGCCGCGGCCTCCGGCTGCAAGTGTACGCGCTCAATCAAGCCCATTTCCTCCGGAATGGCGGATTCTCCTGTGACACGTTGTGCCAGCGCGTTAACGCTATCCCGCACGTCCGCAATCAGGCTCACATTCTCCAGCGTGGAGGGCAGTACGCGCCCACCAATAGCAAGTACCTGGCTGGAAACCGCAAGTGCCTGCTCAAATGATCCAGTCACCTCCGTCATCGCGGTGATGAACAGGTTGCCGAACGAGTGACCCCGCACCTCCCTACCAGCGCCAAAGCGATATTGAAATAATTGAGTCAGAAGTGCTTCATCTTCTGCAAGCGCCACCATGCATTTGCGCAAATCGCCAGGGGGCGGCACACCAAGCTCACGGCGCAATCTCCCCGAGGAGCCGCCATCATCGGAAACCGTGACAATGGCGACGATGTTGGATGTATGCTCTTTTAACCCGCGCAACAAAACCGCCAATCCAGTTCCACCGCCAATCGCCACTACTCGCGGACCTCGCTTTTTGCGCCTCCGCTCCGCAACCGAAGCTACCACCGAGCGCCCCACCGGTGCGAATGGTTCCAGAAACTCTTTGCTAAGCCTCGCGACGGCATAAGCGGCAGCGGTTAGGCCAACTAGACCGAGACCTATCGCCCTCAACAGCCGCGGTACCAGCTGCATTGTCAGTACATCCAGAACCGGAGGTAGATATCCGCCCTGGTAAACCTCTACCAGAACGAATGCAACCCCGACGCCCATTAGCGTCACCCCAACCAGCATCAGCGCCAGCCAACGCTTCACGCCCAATCCTAGCCGCAGCCATTGAAGCCACTGGTTGTTTTCGCATCGTTCTATTTTATGCGTTGGCACGTTATCGGTCATAACAATCGCCGCCCGACCCAGATTCTTTACATCCCACCACCCGTGCGCTATAATCACGTTTGTTCGGGGCGTAGCGCAGCCCGGCTAGCGCGCACCGTTCGGGTCGGTGAGGTCGGAGGTTCAAATCCTCTCGCCCCGACACCAAATCAAACAGAGACCTCATCCTTACTCTACATGAGTACCGGTGGGGTCTCTACTCGTCTAGCTCACCTGATTCACACAACACTCGTGAACCCGTCTCTTGATTTTCCTCACACGTTCTATATGTAACCATGAGGTTTACTCGACTCGCTCCATCAATTAACAACCTCTGACTGTCCTTCAATCCCACCACCCTGCTCTCTCGCCCGCGCCTCAATGGACTCAAAATGAGACCGGAAACATGAGCTAGCTTCGCGCAGAGCGCTCTCGGCATCAACATCCAGACAGCGCGCTATATTCACTAGAGTGAACAACAAGTTTCCAGTTTCTGCGGACTTCTGGTCCGGACTACCTGCTGTGAACAGCCCGTCAATTTCCTCCCGGAGTTTTTTAACTACTCCGCTTAGTTCTGGCCATTCAAATCCCGCTCGCGTCGCACGGCGTTGATAAGTCTGTGCCCGCGCCAGTGCGGGGAGCACGTCCGGTATTCCTGCAAGCACTCCACCATCACCATTTTTGGCAGCCTTTTTTTCTGCTGCTTTGATATCGTCCCAATTGCTCAAGACATCCTCAACATCGTCGACCGACAACCCTGCGAACACATGTGGATGTCTGCTCAGCATTTTTTTGTTGATGCCCGCAACCACTGTCGCCATGTCAAACTCATTTTCGTCAACCGCAATCTGCGTATGCATCACCACTTGCAGCAAGAGGTCTCCGAGTTCCTCCGCAAGCATGGCACGGTCATCGGATTCAATCGCCGCAAGCGTCTCATATGCTTCCTCCAATAGACTAGCGCGCAGCGACCTATGCGTCTGTTTCCGATCCCAGGGGCAGCCGCCTGGACCTCGTAGCTGCGCTACGGTGCCCTGCAATCGGGAAAAGCCGCCCATTTCATCCTGCAGAGGCAAGAAAAGGGTGCTCATTTGTTGTATGTGCGAGCTGTCGTTTAATTCTTCAAGCGCAACCCACTCGACCATTTCACCTTTCTGGCCAGCGCAATGTACCAACGCTACGCGGAAATCAGGCCGGTACTGGTTTAACAACGTCTTTTGGAGGACGGCAGTGTAAGGATTGGAGCACAACCGCATCACGAGTGCGGGACATTCGGACCCAAACGCAGGATGCGCCTTGGCAGCCAGCTGCACCGCAGTGGTAAGATATATCCCTGGAACCGCACCCAAGCCCAGTGCAGACAATACTGACGATACCATACTGACTCCGGGCACACGACTAACTACAATCCCTGACGACGTAGCCATCGCATTGATCTCGTCCAAGAGAGGTTGCCAGTCACCGGGATCACCCGGAACTCCGATGGTCACTTCAGCGACATTTTTAGCCCGATCCACCACATGGCAGGCCAGATCCGCAGTGTCAAAGTCCGGTGATTGTGGACATCGATGCGCCGCCATCTCAATGTCTCCACTGAGTACACACCCTCCTACAAGATGCAATTCCGCCGCTTGGAGCAAAGCATCCCTGGCCTGTAGCGTAAGCGCCCCGGAAGATCCCGAACCGAGACCCACAATGATGATCGCTGCCATACTTTGATATCATGTAGATGTAAAAAGAGCCGGGAAATCCCCGGCCCTTTTGGCATCTACCTCTTGGTGTAGGTTGGAGCCTTGCGTGCCCTCTTCAATCCTGGTTTCTTTCGTTCCTTCACACGCGCGTCTCGAGTCAACAATCCGGCCCTTCGAAGCACGGCGCGAACATCAGGATCCAACTTTAGCAGCGCCCGCGAGATAGCATGCACGCTAGCGTCCACCTGCCCGGTCACCCCACCCCCGGATACCAGCACGCTTACATCCACCCGCCCGTCAAAGCCAGCCATCCCGAGCGGGCGCAACAACTTGTCGATATCGCCCACGCGGGGGAAGTACTGTTGCCCTGGCTTTTTATTCACGACCACATCGCCGCTGCCACCAGGATACACGCGCGCCCTTGCCGTACTTGCCTTTCGCCGTCCAATACCTTCGTGATATTCTCTCGTATCCATATCAGTTTTCCAGTGCGCGCGGCTTTTGCGCCGCGTGCCTATGCTCGGAACTCGCATATACTTTCAGCTTCTTCAGCATTTGCCGTCCTAGCTTGGTCTTTGGCAGCATTCCTTTCACCGCAAGCATAATTACACGTTCGGGATGTTTTGCAATCATTCGCCGTAGTGTAATCTCCTTTAGCCCTCCCGGATAACCAGTGTGACGCCGGTACAGTTTATCGTCCAGACGATTACCGGTAACCGCAATCTTGCCGCAGTTAACCACGACCACGAAATCGCCGGTGTCCAAGTTGGGCGCATATTGCGGCTTGTGTTTGCCGGATAACACCTTGACAATTCGGGTCGCCAGCCGGCCAAGAGTCTGCCCTGCTGCATCAACCACCACCCACTCCCGGTCAATATCACCCGCTTTAGTAACGTATGTTTTATCCACGATCTCGCCTCAATACTTCACTTCCACCAATGTCAGCCCGTGCGGCGGGGCAAGCGTACCACATCTTGCCCGGTCACGGGATGCCAGCACTTCCTCCATCATCTTAGCCTGCCACCGTCCGGATCCTACCATTCGCAGCGCACCGACTATGCTGCGCGCCATGTGGTACAGAAACGCATTTGCCTCAATCGCGAACACCAACGATTCCCCCTCCCCTCTCCAGACAGCTTCCCGCACAGTACGCAGCGTGTACCCTTGCTTATCCGGCGCTCTCCCAAACGTGGCAAAATCGTGCTCACCCAGTAGATACCCCGCACCTGCCTGCATCGCTGCTATATCCAGTTTAGGCCACACAAGCCAGCTCATACGCGCATGCAATGGCGACCTTACGGGAGCGTTATAGATACGATACTCATACCTTCGCCAACGCGCTGCTCGCCTTGGGTCGAAACCGTCATGTGCATGTTCAAGTGCGATCAAGCCAGCGTCAACTGGGAGCTGGGCGTTAATAGAGCGGAGCAGCTTAGCAACACCGTGGTGCCATTCCAGGTCAAACGCGATGACCTGTCCGCTAGCGTGTACCCCGCTGTCAGTCCGGCCGGCAGCACTGATAACCACCCGACCACTGCCGCTAATTCGCCCAATGGCCGCCTCCAACTCAGCCTGCACAGTACGCTGCTCTTTCTGCTGCTGAAACCCATGAAAATCCGTACCATCATATTCCAGAATGCCCCGAAAACGTCCCACCCGCGTATACTCGCCGCGTCACATTGCATCGACTGGTTAATCTTCCACCAGCTCAAGGAACACCACATGGGCTGCGTCACCGTATCTAGCACCCAGTTTCAACATGCGCGTGTAACCACCCGGACGATTCTCAAACCGGGGTGCAATTTCATCGAACACCTTCTCAACCATACTCTTGTTATTCAGTCGCCGCAGCACCGTACGTCGCGCATGCAGCTGTGCAGCAGCCCCTTCCTTGCGGATTCCACGCTTTGCGATTGAGATGACCCGTTCCACGTCTCCCCGAATCGCACGCGCCTTGGCCTCGGTAGTGCGAATTCTCTCATGACGAAGTACATCGTTGATCAAATTCCGTCTTAGTGCAATCCGGTGCCCTCCGGACCGACTCAGCCGCCGCCCGAACATGCGATGTCTCATTCAATCGCCTCCGCCTCGGGCTCGTTCTCATCCGCATCGGCCTCAACATAGCCTCGCTCAATCATCTTATCACGTAGTTCATCCAGAGACTTATCCCCAAAATTTCGGATTGCCATCATGGCTTCATCCCCACGCGACAAATGATCCAGCACCTCACCCACCGAGGTGATGCCAGTGCGTTTTAACGAATTAAACACGCGTACTGAAAGATCCAACTGCTCAATCGGTATCTCGAAGACCTCATTCGAGACGGTTTCCTCTGGCTCTTCCGCCTCACTCTCAAGCAGCATTTCTTCAGTCACGCCCGCAATATCACGCAGATGTTGCATCAACATCGCCGCGCTTCCGCTCAGAGCCTCTTCTGGCGCTATGGTCCCATCTGTCCAGATTTCCATAATAAGTTTGTCAAAACCGGTATCCTGCCCCACTCGAGCAGATTCAACACTCCAATTAACCCGTCTAACCGGACTGAAAATAGCATCGGTAGGAATCTCTCCAACCGGTAGTCGACCCCGTTCCTCGGCTGGAGAGTATCCCCGGCCACGCTGCAACGTCATTTCCATATCAGCCTTCACAGATTCAGCATCCATGGTGAAAAGATACAGGTCGGGGTTAACCACATCCACTTCCGCCGGACACTCTAGATCGGCGGCAGTCACGATACCCTCACCACTAACATTCAGGTGAATTCTCGCATTTGAACCTTCGTGCATCTTAATGCGGAGCTGTTTTATCTGCAGCATGATATTGGTCATGTCCTCTCGAATTCCTGGAAGGTCAGTGAATTCGTGGTACGTATCCGCAACCCGAATGGATGTGACCGCAACACCCTCCAATGAGGAGAGTAATACGCGGCGCAGCGAGTTTCCTAACGTCACACCATACCCAGTGTGCAGAGGACCAATCAAAAAGCGACCGTAATTGCGCGAGACCGCGTCTCGCTCGATCTTTGGAGAAACCATACCTGTCATCGAAATCAAATCTCATGCCTCCTAGCGGTCATGAATGGGCGAACCTTTTCCAGGTTATCATCATCAACGCGAGTAAAATTCCACGATTAGCTGCTCATTCAAGGGCTCATCAATCTCTTGCCGAGCCGGAAATTCATTCACCTTTCCGCTGAGCCCAGACACGTCCCGGGACAACCATGTCGGCGTAGTGCGCCCCTCGGCCTCCTCACCAAGAGACTGGAAAAACGTTCTGCTGCGGGATCCGTGCCGAACCGCAATCTCATCACCGGGGCTTAGTTGAAATGAAGGAACAGTGGTGCGTCTGCCGTTTACCACGAAGTGTCCATGCGAAACCAGTAGCCGCGCTTCGGCACGGCTGCGTGCATATCCCAGACGAAAAACTACATTATCTAGACGGGTCTCTAGTGCCTGCAGTAAAGCCAATCCCGTCAGCCCTCTCGCGCGCACTGCCTTGCGGTAATACTTACGGAACTGCCGCTCGAGCACGCCATAAACGCGGCGGGCACGCTGCTTCGCTCGCAGTTGTATGGAATAATCTGAATCCCGGCTGCGACGCCACTGCGCTTGCGGACCGTGCTGCCCGGGCGCATATCCACGCTTATCAAAGGCGCATTTCGGGGAAAGACAGCGCGCACCCTTAAGATATAATTTCGCGCCCTCACGCCGACATAATTTGCAAACCGGACCCGTGTATTTCGCCATAATTCTCTCTGTCCCTTATTCCATTTGCTCAGAAAACGACGCTCAAACTCGCCGCTTCTTGGGTGGGCGACAACCGTTGTGTGGTACCGGCGTCCTGTCGGTAATTGAGTTGACTGCGATGCCCAGCCCTTGAATTGCCCGTATAGCGGACTCTCGGCCCGGCCCGGGACCCTTTATGAAGATATCAACCTCCTGCACGCCCATGTCCATGGCGGACCTTCCGGCTCTGTCCGCCGCCAGCCGCGCCGCGTATGGCGTGCTTTTGCGTGACCCCTTGAATCCCACCGTTCCAGCGCTCCCCCAAGCTATCACACCTCCGCGCCGATCGGTGATTGTCACAATCGTATTGTTGAATGTGGCATGGATATATACTCGTCCACGCGACACAAGTCTCTTCTCACTTTTTTTCTTTGATGATTTTCTTTGCATCGCCATATTTCTATTACCTCAACACTACTTCTTTCTAGTGCCGCGTCTGCGGCCGCGCCCAGCTACGGTTTTCTTCGGACCTTTACGCGTGCGCGCGTTTGTGCGCGTGCGCTGCCCTCGCACTGGCAGGTTCATACGGTGCCGCCGGCCTCGATAGCACCCAATCTCTGTCAGCCGTTTGATGTTCAGTTGCACTTGACGGCGCAAATCACCCTCAACCCGATAATCCGCCGAAATGGATTCTCTGATAGCGATGACTTCCGCCTCGGTCAAATCCCTCACTTTCGTCGATGCGTCCACACCGGTGGTAGCCAGCACATCCTGCGCATTCGGCTTTCCGATACCATAGATGTAGGTCAAAGCAATCTCAATGCGCTTATTGCGCGGCAGATCTACTCCTTCAATTCGAGCCATGTAACTATGTCTCCCGGTAAACTTAACCTATCCTTGGCGCTGCTTGTGCCGTTTGTTGTCGCAAATCACGTAAACCCGGCCTCGCCGCCGCACAATTTTGCATTTTGGACAACGCTTCTTTACCGATGCAGATACTTTCACAGTGTTTCCTCACTAGCAGACTAGAGCCTGGTTAGAATCTCAGCCTCACCATCAGTTACGGCAATGGTGTGCTCAAAATGAGCCGTCAGTTCGCCATCGAGCGCCCCCACTGTCCAGCCATCATCCAACAACTTAGTGTCTGAATTTCCAGCAAGCACCATTGGCTCCAACGCGATTGTCATTCCCTGTCGCAGGCGCGTCCCGGTACCACCTCGACCATGATTGAGTATTTGCGGATCCTCGTGCAGGCTTCGGCCAACGCCATGGCTCGTGTGATGCCGAATAACGTTGTAACCGCGCCCCTCAACTTCAGCCTGCATGATGGCCGCAACATCTCCCGTACGCTTTCCTGCACGCGCACACGCAATGGATGCATACAGCGCCTTTTCAGTCGCATCTAGCAAATCTGCAGCCTTGCTACTTATGACTCCCACCGTAAATGTCCACGCGCCATCGGCAATCCAGCCCTGGTGAATCGCTCCACAGTCCACTGTCAAAATATCCCCATCGCGCAACCGCCGTTTCCCCGGAACCCCGTGTACAATTTCAGTATTAACTGACATGCAGGTGGCTCCCGGAAAAGGCCGCTGAGTTTGCGCTGGTTGATACCCCTTGAAGGGCGACACCGCTCCCAGAAGAGCAAGTTGCCGTTCGGCGAACTGATCGAGATCCAGGGTAGTAACCCCAGGGCGGATGCGCTCCTTGATCTCGTGCAGTACCGTAGCCACGATACGACCCGCCTGCCGCATCAGCGCGATTTCGTTCACGGACTTGATGATAATCACGCAACTGTTTGCTCCCCCACAGCCACCATCATCACCTCGGTCAGCGCATCGATCCTCAGTTCACCGTCAAACTGCCGCAACACCCCCCGTTCATTGTAATAGTCCAGCAACGGAGCAGTATTTTCGTAGTACTCATCAAGCCTGTGCTGGACAGTCTCCTCGCTATCATCCGGTCTCTGCTCCAACTCTGCATCAGCCGGTGGTGGGTCGTATTTCAGGTGATAGGTCTTACCCGTTCGCCTGTCAGTGCGCCGTCCCGTCAGACGCCCCATTACAGCTTTATCATCTAGGCTGATATATGGCGCTACATTCACACAGAAACCCAGCTCCGCGAGCATGGATTCCAGTGCAGCCGCCTGCGCCGGGGTGCGCGGAAAGCCGTCCAGAACGGCGCCTCGCCGGCAATCCGAATGCTGCAGCCGGTCTCGTACCAACGCAATTGTCAATTCATCAGGCACAAGCGTGCCGCTTTCAAGTAACATTTTTACGCGTATGCCCAGCTCGGTATCATTTCGAATATTCTCTCGAAATATGTCGCCCGTAGAAACATGGGCAAGGCCTAGTTTTTCGGCTAGCCGCGAGGCCTGCGTGCCCTTCCCAGCTCCCGGGGGCCCAATCATCACCAGATAAGTCGCCATCGACTTTCCTAGTGCACGAGTAGAGAGTCGTCATAGCCGCGCAGCTTCAGTTCCGTTTCAAGCCCGAAGAAAGTCTCTTTGACCACCCCGACCACAATTAACAAGCCGGAGCCGATGGAGAAAAACGCATTTTGCCCAGACCCGACAAACATGACCCCAACCAGCAGTGGCAAAACCGCCACCGTCCCCAGTAACGTTGCCCCCGGCAAGGTAATCCGCCTGAGCACTTTGTTCAAATAGCGCTGTGTGGGCGCACCTTTTGTCACACCCGGCACCTGCGCACCGACCCGCTTCAAGTTCTGTCCATAATTCTGTTGCTGAAAGAGTACATCAGTGTAAAAGAACGCAAATAGCACCACCATGAAAAAGTAGATGGTAATGTAGCCCCAATTTTGTTGATTGGCAAAAAGATCCTGCATGCCAAGCGCGACGTTGCGCACCCACTGCGTCTGGCTGACCGTAAAAAACTGTGCGATGATGGCCGGAAAACTCAAAATGGCACTGGCAAAAATGATCGGTATCATACCCGCCATGTTCACCAGTAACGGCAATGACCCCCGTACCGGCATCGATTGCCTGCGCCCGACACGCCGCCCCGGATACATCACAGGCACATTGCGGCGTCCCTGCGTGACAATTACGATGGCAAATACGGTAATTGCTACCAGCACCAGAAACAGGGCCAACCCCGCATAGCGCGTAGCTTCATCCGACCACAACTGGCCGACACTCCTTGGCAAACCGCTCACTATGCCGCTAAAAATTATCAGCGAAAGCCCCTGATTACGAATTCCGTATTCCGAGATTAATTCGCCTATCCAGATTGCGAACATGGTGCCAGCGGTCATGGTGACAAGCGTGGTGATTGTAGGCAACAAGTCCACTCCTGAGAAACCAAAGTGCCGCAAAATCGGTAGCCCCGACGACTGGAAAAGGCGAATCTGTCCAATTGCGTTCAGAGATGCCATCGGAATGGCCAAGTAATATGTCCAGCGTTCGATGAACTGACGTCCCTCGCGGGGGTCATCTTCCATGCGCTGCTTAAGCGCGGGAATAATCGGCACCATCAGCTGCAGAATAATCTGAGCAGTGATATACGGGTAAACCCCCATCGCCAGTACAGAGAAATTCGATACAGTCCCACCTGAAAGCAGATCAAACAGGCTTAGCAGGTTACCCGTCCCGGTGGATGACTGCAGGATCTGCGCAATGGCGGCTCGGTCCACCCCCGGGACCGGCACATGCGCTGCCAGCCGGTAAAGCACCAAGAGGGCCACCGTTATCAGTAGACGATTACGCAAATCGTGCGCCGTCCAAAGACGGCGAAGCGCAGCTCCCTTCATCCCGTAGTGTTCCTCTCCATATTATTCAACCCGTCCCGGTTCCAACACTCTGGCTGAACCTCCGACTGCCTCAATCTTTTCCAACGCACCATGTGAAAACCGGTGGGCGCAAACGTTCACGGCCTTGGAAAGCTCTCCTCGACCTAGAATAACCACCGGGCTTTCGTGCGCATCTTTCATGAAACCCACCTGAGCCAACGTACCCGGGCTAACTTCAGCACCGGCGTTAAATCGTGCCTCGATATCCTCCACGTTCACTTCCACATAGACCAAGCGGCGCCGATTAGTGAATCCGCGCTTGAACGGGAGTTTGCGCACAAAGGGAAGGTTACCGCCCTCACGATACAACCTTCCTCCGGAACCGGAGCGCGCGCCCAAACCCTTGGTGCCCCGTCCGGCCGTTTTACCACGACCGGCCGCAATTCCCCGACCAACTCGTCTCCTCGAATGCCGGGCACCGTAAGCAGGTTTTATTTCATGAAGTTCCATAGTGCATCAGTTCTCCGGCGCCGATCAGCGCTCCTCAATTTCCACCAAGTGCGCCACTTTCGCCAGCATCCCTCTCAACTGGGGGGTGTCGATGTGCTCCACCGTATCTCGCGGTCTACGCAGCCCAAGTGCACGCACGGTACCACGTTGACGTCGACTGGATCCCAGCGGGCTCCGCAGCATCTTTATCTGCACAGTCTTCCGCTTAGCTTTCCTAGCCATTTTCCCTCCGCACCCAAAAGGGCTGTACTTCCTCCAAGTTCTTGCCTCTGCGCCGGGCCACCTCAGTTGGATCTTTCATTTCACATAAACCAACGAACGTGGCCTGCACAACATTGAGTACATTGGCACTCCCCTGCGATTTGGTCAATACATCCTTCACCCCGGCGCACTCCAGTACTGCCCGCACCCCACCACCAGCGATCACGCCAGTACCAGGAGATGCGGGTTTCAGAAAGACTCTGGCACCGCCGATGCGGCCCACGTTCTCGTGCGGCACAGTGGTCCCTACCATGGGAATTTTGCGCATGCTCTTGCGAGCCTTTTCATTGGCTTTTCGCAGCGCATCAGGGACATTCTGAGCACGCCCAATGCCAACGCCAACGCTGCCGCGGTTATCTCCAACCACCATCACCGTGCGGAAACTGAATCTGCGGCCGCCCTTAATCACTTTCGCAACCCGGTTGATATCCACCACGCGTTCGTCCATTTCGTCTCGGTCGTCATCGCGCCGACCACGAGACCCACCACGTCTCACCATATAGCTCTCCTAGAACTCCAGCCCGGCTGCGCGGGCGGCCTCTGCCAAGGCTTTCACCCGGCCATGATATCTATGTCCACCACGGTCAAACACCACATTGCTAATACCCTTTTGCTGCGCCCGTCCTGCAACAGCAGCGCCGACCGCTCTCGCCTTCTCCATCTGCCCACCATTGCTGGCCTGCGCAGCCACCTCCGCCTCAAGCGTCGACGCCTGCGCAAGCGTCATACCTTGCTCATCATCAATCAGCTGCGCCTGGATATGCCTGGAGCTTCGAAATACATTCAGCCGCGGACACTTCCTAGTACCGTACACTTTACGGCGCACACGCCGATGCCGCCATTGGCGCGCGGACGCGCGCGTCTTTACTGCCATTACATCTCTACCTTTGCTGCCTTCCCAGCTTTTCTCCGAACATATTCGCCCTGATAGCGAATACCTTTGCCCTTGTAGGGCTCGGGTGGACGCCACGCCCGCACGTCAGCTGCTACCTGTCCCACGAGCTCTTTATCGATTCCTTTAACCGTAACGCTCCGCTCTTTGTCATCGATCTCAAATTCAATACCCTCAGGCGGCACTACTTTGACAGGGTGCGAAAAACCCAGACTTAACACCAAGTCACCGCCTTGTAACACAGCACGGTAACCGACACCCTCGATATGCAATAGCTTCTCCCACCCATCGGTCACGCCAACTACCATGTTGCTGATGAGCATTCGCGTGGTTCCATGTAAGGAACGAATTTTTGGCGCTTCAGACGAACGCTCAACAACCACCATATCATCCTCTCGACGGATGCCAATTTCCACCCGAAAATGTCGTTGCAACTCTCCTTTGGGTCCGGTGACGCGCACATCCGTACCATCGATATGCACATCCACTTTCGGAGGAATGGGTATGGGTTCCCGACCTACGCGTGACATTGTATTTCACTCGCCCTACCAGACGTGGCAAAGCACTTCGCCGCCAACCCCAAGCCTGCGGGCACGCCGGCCAGTCATAACACCCTTCGGGGTCGACATTATCGCGATTCCCAAACCCGAAAGCACCCGCGGTATCTTGCGCTTGGCGGAATACACCCGCCTTCCCGGTCTGCTCACGCGCTTAATGCCAGTGATGATCGATCGACGTTTGCGACGCTCGCCAATATAACGAATGCTTAATTCAAGCGTGCTGTGCACATGTCCATCTTGAACGACATTGAAAGCTCCGATGTAACCCTCCTCTTGCAGGATGCGCGCAATTTCTATTTTCAATTTCGAGTTGGGTACACTGGCGGAGGTATTGCCCGCCAAAACTGCCATGCAAATCCGATTCAACATATCACCAACAGGATCACTCATACTCATGATTAATTACCGTAGCTCACCAAGAAGATTTCACAACGCCGGGTATGTGCCCCATCAAAGCCAGACCCCGAAAGCAAATGCGACACAGACCGAAACGACGCATATACCCGCGCGGCCGGCCACAACAAGTGCAACGATTGCGCACCCGCGTGGGATACTTGCGACGCGTTTCGCGTATGATGATAGATTTCTTTGCCATATTCAGTTAACCCTTTCTCTGAACGGCATTCCCAGCCGTGTCAACAGCCTGAGTCCCTGTTCGTCATCCGGCGCAGTAGTCACTAACGTGATCTCCATTCCCCTCAACCTGTCTATATTGTCGTAATCAATTTCCGGGAACGCGAGTTGGTCGCGCAAACCCAGCGTGAAGTTTCCGCGTCCATCGAAACCAGTAGGAGGCAATCCCCGAAAATCGCGCACGCGAGGCAGAGCAATGTGCATCAATCTATCCAGAAACTCCCACATGCGCGCGCCGCGCAGCGTTACCTTGGTTCCAATGGCCTGGCCCTCTCGAAGTTTAAAGTTGGCTATGCTTTTGCGGGCGCGAGTAATCACGGGTTGCTGCCCAGTGATCGTCGCCAGATCCGCCATGGCAGCATCCAGAGCTTTCGCATTATCCAACGCCTCACCAAGACCTATGTTCAGCACCACCTTGAAAACTCGCGGTGCCTCCATCAGGTTGCTGAAGCCAAACTCCTTCACCAGCTCAGGTGCAACATTGGCACGGTAAATCTCCCTCAAATCAGGCATCATTAACCACCACGATACGAACCAAACTAACTGTCAACCTTTGCGCCACACTTCTTACACACACGTGTTTTGTCTTTCCCATCCCGACTCCAACCGACGCGCACCGCATCCTCACACTTCGGGCAAACCAGCATCACATTGGACACATGCAGCGGAGCCTCGAATTCAATTATCCCGGCAGACAAAGG
>Ga0310123_10002285_pt1 | contig 15364 bp, 18 predicted proteins | sample CB6_AW_1057_MG_FD_203505 | JGI IMG/M metagenome (GOLD analysis project Ga0310123, IMG submission 203505) | Marine microbial communities from Western Arctic Ocean, Canada - CB6_AW_1057 | ecosystem: Environmental > Aquatic > Marine > Oceanic | place: Canada: Western Arctic Ocean | collected... | reverse complement strand
GGGCTCAGTTTGTATCCAACCAGTCGGTCAAGAACACGCCTGGCCTGCTGGGCGTCGACCATCCGCTGGTCGATTTCTCCAGATTTCTGGAGCGCCGCCTTGACCGCGTCCTTTGTGATCTCGTTGAACATGAGCCGACTCACCTTGCGTTTCTTGGTGCCGAGCTCTCTGGCCAGGTGCCATCCAATCGCCTCGCCCTCACGGTCGGGGTCTGTCGCGATGTAGATGTGTTCGACATTCTTGGCAGCGTCCCGCAGGGTCTTGATCACCTTCTTGCGGGCCGGAATCACATCGTAGACGGGCGTAAACCCATCCTCGACGGCGACCCCGAGCTTGCTCTTGGGGAGGTCTCGGATGTGGCCCATCGAGGCCACGACCTTGAAGTCCTTGCCAAGATATTTGCTGATCGTCTTGGCCTTTGCCGGCGACTCGACAACGACTAGCGCTTTAGCCATATGCAGTCAACTCTCATTACCTGGTCGAGGTCATTCACTTATATCTACGTTACATCATCCCCGCAAGCGCCTAAATTGGCCTGTCTCCGAGCGCCTCACCAGACCCTGGAGCTCGAAATCGACCAACTTCGACAATAATTCGGAGCTTTCGAGCCCAGAAAACGCTGCCAGCGCGTCGAAATCGTAGCTTTGACCGGCATCCATGTGCCGGACCAGCGATGGGGCCATCAGGCCGTTCTGACGGGCCGTCAACAGCACACACACCGATCTCCTCCAGGATATCGTCCGCAGTCTCCACAACCTTTGCCCCATCTCGAATAAGCGCATGGCCTCCCGCCCTTGCTCGGCCGCGCAACGGGCCGTAATGAGCGACCAACTTCGGTCAGCTGCCTCCACCACGACCACGGCAACCGAGAGGCCGCTAATGACCCGTTGCGCCTGGGAGAATGGAACCGCCTGGGCGGTACCGATGGCCCGAACTCGCTGAGCAACGCTCCACGCGACCTGACTTCGTGGATCAAATCCCTGTGCTCAGGGGGATAGACGACATCGAGACCACAGCCCAGAACTCCAACGCTTCCTCCTCGACCCTCCAGCCCCCCCTGTGGGCCGCGCTGTCGACACCACGCGCACCCGCTCACAACCGTCACACCTCGCTCACTCAGGTCAGACCCCAGTCTCTCAGCCACTTCGCACGCATAGGGGGATCCGGCGCGCGAACCGACCAGAGCCACTGCGACAGCGCCGAGGATATGTCGCCGTCCCGCACCCACAGCACAGGGGACGGTTCAGGGATCTCGGCAAGCCGAGGCGGTTGCTGACTGTCCCCGAATGGCAGGGCCAGGAAGCCGAGGTCGGCTGCGCGGCGCAGGTGCTGTTCGGACACGCGTTGCGCCCGTATGAGCTCCGTTCCCAGCGCGGCGCCACTCCCCCGCAGTCGGGTCGCCAGCCCGGTAGGGTCGCAGGCTCGTTGCTGGTCGAACTGGAGTCGCGTGAGAGCAGCACACGACGGCCGACGCTCGACAGCAGGAGCTCTGACAGCACGACCGCGTCGAAAACGTCCATCCCGCGAGACATACAAAAACTACGCTGCTCACTCGCAACCAAACGTCATCGAGCGTCGTCGTAGATCGCAATGAGCCAGTTCACTTGCAGCCCTCTCGCGCCGTGGCTATAGTGGATGTGGATCATATGTTCATCAGGACGCTCGCGCTCGTGTGTGTACTGGCGGTCGGTGTCCCCGCGCTCGCTCGGGCTGACGAACGGTCGGATGCGCGGGCTCAGGTTGACTTTGGGAACGCGGTTGCGCAGCAAGGCCTCTGGCAAGAAGCGATCTATCGCTGGGAGCGAGCATCGGACATCGACCCCGGCTACGCCGCCGCATGGAACAATCTGGGAATCGCGTACGAGCGCCAGGGGTTGTTCGACAAGGCGCGAGACGCCTATGAGCTGGCGCTCGACCTCGATCCGGACAACGTCACGATTCAGCAGAACTACGACCTTTTCAGGGAAATCAATGACCGCGTTCAAAGTAATCGCTAGCCTCGCGCTGCTGGTCACGGTTTCGGCCTGCACCAACTTCCTCGAGATTCCCGTCGAGACGCCACTCGAGCCGAAGCTCGACATCTCCGGTTTTCAGCGGATCTTGATCGCTGGGTTCATCGTCGGTGGCACCGAGGACGTCGACACCAATCTGGAAACAGCGAGACTGCTCCGAAGCCAGCTGCGAACAAATACGGATCTCGAAGTCATCGACGCCGACGTGATCGAGCTTCTCGCAGCGGCCGAGGAACAGGCAGATTTCGTCCTCGACCGAGACACGGAGACGCGTGGTCGCGAAGGCTCTGAGCCCGACGACTCGGAGAACCCCGATGCCGAAGCAGAAGACGCGCAGCTCTCAGAGGAGGACCTTGAAGCATATGAGCACATCTTCTCGGACGCGAGCTACTGGCGACAGCTGGGCGAGGAGTACCAGAACCCACTGATCGTCACGGGAACGATTCATTTTGCTCCCTATGAGCGTTCTGGTATGGTCGGGCGCGAACGCGAGGTGTACGATTCATTCGGTCGGCGGCGAGTGGTGCCGACACGTACCTACCGAGAGCGCCGTGGCTACGTCCTCAGCCCGAAGTTCATCTTCATTGATGGTGGGACCGGTGCCACCCTGTACACGGAGCGACATCGTGAAGAGATCCTTTATGACGCCCGCCAAAATACTCCGGCGCTGTCGTCCTATTTCGAGTTAATGGACCGACTCCTGCCGTCCTTCCTTGGCACGCTGAGAAATGAAAGCATTCGTGGCACGAGAGTTCTGCTCAGATAACGACAAAGACACTGCCTTTACAGCGAACTCGCTGCGGTAGTACTCTGAGGGTTTGTGTTCGTCGCGGGATCGTCCACCGCGGCACCCGGTGAACGGCGGATGGAGACCGAGAAAGGATTGCCGGTGTACGCGATCATCGAGAGCGGGGGCCGGCAGCTACGAGTCGAGCCGGGGGCAGTCGTCACCGTCTACCACATACCCGAGCCGGCGGGTGAACCCGTCACCTTTGACAACGTTCTGTTCGTCGCGAGCGACGACGGAGCGTTTGTGAGCGGGTCACCGCATGTCGCTGGCGCCACGGTGACTGGGATCGTCGATGGCGAAGAACAGGGCAAGAAGATTCGAGTGTTCATGAAGAAGCGTCGCAAGGGCATGCGCAAGACGAGCGGTCACCGCACACAGCTCACGCGCGTTCGGATCACGGGCATCGAGACAGGATGAGCCGAGAGGCGGCAGAGTCATGGCACACAAGAAAGGTCAAGGAAGCTCCAGAAACGGTCGCGACAGTCAGGCTCAGCGCCTTGGCGTCAAGCGTTTTGATGGCAATCTCGTCAAAGGGGGAGCCATCCTCGTGCGTCAGCGTGGGCGTCGGTTCAAACCTGGCATCAACGTCGGTCTTGGCAAGGACGATACGCTGTTTGCGAAGGCAACCGGTCGGGTTCGGTTCGAAGACCACGGTTCTCGTGGTCGTATGATCAGCGTTCTGCCGGTCGCGGGATAACTCTCCTTCCGGCCATCACCGCGCTAGCGTTCGGTCCAGGAGACCTCGCGAGGCGCTTCCCAAAATGGAACGTCGCCCTGCTCTCATCCCTGTCGACCGTCTTCCTTGAGTGACGGTGCAGGTGGTTGGTACGGGACACTAGAGCATGTTCGTCGACCACGTCGACATTCTCGTGGCGGCCGGTGACGGCGGAAAAGGCTGTTCGAGCTTTCGTCGCGAGAAGTTCGTTCCGAACGGCGGGCCTGACGGTGGCGACGGTGGCCGGGGCGGCTCCATCCATCTGCGGGCGAGTTCTCACCATAACACGCTCGTCACCTACAAGTTCCACCCACAATTCCGCGCCAAACGTGGCGCACACGGCGAAGGCTCGAACCGTGAGGGACGGGCCGGTGAAGACCTGTTTCTCGAGGTCCCGGTCGGAACCATCATCTATGAAAAGACCGACGATGGTCTTGTCAAGCTCGCCGACTTGACCACCGTGGGACAGGACTTCGTCGTCGCCAGAGGAGGTCGGGGTGGCCGTGGCAACCAACACTTCGCTACCTCGACCAATCGGTCTCCTCGACGCGCTGAACATGGCCAAGCCGGGGAGCTTCGACAGCTGACACTGTCGCTCAAGCTGCTTGCCGACGTCGGGCTGGTCGGCTTTCCCAACGTTGGAAAGTCCACACTGATATCCACCTTGTCGGCGGCGAAGCCAAAGATCGCCAACTACCCGTTTACGACACTCACTCCGCACCTTGGCGTCGTCAGCCTGAGCGATGATCGCAGCTTCGTGCTGGCCGATGTGCCAGGATTGATCGAAGGGGCGCACAACGGGCACGGACTCGGACACCGCTTTCTGAGCCACCTCGAGCGCACGAAGGTGCTGGTCCACGTGATTGATATTTCATCCGCATCTGGGCGAAACACGGTCAACGATTTTGATGTCATCTGTCGCGAGTTGGCGTCCTACTCCGTCGCCTCCGCCGAATCAACGGGAAGCGCGCTGGCAGAAAAGCCGCAGATGGTGGCCGCAAACAAGATCGATGCGCTCGACGTTCCGGAGCGATTGGTCCAACTGCGGGAACACCTGCAGGCGCTGGGAGTTCCCCTGTACGAGGTATCGGCCGTCACGGGAGAAGGGCTACCCAGGCTCAGAGAAGCGATGTGGCGGGCCTGTGCCCCAGAGCAGGCGGAGGCCCACACCACACGGGGGCGACCCGAGTGAATACAGCGTCACGGATGGGCATTCTCGGCGGCACGTTCGACCCGATCCATTTCGGACACCTCGATGTGGCAGCCGCCGCGCGACGGTCGTTGGAGCTCACGGAAGTAGTCTTCGTTCCCTCGCGGACCCCGCCTCATCGTTCGACGGCGCCAATCGCCTCCGGGTATCACCGCTTCGCGATGGTGGCGCTGGCCGTCGCCGACGAGAGCGCGTATCGAGTCGGAGACCAAGAGTTGCGGGCCGGAGGGCCTTCATATACGTCTGTCACGCTCGAGAGGCATGCGCGTGCCGGCGTGCGTGCGTCGCAGCTTTTCTTCATCATTGGCGCAGACGCGTTTGCAGAAATTTCCTCCTGGCACGACTATCCCAACGTACTGAACCTCGCCAATTTCGTCGTGGTATCGCGACCATCTCACCCAATCTCGGCGCTTCGACGGCGGCTACCCGACCTCGCGTCCCGCATGCGGGACGCCTGGACAGACGTGGACCAGGACTCGATACCTGGCGAAACTTGGGTCTGGTTGGTTGACGCTGAGACACGGGATGTCTCGTCGTCCGGCATCCGGACTCGCCTCGCTCACGCGAAGCCCATCGATCAGCACGTGCCACCCGCGGTCGCCGCGTACCTGGAACATCACCAGATATACGGGGCCGGCGCTACGGACAGCAGCTTGCATGACTAAACCAGATACCAGACCCACCGAGCGCTCCACGTCACTGCCGGAGGCGATCCAACGGGCCGTTGATGCAGCTCTCGACAAGAAGGCGCGCGACGTTGTCGTCCTCGACCTCTCGGCGTCAGATGCGTTCACCGACTACTTCGTGGTCTGCTCAGGCCACACCGGACGTCAGGCACGGGCGATCGTCGACGGAATTCTCAAGCAACTTCGGGAGCGCGGCACCCGGCCGTCCCATGTGGAGGGGTACGACCATGGCCAGTGGGTCCTCATCGACTGCTTTGACTTCATCGTTCACGTGTTCACCGAGGAGACCCGTCGTTTCTACGATCTCGATCGCCTCTGGGGAAGTGCCACGCGCGTCGAGTTCTCCAGTCCCCCCTCTGGGCGACTGGACATGAGCCGTGTCACTTGATGTCCGACCCGTGGCGCAGTCGCCTCCTTGATGAGGCGCTCGCACTTGTCTGGGCGGCGCGCTGTGCCGCCTGCGACCGGCTGCTCTCATCCCACCCACGGCGTCGTGTGCGATGACTGCTGGCGTCATCTACCTAAGCTGACGCCCCCACTGTGTCGACGCTGTGGAGGATCCCTGTCCGTCGAGCTGCCGGAGGACGCGTGCTGCTCCAGTTGCCACCCCGGGTCACGTCTCACGCGCCGTCTGGCCGCAGGGCTTTACGAGGGCACGCTCCGCGCCATCATCCATGCCTTCAAGTACCAGCGACGCCATTCACTGTCGCGGCCACTGGCCGAACTGATGCGATCGACCGGCCACGAGCTGCTCTCCGATGCCGACTTCGTGGTTCCGGTCCCACTGCATTCGACCCGCCGATGGTCACGCGGCTTCAACCAGGCCGGGGTACTCGCCCGCCACCGCGGTCCCTCGATCCAGCACTCGCTGCGGCGGACTCGCGCAACACCGGCGCAGGCCACGCTCACCGCAGCTCAACGGCGTCACAACATTCGGGGAGCGTTCGCTCTCAGACGTTGGGCTGGCTCGCGCCAGTGGAAGAACAGCATCACGGGGCGGGTCATCGTCCTGGTCGACGATGTCGTGACGACCGGTGCGACACTGGATACCTGCGTGGAGGTTCTGCTCAGAGCTGGCGCCAGGGAGGTGCGGGCAATCACTGCCGCAACTGCGTCTCGAGGAGGCCGGCAACGTCTGCGGCGACATCATCCGGCGGACGCTCGCCGTCCACATGTAGCCAGCGTGCGTCTGCCGCCTGCCGCAGGTAGCTCTCTCGGACACCAACCTGGAGCGCGTGGTCTCGCTCGTAGCGGTCGCGCCCAGCTGCCTTCCGCTCCAGCGCGGTCTCTGGAGCGATGTCGAGAAAGACCGTCAAGTTGGGCTGTGGCAAGAACTGCTGGATGCTGACCAACCACGCGACATCGAGGCCCTGAGCCTCTCCGTACGCAATGCTGGAGGCGACATATCGATCACACAGCAGGGTGATGTCAGCCAGTTGCCACCGATCGATGTCAGGCTTGCGTTCATAGCGATTCGCCACACACAGAAGCTGCATGACGTCAGGTCCGTAGTCGCGTTCGCCCTGCAACGCCCGCGCAATCTCTTCGCCGATCGACGTCCCATAGTCGGGGAACGAGACGACCCGTGCCTTCTGTCCAGCTGAACGCAGCCGGTCACGGAACCGTCTGGATTGGGTTTCCTTCCCACTCTGGTCCAGTCCCTCAAACGCGATCAGCATGGTGTGTCAGGTCTCCATCGCCAACATGTCGTCCACTGTCTGGCGGCGACGAATCACGCGCCACGTGTCATCGTCGACAAGCACCTCGGCAGGCAGTGGATGACGATTGTAGTTCGATGCCATGGCCGACCCGTACGCTCCCGCGTCGCGAATCACGACCAAGTCTCCAACCTCTGGGAGGGGCATGACCCGCTCGGTCCCGAAAACGTCGCAGGTCTCGCAGATCGGTCCCACGACGTCACAGGTCACGGCCGGAGTCGCGCGAGGCGTCGGGAGCTCAATCCGGTGAAATGATCCGTACAACGCCGGGCGAATCAGCTCGCTCATCCCCGCGTCGACGACGACGAAATACCGATCGAGGCCACGCGGCTTGACGTCTACGACGGAGGCAACGAGCACGCCGGTCGGACCGATGATCCACCGCCCAGGCTCGGTCACGACCGGCAGTCCAGTGTCACGAACAGCCTCGACGACAGTCTGGGCATAGTCGGCAGCCGTGGCGACCGGGGAGCCGTCGTATGAGATCCCGAGCCCGCCGCCCACATCGAGATACTCGAGGACGATCCCAAGCCTGGAGAGGTCGGTGGCAAACTCGGCGACGACCTCGGCAGCCCGCCGAACCGGATCCAGCGCCACCAACTGCGACCCAACATGCACGTGGACCCCGACCAGGTGAAGCCCGTTCTGCGTGGCGGCCCATTGACAGACCTGTCTGGCCAGGTCGAGCGGAATACCAAACTTGTGAGACCTCTGCCCTGTCGAGATATGGGGATGGGTCCCGGCTGCCACGTCTGGGTTGAGTCGGACCGCGACACGTGCTTTGACCCCTAAAGATCTGGCGATCTGGTCGACACGCTCGAGCTCTCCGCGCGACTCCGCATTGATGGCGTGGACACCCAACCCAACCGCCAGCTCGAGCTCTGCCGATGACTTCCCGACACCGGTGAAGACGACGTCATCGGGCCCAAAGCCAGCCCGGCGCGCCACCTCGATCTCTCCACCGGAGTTGGCGTCAACCCGACTGCCAAGCGAGTGGATCAGTCGCGCTATGGCGACGGTGGAGTTCGCCTTGAGCGCGTAGTGGATACGATGCGGGTAGTTGCCAAATCCATTGTCAAGCTCCGCGTAACGCTGCCGAACGGCCGCCGCACTATATACATAGACCGGCGTGCCAGCCTGCTGCGCGATCGCCGCGACCGACACGCCGTCACAAACAGCAGACGACGAAGAAAAGGCATAATCAGTCACACGTCTGTCACGTTGGCATGCGGTCGCACGTCCCGGTCGGCGGAACGCTCCACGACTCAGCGAACCCGGCATTGTACGATGTGAGTGTTTGACAGTCCAAAAAATGGCTTGCTCTGATCACGGCCATTCCACATTTTCGCTCGTCTGCATACCCGTGGACTCCCAGGCCACTCAGTCTCCGACCACGGATCAACTCATCGACGCGTGTCTTCGCGGAGACCAGTCTGCCTGGGACGCGGTCGTCCAAAAGTACTGGCGGCACGTGTTCAACGTCGCCTACAGGTTCGTGGGCCGACACGAGGAGGCCGAAGATCTCAGTCAGGAGATCTTCCTGAAGCTCTACCGGGCGCTCCACACGTTCGACCGCCGCGCCAACTTTCAGACCTGGCTCATCAGCGTTAGTCGCAACCGGTGTATCGACCATTACCGGAGCGTTCGCAAAGAGCGCGAGGCGATCGACCTCAAGGTCGATTCGGCCGACCTCTCGCCCGTTGCCAAAGGACCAGACGCGCTCTCCCGGCTGCAGCGGCTTGACCGGCGCAACCTGCTTCGCCGGGGGATGCTCACTCTGCCAGACACGCTCAGGACCGTCGTCCTGATGCGCGACATCCAGGATCTGTCGTATCAGGAGATCGCAGCGCGACTTGACCTTCCGGTGGGAACCGTCAAGTCTCGCATCAATCGGGGCCGGAACGAACTCGCCCGGCGAATCGTCACACTCGAACGCGAGCAGGCCGGTTCTGTGGTGTCGCCTGACGCCTCTGAACCGACAGGCAGTAGGGGAGCGCAGGAATGAATCTATCAACCGATCGTTCTCAGGGTGTCGTCATCATCCGTGTTGGAGAAGCCAAACTCATGTATCCGATGTTGTCTGACTTCTCGGAGTCAGTCTCCAACCTCGTCGCGGAGGGCGAGGCCAAGGTCGTCATCGACATGTCGCAGGTGTCCTACGTCGACAGCGCGTCGATCGGGTGCCTGATGGACTTGTATCGGCAGACCACGCAGGCCGGAGGGTCCCTCAAACTCGGGGGGGTTCAGGAACGGGTCAGAACGATGCTCACGATGACGGGCGCACAGAACTTCATCGAGCTGCATGCTGACGAGGCCACGGCCGTCAGCAGTTTTGGGAAATAAGCATGCGCACGATCACGACTAGCTCTGGGACCGATGTACCGCTCGACGGCGACCTGCTCGCTGTGCTCGAAGCGCTGTACCGTGAACTCACGTCACGTCACGGCCTCGACCACACCTTCGAGGATACGATGAAGGAGATCGGCCACGTAATCGCCCAGATGAACGCAACGGAGCGGGAACAGTATCTTACCGAGAGCCTGTTTCTCAACACGGTGACATACGAAAACGAAAAGGCCGCCGCCTACGTGCGAAAGCTCGCAGAAAAGTAGCCGCCCAGGGTCGCTGAACCATCTCGCCACCCGCTTCACGTGCCCATGGCCCTCGACGACCCTCGTCCTGCTCTGCGACGGACGTGTCGTATTCGGATGTGCCGATCCCTACGCACAGCAGCGTCTCGGTGATGCTCGCACGCACAGCTTGGCCCACATCTGGCACGACACGACGATCGAGAGGCTGCGACGCGATCTCAACGCCGGGAGCTCTGACTTCTGCGGCGAGTGCGCACTCAAGATCCCGCTTCCCGACAAGGCGCCTCCGCCGGTCCGGTCGCTAGAGGTAGGATCGCTACCGAGCCGGCTCTTTGTCGAGTGTACGGCGGCGTGCAATCTCTCGTGCTTCGAAGCCTGCTACGCCCCCGAGACGTGAATCACACGCACGCGTGAAGCCGGAATGCTCGATTGCGATCTGTTCAAGAGGGTCGTCGACGAGACGGGTGCCGCCCTCGCCCGCATCGATCTCTTCAACTACGGAGAGACGTTCCTGCACAAGCGCGCGGTCGAGATGTGCGAGTACATCAAGAGCCGATACCCACACATCTATCTGTATACGAGCACGAACGGGCTGGCCTTCGATGAGGTGCAAGCGCGGGCACTGGTGCACATCGGTATCGACGAGGTGACGTTCTCGATCGATGGCGCCACTCCCGATAACTACCTAAAATACAGGCATCAAGGGAATCTGAAAAACGCGCTTCGCCACCTTGCCGCCATGGCCGACGAGCGACGGCGCGCGGAACGCGACGTGCCGTTCCTCAACTGGCGCTACATCTTGTTCAAGTGGAACGACTCGGACGAAGAGATGGAGCTCGCCCGTCAGCGTGCCGCTGAGATCGGCGTTGACAGTCTCACGTGGGAAATCACCGACCATCGAGAAAACGCATTCTCCCGACGGTTCGCACCGGGGACTCCCGGCCTGGACGCCATCAGACATGAGGTCTTGGACACAAGCAATCTGGGCAACGCGATTCCTGGTGCGACACCCAGAGCACGTATAGAGATACCGTCCACACTGCCGAAGATTCCGCTTGTCGTTCGAAAGAACCGACCGCTCCACCTGACCGCGCGAGTGTCGAATCTCAGCACTCGCCCCTTTCCTACCCAGGCGTCGTATGGCCGGCGTCTGGTCCGACTGGGTGCACAACTGTGCGATGCTGACGGTGCCGTGACCGACCGGGACTACGCGCGCGCCTGGCTCCCGGATACGCTCCAGCCCGGCTGCACAGCCGAAGTCCCGATCGAACTGTCGATCCCTGCGCGGCGCGGGCGCTACGCGCTAAAGTTCGACCTGGTCAGTGAGGCATCGACTGGTTCGAGGCGTGCGGCTCGGTGACGACCACCAAGCCGATCGTGGTTCTGTGAGCGGGCCTCGGCTCTCAGGAAAGCAGACTAGGAACGCGCCAGGGTCGGGTTCACGGGCGAACCTAACGGCTGGGCCACAGCCGGTTCCGTTGGGGACTCGACGAGACACCAGGCGTCCACGTCGTCGACGACTTTCTGCGCAAAGCTTGCGTGCAGCGCATGACCACCGCGGTGAGCAACGAGGTGTCCGATGATCGGGTGTCCCACCAAGGCCAAATCGCCGATGACATCGAGAATCTTGTGGCGCACGAATTCGTCTTTAAATCTCAGTGAGCTGTTGAGCACGCCAGTCTCGCCCAGGACGATCGCGTTGTCGAGGGAGGCACCAAGCGCGAGGCCTCTCTGACGAAGCATCTCAGCTTCCTTGAGAAAACCAAAGGTCCGCGCCGGTGCGATTTCATCCACGAATACGGCTTCGGTCAGACGCATGGTCAGCGATTGGTGACGGAGCAGCGGGTGATCAAAGCTAATGCTGTACGTCACTTTGAAGTGGTCGGACGGATACAACGCGATCCGCTTGTCGCCACGCGACAGCACGATCGGGCGGACCACCTTGAGAAATTTCCTCGTGGCCGCGAGCTTCTTGATACCTGCCTCGTGCACCAAATAGACGAATGACGCTGAGCTGCCATCCATGATCGGAACTTCGGCCTGATTCAGCTCCACGATCGCGTTGTCGACTTCGAGACTGACCAGCGCAGCAAGCAGATGCTCGACGGTCTCGACAGATGCGGCGTCTCGGGCCAAACCTGTCGCATAGTGCATGCTGTCGATGTGGGTCACATCGGCCGGGATTTCCAGACCATCCAGATCAAGCCGCTTGAAGACGATACCGTGATCGGCAGGCGCCGGCTTGAGATGAAGGGTGACCTTGTTTCCCGAATGGAGTCCGATACCGGAACATGCCACCGGACGTCGGATAGTCTGCTGTGTGTGGCTCACGATAGGAACAGTTCTCTGCACGACGGTTGGTAAACAGCAAGAATAATACCGCAGATATCTCCTTCGTCTTACATCATCTAAACTGCCTAATTTGCTAGCTTTATTCAGATTCTCACTTTGGTAAAGCCTCGTAGGCAAACGGTGACTGTGGTCAGTAAGCCACAGTCACATTCGCAAAAAGTGTGGCTTTTTTACCACGAATAGAACCGTCCTGTCAGCATATTTTGTCCATATTCTTGCAACGACCCTAGTTCTAACGACCGAGGACCGCCCCCAAATACTGGCCCGTGTGAGACCCTTTGACCTGGGAAACCTCCTCCGGCGTACCTTCCGCCACGATCGCTCCACCCCCATCGCCGCCCTCAGGCCCAAGGTCGATGACGTGGTCAGCCGATTTAATGACATCAAGGTGATGCTCGATCACGACAATGGTATTCCCCTGGTCGACCAGCTTGTTCAGGACGTCGAGCAGCCGCCGTGTGTCTTCGAAGTGCAGACCCGTCGTTGGCTCATCGAGAATGTAGAGGGTTCGCCCGGTGCTGCGCCGAGACAGCTCCTTTGACAGCTTGACTCGCTGGGCCTCGCCACCGCTCAAGGTCGTTGCCGACTGTCCAAGTTGGAGATAGCCGAGCCCGACGTCCTGCAGCGTTCCCAGTTTGGTGGCAATCGGTGGAAAGTGCTCCAGTAACATCATCGCCTGGTCCACTGTCAAATTGAGGACATCGGCGATCGACGCTCCGCGATACGCGACCTCGAGCGTTTCCAGGTTGTATCTCCGACCCTTGCAGTGCTCGCAGGTCACATACACATCAGGAAGAAAATGCATCTCGATGGCCATGACGCCATCGCCCTGACACGCCTCGCAGCGGCCACCCTTGACGTTGAACGAGAACCTCCCGGGTTTATAGCCTCTGGCGCGCGACTCCGGAAGCATCGCGAACAGCTCGCGGATGAACGTGAACAAGCCCGTATAGGTCGCCGGGTTCGAGCGTGGCGTTCGCCCGATCGGCGACTGGTCGATCTGAATGACTTTGTCGACGAGATCGAGTCCTTCGATAGTATCGTGGGCGCCCGGCTCATCCGCCGACCGATAAATCGCTCTAGCCAGCGAACGAAACAGGATGTCGTTGACGAGCGTCGACTTGCCAGAGCCGCTCACACCGGTCACTGCGGTCAAGACCCCCAGAGGGAGCGCCACATCGATCGCCTTCAGGTTGTTCGCACGGGCTCCCCGTACGACCAGCTGGCCCTGCAGCGCTGGACGGCGAGCCTTGGGCGTCGGAATAGTTCGCTCCGCTCGTAGGTACTGCCCGGTCAGCGAGCCATCAGCGTCCGCTAGGAGCTCTGCAGGCGGTCCCTGAAAGATCACGCGGCCGCCGTGCTCACCAGCACCGGGCCCAAGATCGATGACGTAGTCGGCCGACCTGATCGTCTCTTCGTCGTGCTCGACGACGACGACGGTGTTACCCAGATCACGCAAGCGGCCGAGCGTTCCCAGCAGCAGACGGTTGTCACGCTGGTGAAGCCCGATCGAGGGCTCATCGAGGACGTAGAGCACGCCTGTCAAGTTAGAACCGATCTGCGTGGCCAGCCGAATGCGCTGGGCCTCGCCGGAGGAGAGCGTCGCGGTCCCGCGTGCCAGCGTGAGATACCCCACGCCAACGTCGGTCAGGAACTGCAGCCGGTCTCGGATTTCTCGAAGTACCCGGTCGGCGACCAGCGCCTCCCGATCTTGCAAATCGAGCGCGTCGACGACCCGCCTCGCCTCAGAAATTGGAAGGTTGACATAGTCCGACACCGTCCGGCCTTTGACATGCACCGCGCGGCTCTCTGGCCGCAGTCGTTGCCCGTCGCAGGCCGGGCACGGACGCAACGAGCGATACGGCTCAAGTGCCTCCTTCTGCTCCCAGGCACCCTCCTCATAGCGACGCCTAAGGTTGGGGATAATCCCCTCGAAGTCTCGTCCGAACGGGTCGGCTTTTGTCCGGGCGCGGCTTCGTCGTCTCGGCGCAGCGGTCGACACCGTACTCTTGAGGCCTGCCGGCCCGTATAACAACACCTCCCGGCGCTTGCGCGACAACCGTGCGAACGGAATCGCCAGGTCGATCTCAAAGTACCGAGACAGCTTCACGAGCGCGTCCTTGACCATCTTCCGATCGCCCTGAGCCCACGAATGGATCGCTCCGTCGGCCAGCGACCGCGACTCATCCGGAACGATCCGAGCCGGGTCGAAATCTTGAACCGACCCGAGCCCCTGACACTCGGGGCAGGCTCCGTGCAGCGAATTAAACGAAAAGATCCGTGGCGTGAGCTCCGGCATGTTGGTGCCACAGGTCACACAGGCCAGCCGCTGTGAGAACAAACGATCGCCGCCACCCAGCGTGTTCGCGATCACGACATCGTCTGCCAGCCCGAGCGCCAGCTCCACGGACTGGGTTAAACGACGAACCGCGTTCGGTCGCACGATCAGGCGGTCAACGACGACGTCGATCCAGTGGTTCTTTCGGCGATCGAGCCGTATGGCGTCCTCAAGCGAACGTACCTCTCCATCGATTCGCGCCTTGAGATACCCCTTGGCCTGCAGCGCTGCCAGATCCTTCTTAAACTCGCCCTTCCGTCCCCGTACGATCGGAGCCAGAATATTGACCCGCTCATCCGTCGGTCCGGCAGCGACCGCCTCGACGATCTGGGAGACTGACTGCGATGCGATCTCCCGATCGCATGAGGGGCAATGTGGAATGCCGATGTTGGCGAACAATAAACGGAGATAGTCGTAAATTTCCGTGACGGTCCCGACAGTAGAACGTGGATTGGACCCGGTAGTACGCTGCTCGATGGAGATCGCCGGCGACAATCCGTCGATCTGGTCGACGTCCGGTTTCTCGACCTGCTCGAGGAACTGACGCGCGTAGGCAGACAGCGACTCTACGTAGCGACGCTGCCCCTCGGCATACACCGTGTCGAACGCGAGCGAGGACTTGCCCGAGCCTGACAGACCAGTGATGACGACCAACTGGTCACGGGGAATCTGAACGTCGATGTTCTTGAGGTTGTGCACGCGAGCGCCGCGCACATCGATCCAGTCGTGAGGCATGTGTACTGTAGACAACCTCGCCAGGCGGTCCAAGTAAGTATCCCCCGGCAGAGCCGGGGGCGTTAGTTGTGAGCCGCTCAAAGCGGCCTGAAACGTGGCCGCTCTGCGGCCACTTGAGCCACCCTACGGGTGGCTACTGCTCATCGAACCGTCGTTGGTCTTGCCGGCGGTCGTCCCGCTCCCGCTCTTGGATGTACGCGCGGATGGCCCGCTCGTC
>Ga0310123_10002282_pt1 | contig 15373 bp, 13 predicted proteins | sample CB6_AW_1057_MG_FD_203505 | JGI IMG/M metagenome (GOLD analysis project Ga0310123, IMG submission 203505) | Marine microbial communities from Western Arctic Ocean, Canada - CB6_AW_1057 | ecosystem: Environmental > Aquatic > Marine > Oceanic | place: Canada: Western Arctic Ocean | collected... | reverse complement strand
GGCCGGCTCAGAGACGACCTCCCCATAAAAGGGGAACGCTGCGTCGACACCTCGCACCTGAAGGAGTCTGATTCCTCCGCTGCGCGTGTCCAGCACCATCGAGGCGAAGGTGGTGGTGCGAGCCACGCTCCTGCCCGCGTCGATCATGGAGTCGAGCGCGATCTCCCACTCGTCGGGGAAAGCCCGATTGGATGAGACGCGGACATCCGCGCCGAGAAGCAAGCGAGCCTGGTCGCCGAGCGAGCGTTGTACATCGGTGCGGAACGAATGTACGGCGACGAGAGAGCCGACCCCCAACGCGATGGAGCCCATGAACACCGAGAGACGCCTCCAACTCGCCTTACCCTCTCGCCACGCATGGCGGATGGCGAAGCTCCGTATCATAGGTGTCCGTTTTCCTCGTCCGAAACGATGCGGCCGTCCTCGAGGGAAATCGTCCGCCGGGCCACCTCGGCAAGCTCTAAGTCGTGGGTCACCAACATGAGGGTCGTGCGGGATTCCCTGTTGAGCGCTTCCATGAGCTCAACCACCTGATGACCGGTCTTCCGATCGAGATTACCCGTGGGCTCGTCCGCGAACAGGATCCTGGGCTCGTTGGCGAAGGCACGTGCCAGCGCGACCCGCTGCTGTTCTCCGCCGGAGAGCTGCGCAGGATAATGATCCATGCGGTTGGCCAGGCCCACCCGTTCCAAGAGTTCGCCACACCGCTCTCGAATGGGGTCACCTTTACGAGTGGAGACTTCGCCGAGGATCTCCAAGGGGACCATGACGTTCTCGAGGGCGGTCAAGGTAGGCAGGAGGTGGAACGTCTGGAAGACAAAGCCTACGTTCTTTGCACGAAACCTGGCGCGTCCATCTTCGGTAAGACTCAGGAGATCTTCATTGGCAACCGTCACCTTCCCTTCGGTGGGCTCGTCCAAGCCCGCGAGAAGACCCAAAAGTGTGGTCTTGCCACTACCCGATGGGCCAACGACTGCTACGAAGCTCTCCGGTTTCACGTGGAGATCGACCTGGTCCAAGACTCGGAGGGGACGTCCCCCGCTCATGTATTCCTTCGAAAGCCCTTCGGCAAGGATCATGGGGTTGTTTCGCTTGGTCGTGTTCTTGCTCGCCCTGAGCGCATGCGACCCGGGCGTCAACTCGGACGTGGTACGCTCTGGACCGCAGGAAAGTTCAAGCTCACCGCACGTCGTCGGTGCGACTGCGTCGGATGCCGGTTCGGCCGCTGCCTCCCTGGAACGGGTCGTTGTGCTCGGGACCAGTCTCACCGCGGGCCACGGGTTAGACGACCATAGCGCCCGATTCACGAACCGAATCCAAGCCTTTGTCGACTCCGCAGGACTTTCGTTTTCCGTCGTCAACGCAGGGGTGCGCGGAGAGACGAGCGCGGGAGGTGTCCGGAGGATCGGTTGGTTGCTCAGAGAGCCCGTAAGCGTTCTGATCCTGGAGCTCGGGGCCAATGATGGCCTTCGGGGGCTTTCCCCCGATGCCATGCGGGACAACCTACAGGCCGTCATCGACAGCACCGTCGCCCGGCATCCCAACGTGCGGCTGATCCTCGCCGGAATGCAGGCTCCACCCAACCTCGGGCAGGACTACGTTTCGCGATTCCAGGCGGTGTACGTCGATCTCGCCAGGGAGAACGACGCGGTTCTGGTCCCCTTTCTCCTAGGGGGCGTCGCGGGAGACCCGGAGCTGAATCAGGCGGACGGCATCCATCCCACCGCCGAGGGCCATCGTAGAGTCGCGGACACCGTGTGGCGCTACCTGCGACCGGTCCTCGAGGAGCTCATGGTCGCTAGAAGGGCGCAACCGTGAGGCGATACTTCGCGCGGGCGTTCGGCGTGATCGCTGCCGCCCTGAGCGCGTCCCTGTTGATCGGGCTTTGGCTCCCCAGTTCGTGGCTCGCCGAGTCTTCGATCGAGATCGCGGCGGATCCCGCGACCGTTTTCGTCTTCCTCGAAGACCTGTCTCGGTGGGAGGAATGGACACCCTGGGGTGACATCGAATCAGAGGTGACGGACCCGCCCTCCGGAATCGGTGCCGCGCGGGTTTGGGACGACGAACAGTTGGGATCGGGCTCCGTCACAATCACCGAGAGTCGGCCCCCAGGCCTCCTCCGCTACCGTGTCGAGATGGGTGGGCGCGAGCGCATCAACGGCGAGCTCGAGGTGGTCGCCGTGGCCGAAGGCAGTCTCGTGACGTGGAAAGAAGCGGGAGACTTCGGTTGGAATCCACTCATGGGGTATGTCGCCCGAGGGATGGCGGAGTCCCAGGGAAAACAACTGGCTGCGAGCCTGATACGACTCAAACAGGTCAGCGCGGCCGTTGATTCGATTTCGAAATAGGGGGCCTCGGGTCCCGGCTAGATCTTTTGGCTGGCCATCGCAACCAGTCCCTCGTTGTTTTTCGTCCTCTTCATGACCCCCAACAGCTCGTTCATCGCGTCCGTCGGTGGCACGTCAGCCAGCTGACGACGCATCGCTCGAGAAACGGACAGGGTGGCTGGGTCGAGGAGCAACTCCTCTTTGCGGGTCGAGGAGGCGTTGAGGTCGATAGCGGGGAAAATCCTCTTGTCCGCCACCTCCCGGCTCAGGACTAGCTCGCTGTTGCCGGTTCCCTTGAACTCTTCGAAAATGACCTGATCCATGCGGGACCCCGTATCGACCAGTGCGGTCGCGACGATCGTCAGAGACCCACCTCCCTGCTTCGGATCGATCTTCCTCGCGCTGCCAATGAATCGCTTCGGCTTCTCCAGGGAATTCGCGTCGAGCCCCCCGGAAAGCGTCCGTCCACTGCCTTGCTCGACGGTGTTGTAGGCCCGAGCCAGCCGCGTGATCGAATCCAGGATGATGACCACTTCCTGACCGCTCTCGACATATCTCCGAGCCCGCTCGAGGGTCATTTCGGCCATCTGGCAATGGCGTTCGGCAGGTCGATCGAAGCTCGACGCGATCACTTCGCCGAAGCCACACATCTCCATATCAGTGATCTCCTCGGGACGTTCGTCAACGAGAAAGATCATGAGGCGGCATTCCGGATTGTTGGTGACGATCCCTTCTGCCACCGACTGGAGCACCGTCGTCTTCCCCGCCTTCGAGGGCGCAACGATCATTGCGCGCTGACCCTTGCCCAACGGGCAGAACAAATCAATCACTCGATTGGTGTAGTCCGGCTCCCCTCCGATCGCACGGCCGCACGCCAGGACGAGCTGCTCGCTGGGGTGTACCGCGCTCAGGCGATCGAAGTCTGGTCGACGTCGGGCGTCCTCGGGGGGAGCGGTGTTTACGAGATCCAGATGTGTGAGGGGCGGACTCTTGCCGTTCTTGGGGCGCCTGCCCACGGAACCGGAAAGCTCATCCCCCGTCCTCAAACCGAACTTGTGAATGACCTTCGCACCGACGTAAATGTCGTCCTTGGAAGGCGTGAACCCCGACTCTGGACGTCGGATGAAACCGGAGCCACTACCCAAGACCTCGAGAACACCCAAGGGCTCACTGACGCGATCGGATGACTCTGGTTGATCCCCTTGATCCAACTGATCGCCCCGATCGGGCTGATCCCGCTGTTGCGACGACCCCCGACGTCTGCGTTGTTGTCGCTGATTCCTCCGACGATTGGGTCGGGAGGTCCGAGAGTCGCGACTCTGGCCGTCCGTCTGGGCGCGACCTCCCTTCTGGTCGTTGCCGGACTCCCGGTTATCGCCGCCCTGCGGCCTGCCAGAACTCTTTCGATCCTGCTCCGGCGCATCATGAGCGCCCTGAGAATCGCTTCGGCCTTCCCGATCGTCTGTTACTCGATCTTCTTGATCCGGCGAAGCCGGCCTGTCATTGGGTGTGTTACCGTCCACTTTTCCAGATTTCCTTGTGCCTACGAATAGATGGGCTCCGCGCGGTCTTGGAGCCTGCAATCCCCTGCGCGGCACGCTTCCTTCAAAGAACCGTGGGCGCATGCGATGGTCGTAACCATCCGGGACGGCGTCCGAGATTGGAACGGCCCGAGCTAGGGCGGATGAATCAAAGATCTACGTTCCAGGCACCCGATCGGGTGGGTATTAATATTTTGTGTTTCTCACTCCAAAGCAAGGGTACAATGTGACATACGTGGCGAGACGGAGATTCTGTCCGGACGTCCTCCTTCTGAATTGGTCCGCCGTGCGGGTGTCCAACAGACGGGCTACTCCTGTCCTCGGAGAGTGACATTCGTTGGCCCTGCGCCCGTCTTGGCCTCGTCTGAAGGGGCTATCCACTTAGGTTAGGGTCACTTCGGTGCCGTGGCACGAGGTCTGCATGACTCGACATCGGGACTTTCCAAGGAGGATATCGTGCGAAGCGCCATCCGAACCGTCTTGATCATTGGACTCGCCTTCGCGTGGCGGGCGCAGCCAGCCACCGGGCAATACTCCTGGAGTTCATTCTCAGTGTCGTTGGGATTCGGCTTGGGCGGTGGCGTCGCCGCCGGCGTCTCCTATACCTCTGCAGACCCGTGGTTCGGGTACCAGGCGTACGATCCGTGTTGGGACTACCCCTTCTACGATGGGTATTCGTACGGCTGCGAATTCGGCTACGCACGGTATCGGCCATACCGGCGGTATCGGCCGTACACCCCGGTCGCCGTCGGCTACCTGTACCACTCGCCGTCCTATCGGCCGTATGGCTATAGCAACGTGTACTACGGCTACGACTACTATGCGCCCACCTACGGCTTCTACACGGCGTTCGGCTACGAGTACGGATTCAGTGGGTATTACCGTCGGCCTTTGTACTCCTACCCGACGTACGGGGTAGTCCAGCGCTCGCCTCGAGTGCGGTACGCCCAGGCTCGGACGACGTCGTTGTACCGATCTTCACCGTTGTATCGGTCGGGTCTAGGGTATAAGGAAACGCCGAGGAACTCCGCAGCGCGCCGAGTCGCGAGGGGAAGGGGGGCAAGCGGCGGACCTGCAACGACTCCATCTGGATTGCAAAGGCTGGGTGGGAGGGACAGGGGTATACGCACCGCCAGGGCTCGACCCAGCGCGACGGCTCGCTCTCGGGCCACAAGCACCAGCCAAGGCCAAGGGCGAGCGCGGACGGCCGTGGGCCGCCAGTCGGCCCCTAGGGCCCGCCTCTCGGACGCTGCCCGGGGCCGATCAGCGACCCGGATGACCAGTCCGGGGAACCGGGCGACGGCGATGACCAGGGACGGGACCGCCGGGCGGACGAACTCACCAAGCGCGCGGCGCGCGCCTAGCGTCTCGAGGCGGGGTGCGACCCGAACCACAGTCACGCCACGGAGCCGTGCCTCGAGCAGCGCACGGCCCAGCGGGAATATGACGCGTTCGGAGGCGAGAGCTGGCACAGTCCCCGCGAACCGGTCCACATCGAGAGGTCGCTCAGCGCCCGTTACCCGCGCGACTCCCGAGGCGGGTTCGGCTCCGGCAACGTGGGGAAGCCGCGCAATGTCCACACGACAGGCTCCGTCACGCCGGGGCGCGGCGGTGACGCCGCCGGCTTCGCGTGCCCGCACCGCCAGACCCTCAGCCTCTCGTGCTCCGGCGAGCCGATCCTCGACCCCTCGCGCTCGTGCGACCAGACCCTCGGCTTCTCGCGCACCGGCTGGCAGGCCTTCTGCTTCCCGTGCCCGTACGGCGAGGCCCTCGACCTCTCGTGCTCCGAGCGCTCGCCCCCGGGGTGGAATGACTCGGTCCTCGGGTGCCCGTGCTCCGGCAAGGGCCCGATCAGGGGCTCGATCGAGCGCCCCTCGCAGGCGGCCCGGGGGCCCCTGAGCTCAGCTTCCTACGACCGCGCCGCCGTACACGACAGTCCGGCAGGGGTTCGCCCCAATCCAGTAGACGAGTTCGCGTGGATGGCCCACGTCCCACACGGCTAGATCGGCCCGTTTCCCCGGCTCCAGGGTCCCAATTTCGTCCGCCATCCCCAGTGCACACGCTGCGTTTCGGGTCACGCCAGCCAGCGCCTCGTCTGGCGTCAATCCAAACAGCGTACACCCCATATTGAGAATGCTGAGAAGCGAGAGGATCGGAGACGAGCCAGGATTGGCGTCCGTGGCCAGGGCCATGGGTACGCCTTCCTTTCGAAACGAAGTGATCGGTGGCACACGGGTCTCCCGCAAGAAATAGAAGGCTCCCGGTAAGAGAACCGCCACGCTCTTGGAGGTAGCCATCGCCCGAATCCCTTCTTCCGACGCGTACTCGAGGTGGTCCGCGGAAAGCGCCGAAAAGCTCGCCGCGAGAGCAGCGCCTCCAGTATCCGACAGCTGGTCTGCGTGGAGTTTCACGGGAAGCCCGAGGCTTCCGGCGCTTTCGAAAAGCGAGGCACACTCATTTCGGTTGAACGCGATCCCCTCACAAAACGCGTCGACGGCGTCCACCACACCCTCGGCCGCCGCCATAGGAAGTAGCTCCTGGCACACCAGGTCGATGAAATCTCCGCGACGATCTTCGTACTCGGGTGGTAAGGCGTGCAGCCCCAGGAGGGTGGTTCGAACCGTCACTGGGAGTGCCTCCCCAACGTTCCTCGCAACCCGGAGTGATCGGATTTCCGTGTTCACGTTCATGCCATATCCGGACTTGATCTCGAGCGTCGTGACTCCTTCTGCGAGCAACCGTTCCGCCCTCGCCAAGGCCGAGGTTTGCAGCACCTCCGTGGAAGCGCTCCTCGTCGAAAGCATGGTGGAGCGAATCCCCCCTCCGGCCTTGGCGATGTCCGTGTACGTCGACCCCTTCAGTCGCGCCTCGAACTCCTCAGCACGGTCACCTCCGAAGACCAAGTGTGTATGGCAATCGACGAGACCGGGGGTTATCCAGGCACCTTCGACGTCGTGGACGACGGTCCGCGGACCCATGTCGCCGGCAGGGAGCTTCGATCGGGGGCCCACCCAAGCGATCCGCCCGCCCGTCACGGCCACGGCACCATCAGGCACCTCTCCGAAAGCGGCCCCGCCGCTCTGCATCGTCGCGACGTGCCCGTTTAGCCAAACGCTGTCGAAAGGCAATGGAAATCCTATTCCGTTGGTGTTTCCTGCCGGGCCGCGATTCTCCTCGGAACCGCGCTCAGGACGCTAGCGCACCCTCGACGAACCCCTCCACCGCACGCGCGGCCTCATCCGCCGCCTTCAGAAGCCCATCGAGCTTCCCCCGAACCTCCTGGTCGAACGCTTCGTCCGAGATGTTCGGGAGGTTGATTCTTACATTGTAGATCGCCGACTTGAGGCCCGCGTGGGCCATGAGGGCCCCGGATCCCACGTCGCTGATCATTTCGGGCGTGGCCATGGCGCCCATCTCCTGACACAGTGTCATGGCTTCCAGACACCCCTCAGCTGTCCCGAGAGGCACCAGCGTGGCCGTCTTGTAGCCCTCCTGAATCGCCGCCGAACGGTGAGCCCTCTCCTCTTCGGTATCCTGGGGCATGCGCATGCCCGTGAGGACGGTGTCGAACGCCTGTGTGTCCTCATCCACCATCCGTACGAGCCGGTCCTTCACGGCCTGGGCTCGCTCCGCGATGGAGCAGAGCTGCTCGTAGCGATCGTCGAACTCCCCCTTCCCCACCGACAGGTTCACCACCATGGACGCCAACGCCCCCCCGAGAGCGCCAGCCAGGGCGGCGACGGATCCCCCACCCGGAGCGGGAGTCTCTCGTGAGACCTCGTCGATGAAGTCATACGTGGATCGGAGCACGAGCGGCCCCTCCACCGTGGGCGCGGCGAGGACCTTTTCCTCGACATCGAACGGCGCGACGTCCCTCAGTCCCATCGACTGAATGGCCGTCTCGAGGAGGTCGGGAACCGGAATGCCCGTGGACTTCATGGCGCGGCGACGGTAGAAAATCCCTGCCTGTCGCAACGCCTCGAAGGGGATGAGTCCGACCAACTCGGAGCCGGTGACGATCACCCCTTTTTTGCGTGCCTCTTCCCGAGCCGCCTCCAACACTTCATGAGGAGGGCTCACCTTGAAGTTCGTAAAATTGATGCTGATCTGAGCCCGGTTATACTCTTCGATCACCCAACCAATCGCCTTGACGTCCGTGAACAAACCATCGTCGAAGACGGGTCCGGACGGAGCGTCGGGATCGATGTCCAGTGCCCCGTAGCGCACCCGAAGATCGCCCCCGTGAACCTCCTCATAGTGGGTTTCCAGCGCCTCGAAGCTCTCACCCACGAAGTCGCAGGGACCACAGGGGTGGGTGCCATCGTCCGTAAAGCGCACCACCTCACCCTTGTAGTAGAACGGATCGGTGTTCCCGACCCGCTTCCACCGCCCTCGCTCACGAATCGCATAGGCGATGTCGTTGGCATAACGCCGGTCCGTGGAGTTCAGGTTGATGTTGTAGGCGATCAAGAACTCCCGGGCGCCCACGCAGGTGGCCCCCGCACTCGGGTTCAACTCCTGCGGCCCGAAATCCGGATGCCAATCGGGGTCCTTGAGCTTTTCGGCCATGCCCTCGTATTCGCCGGATCGCACCTGTGCCAGGTTACGCCGTTCGGGACGAGTCGCCGCGTTCTCGTAGAGGAATATCGGAATATCCAGCTCTGAGCCGATGCGCTCGCCGACCCGTCGGGCCATGGCTATGCACTCTTCCATGGTTACACCGGACACCGGCACGAAGGGCACCACGTCGGTGGCCCCCATCCTGGGGTGCTCCCCCTGGTGCTCTCGCATGTCGATGAGTTGGGCCGCACGTGCCACGCACTGAAAGGCAGCCTCCTCCACAGCCTCGGGAGGGCCGACGAAGGTCACGACGGTTCTATTGGTATTGGCCCCAGGGTCGACGTCGAGAAGGCTCACGCCCGTTACAGCTTCGACGGCGTCGGTGATCTCCTTCAGGACGGCGGGATTGCGTCCTTCGGAGAAGTTGGGGACACATTCGACGATCGCTTGAGACATCTGCTGTTAACCCTCACGCATTGGAAGACGAAGTCCTTCTCGTGCAGCGGTCTCTACCGCCGTCTCATAGCCCGCGTCGGCGTGTCGTACGACGCCGATACCGGGGTCGTTGGTGAGCACCCGGCGAATCCGCTCCGACATCTCGGGTGAGCCGTCGGCCACCAGGACCTGACCGGCATGCAGCGAGTTCCCGATGCCGACCCCTCCTCCATGATGAAAAGAAACCCAACTCGCTCCCGACGCCGTGTTCAACAGGGCGTTCAAGATCGGCCAGTCCGCCACCGCATCGCTTCCGTCGAGCATGGCCTCGGTCTCGCGAAAGGGCGAAGCGACGGATCCCGTGTCGAGGTGATCGCGTCCGATTACGATCGGCGCAGAAATGTCACCGCTGGCCACTAGCTCGTTCATCGCCACACCGAAACGGGCGCGCTCACCCTGACCCAACCAACAGATCCTGGCCGGGAGTCCCTGGAAATGCACGCGCTCCCGCGCCATGCGGATCCACCGTACGAGGTGCTCGTCCTCGCGGAACATCTCAAGCACGAGAGCATCCGTCCTGTGGATGTCAGCGGGATCCCCGGACAGCGCCACCCAACGGAACGGCCCCTTCCCCTCACAGAAGAGCGGCCGAACGTAGGCGGGCACGAATCCGGGAAAGGCGAACGCGTCCTCGAATCCAGCATCCAGCGCCTGGGTGCGGAGGTTGTTGCCGTAGTCCGTCGTGTGCGCGCCCATCTTCATCAGTGTGACCATGGCTTCGCAGTGAGCACGCATGGACGCCATGGATCGGCGAACATATTCGTCCGGATCGGAGACCCGGAGCGATGCTGCGGCCTCCAGTGAAAGCCCGGCCGGCACATAGCCGTTCAGCGGATCGTGGGCGGAGGTCTGATCAGTGAGCAGATCCGGGACGATTCCTCGTCGGGCGATTTCGGGAATCACTTCCGCACAGTTGCCCACGAGCCCCACGCTGAGCGCCTCACCCGCATCAGCAGCTCCCTTTGTCCATTCCAGCGCATCATCCAGATCGTCTGTCATGCGATCGCAGTAGCCAGTCTCCAAACGCCGCCGAATACGTTCTGGATCCACCTCCACCACCAAAATGGCACCTTCGTTCATCGTCGCGGCCAGGGGTTGGGCACCACCCATCCCGCCCATTCCTCCCGTCAGCACCCAGCGTCCTTTCAGGGTCGATCCGAAGTGTTCCTTCGCCATCGCCCCAAAGGTCTCATAGGTGCCCTGCAGGATTCCCTGCGAGCCGATATAGATCCAAGAGCCGGCGGTCATCTGACCGTACATCATGAGTCCCTTTCGCTCCAGCTCACGAAAGTGATCCCAGTCGGCCCAGCGTCCCACCAGATTCGAGTTCGCGATCAGGACGCGTGGCGCACCGGCATGCGTGCGGAAGATGCCCACGGGCTTGCCCGACTGAACGAGGAGTGTCTCGTCGTTCTCCAAATCGCGCAGACAGTACACGATGCGGTCGAACGCCTCCCAGCTTCGAGCGGCCTTGCCGGTTCCGCCGTACACCACCAGTTCGTCCGGTCGCTCCGCCACCTCCGGATCCAAATTGTTCATGAGCATCCGAAGAGCGGCCTCTTGGGTCCACCCTTTACATGTCCGCTCACTGCCTCGGGGTGCCCGAATTGATCGCTTCTGTGTCACGTCGCTCAAGATCGCTCCCTCGTCGGTTGAGCGCCCACATGGGACGCTGCTCCACGAACCTCCTCCGCCGGCATGGGCGGCCCAACTCCCGCCGAGTGGCTCCGGATCAGATTCCTCTGGAGCTCACCCTGGTGCTCGGGAGAGATCACCACTTCAGCCAGTCGTCCGAAACCGGTCGTCACGCCGTAGATCGCCTCATCCCGCTCTAATAGTCGAGTGACGAAGTCGCGGGCTACGTGAACATCCTTTCGGGCGGAATCCGACAGTCCAACGTCGACACGAGCCACCGCGATCCGCTCTAGGCCCCGCAGGTCGAGGTCGGACCCATTGAGCTCGATCACGGCCGATGCTTCCTGGCCTGTTGAAATTGCTCTCGGCTGATGCTCAAGTCCTCATTTCGCCAGCTCGATTCGAGCTCCACGCCAAGGCCGTCGGCCAATCGGTTCACATAATTGTAGTAGGAAGTTACTTGGCAGATGTCGAGTATCGCCGCATCCTCGAAGCCTGCCCCTCTGAGTCGCTCTACGTCGTCCGATGTCACAGCGGAAGGCGTACGACTCAACTTTATCGCGTAGTCCAGCATGGCCCGATCCGCGGCGCCGAGCTCGGCTTTCCGGTAGTCGCGAGCCAGCGTCCGAGAAAGCTCCGGATCCTTCGTAAGCCGACGGAGTCCCGCTCCGTGGTGGTTGATTCAGTAATAGCAGTCGTTCGCCACCGACACGGTGAGCGCGATCATCTCCCGTTGGATTCGCGTCAGACGAGAGGGCCCCCGCATGAGGTGGGCGTAGAGCTGAACATGATGGTCCATCGAGAGTGGGTTCAGCGAATGGATCCGAATGATGTTGTCGACCACCATCTCGGATCCGCCGTAACGGGCATACGACGCTGCGAGTACACCTTCAGCCTCATCGTATGGAACGTAGGGGATGTATGCCAATCTTCAGTACCTGGATCGGGCGGCGTCTGAACCGCGCGAAAGATGCCCGAATCCAATGAGTGAGGCAACGCGGCACGGGCAATCTTTCACGGTGCCCGTCACTTGCGGCACCGACCCCGGTATATGTAGTCGCAAACCAAGGTTGGTCTAGGATCGGCCCGCGAACCCTCGGTCTTGCCCGGACCACGGATGGAGACGGATGTGGAGCACCAGCAAAACGAGAGTCAGATAGACGAAAGGCGAAAGGGCAGGCGCCATTTGGGGAACCAGACCAGGGTCGGAAAAGGGCGCAGGGTGTGGACGCCCGTTGCCAACGTCGTGTGTCCCGGCCCGGTCGAAGTCCTTGCGTGGTTATGCGTCGCACGCTCGAAGGTGTAGCCGCGGTCCATCAAGCGTCGCAGCCCCCCGGTCAAGGCCGGGCCGTAGTGCTCGAGGAAGTCACCTCGCATCTGATCCACAACCATCAGGATCACCAACTTGGGCGCTTCCTGTTGCGACTCGAGTCCCCGCGGGCGTACGGCCGCCAGCGGACCGGCACACGCCACGACCACCCCCAAACAAATCAGAGCCAAGGTCCTCGAAAAATAGACCGTCGCATACCCTCCCGAATGGCGGCGTTTCCGCCGGTAGACCGTACGCTGATACCTGGGTTACACTTCCTTGGTCCCAATAGAAGGCTCTTGTAGAGCGTTCCCTCGCACGACGCGGGGAGCTTTACCAGACTGTAACCCATCGATCGGATGAAAGAAGACCACAGTCGCCGCTCCACTGGCCGGGATTTCGTTCGCGCCATCATCGCCGCCGATGTCGACTCGGGCAAGCATGACGGACGCGTCGTCACACGTTTTCCGCCGGAGCCCAACGGCTTTCTCCACATTGGCCACGCCAAGTCGATCTGCCTCAATTTCGACGCAGCGGCCGAACGCGGCGGCGTCACACACCTCCGTTTCGACGATACCAATCCCGAGACCGAGGACGAGCTCTACGTACGAGCTATCCAGGACGACGTGCGCTGGCTCGGATTCGACTGGGGTGACCACCTTCACTTCGCGTCAGATTATTTCGAGCGCCTCTACGAGTACGCGACCGAGCTCATCCGGACCGGGTTGGCCTATGTCGACAGTCTCGGAGAAGAGGAAATACGGGAATTCCGAGGCACCATCACCGGGCCTGGACGCGAAAGCCCGTTCCGGGATAGGCCGGTCCCGGAGAACCTGGATCTGTTCGAACGCATGAGGGCGGGGGAGTTCGCGAACGGTGCCCACGTACTCCGCGCCAAGATCGACATGACGTCCCCCAACATGCTCATGCGTGACCCCATCCTTTTTCGCATTCGCCACGCCGATCACTATCGCACCGGCGGGGACTGGTGCGTCTACCCTCTCTACGACTTCACCCATTGTCTTTCGGATTCCATCGAGGGCATCACGCATTCGCTGTGCACGCTGGAGTTCGAGAACAATCGGGAGCTCTACGACTGGATCCTCAACAATGTCGACGTGCCTCGGCCTCAGCCCCGGCAGTACGAATTCGCCAGACTGAACGTCGAGCACACGATTCTGAGCAAACGCAAGCTTCTCCGGCTCGTCGAAGAGGGGCACGTCGATGGGTGGGACGATCCTCGTATGCCAACGATCGCCGGATTGCGGCGACGAGGCGTTCCTCCGGCGGCGCTTCGGGCTTTTTGCGAGATGATCGGGGTAGCCAAGACCGAGAATCGCGTCGATATCGCGAAACTCGAGTATGCGATACGGGATGACTTGAACCACCGGGCACCACGGGTCATGGCCGTCCTCTTCCCGCTCAAGATGGTGATCCTCAACTTCGCCGAGGATGAGGTAGAGGAGTTGGAGGCACCGTCCTTTCCTGAGGACGTCGGCAAAGAAGGCTCCCGGCTCGTGCCCTTTGCCCGGGAACTCTTCATCGAGCGAAGTGACTTCGAGGAGGTACCCCCCAAGGGGTTCCGGCGGCTAGTTCCCGGTGAGGAGGTACGTCTCCGCTATGGGTATATCGTGCGCTGTGTGGACGTCGTGAAGAACGGCGCAGGGGAAGTCGTCGAAGTGCACTGCACGTATGATCCGGAGACGAGGGGCGGGTCCACACCCGACGGCCGTAAGATCAAGGGAACCATTCACTGGGTTTCAGTCTCCCACTCCCTGCCCGCCGAGATACGACTCTACGATCGGCTCTTCTCGGCGAGCGACCCGGACGATGTCGGGGACGGCAAAGACTTCACGTCGAACCTGAACCCCGAGTCCCTCTCCGTTCTCCATGACGGCCGTGTCGAGTCGAGTGTCGCTTCGGACGCTCCAGGTACCGCTTATCAGTTCGAGCGTACGGGTTACTTCGTGAGCGATGCGAAGGACTCCGGCCCCGGACATCTCGTGTTCAACCGAACCGTCACGCTCAGGGATGGATGGGCGAAGAAACAGGCCGCACCCTCGGCTAAGGCGGCCGTCCCGGCTCGACCGGCCGTTGCATCTCGTCCGCCTGTCTCGTCTCGTCCAAGCGACCCGGCAGCAGCGGCGATCTATGACGAGCTTCGATCCGAGTCCGGGCTTTCTGAGAGCGCCTCGGCCATCCTCGCTCAGGATTCCGAACTCCTGGAGCTCTATAGAGCGGGCGAACCACACACCTCAGGCGTCACGGATCTTGCCAGCTGGGTGGTCAACGAGGTGCCTCGGGTCCGGGAGGGACGCTCCGTGGCGGAGCTGCGGTTCGGCGGCCGTGAGCTCGCTGAATTGGTCAACCTGGTGTCGAGCGGCACCGTCTCTGGGCGTGCGGCCAAGGAAGTGCTGGCCGTGCTGGCGTCGGAGGGTGGGGAGCCGGCCGACGTGGTGACCGAGCGGGGACTGGGTCAGGTGAGCGATACCCAAGCGCTCGAGCCCATCGTCACTCGCCTCTTGGAGGCCAACCCGGAGGAGGCAGAGGCCTACCGCAAGGGAAAGAAGGGGCTCATGGGCTTCTTCGTGGGTCAGGTGATGAAGGAAACCGGCGGAGCGGCCGAACCGGGCTTGACCCGTAAGCTCCTGGAGGATGCCCTCGAGGAACCCCCTACGGCGTAGCGTTCACTGAGGACTCGAGCCCCGCGTCGCCCGAACCGTACACGTAGTCCTCGACGGCTCCGTGGATCCGTTGGATCGTCTCCGGACTCGGCGCAGGACTGAAGCGCGATACGGTAATGCATAGGGCGACGTTGGCAGCCAACGACCAGATCGCCCCGTGTATTCCCAGCGGATGCGGCACGATGACGAGCGTCGTATAGAGGACGGCCAAACCCACACCGATTCCGGAGAGCACACCGTTCCGCGTGAGGGGTCGGCGGGTCGGATAGCAGACCCCCAGCGTGCCTGGCAGGAGTTGGAGAGCCCCGGCACCGGACAGGGTCACCAACGTCACGAGAAAGCCGATCGTATTGACGGACAGCACGTACCCCACGATCAGAAGAACCAGGACGATCCCCCGTCCGACCCAGACGTAGTGACGCCCATCACGGTTCGGACTGATATAGCGCTGATAGATGTCTCGGGTGAGGACCGTCATGTTGGCGTGCAGGATCGAATCGAGCGTCGACATCGCCGCGGCCGTCGCCCCGGCCAAGATCAGTCCGGTGAGCCACGCCGGAGCGTAGAGAACGAGCAACTCGGGAAAGATACGGTCGGGCGTCGCCAAATCCGGCAGAATGATGGCCCCACCCAAGCCCACGAGCGCGGCCGGTATATAGAGCGTCATCAGAAAGATCGGCGTCGTGGCGCCCAACCACTTGATGGTACGTCCCGACACTGCGGTATAGTAGCGAATCATGATATGCGGCTGCAGGACGATGCCGAACGAGAGAGCGATCGTCATGCCCACCCACATTCCCGGGCCGAAGAATCCCTCGGGCC
>Ga0310123_10002281_pt1 | contig 15374 bp, 9 predicted proteins | sample CB6_AW_1057_MG_FD_203505 | JGI IMG/M metagenome (GOLD analysis project Ga0310123, IMG submission 203505) | Marine microbial communities from Western Arctic Ocean, Canada - CB6_AW_1057 | ecosystem: Environmental > Aquatic > Marine > Oceanic | place: Canada: Western Arctic Ocean | collected... | reverse complement strand
ATGATATGGGTATGAATATGAGTCTTCAAAAAATGGATATGAATGAAGTTATGTATCCTGAGCTTGATAATGAAAAAATAATTACTCTTAATTATTCGATGTTAAAATCTCCAAAAAACACTTTACTTCCCAAAAAATCAAATGTTAGAGAATTAAATTTTGTTTTGACAGGTAATATGAACAGATATGTTTGGAGCATAAATAATAAAACATTATCTGAGACTGATAAAATTTTGATTAAGAAAGGAGAAAATGTAAAAATTACCCTTACCAACAATTCCATGATGAGACATCCTATGCATCTTCATGGTCATTTCTTTAGAGTAATTAATGGTATGGGAGATAATTCTCCACTTAAAAATGTGATAGATATAATGCCAATGGAAACTGATACAATTGAATTCAATGCATCTGAAAAATATGGTAATTGGTTTTTTCATTGCCATATTCTCTATCATATGATGAGTGGAATGGGGAGAGTTTTTACATATGAAGATTCACCTGATAACAAACAAATAAAAGATGTAAAATTTGCAAATAGAAAAGTTTTTAATGAAAATAAAAAATTCCATATATATTTTGAAAATGACGTTTCTTCAAACGGAAATGATGGAAAATTGAGATATCATAATACTAGATGGAGTATAGATGGTGATTGGAGAGTTGGCTATAATGCTAAGCATGGTTATGAAGCAGAATTTCATGTTGGAAGATATATTGGTGAATTTCAATGGTTTAAGCCTTTTATTGGATATGATACTAGGTATAGAAAAATAGATAATAATCAAAAAGAAAAAAATATTTTTGGACAATATTCAAAAGCTAATAAAAGAAGTTTTTTCAGCTTAGGATTTGTTTATACACTTCCATTATTAATTGATTTGCAAGGAGAAATTTATCATAATGGAAATTTAAGGTTTCAATTATCAAGAGAAGATATTCCTATATCAAAAAGATTAAGAATGGCATTTATGATAAATTCTGATAAAGAATATATGTTTGGTCTTTATTATATACTTAATAAAAATTTGAGTATTTCTTCCCATTATGATAGTGATATTGATTCCCCAGGAATTGGGATAAAATTAACATATTAATAACCTTATATTTAATATTCAAATAGTTTTAATGTACATCATCTATTATTATCTAAGAAAAAGTAAAAAAGGAGGAGTTGAATTAGTGGGGTTTTTTATAGTGTAATATTACTTAATTAATTGGTATATTTATTATTATGAGATCATCAGAAAATAAAAATCAACTAACAAGAAGATCCTTTCTTAAAACAACAAGCGTAGCTACTTCTTTAGCTTCCATCTCTCCTTTAACAATTTCATCCATTTTTTCTGCTTCATCAGATGATAAACGAATAATTGTTGTTGGTGCAGGACTGGCGGGATTATCATGTGCTTATGAATTAGATCAAGCGGGATTTAATGTGATTTTGATTGAAGCGCGTTCTCGTCCAGGTGGAAGGGTTAGAACCTATCGTGATCCATTTGCTGATAATTTATATGCTGAAATGGGTGCTGAATATGTAGATAGTACTGATATGTACGTTAAGGAATATTGTAAAAAATTTGATTTAAAAGTTTTACCAGCAAAACAGTATGATGGCGTCTACGTAAGAGGGCAGAGGTTAACTATGGAAGGATTGAGATCTGGTAAAGATTTATTGCCTTTTAAAGGAACCTTGAAAGGTAAATTATTCGGTCAGGAAGTTCAATATATTCAAAAGTGGATAGATTTGGTCAACCAAAAAGGTGTAAGCTCTCCTAAAGTACAGGTATTGGATAAAATGTCAGTTGAAGAAATGTTGAAGAAAGGCGGAGCACCAAAAGATATTATAGATTTGTACACATACACAAATGCAACCGAATCAACTGCAGCTCCATCAAAAATGTCCGCATTGAATATGGTTTTGGCTAATATAAGAACATCAAGTTTTAATGAAAATACAGTTGAAGGGAGAATCTTTGGGGGTAATGATCAGTTACCTAGAATACTTGCAAAAAAATTGGGAACAAAAATTAAGTATAACCGATCATTGCAATGTCTTGATTTTGATTCTAAAGGCGTCATTGTCACTATAGAAGAAAATGGAAAAAAAACCACAATCAAAGGAATAAAATGTGTGCTAGCAATCCCAGCTTCTATATTAAGAAATATAAATATTAATCCTGGTTTTTCTTCAGAAAAAATAAATTGTATTCAAAACCAACAATACGGTCATGCAATGAAAATAGCGATGCAGTATCGTCGAAGATTTTGGGATGATAAAAATTCTATTGGACAACGTGTTTTTACTGATACTTCACTACGAAGAATATACCATTTTTCAATTGATCAACCAGGACCAAGGGGTATATTGCTAAGTTTTACTTCGGGAGAAGATGCTATAAAACTGGGGCGTCTTGATGAAAATAAAAGGGTGAAGATTGCTCAAAATACTTGTAAAAATATATGGTCAGAATCACCACAATATTGGGAAAAAGGGATTACAAAATATTGGAATGAAGATCCTTGGGTTAAAGCCAGTTATTCTCTGGATGGAATTGGTCAGAAAGGTTTTAGAGAGATATTGGCAAAACGTGAGGGACCAGTCTTTTTTGCTGGAGAACATACAGCCATCCAAAGAGCTTCTATGAATGGTGCAATTGAATCAGGTTTGCGTGTCATAGAGGAATTGAAACGAGCAGTGAAAGTATAATTATTATAATTCAGATTAAAATAATTATAAAAATCTTTATTAATGAAATACTTGCTCCTTTAATTGATTATAAACCTTTAATATAATTGACACCGTAAGGCTTTCGTTGTGAACGTGTTAACATGCTGTTTGCTTCGTCATCATTAATAAACTTTTCTGTTTCAGGATTCCAATTCAACTTTCTTTTTAATTTCATAGAAATATGTGTAATTAAACAAATAGAACAAGCCCTGTGACCCATTTCAACGGGAGATATCGGAGGCTTTCTGCTTTCTATACAATCTAACCAGTTACCATGTTGTTCATCGCTTTTATACAAATGAATTTCATCAGACCCTATAACAGATGTCAATATTTTTGGATCGCTGGCATTTAATGCTTTTGAACTTTCAGCTGCCACCACAGGGTCAGAAGCTGAAGCTGTGTAAGCTCCTCTTGAAACAAATATCCAACCATCAGTACCTATATATTTAATACCGTTGGTGTAACCTCCACTGCTGGTATACATGGTTATGCCATTTTTATATTCTGTTTTTGACATAAAATCACTATGAACATTCCAAAGTCCTGATTTTGGAAACTCTGCTACGGCTTGTACGGATATTGGCCCAGTTAATTCGGTATCCATACCCCAAGCAGCAGAGTCGTAATGATGTTGCCCCCATCCACTAATCATCCCCGCTCCGAATTGTTCAATACGCAACCAACCTGGTCGACTATAATCTTGTTGTGGATGCACACCGATTTCCGTATAATCCATTAATGGAGTTTGACCTAACCACATATCATAATTTAAATTTGAGGGTACTGGCATTTTAGGGGCTTTGGGTCCTGATGGATCACCTGGAAGACCTACTTTTACCGTATGTAATTTTCCAATTCTGTTATTACGGACTAATTCGGCGGCAATCCTAAATTGGGCCATGGATCGTTGTTGTGTGCCTACTTGTAAAATAGTACCTTTATTTTGAATGATATCGCTTAAAATCCGTCCTTCTTCAACGGTAAGTGATGTTGGTTTTTGCAAATAAACATCTTTACCCGCTAAGGCTGCTTCAATAGCAGGTTGCGAATGCCAATGATCTGGTGTGCTAATAACAACAGCGTCAATATCTTTATTTTTCAATATTTCTTTATAGTTTCCATACATTTTTACATCTACCGCCTTATTGCTTCTCATTTTTTCATTGTAATAAGTTTCCACTAATTTTTTGGCATCTTTCATACGGTTACTGTCTACATCGCACACTGCGATAAGACGAGCATTGTCATATTGCATTACGCCAGGCATATCATGATCACGTGCAATACGTCCACAGCCAATTTGTCCAATGTTTATTTTTTTGTTAGCCGTAGTTTTTCCAAATATTCCAGATGGTAAAATGGTTGGGGCTAAAAATGTTGCAGCACTTGCTGTCGACGTTTTCTTGATAAAATTTCTTCTTTTCATTTTATTTATATTATTAAGTTTTGAGTTCGGAGTTAAAAAAACTCAAGACTCTGAACTCCGAACTAATTTAATTATTTTTCCATCTTCAAGACCCAAAGAATACCACCTCTTAAATGTTTTCTAAAAGTGGGATCGTCATAGGTTTCGGAATCATGACCTAAAGCCGTATACCATTGTCTGGCTCCTTCAAATTCATGTGACCAACACAGCGGAAAATAATCGCCAAAAATACCATTTGGGTATTCTACTTTTTTCTTATCCTCAACCGTTCTTAAATCAGCTGCTAGCAATACTTTTATATCAGGATTTAGGTTATTGGAAAAATAACATTCATCATTAACTTTCCATACTTTATCCAAAAAATAGGTTGAAGGATGATTTTTATCAACTACGACCACATCAAATTTTTGATGAGGTGCATGGCGAACAAATTTACCACCGACCAGCGCCCAATACCAAGGCCAATCTCTTTCTACGGCATTTGCGGAATGAATAGCTATAAAACCCCCGCCACCTTTGATATAGTTTTGAAAGGCTGCTTTTTGGTCTTCGGTATCAAATACCTCATTATTGGCATTAGAAAAAATAATAGCATCGTATTTTGCCAAGGTTGCCTCTGTAAAAAGCGAAACATCTTCACTGGTATCAGTATCAATATTTTCTGCTTTACAAATTTCTTTTAAAGCTTTTATGCTATTAGGAATGTTTTTATGTACAAAACCCTTTTCCCCATTTAGTGATAAGCCATTTTTTGTAAATATCAATACATGTTTTTTCTTTACTACCGGATCATTGTCTTCAGTGTTATTTGCTTGTAGATTAACTGCCAAAATTAGACAGAAAATAAATAGAAGAGTTTTCTTCATTTGTTTTTTATATTGTGGTTTCTTATTGATTAAATTAATTATTTTTATAATTATTCTAATTTAGATTAAAATGAAAAAATTACTATTAATTCTAACAATTTTTTCTTCTTACGTATCGTATTCTCAAAAATCAAATTTAAAATTTTATGATTTGTTTAGTTCCAAAGAAAATACGGAAATTTCTTGTTATAGAATCCCTTCAATAATTACTACTATGAATGGGGATTTAATTGTTGCAATTGATGAGAGAGTTTCATCATGTGGAGATTTGAAATGGAGCAGAGATATTAATATTGTGATTAGAAGAAGTAATGATAATGGAAATTCTTGGTCAGAAATTGAACGAGTTGTTGATTATCCATTAGGTAAGTCAGCTTCAGATCCTTCAATGATTTTCGATAGAATAACTAATAAGATTTTTTTATTTTATAACTACATGGACCTTGACAATGAAAAAGATGTTTACTATTTAAAATATGTTACAAGTTCAGATAATGGGATTACATGGTCTAAGCCAGTTGATATTACTAAACAAATTTCTAAACCAGGTTGGGAAAAAGATTTTAAATTCATTACTTCAGGAAGAGGAATTCAAACCAAAAATGGAGATTTACTACACTGTCTAGTAAATCTTCAAAGTGGTACTCATGTTTTTGGAAGTAAAGACCATGGGAAAACATGGTTTTTAACAGAATCATCTGTACAACCGGGTGATGAATCCAAAATAGTAGAGTTAAAAGATGGAACATGGATGGTAAATTCAAGAGCTAATAACAAAGGAATGAGATATTCTCATACTAGTTCTAATAGGGGAAAAGATTGGTTAACTAAGGAGGAAAATGACTTGATTGATCCTGGATGTAATGCGAGCTTTATTCAATATAATTATGGGAAATATAAAAGAAAAGCTTTACTAGTTTTATCGAACATAAACAATTCAAAAATAAGAAAAGAAATTGTCGTTAGGTACAGTTTGGATGAAGGAAAAAACTGGTCAAAACCAAAAATAGTTTACAGTGGAGAGGCAGCTTATTCATCAATGACTATACTTAAAAATGGAGAAATTGGATTATTTTTTGAAAAAGATAATTACACCAAAAATATTTTTACATCATTCTCTTTAGATTGGCTGCTAAATTAATTCTTCAGAATAAACACAATAGTTTTTATCATATTTTTTAATATTAAACACATCAACTTTACCACCCTGAATATTCATAATTCAAACTATTAAAAATCAAAAAAAAATTACCTCTCTATCACTACCTTAACTTTATTTACTTCTTTATCTGTTGTAATATTTAATAGATAGATACCTTCTATTATATTAGACACATTGATCCTAATTAAAGAATTGTTTAACTCTACCTTATTAGGTGTTATTATTTTACCACTAAAGTCAAAAAACTCTACTTTTGTAACTTTAGAATTATCTTTTAACTCAACAATAAATTTATTATTAGTAGGATTAGGGTACACTTTTTTCACAAAAGAAATATTCTCTACAAATAATGGAAGTGGACATCCATCAGCATCAACTATCTCTCCATTAGGTGTATCAGGACATTGATCTACATCATCTGTCACTCCATCTCCATCAGTATCTTTTTGTGAGTCTGAACACCCATTAGCATCAACCACCTCTCCATTGGGAGTATCAGGACAGATGTCCACATCATCATTTACACCATCACCATCAGTATCTTTTTGTGAATCAGAACATCCATTAACATCTACAGTTTCTCCTGTTGGTGTATTAGGGCATGTATCAACATCATCAGTTACTCCATCATTATCGGTATCTTTTTGTGAGTCTGAACATCCAGAAGCATCAACCATCTCTCCAATTGGAGTATTAGGACAATTATCAATATCATTAAGAACTCCATCACCATCAGTATCAGGATCACAAGCATCTCCTATTCCATCACCATCAGTATCCCATTGACCAAGTGCCCACTTTTGTATGCGATTATTAGAACCATCTGATATGTAAAGATTTCCAGAGGCATCGAGAATAACTGCAAATGGACCATCTAATTGATTTCCTCCATTTCCTCCACTTCCTCCTGCTACCGTTGTTCCTTCGCTTGCTCCTGGTTCCCACTTTTGTATGCGATGATTATCATGATCCGCTATATAAAGATTTCCTGAGGCATCGAGAGTAATTCCAATAGGATAATTTAATTGATTTGCATCAGAGCCTTCTCCATTTCCTCCTGCTACTGTCGTTCCTTCTGATGCGCCTGGTTCCCACTTTTGTATGCGGCTATTATACCTATCTACTATATAAAGATTTCCAGAGGCATCGAGAGCAATTCCAGTTGGACGATTTAATTGATTTGCATCAGAGCCTTGACCATTTCCTCCTGCTACCGTCGTTCCAGAAGTTGCTCCTGGTATCCACTTTTGTATGCGGTGATTATCAAGATCCGCTATATAAAGATTTCCAGAGGTATCAAGAGCAATTCCAGTTGGACCATCTAATTGATTTGAAGCAGAACCTTCACCAATTCCTCCTGCTACCGTTGTTCCTTCAGTTGAAGGGCCATTTGCTACTGTTGGACAATTATCAACATCATCAGTTACTCCGTCACCATCAGTATCCGTTTCAGCAACATCACAAGCATCACCTATTCCATTACCATCAGTATCGAGTTGACCAAGTGCCCACTTTTGTATACGGAAATTGTTTTGATCTGCTATATAAAGATTTCCAGAAGCATCTAGAGTAATTCCAAATGGATAATTGAATTGATTTGCAGCAGAGCCACTACTATTTCCTCCTGCTACCGTAACTCCTTCACTTGCTCCTAGTGCCCACTTTTGTATACGGTTATTAAGTATATCTGCAATATAAAGATTTCCAGATGCATCCATAATAATTGCACCTGGGGAATTTAGTTGATTTGCAGCAGAGCCTGCTGCATTTCCTCCTGCTACCGTAGTTCCTTCAGTTGCGCCTGGTGCCCACTTTTGTATACGATGATTATTTTCATCTGCTATATAAAGATTTCCAGAGGCATCCATAATAATTGCACCTGGATAATGCAGTTGATCTGCAGCTGATCCATAACCATTTCCTCCTGCTACTGTTGTTCCTTCACTTGCGCCTGGTGCCCACTTTTGTATGCGATGATTACTTGCATCTGCTATATATAGATTTCCAGAAGCATCAAAAGTAAATCTAGATGGATATCTAAGTTGATTTGCAGCTGATCCATAATTATTTCCTCCTGCTATTGTAACTCCTTCACTTGCGCCTGGAGCCCACTTTTGTATGCGATGATTTTCTGTATCCGCTATGTAAAGATTTCCAGAGGCATCAAGAGCAATTCCATAAGGACGATATAATTGATTTGCTGCATCGCCCCAATCCACATTTCCTCCTGCTACCGTAGTTCCTTCAGTTGCACCTGGTGCCCACTTTTGTATACGATTATTCCCTTTATCTGCTATGTAATAATTTCCAGAGGCATCGATAATAATATCACGTGGCCAATATAGTTGATTTGCAGCTGATCCAAATTCATTTCCTCCCGCTACCGTCGTTCCTTCTGTTGAATACCCATTTGCTACTGTTGGACAATTATCAACATCATCATTAATACCATCTCCATCAGTATCAACCTGAGAAAATCCATTAAAAGAAATGATAAAAAATAGAAGTGTAAGTGATTGATATATATTTTTCATTTTGTTGCTGGTTTATAAAATTATCTCTCTATTACTACCTTAACTTTATTTACTTCATTATCCATTGTAATGTGTAATATAAAAATACCATTATTTAGATTGGATACATTAATCCTAATTAAAGAATTGTTTATTTTAACTTTGTTAGGTGTTATTACCTTACCACTCAAGTTAACAAACTCTACTTTTTCAACTTTAGAATTATTCTTTAACTCAACTATTAGTTCATTATCAGTAGGGTTTGGATATACACCATTATTGGATAAGTTATTTTCTACGTATAATGGAGGAGGATTACAATCGATCTCAGAACTGAAATAAGAATTGATAATCAAATCAATTTGGTCTTGTATGGCAGATCCATAATTATCTTTATCAAAGTTGTTAATTGCGTAATCGTAACGAACCTGTTGTACGCCACCTACTGAAACATAATTTGCGTCGTACCATGTTTGGAAAGATGATAGGTCTGTTGGAGCCATAGATTTATAGTACTGAAGCCTACAATAAATTTCTTTGCTTTCAGGTAAATTTTTCAATTGATTTGCTAATTCTTCGGATGGCTGACGTCCCCAAAAATGAAATAAAGGAGCCATATTTACATTATTAGCATTAGATGCTGCAAGTATTAATTCGTCATCAGTTATTTGATTTCCATTTACCATTCCCATGAATCCCCAGTCTTTTTGTGTATTAACTTTCCACTCATCGTAAAAAACTTTATGTGTGTTGTGAATTGCCGACCAACCAAATAAATCAGCTATTTCAACATACATAGCATGGCCTCTGTGCTGATATCTCACTTCATGACATACACTAGGATTCATTGTTGGGTCACAACTGATTTCAATATTATTTCTAAAATTGTCTGTTATTATCCAGTCTATTGTAGTTTGATCCATAGTTAAATTTTGAAAGGCTGAATATTTAAAAGCTGTGTCAAGAGGAAGCTCATAATATTTATTCCATATGTAAACTGCAGGAAGGTGAACAATAGACTCTGTCGCATTACCCAAAGTAGGGTGCCATTCTAAATGTCCCATTTCGTGGAACATTGTCCTTACTCCTCCTATTTTATGTGGTTCGTTTTCTAGTAATGCAATTAACATCATTCCCTTGTCATCATTATCATATACTGCAGGATATCCAGTTCCATATCCACCGTTAGGGATTCTTGTATCAGATATAATATATTCTGCTCGTGACCTTTCTTGTGGTCTTCCTCCTACGTAATTAAAACCATCAGCAACTTCATCCCATTTTTCCATCATTAATCTTGGATCAGTTAAATTGATTGATCCTGGACTTATCCCATCTAATACATCAATGGGAAGAGTAGTCATAAACTTATTGGATTCTATATCAACCCATTTAACACTTTGCTCAGCTAATTCAGCTTGCCAAACTGAGAGGTCAGTTCCTTTTCCTTCTCTTGTTGAGAAATAAGGTGACTTTACTGCTCCATTAATTGTAATATCAAAGTATCCAAAATCAAATCCTTCAGGGACTAACATATATATACCCCCACCAAATGGATTTACAATTTTTGTTTCCTCTTGATTCAAACCAAACCTATTAGAAATTCTTAAAAATCTATTTGTTTGATTTAAATTCGAGTGGTCTCTTTCATGCGCACCTATCATTACACTTATTCCCTTATCAACATGATTTGTTGGAATAGTTATAGTTATTAATTCTCCTGGTGGTGCATAGTGTCCCGTTGGCCTTTTGGCATCCCATGTATCATGTAAATGTCTTGTTCCATGGATTATATTATAGGTCCCATCAATTTCAACAGGGGCATCATTAACTCTTTGCGCAGAATTGCTAACTTTTCCTGGAAATACTTCAGAAAATTCAAACTTAATTCCTTCCATCTCCTCAGCATTTGATTTGTACTCTTCATCAAAAATAGCTTGTTGCAAGAAAATAAGAGTTTGTGTTTCTATTGGTAATTCAGAAAACACAGCTTGATTTCCATCAGAAAATACTGGTTCATATTTATCTTCATATGCATTTAAAAATTCGAAAATATCTGATTTTGCATCAGTAAAATTTCCGCTATAATTTAATTGAATATCAGTTAGGTATTTTTGTAATTGACTTTCACTTAATGGAGAGGAACCATTTACATGATTTGTCATCGCATTCAAAGCTGTGGTAAGTTCAGAAAGCAGTGTGTTACTTTTTGGTGAATATATTTTTAAATTATCAAGTATCATTGATGATGTGAAAATATCTGGATGATTAGCCATCACCCATGATTGTGAAGCATTTAACCATCCTATCCTAATGTAATTATTTTTTACTACTTGTTTTATTTTATCTAAGTCATAATAACTATCAAAATATGCAGATGAAGATGTATTATTAAGAATTGTAGTCCATTTGTTCTTCTCAAAATCAAGAATTAATCTGAATTTAACAAATTCTCCAACATCAAAAGTTCCAATGTTATTTCTGCTTCCTCCTGGATGATTTTCTACTCCTTCATTATATCCTCCATCAGTATAATTTAAAATAACTTTATAATTATTATCATCAATTTTATCAGTCCAAACATTAATTCCAGTTGTATTATCATTCCAGCCCGCTGAGAGTTCAAGTATTTCTTTTCTTCCATCATCGCTTCCAAGTGTTGTTATTTTAAAATCAAAAACAAACTCAATGCTTTTATCAAAATCAAGTTGATTATTTAATGACATAGGTAGGTATATTCCTTGTGTGGGATCTAAAAAAATACCTGATCCTGACTGACCAGTAGTATAAACTGGAGTAGTATTGCTAATGTTGCCATTTACAGTATAAGTACCATCAAATCCTGAAATGTTATCTGTTAGATTATTTTCAAAATCGTAAGACACTATTTGTCCATAAAAAGTTGAAGAAACTAATAACAATAGAATTAAGATATATTTCATTTTACTTTGGTAATTTTTTTATTCTTAAGTCTTCAGTATAAACGTAATAGTCCCTATCAACTTCAATAGTTTTATTTTTAATACTCATTTCTTTCCAAGAATTTGTTGGAGATAGCCATTTCTTTTTTTTATCAATTATTACTTCAATAGGCATATTAAATCCATCAATAGTATTTGACCACCTGTACTTGAACTTTTTATTTTTAATTGTGTATTCTAAAGTAGGTACTCTTATATCTCTTAGATATTGATCGAAGACATATTTTAAATCAAAACCTATATTTTCTGAAATGTAATTTTCAACTTGATTGGATGTTACGGTTTGGTGGTAAAATGTTTTGTTTAAACCTCTCAAAGTTTTTCTCCATTTTTCATCATCATTAGTAATCTGCCTTATGGTATGAAGTAAATTAGCTCCTTTTGAATACATATCTCCTGAACCTTTACTGTTTACATCATATATTCCAATTATAGGTTTCTCATTTTTAATTCCTTTTCTTGTTCCTATTGTGTAATCTGCTCCAGCTTCTTTTCCATTATGATAGTTAAGAAATAAATTTTCTGAATAGGCTGTAAATCCTTCATGAACCCACATGTCAGCTATATCTATATAGGTTATGTTATTAGCAAACCATTCATGGCCTGATTCATGGATAATAATAAAATCAAATTTTAATCCCCATCCTGTATTAGAGGGATCTCTTCCTAAATAACCTTTTAAATATTTATTGCCATAGGTAATAGAACTTTGATGTTCCATTCCTAGATATGGAACTTCAACTAATTTGTAACCATCCTCATAGAAAGGGTAGGGACCAAACCAATGTTCAAAAGCCTCTAACATTTTTGGTACATCCATGAAATGAATTTTTGCTTTTTCAAGGTTATACCTAAGAACATAATAGTCAACATCTAATTTTCCTTTTTCACCATCGTATATTTCTGAAAACTTGACATAATCTCCAATATTTACGTTTACTCCATAATTATTAATAGGATTACTAACAAACCAGTGATACGTTGTTGTGTTATCATCATGTGATGAAACTTCCCTTAATCTTCCATTAGAAACATTCATTAAATTGTTAGGGACATTAATACTCATTAACATGCTATCTACCTCGTCATACATATGATCTTTATTGGGCCACCAAACACTTGCTCCGAGACCCTGACAAGATGTAGCAATAAAGTGGTTGCCATTTTCATCTTTTTCCCATGAAAATCCTCCGTCCCAAGGAGCTCTAACTGCTTCTTTAGGTTCTCCTTCATACTCTACTATAACATAATTGACATCTCCAATATTTTGTGTTTTTTCTAGTTTTATAAAATACGCATTCCCATCCCTATTAATTTCCAAAGCAGTATTATTTTGTGTGGCAGATGTTATCATTAAGGGTTCTTGTAAATCAATCTGCATCATATCGTGTTTTTTTAAAACAGTATATCCGATTGTATTTTTTCCTTTAATAGTCTTTTTTTCTGGGTTAACAGAAATATCTAAATGATAATAATTTAAATCCCACCAAGCTCTTTCAGGTGTTATACTACCTCTTAATGTGTCTTGTCTAGTAAAAGGAGTTTCTCCAGAAATTTCCTGTGCGATTAATTCTATAGATATTATAGATAACAATAAAATTACTATTCTAGAAATTCTTACCATGATTCGGGTTCTAATTTATAGAAAAAACTATTATAACACCACTGTCATATGCTTCAAATTGTATTTTTATTTCAATTTTAGTAGATTGTTCACTTCTCTAAAAAATAAAAATGTTTATAGTAGAAAATTATACACTAGCCGTATTTTTATGTATCATAACAATGCTCTGTTGGGGTTCTTGGGCTAATGCTCAAAAAATGGCTTCAAAATCTTGGTCATTTCCTTTATTTTATTGGGACTACTCTATAGGTGTTGTTCTTTTATCATTAATTTTTGGATTGACACTAGGAAGTAGTGGAATAGAAGGAAGAAGCTTTATTGATGATATGTTTCAAGGAAATTCTACTTCTTTTTTGTCGGCATTTCTTGGTGGTGTTATTTTTAACATAGCAAATTTATTAATTGTTGCAGCTATAAGTATTGCTGGAATGGCTGTTGCCTTTCCTATAGGAATTGGTATTGCTCTTGTTTTGGGTGTTACAATTAATTATATGGCTATTCCAATAGGTGATCCCATTCTTCTTTTTGCTGGAGTATTTGTAGTAGTAGTAGCTATAATTATTGATGCTTTAGCTTATAATAGACTAACAAGTAATAATTATAAGTCTTCTTCAAAAGGAATTGTTATTTCAATAATTGGAGGTATTTTGATGGGTTTTTTCTATCGTTTTGTAGCGTATTCTATGTCAGCAGATTTTAAAAATCCAGAAGAAGGCCTATTTACTCCTTATACAGCTGTATTTATATTTTCGTTAGGAATTTTTCTTTCTAATTTTTTATGGAATACTTACTTTATGTATAAGCCAATTCAAGGAGAAAAAGTTTCTTATCTTGATTATTTTACTAAAGGAACAACCAAATTACATTTAATCGGCATTTTTGGCGGTGTGATATGGTGTATAGGGATGTCTTTAAGTATGATAGCAAGTGAGGAGGCTGGTTATGCAATTTCTTATGGTCTTGGTCAGGGGGCAACTATGGTAGCTGCTGCATGGGGAGTTTTTGTTTGGAAAGAATTTAAAGGCTCACCAAAAGGAACTGATAGATTGATATATATGATGTTTTTATTTTTTATTGTTGGTCTATCACTTATTATTTTTTCTAGATATTAAGTGATTTATAGTACAAAAATGAATAGTTATAATAAAAAGTATTTATCCGTTGATCAAATAAATGATGCTATTATTGAGATTAATAAAAAATTAACGTTATCAAAATGGATTCCTGATGTTATTATTAGTTTAAACAGAGGAGGGTGTGTGCCAGGTGTATATCTCTCACATCTTATTAATGTACCTCATGAAGTTATAGACATAAAAAAAACAGATAATAGTCAGTACCTAAATGCTATTGAAAAATATAAAAACATTTTAATCATTGATGATATAAATGACACTGGAAAAACCTTGCAATTAGTAAAAAATCTTTTTTCTGATTATACGGCAACTATTAAATTTGCAGTACTAGTGGACAATAAATCAAGTAATTTTATGATCGATTTTGCTGCTAAAAATATTGATAAGAAAGTTGATAATTCTTGGATAGTTTTTCCTTGGGAAGAAATGAGGTGATGGTAATTGTTTCTAATTAAAGTATTTATGATTAAAAAGACTTTTAATAAAGTTATTTTAAGATTGGTTTTCTTACAAGTAGTAATAATTACTATTTCTAATTTTCTCGTATCCATACCTCTTGAAATTTTTGGAATTAAACTTACATGGTCAGCATTTACTTTTCCTCTAGTTGTTTTGGCTACAGATTTGACAATTAGAATACTTGGGAAATCTGTAGCAAGGAAGACAATTGCTATAACTTATCCACTTGCAATTTTAACTTCAATAGCTATTTTGTTGAGTGAAGGTAGTTTGATGTCAGTTTCTTTAAGAATAGGATTTGCTAGTGCAACCGCTTATGCTATAAGTACTCTATTAGATGTGTATGTCTTTCAAATAATTAGGGAAAATTATAAGGCTTGGTGGTTGGCTCCTGGAATTTCGACCGTATTCGCTAACATAATTGATTCTTACATATTTTTTTTTACTGCTTTTTTAAATTCTGATGATATTTA
>Ga0310123_10002280_pt1 | contig 15376 bp, 9 predicted proteins | sample CB6_AW_1057_MG_FD_203505 | JGI IMG/M metagenome (GOLD analysis project Ga0310123, IMG submission 203505) | Marine microbial communities from Western Arctic Ocean, Canada - CB6_AW_1057 | ecosystem: Environmental > Aquatic > Marine > Oceanic | place: Canada: Western Arctic Ocean | collected... | reverse complement strand
ATTCGCTCGCTCGGTAATCGGCAGTAACAATATTGACAGCTGTAACCGCACTTGACACGCTCCCAGCGTCGTCGGTCTGGCGACGGTCTTCGGAGCGGGAGGCGGCACGAGTTCCTACCAAGCACTGGAAGAAGCTGACGTAGTCATCTTGTGGGGGTCAAATGCTCGCGACACCCACCCGATCTTCTTCCATCATGTACTAAAGGCAGTGCGGAAGGGTGCCCGCTGCTATGTTGTGGATCCGCGTCGGACAAGTTCCGCGAAGTGGGCAGATGTCTGGCTTGGCCTAGACGTTGGTACCGATGTCGCGTTAGCCAACGCTGTAGCGAGGGAGATTATCACCCAGGGTCTCGTTCACAGTGATTTTATCGAGCATGCGACGACCGGGTTCGATGAGTACCGGGTGGCGGTCGAGCCGTATACCCTCGAGCACGCCGAACGAATCACTGGCGTGCCCGGAGCTCTGATCCGAGATCTGGCCCACGTCTACGCTGGTGCCAAGAAGGCACAACTCTGCTGGACACTTGGGATCACAGAGCATCACAACGCAGTGGACAATGTGCTGTCGTTGATCAATCTGTCGCTTCTAACCGGGCACGTTGGACACTCTGGTTCTGGTCTCAATCCGCTGCGCGGCCAGAATAATGTTCAGGGTGGCGGTGACATGGGTGCAATTCCAAATAAGCTAGCTGGCTTCCAGGATGTGGAAGATGACGCACTACGCCAGAAGTTCGAGCGTGCTTGGAACTGCACCATCCCGGAGAAGAGCGGCTGGCATCTAACACTGATGTTTGAAGCCATGGAACGAGGCGATCTTCGTGGCCTCTACGTGATTGGTGAGAACCCTGCGCAATCTGAGGCGAACGTTGAGCACGCGATTCACCTGATGAAGGGGTTGGATCACCTCGTTGTTCAGGACATTTTCTTGACCAAGACTGCTGAACTCGCGGATGTCGTATTACCAGCCGCCGCTGGCTGGGCGGAAACAGAGGGCACCGTTACGAGTAGCGAGCGACGGGTACAACGTGTCCGAAAGGCACTCGACCCTCCGGGAGAAGCGCGTGACGACGTCGAGATACTGTGTGAACTTGCAAGACGGCTAGGACATGACTGGGGCTCTCCAACTGCTGAGGAAATCTGGAACGAAGTGCGGAGCCTGTCCCCGATGCATGCTGGTATGAGCTACGCTCGGATCGAGGCGCTGGGTGGCATCTGTTGGCCTTGTCCTGATGAGAATAGTCAGGGGAGTTCGTACTTGCACGGTCGGCTGTGGAAGCGGCCCGTGGAAGGTCGGTTAGCACCCTTCAGCGTCGTCGACCACTTGCCACCAGCTGATGAATTGACCGACGAATATCCGATCCGTCTAACAAACGGGCGACGACTGGACTCATATAACACCGGAGTGCAGAGCGGTGGCTATCGGTCCCCGCTCAGAAAGCCCGAGACCCTTGATATCTGCGAGTCCGACGGTCGCCGATGGGGTGTCGCTGATAACGAGCAGGTGCGAGTACGTTCACGACGCGGCGTAATCGACATGACTGTGCGTTACACGGATGATTTGCGACCCGGCTTAGCGTTTACCACCATCCATTTTCAAGATGAGGTTGAAACCAACAAATTGACCAACCCCACCTGGGACAAGAAGTCGGGAACGGCCGACTTCAAGGCTACAGCGATATGCATCGAGAAAATAGGGTCGTCGGTCGGTACTGGCGGATGAACGGGCGTAGATGGACCTGAAACTACTGCCGGCTGAGACGAATGAAATAGAACGCGCTGCGGTCGCTAGCATTCTTGAGCATCGGTCGGATTACCCTGAGACGGAGCAGGTTACAGGGGAAGGCCTCCAAGCGGCGCGCGCCAGGCGACACCTACTGCTGCCCGCACTCCACGCTGTACAGAAGAAGGTTGGCTGGATCTCGCAGGGTGCGGTCAATGAGATCTGTCGCCAACTTCTGGTCCCACCTGCTGAAGCCTACGGTGTTGCGAGTTTTTACGCATTGCTTTCTACCAGCGAGAGGCCGCCACGTGTTGTGCACGTGTGTGACGATATCGCCTGTAAGTTACGTGGTGCAGACGGGTTGTGCGCGACACTAGAGCGTAAATTGGGTTCCCCAGGAACGCCATCGGTAAACGGGCAAGCGACCTGGTATCGAAGCCCTTGTCTCGGGCTTTGCGAACGTGCGCCGGCCGTTCTGTTTCAGTTGGCTGGAGATGCGGCGGACGGTACGGTGGCGCCCGCGAAGGTAGAAGATATTGAAAAGGTGCTGAATGGTGCCGCTGTGCCAACACCTCCTTCCATCTCAACGCCGCAAACCACCGGACCGCGAGATCCAGACCTGCGCTTACTACGGCGTGTGGACTCTTGTGACCCGACGAGTCTTGTTGCGTATCAGTCCGCCGACGGATACGCAGCACTTCGCCGAGCGATTGAAATCGGGTCGGCGCAGGTGATTGCGGAAGTATCTGGGTCAAAGCTACAAGGCCGTGGCGGTGCGGCGTTTCCAACTGGCCGCAAGTGGGATGCCGTGGCTAAGGCTCCGGTCAAGCCACATTACTTAGTCTGCAACGCCGATGAATCTGAACCTGGGACATTCAAGGACCGCGTCTTGATGGAGGAAGACCCGTTTGCCATCGTCGAGTCGATGACAATCGCCGGTTTTGCCGTTGGTGCTGACCAGGGATACCTCTATATACGGGGCGAGTATCCGCTTGCTACTGCGCGTTTGGAGCACGCAATCCGCGAGTGCCGATCGGCAGGTCTCCTCGGTCCCGATGTGATGGGCAGTGGGTTTTGCTTCGATATCGACGTTCGCCGTGGTGCCGGTGCCTATATCTGCGGTGAGGAAACGGCGCTGTTCAGTTCGATCGAGGGTTTTCGCGGCGAGCCCAGGAACAAACCACCGTTTCCAGTGGAGGTCGGCCTGTTCGGCAAGCCGACCGTCATCAACAATGTAGAGACGCTAGCTAACGTTCTCGACATTGTGCTTGAGGGGGGGTCGGCCTTCGCCGGTGTTGGCACCGAACAATCTTCAGGTTCGAAGCTCTTTTGCGTGTCTGGTGCTGTGGAGCAGCCAGGTCTCTATGAGGTGCCGTTCGGCACAACGTTACGCAAACTCTTGGATCTGTCTGGTGGAATAAGCAGTGGTAAACGTCTCAAGACCGTGTTGCTCGGAGGAGCTGCCGGTTCCTTTGTGTTGCCAGAGCACCTCGACACGCCGCTCACGTTTGAGGGGACTCGGGCGATCAACGCATCGCTGGGTTCTGGCGTCGTCATGGCGTTCGATGAAGACGCTGACATGCGCGGTATCGTATTGCGGATCGCGGCTTTCTTTCGGGATGAATCATGCGGGCAGTGTGTTCCGTGCCGAGTTGGCACGGTGCGTCAGGAGGAGCTTTTGCAGCGGCTAGTACGTGATGATGCTCAGCCGTCGGCTGAGGCTGAGTTACTGGACGAGCTGGCTCAGGTAATGCGCGACGCGTCGATTTGCGGCCTTGGGCATACCGCAGCCAATGCAGTGCAGTCGGCGGTGGCGTTGGGATTCTTCGGAGGACCCGCGGATGAGTGATCAAGTGATAGGACGGACGTTGCCTCTGGTCGAAGTGACTGTGGATGGTGAGACGGTGCGTGTGCCTGAGGGAGCTACCCTCTTGGATGCCTGCCGCGCGAAGGGTGTTGACACACCGACGCTGTGCTATCTCGACACCCTCACTCCTGTAAACGCGTGCCGGGTCTGTGTCGTTGAGCTTGAAGGTTCCCGGACGCTGGTGCCCTCGTGCTCACGTGCGGCGCAGCCAGGGGCTGTCGTGCGAACCGATACGCCACGGGTCCGTCATAGCCGAAAGCTTGTCTTTGAACTCTTGGCCTCGTCAGTTGATCTGTCCTTGGCAAGTCATGACGTGCGGCGGTGGATGGATAGCTACGAGGTGAATGCCGAAAAGTTTGGCCCGTTGGCGGCGGCGGTTAGTGACCGCGATGGTCGTAGCCCAGGACATCACCACGCGCCGGACGGGACGACAGCGGAAACGGTTGCACAGCCGGTCAAGATTCACGACGAGATGTACATACGCGATTATTCAAAATGCATCCTTTGCTACAAGTGTGTTGAAGCCTGTGGTGAGGACGCGCAGAACACGTTTGCTATTGCGGTCGCGGGGCGCGGTTTTGACGCCAGGATTTCGACCGAATTCGATCGGCGGTTAGACGATTCGGCTTGTGTGTATTGCGGGAACTGCATCGGCGTATGTCCAACGGGCGCCCTTATGTTCAAGAGTGAGCATGACCGTCGAGAAAGTGGAGAGTGGGACGAATCAAAGCAGAGCGTGACCCGTACGGTGTGCCCTTACTGCGGTGTGGGATGCAATCTTGATTTACACGTGCAGAACAATGAGATCGTGAAGGTAATGTCGCCGATGGACCATTCGGTGACCCACGGGCATCTGTGCATCAAAGGACGTTTCGGATGGCAGTTCGTCCAGAATCGCAAGGAAACGTGAGTGGGGGGAGACCTCAGGCATGACTGACGAGCAATCGGCACGGTTGGAACAAGTAGTCGGCAAGTTATCACTGCCGAATACCTCCTGGCGGGGAATGCTGCGACACTTTGGTCCCGGACTCATCCTGATGATGACCGGTGTTGGGACTAGCCATCTTGTGACAGCACCGACTGCAGGTGGCCGGTTTGAGTTTGCGCTGCTGTGGTGCATCCCTATCGCCTATATCTTCAAGTACTACGGATTTGAGATGGCCTTCCGGTTTACAAATGCTACTGGTAAGAGCCTCATCGAAGCGTATGGTACAGCTTGGAAAAAATGGCCGCTCTGGTACGTGATGATTACCACGGTCATTCAGTCGGCCATTGGTCAGGCGGGTCGTCTAGCTGCTGCAGCCGCAGTCGCGTATTACCTTTTCACGACGACCGTTGGTTTGCCGTTTTCCCAGACACACTATGGCTTCGTGCTTGCCGCTTCAGCGGTGGCGATTATTCTCTACGGCAATTATGCTGCAATTGAGTTTGCAACCAAGCTTCTGGCTGGAATGCTGATTGCTTCCACGTTCTTGGTGTTCCTCTTCCGCCCAGTTGGCTTAGATTCGCTCAGCCATTTCTTTATCTTTGAAACGCCCGCAGGGTCGTGGCTCGTAATTGCTGCGTTCCTTGGGTTACTGCCCACCGGGATTGATGTATCACTCCAGGCTTCAGAGTGGGGTAAAGCGAAGAAGGTCGGCATGGGGCGCATCAGGCCGGAATTGGAGCGCGCCGGACTAGTGTCAGAGTTCGATCCGTTCTCGAACTCGAAAGTTGGCTTAGCGGTCGATACATCGAAGATTCCGGCACACGGTATTGAATACTGTCGCCGTTGGTTTCAGATCGGCTTATGGGATTTCAGGCTAGGTCACATAGTGTCATTCATGCTGGCCACCATTTTTCTTTTACTGGCCGCCGTCTGGATGTATCCCAGCGAGGTAGCCGGCAACAATGTCATGGGCGAGATTGCCAGAATCTTCACTGACAGTATCGGTCCGGAGATGATGATCATTTTTATTCTCGGCGCGTTCGCTGCGACCTACTCCACCGCGTTTAACTACTTTGATGGTTGGCCGAGAATTGTCGGAGCCTGCTGCCGAAACATCTTTCGATCGACGGCGGCACTGCAGGGGATCGCGAGGGAAGATCTCACCGACGCTCACCGCCGACACTGGTACTCCGAGTACAACATCTACCGTCTGACGATGCTGTTTTCACTTGTCTCGTCAGTGGCGATCGTTGCGGGAGTACCCAGGCCAGTCTATTTGGTGCTAGTCGCCTCGGCGCTGGCCCTCTTCGTTGCACCGGTGATTTACTTCTTGAATCTGTACTATTGCCTGACCATTATCCCAAAATCCGATAAACACTTCTATCCATCGACATTCGAAGTTATGTTTAGCTGGTTGAGCCTGGCCGTGTTCAGCGGGCTAACGGGGATTGTCATTCTCGCACGTGTTTTCGAAGTCGAGCTATTCGGAGCATAACTACCGGGGTCAGGCGGCTAGTGAAGGAGGCCCTTCATGCACAGTCGTTGTTGGTTAGCGGTCTTAATACTTGTTCCACTCGCAAACCCGTTCTCTATCTATGGACAAGAGGTCGAGCGGCTCAACGACCTCAAACAGGAAGCTGCAGCTGAGGTCGAGAGCCTGCGGAAGTTCACGCAACAGGCCGTCGACCAGATCTTTAGCTTCGGCGAGCTGGGTTTTCAGGAATTCGAGACATCCGGCTATGTGACTGGCATCCTGAGCGACAACGGCTTCTTGGTGGAGCAGGGAGTCGCAGAAATGCCAACGGCGTGGATTGCGACCTGGGGATCGGGTAAGCCGGTCATCGCGTTCGGGAGCGACATCGACGGCATTCCCAAGGCGTCGCAGAAACCCGGCGTAGCCTATCACGACCCAATTATCGAAGGCGCCCCAGGCCACGGCGAAGGGCACAATTCTGGCCAGGCCGTGAACGTTACGGCGGCGCTCGTTCTCAAGAAGCTCATGGAACGCGAAAAGATTCCAGGAACGATCATGCTGTGGCCAGGTGTTGCTGAGGAGCAGTTGGGATCGAAGGCCTATTTTGTTCGTGGCGGACTGTTTCAGGATGTTGACATCATGATTTTCACCCATGTGAGCAACAACATGAGCGTGAGTTGGGGTGAGGGCAGCGGTAATGGACTCGTGTCGGTAGAGTACACGTTCCACGGCGAGTCAGCGCATTCAGCCGGAGGGCCATGGTCGGGTCGCAGTGCGCTCGATGCTGTTGAACTGATGAATACGGCTATGAATTACCGACGTGAACACCTTAGGCTATCGCAGCGCACGCACTACGTGATCACAGATGGAGGCGACCAGCCAAACGTTGTGCCGTCGCGCGCCTCAGTTTGGTACTACTTCCGCGAGCTCGACTACGAGCACATTAAGGACCTTTTCGAGATTGGCAACACAACGGCTGAGGCAGCGGCCAAAATGACTAATACTGAAGTGGAGTGGCGGATCCTCGGGTCGGCTTGGCCGCGGCACTTCAATAAGGTGATTGCGGAGACGATGTACGAGAATATCAAGATGGTTGGGCTCCCCGAGTGGAGTGAAGCGGACCATACCCTAGCTCGGGCTCTCCAGGAAGAGCTTGGTGCCGAGTCGACTGGGCTTGCGACCGAACTTGGTGAGTTGAGCGGGCCGCCAGAAGGCGTTCGGACCGGCGGCGGCTCGGATGATATTGGCGATATCTCGTGGAACGTTCCGACGGTCACACTGAGATTCCCGTCGAACTTTCGAACGGGAGGTGGCGGCCATCACTGGTCGAGTGCCGTCGCGATGGCGACGCCGATCGCCCACAAAGGCTCAACGGCGGGCGCGAAAGTTATGGCAATGACCGCGCTGGATTTTCTCCTCCAACCGGAAAAGGTCGAGGCGGCCTGGACGTACTATCGTGATGTTCAGACAAAAACCCAGCAATACGTTCCATTTATCAGCGCCGATGACCGGCCGGCGACCCACTTAAATCGTGAGATCATGAGGGAGTTCCGGGACGAGATGCGAAAGTACTACTTCGATCCAGCCCGGTACGACACGTATCTTGAGCAACTCGGTATCGAGTATCCAACCGTGAGACAACCCTAGAAGAAACTGTGTCGTACGAGGTGTCTGGCGTAGCTAAGGCTGGAATCGGAAGGAGCGGTAGATGAAGATAGACGATGATCCACAACGACGATGGTTTAGGGATTCTGCGTTCGTGGTTGGGTCAATCCTGCTGATAGCGGTGGTGCTGGACTCCTCGCTGGTACGGGCTCAGGTCGATCCGTCCAATGATTATTTACGGCCGCCTGTGGTTGTACGGGAGTTGTTCGACCGGGACAAGAACTTAGCGGAGCTTGACCGAATAAGTCCGAACGGCTCACATTTTTTGATTCCGTTCTCTGATGAATTGTCGAGCCTCGAGTTGATGGCACGGCGGACGCTTCGGCTTGGGATGCTGGAGTTGATGCCAGAGGTGGATCGGGAATGGCGGCTAGCGACCTATGGCATTCGTGGTTATGACGTCTACGCTTTGGAGGAACGCCGGCGATGGTCGATCGATGTTCCGGAAGGAAGTTTCGTCAGTGACGCTATCTGGTCTCCAGACGGTAGCCGGTTGGCATTTCTCGCGCACTTAGCTGAAAGCACTCAAGTGTGGACGGCGGACGTCAGCACTGGTGCGGCTGAACGGCTCAGCGATGCGCGTGTGATGGCGACACTGGCGGCTCGGGGTGGTGCGGGCGTGCCGTCGAGGATGCTTCAATGGATGCCAGATGGCTCGGTACTCGCGCTGCTCGTGCCGACCGGCCGTGGCTCAGAACCTGAAGCCGACCCGGTGCCGACCGGCCCCATTGTGCGTCGCACACGCGAGAAGGCAACGCCGACCCGAACGCTGCCGTTTCTGCTTCGGTCCGAGCACGACGCTGACCTATTTCGCTACTACACGACAGCACAGCTCGCACGTCTTTCGTCTGGACAAGCACCGCAACCGATCGGCGACCCAGCCATGTATCTGTCGATCGCCCTGTCACCGGACGGTGGGCACATCCTCGCTGAACAGCTCGTCGAGCCGTTTTCGTACATTGTCGGATACACGAGTTTTGGGCGTGATCTCAACGTGCTGAATTTGGATGGTGACGTTGTGTCAACAATTCGGCAGATACCGTTGTACGAGTCATCAGAGCGAGACAACCGGCCTGAGGCGAACCTGCCGCGAGAGGTCGCGTGGCGGCCTGACGGGCGTGGCTTGTCGTGGCTTGCCAGAACGCCAAATGCAGCTGAGGAAGGTGATGACACTGGAGACACTGAACAGCAAGATCGCGTGATGGGCGTTGAGGCGCCGTTTGTTGTTACAGAGGCGAAGGTGCTTACGTCGACAGAAGGTCGGTTTAGCGACCTTCATTTTGATGCTGCGGGCGATCGTTTTTTTGCGGAAATCACCGAAGACGGTAATCGAACCATTCTCGCATACGACATGTCGGTTGAGCCGGCTGCCGGACAGGTGCTGGTGAGTTATGACCAGGATAATGTTCTCGAACTCCCGGGTGAAATACTGACGCGCCAAGACGGTAATGGCATCACGACGGTCATGATGTCGAGCAATGGTCAATCTGCGTATCTTCGGGGTTCTGGTTATCGCGAACAATTTTCGCCACAGCCATTTGTTGATCGGGTCGAAATTGCGAATGGTGCCACCAACCGTCTATTTGAGGGCGCGGCCGAAACGTTCGATTGGCCCTTAACTCCACTCAACGATGACCTAACACGGATGATCGTGAGTCGAGAAATGAGTTCAATGGTACCAGACAGCTATCTGTGGAGCACTGAGGGTGCGTGGGAGAACTTAACCCAAAATGTTGACCCGTATCCAGAGATTACAGCAGCTCAGCGGATCGACTTTGAATTCACGCGTCGGGATGGCCTAAACGTCCAGGCGCGGATTTCGTTACCGACCGATTACCAATCTGGTGAGCGAGTTCCTGCAATTTTCTGGACATATCCTCGGGAATACGCGTCAGCTGAGGAGTATAAACAGGCGTCGATCCGGGCTCGTAATCATAATGCTTTTTCACCGCTCAGCTTTCTTCGCTGGTCGGATATTTGGCTGACCCAGGGTTATGCGGTGGTATATCCAGACATTCCGATTCTCGGTCAGGTCGGGCGGTTTAACGACCATTTCGTCGCCGACATGACTGAAACAATGTACGCGGCGATCAGAAAGGTCGACGAGATGGGATACGTTGACGTCGATCGAATCGGTCACGGCGGGCACAGCTACGGTGCGTTCGCGACAGCCAATCTACTCGCACACACGCCGTTCTTTAAGGCTGGGATCGCCGGTGATGGTGCTTACAACCGTACGTTGACGCCGATGACTTTCCAGGGAGAACAACGGTTTATCTGGGACGCACCGACAACTTACCTCGAGATCTCACCATTCTTTTACGCAGATCAGATTCATTCACCACTACTTATGTACCACGGGGAGCAGGACAATAATTCCGGAACGTTCCTCATTCAATCTGAGCGAATGATGCAAGCGCTGACCGGTCTGGGGAAGAAGGCGGCTCTCTATATCTATCCGTTCGAATCGCACGGACCACGTGCGAAGGAGAACTACCTAGATTTGTGGACACGATGGCTTGAGTGGTTCGATCTCTACGTTAAAGGGCAAGTAGCTCCGCGAACAGAAACGGATGGACTGTGACCCCTGCTTGACTGGCGCGATCCCTACCGAGTGTAGTTTCCTGTTGTCTATCAGGACCGCTTAGCCACGCGGCGGCGTCGGGTAGAAAATTCCGGCGCCTCTTTGAGGCAGGTCCCTAGAATTCCAAATGATGTGAGGAGTGCACGGAATCCTGCGCGGTGCATCTTTGCAGGGGCAGCATCGTTCACGCGGTAACCATCCTTGTCTGCGACGGCCCGCTCCCAGCCACGAAATAATTGTCCCCAGTTACTGGTTAAGACTTCCCGCATGACTGAACGACCTTTTGTCGGATACCAAAAGCTGTCGTGATACAGGACGCTAGCGAGGTAAGCCCACGGTGCCAGTACGGTCTTAAGTGACCACTCAAGTGGTCGCCGCAGTGGTCCCCAGTAGATCTTGTGTTGCATCTTGGCTGCAAAGGTCATCTTGCGGAACGGTCCTACAAAACCCCATTGCTCGGCTCCGGCTGCTTCATCGCCAACGATGGCGATGTCACGCGGGTCACCACATCCGAGTTTCGCGTCGTGTGCTAACCGGATGTACTTAATTGATAATGGATCGAAGCCCATCAATTTGGCCGCCACGGCGTCAATAGCCACTTGATCACTACTGGCCAAGATGACGTTCTTAATGTGCGGTGTCATGCACCTCGGCCCAGGGCCGTCGCCAGCAAACGTTCCATCCATGACCGCGAACACGCCCCGGTGGATCTTGCGCTGAATCAGTAGGAGGTCTACGAGCGTCTCGTGAATCACCGGATGGGTCCAGTGTCGGCGTTCGTTGAGAAGACCCCCGAAGGCATTTTTCATCGCACCGGTTGTGGTTGTGAAGACGTGGGTCTTGACGGTTGGCAAATGGATGATGTTTTCACCAATAAAGCGTTTTGGAATGAGAAAACCTTTCGGGTAAACGTCATTCAGGCACAAGAATTTGTCGGCTAAATCACCCACGGCATCTCGTATGTGCACCCAGTCCTCGCCCTCATAAAGATGGATATTACGAAGGCCGTGTGCCTCAACAACTGGCAGTTGTTTATTCTCACGCTCGCCCAAATGTGCGTCGATGACGACTGTCCTGTTGTGACAGGCGTGGAGTAGCGCGGGATCGTACCCATCCTGCTTCATCGCGCGGATCACTCCGTCAAGCTGCCACGGCGTAGTCGAGCTGCCAGGAAAGAAGAAGTGCCAGGAGATGTTGACTTTGAGTGCCGTATCGACAGAAGGGTCCACCACCTGACGATACCCGGCCAGATTCAGCAGCTCATGGTAGTCGCTGATTACGGTTGATGGCTGTGTCCGGAGAATAGCGACAGTGGCGTGAGGCATTGTGCTCAGTTTATCGTCCGCGGGTGAGAAGCACAAAAAAAGAGGGCGGCATCCGCCGCCCCCTTTCTGCGAACTATCAAGCTATTGGCTAACCGATGTGCGCGGTGAACTGGTTGTCCGGTCCCATCTCGAGCGAACTCAGGATCATGTCCGGGGTAACCGGGGTCCGGCGAACATGCTCGTCGCCGATCGCATCAGCGATGGCACTTAACACCGCGCCTGCACCCGAACCCTGTGGTGGCTCACCGATTCCCTTCGCACCGACCGGTGTCTGCGGGTCAGGGATATCGAGTGCTCCCCACTTCATGTTGAGCGGAACATCTAGGATGGTTGGTGGCTTGTTTGAGTAAAACCGTTTCGCCACCGCCAGGCCCCAGTGCTGGTCGTACACCCACCGTTGCTTCATTGCGTGCCCAAAACCTTGGATGGAGCCACCATTGATCTGTCCACCTAGGCTGCGGGGATGCAGGATCACGCCGCAGTCGGCTGCTGATGCGTAATCCACAACGCGAACGTGACCCGTTTCGACGTCAACCTCGACCTCCGCGAAGCCTATAACGAACGTATAGGTATCACCGTCACGCCCGAAATTGTCACGTGCCACACCCATCAGACCTTCACCGGCTAAATTCGTGGCCGACTTCGCAGTGTACGGATTGATGTCTTCCGGCAACTCGTGACCATCGTACTTGCCGCCTATTTGGATTGCACGCTCGGCCGCCCGCGCGAATGTGAGATATTGTGAGCGGTTGGAGCGGTGATAAACGCGACCGCCGCCGACATCATAGTCGTCAGGCGCCCCACCTAAATCACGCGCTGCGATTTCTTGCAGTTTGCGCTTGGCATCGAGGCCGGCGGCCCAGTTAGCACGGGTATGTGCGTGGGTAGTTTGACTACCGCCCTGACTAGCACTCCAAGGGAGATGCCGGCTCGTGTCGCCCCAGGCGACCGATACGTCTTCAAAAGGAAAGTCCAGCACCTCGCACGCCGCCCGGGTTGTGTCAAACACGGAGTGCGTGCCCAGATTGCCAATGCCAGACTGAATGTACATCTTGCCGTCCGACTTGATAACGAGAAGCCCATCGTAGCCGAGACTACCACCTACGTACGGGCTCACGGACACACCGACCCCCGTCACCTTTGTGCCGTTACGCTGGCCGCTTCGCTGCTTTCGCTCTTCCCAGTTGAAGAGCTTGCTGCCTAAGTCGAGTGCCTCGCTTACGTTGGCACTCGTGACACGACGACGAACACCTTCGTCATTCGCTGGGCCGTATGCGGCTGTGCCACTTGGTGCGTTGATTCTGTGGAACTCGACTTGATCAATGCCGAGTTGCCGCGCAGCCTTCGACATGACCGGCTCGAACATGGCGATCGCCTGAACGCCACCAGGTCCTCGTTGTGAGGTCCGCGGCGGAGTATTTGTGATTACGCTTAGACCGCGGAACCGCATGTTCTCGGGCTGGTAGGCCAGTGACGCGATTCGGCCAGTAGTGAGAAAATCACCTTGGCGATTGTAAGGGCCGTTGTCCTGCACAACGAACAGGTCTACTGCAGTCAAACGGCCATCTGAACGGAAGCCGGCCCTAACCCGTGCTTGGTAGCCTGGACGAGCACGACCAATATAGTTCTCTTCTTGGCGCGTGATCCGCAGCATGACTGGTTTCCCAATCTTCCGCGACAGCAATCCCGGGATGGCCTCAAAGATTGACCCAGGAATCTTGCTACCGAACCCCCCACCGCAGTACTCGCCGATGAGTACCAGGTTCTCTGGCTCGATTCCAATCCACGCGGCGGCTGGCGCGTGGCTGCGCACGGTGCTCTGTGTGGAGCAGTGCACATAGCACTTACCGTTCTGCCAGTAAGCCATCGCCGTCCGTGTTTCAAGTGGCTGATGTGATGTCGAGGCCTGGACGATTGTCTCGTCGAGAACGAGGTCCGCTTCAGCAAGTGCCTCCTCAACGTCCCCGTGCTCCCATTCCTCTCCGACTTCACCCATTGGTAGCTTGCCGGGTTCGGCAGACGCAAAGACTTCCTCCGACCACTTGACGGTCGTGACCTCACGCCCAGCGAAGGCATTGCCATCCAGGCGTGCGTTCGGACTACCCGGGCGAAGGCTCTCCATTGGGTCGACTACGAACGGAAGTGGCTCGTAATCGACACGAATTTTCTCGATAGCATCCGCGGCCGTGGTTTCGTCGACCGCAGCTACAGCGAGAACAGGCTGGCCTTCATAAAGCGGCTCGGTCGAATTGAGCGCACGCTCTTGGACGCCTTCGCGCTGAAGCGGTGGGAGATCGTCTTCTGTGAGAATCCCTTCAACGCCTTCCATTGCCAGAGCTTCACTTGCGTCTATGCGCGTGATGCGGGCGTGGGGCATTGGGCTCAGCAATAGCTTCGCAAAGAGCATTCCCTCGGCACGGAAGTCTTCGGCATACTTCGCTTTTCCCGTCACTTTCGCGACGATGTCTGGAGTCTGATAATCCTTACCGATGTATTTGTAATCAGCCACTTCGTTTCCTCCGCGTCTTTTCTACGTGGCGGCTTGCCGCGAGACACACTACACAGTGCCCTCAGCTCGCCGAAACGGCCTCTCGTAGACAACGCAGCTTAACATGAGTCTGGTGCCAGACTCCATGCGGAAATCACGAGAATATTCGCTTGAGCTTCGCCAAGAGAGGTGTAACTGGATAGTGCTTATTAACAGCTCGTTTTCCCTTGAAAACTGGCGGTTCAGAGCATTTGTAATGGCCCGTGAGCCTTAAACCAGAGACGTGAAAGGCCAACCCGTCTGTTGTCCGCCGTCAGACGAAGTGGCGGGCCCGGACTCACAGCCCCCGAACCCAGATATTCCGGTAACTGACCGGGTGGTCGTGTTCTTGGAGAAGAAGTGGTTCCATGGGTCCATGTGTCTCGTATTCGGGCTGGCCGACAAAGACGCTTGGCCCCTTTAGTACTACGTGGTTTTGAATCAGCACACCGTTATGCAACACGGTCATTGTTGCTGGTTGCGCGATCGCGCCGTCCACGTGAAACCGTGGCGCCATAAAGATGATGTCGTAGGTCTGCCAAGCGCCAGGCGCGCGTGACGCGTTGACCAAGGGAATATGCTGCTTGTAGATGCTACCTGCTTGACCGTTCGAGTAAGTCCGGTTCTCGTAGGAGTCAAGCACCTGCACCTCATAGCGACTCATTAAGTAAACGCCACTATTTCCCCGGTCTTGCCCTCCGCCTGTCACAATCGACGGCGTGCGCCACTCGACGTGTAGCTGAACGTCGCCGAAGCCTTGCTTCGTTACGATGTCTCCGGTATCCGGCAGGACAGTAAGTACGCCATCAGAAATTTCCCATGGAGGAACTCCACCACTACGTGATTGCCAGGCTGAGAGATCGCTGCCATCGAAGAGGACGATTGCGTCTGACGGCGGGCCACCGGAAGAGTTGGGAATAATGATAGATGCCTCGGGTTCCCATACCTCGGTTAAGGTCGGGTCGCCTTGACCCTGGGCGAGGGCGGGCACGGTGGTGAGCGTGAGAATGGCTATGAGGACGACGGTGCGGGACTTGGACATTGGTGACCTCCCAAACGGCGGCCCTTGAGCCGCCACAGCGCGATTATAATCCTAGCGTCAGTCAGCACGCCATGACCGCGTTACATCGTCAAGGAATCTATCTAAATTTCCAGGCTGTTGTGGTCAGTCCAGAGTGCTCTTGCTGAAGTGCGTTGCGTGCCAGAAATCCGATTCGCTTAGCCCGAGAAGTATTCCATTACTCGCTGGCATGGTGACATACTGCTACGAGATTAAGCTTTTCAGA
>Ga0310123_10002279_pt1 | contig 15376 bp, 14 predicted proteins | sample CB6_AW_1057_MG_FD_203505 | JGI IMG/M metagenome (GOLD analysis project Ga0310123, IMG submission 203505) | Marine microbial communities from Western Arctic Ocean, Canada - CB6_AW_1057 | ecosystem: Environmental > Aquatic > Marine > Oceanic | place: Canada: Western Arctic Ocean | collected... | reverse complement strand
CATCTGACCCCGCCACACCCACGACACGACAGCCTTGAATACGGGCCAGTTGTCCGACAACAGACCCCACGGCTCCGGCCGCTGCCGAGACGGCAACCGTGTCTCCTTTTTTCACCTGGCACACCTCGTGCAGACCGAAGTAAGCGGTCAGTCCTGGCATTCCCAGCACATGCAGCGCAGTTGACACGGGTGCATGACCAGCATCGATTCGACGGACACTTTCGCCGTTGCTGACAGCGAATTCCTGCCAACCAAACCGGCCCGAAACATATTGACCTTCCGCAAACCTTCCATGCCGTGTCTGAATGACCTTGCCCACGGTTTCACCAACCATGACATCACCCAGCTGAACAGGATCCGCATACGACGCCACGTCATTCATACGGCCTCTCATGTAAGGGTCGACCGACAGAAATTCGGCCCTGACGACAAACTGCCCTTCCCTCGCCTCAGGAACGGCTGATTCTTCAAGCCGAAAGTCAGTAATTTTCGGCACGCCCACGGGCCGTTTGGCGAGCACAATTCTGCGGTTATTCATTCTTTTTTCCAGTCGACACGCCGGTTGCGACAGTCATGACCGTAAGCCGGCTACACGATTCCTGCTATTTCACCGCGGCCGTGTTCCCGAGCCATTGTTCCCGGAGGGTTCGCTTCAGGACTTTTCCAGTGGCGTTGCGCGGCAGTGCATCGACGAACTGCACGTACCTTGGGATCTTAAATTTGTTGACATGACTGGCCGCCGCTTCCCGAATCTGATCCTCATGCAGATCGGTCCCGGCCATGGCCACCACGGACACGGCAATCTCTTCCTGAAACCTCTCATCAGGGACAGCATACACGGATGCCTCGGCTACCTCCGGCATGGCTGCGATGGCCTCCTCAATCTCGCGCGGCGAAATATTCTCGCCCCCCTTGATGATCATGTCTTTCTTGCGGTCAGTGATGAAGATGTAGCCATCGTCATCAAGATAGCCGACATCACCGGAATGCAGCCAATTGTCAATCACCGTTGACGCCGTCGCTTGTTCATTCTTCCAGTAACCCAGCATGACATTTGGGCCCCGTACGCAGATTTCCCCGGTGACATTGTGCCCCAGCCGATTGTTGTTGTTGTCCTGTACGCAAACTTCCACACCTGGTAATGATCGTCCGGCGGACCCAGGCACCGGTTCTTCTCCATCCCGGTAGCCCGAAACAACACAGGTTGCCTCTGACTGGCCGTAGCCATCAATGACGCGACAGTCGTAAAGTCGCGAAAACGTACTCCGCACTTTCTCCGTCAGAGGAGCGGATCCAGCGATGACGGTTGTCAGGCTGGACACATCGTACTTCTCACGTGCAGGATGGTGAATCAGAGCCACCTGCATTGCCGGAACCAGTGAACAGCGTTCGATCCTGAATTCCTGGATTGCCCGAAGCACTTCTTCCGGGTCAAAGTGGCGGAGCAGCACATCCTGTCCCCTCAGAACCACGCCGATATTCATCAACATCATGCCATAGACATGACTCATCGGCAGCACCATCAACGATCGTGCTCGCGCCTGTGGTGAAAACAGAGTCGCAGTCGCACGAATATTGCTCACAAGATTTCCATGAGACAACATCACTCCCTTCGGATGCCCGGTAGTTCCTGAAGTGTAAATAATGACTGCCAGATCTTCATCGCCGATATTGTACATCCTGTCAATCGGTAACGCTGATTCCACAGTCACCGAAACATCCTCCGCTCCCCTCACATCAGTTTCACCGAAGACAAGAATTTGCCGAAAACCATCGATACTCTCCGTCGCCTGACTGACATTTCCGCACAACTGTGGAACTGTGATCACCGTCTCAGCACCAGAATTTTCCACAATGTAGTTGATTTCTCGAGGAATCAACTGAGGCATGATGGGGACTGCCACGGCACCCAGACGAGCAATCGCGTGAAATGCCTGAGGAACCTCCATGCAGGACATCATCATGACAACAACACGGTCGCCAGGCCGAACATCCTTTTCTGCCAACACAGTCGCGAGTCGACAGCCACTCTCAACGAGTTCACGATTGGTGTACCAACGGCCATCACAGTGCCACGACTCGTATTCCCCGAATTCTGCGATCCCATCAACCGCAAGTTGTGCGATGTTCATCCTGTGTTTCCGAATCATCCGAAGCACTGTCTACAACGACCAACAAAAAGACAGTACCTTCCGACCTGCAGAGTGTCCAGTACACGCAGCCCCCTCAGGTACCAGGTAGTCCGGGAGTGCCGGCATTGGACCAGCATGTCCGCGACGCGTTCCGAGTTTGCCTTGTCTTATTTTTGGGGGCGTTCCTTTGTGTTCCGTTTGCACCCCGCTGCGGTCATACTCCTTACTGAAATCTTCCTGTTTTTGCACTCTCCAAAGCCTCATTGTGTGAGCATGCTGTGTCCAAATGGAACACATCAGGAGTACCTGACTGGAGCTAACGACAATGAACGACCGCAAACTTCTTGCGATCGAATCTTCGTGTGATGAAACTGCGTCAGCGGTCATTTCAGAACAGGGAAGCGTGCTTTCTAATGTGGTTGCGTCACAACACGAACTGCATCAGGATTTTGGAGGCGTCGTGCCGGAGATCGCTTCGCGCGCGCATGTGGGGCAGATTCTGCCGACAATCCGAGCGGCGCTTGAGGAGTCCCGCACTAAAACGACTGACCTCTCGGCCGTCGCGGTCATGACCCAGCCGGGCCTCGTTGGATCGTTACTTGTGGGACTTACTGCCGCCAAAACGATTGCCATGAGTCTTGAGATCCCTCTGGTGACCGTCAATCACCTCGATGCACACATCTACGCGTGTGGAATGGGCCGCGCAGCATCAGTGTTTCCGTGTGTTGGGCTGGTGGTCAGTGGCGGGCACACACATCTTTATGACTGCCGGTCGCCCACCGAATTCGCAATGATTGGTGGTACGACAGACGATGCTGTCGGAGAAGCCTTTGACAAAGTCGCTCGAATCCTCGGCTTGCCCTATCCGGGTGGTCCCTCGATTCAGGAGGCCGCTGAATCAGGCGATCCCGGCGCATGGAAAATGCCTCGGCCGATGCTCAAAACCCCAGGACTTAATTTTAGCTTCAGTGGACTGAAAACGGCTGTACTGTATGCAGCTCGAGGGGTCCCAGGACCGAATCAGCTGGAGACAACACCACCGGACCGAATTGCCGATCTGGCAGCATCATTCCAGGAAGCAGCAATTGATGTCCTCGTCACAAAAGCGCAACGCGCACTTGACAGCACCGGACATGAAAGACTGTGTGTTGGTGGCGGCGTCGCAGCCAATCGGAAATTTCGGCAACGCCTGATCGAAATGGGTGTCGACACCGGTGTCGAAATCGCGATCGCATCCATGGAACTCTGTACAGACAACGCTGCCATGGCAGCCATCGCCTGGGAACATTTGAGGAATGGGAATACAGCCCGGCTCGATGCCGATGTTCTGCCGGGCTTGATAAGACAACCTGCACCGCACAATCGTCCCAAACTCTGAATTCCGGCTTGTGTGGCAACTGCGCCCCAAAGTCTGGTCTTTCGGGCAGTAAAGGATCGCTTCAATGTGTATATCCACAGCATCTTTCGGACTACCCTGGACGATGTGATGACTCTGCGAGAGTCAGACCAAAGCGTTTCCACCGAGAAATCCATACCTGTACCGCTGTCAAAGTCGTCCAGAGTTTTCAAATCCTCGCCCGCAATATGGACTGTGATCGACGGTTAAAACACAGTTTCTTCGTCTGCGGCTTCTCACGAGGCAATCATGTTGTCGTAGACCGACTGCGAGAGGCAGCCGGATACGTCCGCCAAGTACTCGCACGACATGCGAAGTGCTCCAGTACCAGCTCAGAGAAAGCACGAGAATCGGACTGCTGCGAGTACCGTTGTACGGTGTTTAATGATCGGCAACTGAGTTTGTGCTGTCAGACGGACTGATGGTATGGTGCCTTCTTTCGGCCGTTCGTTGTTTTCCCCGAAAAATCAACGAAAAACAGATGGAGCAGGTCGGCGATGATCGCCGTTGTCACCTCCAGAGTCACCTTGGTGTCTTTGGAGGTGGTGCCGAATCTCGGTAATCGTGGCTTTGGCTTCCAGCTCCACGTAATAATTCAACGTCGTGTCCAGGGACGCGTGGCGCATGAGTTTCTGCAGTAGCAGCGCCGGAACAATCATTGCCCAGCGTGTTCCAAACGCCCGTCTGAGATCATGAGCGCTGGCGTATTTGTTCACACCGTCGCGAGTGTTGACTTTGACGCGCGCCTTTCGACCGATCGCCGAGATCCAGCTCGACACGGGCTTGACCTTCCGAGAGGATCCCCTGCTGCCTCTCGGATTGAAGACAAAGCCCGTCCGCTCTTCTGGTGGCGTCTCCAGCAAAAACCGGGCGAACTCATCGATGACCGGATAAACCATCGTCTGGCGGTTCTTCTGATCCTCTGCATCAATTAATAAACACACATCGCCATCCGAGTCCACGCGGACGCGGATCCCGTCGCCCCACTGATCCCAGGTCAATTTCAGGGCTTCGCCCAGTCTGAGTCCCGACAGCCACAGCCCGGTTAGCAGATGTCTGAGCGATGCTGCAGCCTCGGAATGTTCCTGTAGCTGCTGCCGCGTCGCAGTCGCTGCCAGAACGATTGTCTTGTCGACTGCGGCCAGCATCCGCTCGAATTCTTCTCCAGTGATCGGGCGCCCTTTCATCAATCGGCCGCCTCGCACTTTGTCGACTTTGGGGAACTTCGGCAGATCCTTGATGAACCCGTGCTCGACGGCAAAGCTCAGCGCCACTCGCAGGTACTTGAAGTGCTTTATCAGTGTACGAGGACTGATCACTCTCTCAGTCCCTTGGGCTTTTCGATACTTCAGCAGGCTATAGAGCCTTGCAAGCCAGCGCTCATTGATCCGCGTCAGCTTGTCGGGCGACATCAGCTGCTCGACGATGTTGAGCGTGCTGCTGAGATCGACCTGATACCCCACGCTGTAATGTGCCAGATGCCCCTCGTCGAAGAGCTGGCGAAACTCTGACCATGTCATCGATTTTGGTGCAGTCAGTCCACCCGCGTTGATCTCCGCCTGCCACTCTCCGGCCGCCCTCTGCGCGGCCTTCATGCTTTTGGTGCCGCTGTTGCGCTCATGTCGCTTGCCGTCGACCGGGTCCGTATATCGCAGGTACAGATTCCTGCCTTTGCGTTTCACCACACAAACGTTGATTCTGGAGTCGGTCATGATCATATCCATGGTGTGAAATCCCGGCTCCGTCGGAATTTTGCCATGACTCTCTCGAGCGCAAGCAAAATCCCGACTTCGAGGTCTTTAGGCTTTCAAGGCGGTGATAATGCCGCCCGTACGGTTGTTTCCTGCCGTACAGCCATGGATCCCGAAGCCGGGATTCTGGTTTCATCATTGGTTTTGAATTTATCATGCCCGAAGGCTTTTGAACCTACATCATTGCATCAGCAGCGACCGGATTCAAACGGAGACTGATGTCATTTGTGACGGCCGGCCAAATCGAAAACGATCCACATATTGAACGATCAGTTCACCGGGCCGCGCCAAATGCTCTATGTCCCTGTTGAACAACATTCTCTCACCGTCAGTGTCCGGTGGACTGCCATAGATGTTCGTGAATTTAAGACGGCAGCCGAGGTGCACATTTTCAATTTTCCTGAATAGCGCGAACCCATATCGATCAATCATTCCGCGCCGATCCGCCCGCCATTGCGGCGCGAACAAGCGCAACCATTGAATCCGCAGCGAAATAGCTTCCAGTGTCAGCTGCCGACATTCTGTCGCGGATAATGAAGGTGGCTCGATGTTCGCAGTCAATTTTTTTCCAGAGAACAGTGGGGGGTATGCGGTTGTGAAGTTTGGCAGTTAAAAAGGACCCGCGGACCCGCGGACCCGCACGGCATATGAGTATCACCGTGCAGACCCCTGCGGTCAGAAAGTGAGTCATGATCAGAATGCCAACCGGATCATGTGGCTCTGGACTAATCCGTCAATCGAGCTGTGCTGTAGTGAGAAGTGTCGCCGGAGCGGTTGGCCGGGTCTTCCTGGATCCGGCCATGCTTTCTCGACCGTGATGGTTCCGTCCTGGAAACGTTGCCATGCTGCATCCGTGATGGATCAAAAATCATCGCGGCTGCGATACAGCCAGCTCAGCGGTCCCCGGATTCTCAGCTTGAGATCTATCTTCCCAGGGGTCAATCGCTCAATTGCCCATCTTGCATTCCGCCTGAGCTGAGCCACACAATAGCATTCCGCCAATGAGTCATAGGGTAACTCGCGGTTGCCTTCGACAGCTACCAGCAAAGGTTCCGGCTGCTTGGTTCCGAGTGCGCGGATCGCGCCTGTGTATGGCATCGGTTGATCTCGCGCCGGTATAGCAGCTGGACGTTTCTCTCGGAGGATCTCTCTGACTCCACTGGAGAACTTGCTGCCGTGAAACGCCTCCGCTCGGTCATCCAGCCAGTCTCGATACCGGGGAGGGCCATCCAGATCACCGGATAACATGGCCGCCTGAATGGCTTCGTCAGTGATACGATATTCACCGGCGCTGACAGTCTCTGCCTGCAGGATGCCTCTGGCGATAGCTCTCTGGATCTGCCACTCATCGAGATTCAATTCCAGTGCGGCGTCGGCCACCATATTCAAAGTTTGCATTCGTTGTCGCTCCTTCGCGGCAGTGCTGATTCCTGTGCTCGCATCCGGCGAACCCGGTCACGAATGTCATCATCCGTTATTCGAATCTCACCACTGATGAGTGAATATGGCAGCTCCCCGTTTTCCAGGAGTGCATTCACATCGTTCAGCGTTACACGCAGGCGAACGGCAGCATCACGTTCAGTCAAAAATGCTGTCATGACGGTAAGAGTATCGCCAGATTCGCTGTCGTCACGGACTAATTCTGAATCGAAATTATTGGCCGGAATCGGGACAAATCTGCTGGAATTGGCCGCGCGACTGATGATACCCCCATGGCATTCTCTCGACCGGCAGTTGCCACAAACTGCCACACCGAACGAAACCATCAGGGCGTGGGCAATCAACTCATCGAACCTGAAAATCAAGTCGGATCAATCGCTGGAAAGATCGAGTGCCGGGAACGTCTCCGTGGCATGCTGAAGTACTATCATCGAGTAGCCTGAAGGATCAATGCTGGGCATAACAGGAAGCGATGACCGCGCTCGCTGCTGCGCGTGTTGTGGGAATTCACGTTCCGAGGTCATCACAGACGCCTGGTTGCCGGGGACGAGATCACAAAGTCAGTTGAGATCTGTACTCCGAACACACCGGAGACTCAATTACTGGTGCTGTTCGACATTCGGCTCACTTTTTTGACCGTACGGGATCGGCAACAGTGAGGCCGTGGCACGGAAACACTACCTGCAGGTCACTGACGAACACTTTCAGCGTGCCGTGGTGGCAACTAAGACACGCGAAATAGGGCGAACAGGCGATCCGTCAAGAAATCAATCCCGCTAAAACCCAATGTTTTTAGCGGGATTGCGGATGATTGCGCTGCTGTTCGCAGTAGCAAAGCTCCCCTTTCCAAACTCCCTTCGTAACGACTCGCGCGCGACCCGATTCCCGAAGTCGTGACGGTAAACTGATTTACAAAAGTTCGAGTCCTTTACGGTGGCTTGGAGGTAACGAACTCTCCACGAACTTTGCTTCAGCGGTTAACAACCGGCGCCGGCCGCCTTCCATTTCCGCGTTTGATGGCAACACCACGGACAAAAAACCTTCGGCCCAGCTCGAATCAGACAACGCCACATTTAAAAGCTTCCCACGACCGCTCCGCCGTGGATTGTCGAAAGAGCGCGATAGGTTGCCATGTCGATGTTCTCACTGAGAAACTGCACGCTGCCGTCAGTAAACAGGAAGTGGCCGCCACCAACATGAAAACTGCGAAAATTGGGAAGCCAGTGCGGTCCTCCCTCAAAGCTGGGCCGACAATCATTTATGGCCGTTGTCGACCTGAACAGCGAATCGGTCACGGGCGATTTATTGAGGGGTTCAACCGTGCTTCCCCAGAATCCGCTGTATCGGAGTCCAGCGGCATACAAGCCCTCCAGGTTCTGGCCACCGACCAGCCATCCGTGTTTCGATTGAGCGTTGTCGGGATTCGGATCCTCGCAGCCAATGCCACTGCACATCTCAAATCCGCACGCTGCTTCACCAATCGCGAACGTGTTGCTCATCCCGTCGGTGATGTCACGGAATCTCGTTTTCGAATGAATTGCAAACACTCCGTTGCCAGGATGGAACGGTCGCGTGCCCCACGACGGAGTGAAACACACAGCGTCGTTGTATCCGACACTGTAGCCGTATGACGAATTGTGGAACGTGTCACCGACAGGGACACCAAGCGCAGCGACGAATGGATAGACACTGGGGTTCGCCGCTGTATCCGATGGGCAGATGAAAACCGAGACGTTCGTCTGAACAATGTCAGGTGGCAGGAGGTACCAGGGGATTTCAGGGTCGATGAGGTTCTGCAGGTTTGCCTGCTCAAGATAGGGCAGCAACGACACATTTCCTGTACCAATTGAATCTGTCGACGATTGTGGCTTAAACCGCATTCCAGGCGGCAGCACCTGGTAAACGTTGTGGTAATTGTGCAGTGCGAGGCCGAGTTGTTTGAGGTTATTCCTGCACTGCGTGCGGCGGGCAGCCTCACGGACCTGCTGCACCGCCGGCAGCAGCAGCGCCGGCAGCAGCAGCGCAATCAGGATCGCGATGATCGCAATCACAACCAACAGCTCGATCAGTGTGAATCCAGTGTTTTGTTTTCTGTAGTTCCGCATAGCAATTCCGTGACCTTCCATATGTTGTTGGTGACAGACTGCGCGGAGAGACCTGTTGATCCCTGCGTTCGTCAAGGATCGGAGAATCCGAAGCCCGAGGGAGATACCCACGAAACGAGTGGTCGTCTGGTCGCGCAAAATGCCGGACACGCAGGTTTTTCTTAGCATTGGAAGTGAGCGTGGTCACGAAAATCGCCGGGAAATCGGCAGCTTCTGATCAACTTCTTTGAGGACGCTAAAAAAATCCCCTCAGAAAGCCGGATCCGTAGATCCAGGTTTCGGAGGGACTCTGGACATCATTGTCTTCGGTCAGTTTGATCAGTGTGAGGACTCGATGGGTCGTGTATTGTGTCGATTTCACACACTCCCTGGGAGAACGCGATGATGTGGTATCAATCACCTCGTGGCGCCAGCTTCTGGTCGTTTCTTCTTTCGATCGATCAGGATCTTGCCGAAAACACACGCCAGCGGGGCTGCCCTTGTGGAGGTCGCCTGCACTGTGCCAATTACCCCCGAAGGCCGCGAGGCTGCCCTGACGATCTCCCGGAGCAGTAGTGCTACAGACTGAGCTTCTGCTGCGATCGCGACGGCTGCCGGACGAGAAAGACGTCGCCATCGGTGCGTTTCCTTGGGCGCAAGGTTTATCTCGGTGCGGTGGTCATCCTGGTCGCCGCAATGCAGCAGGGGCCCACAGCACGCCACGTCGGCGAACTCGCAAAGCTTATTGGCGCCGATCGACGAACCCTGGCTCGCTGACAGGTGTTCTGGCGCGAACACCTTCCACGGACGCCATTCTGGAAAGTCGCACGTGGCCGTCTCGTGCCAGTTATTGAGATTGTCAACTTTCCACTGTCCCTCGCGGAAGCGTTTCCCGGTCGTGACGGTCCCTGCCAGGACTTGGCGCGACTGCTGAAGCTTCTCGTGCCGACCACGATCGACAGGGGCCTGGCGATCGTGGTCTCGCGATGATCGCGTTCGACCCCCAGAAGATGTCCACGAGGTGCCGGACTCACGGGAATCCGGCCTCATCCAGGTACGTTCACGCAGCCCGTGATGCCAAAACATCCCCACCACACGGCGCAGACCTTGTCCGAATGCTGCCGCCTGTGCCTGATTGACCGGGCAGGCGCAGCTCAACATGCGCCATTCGTCGCTGGTGTTGCCCAGCCTGACTGGTGGAACACGAGGCGTTCCCCGTTCCCTATCATGCAAGAGGGAACGGAACGATACTTCCTTATCGAGCAAGTCCCGTCACCGTGCCAGTGGGCGCCTTTCAGATTGACCACGCTTTGGCCGAGTGCGCTGGCGCTTTCGTGTAGCCGAATTCGTGAGAATTCGGGGAATCTGCGCGGTAAGTTGGTTGGCGACCGAAGTCGCACGACACCGGCTACCGCCGAACTGGTCTTCTTTCCACTACTTCTCGCAAGAACTGGAGCATCCCCATGACACCTGCAAAGAAACCGGAACATCTGACGCGCCGCGGCATGCTTGGATCACTTGGAGCGGCCCTGGGAGGCGTGTTTGCATTGAATCACGCGGTGGCTGAGCAGAACAACCCCGCGGCGCAAGTCGCTGATCGCGCATCGGGTGTGAAGATTACAGGCATGCGCACGCATCTTGTTCAGAATAAAGTCTACGTTGAGATTGGGACCAGCCGGGACGTAACCGGTTGGGGTGAAGTAAGTGCGTTGGTTCCCTCCGCAGCCGAAGCACTGGCCAAGCGGATGTTCGATCTGCTCGACGGAGAAAACCCGACTCGCATCGAATACCTGTGGCAAAAGCTGTTCCGCGCGCATCGCGACATGCGCGGTGGGCCGTTCATGTGCCACACGATTGCCGGCATCGACATGGCTTTGTGGGACATTACCGGAAAACTGTGGGGCGTGCCCGTGCATCGTCTGCTGGGCGGGCCATGCCGCGACAAGGTCAAGGTCTATCCCACGTCGAAATCGCACAAAGCGCCGCCGGCAGGCGTTTACGAACACGCCGTCACGCCGTCGGAAATCGAGCGGATGGTCAACCAGATCAAGCGCGACCGCGAGCGTGTCGGCCCGGATGGCATCGTGATGTTCGACGCTCACTGCGCGATACCGCCCGCGGCGTTGATCCAGCTTGCGGCGGCGATCAAGGCGTACGACGTGCTGTTCATCGAAGAGGTGGCCGTGCCGGGCAATATCGAAGTGTTCAAGCGATTGAAAGCGGCCATCGACATCCCGCTCGCCACCGGCGAGCGGGACCGGACGATCTGGGAGTTCATGCCGTATCTTCACCAGCGCTGTATCGACGTGCTCCAGCCCGACGTGGCCCACTGCGGCGGCATCACGCAGATGAAAAAGATAGCCGTCTTGGCGGAGGCCTATCACGTGCCGCTGGCCCCTCACTGCACGACGTCGCCGCTGGGCGCGACCGCAAGTCTGAGTGTGGGCGCGTCCATCCCGTTCTTGTTGATCCACGAAACGGCGCCGGGACCCCTCCGATGGGGCGAGCAGTTTATGAACCGGCCCTGGACCGTCGACGATGCAACCGCCTACGCCACATTGCCCGAAGGTCCGGGCCTGGGCATCACGATCGATCGCGACAAGATGGCCAGCGTCGCCGCAGACCCCAACTACAAATGGCGCTGGCCGGGGGCGAAGCTGCCGGACGGCTCGGTTGCGGATTACTAGAGGGCGCTCTGACAGTAACCCGACGCGTGAGCTGTATACAGCTTCTGCGAAGCGCCCAACGGTTCAGTGCTGGCCATTTACAACGTTTCTCCGATTTCAGGTGGCCCCGGCTGGCCCAAGCCCGCCAATCTGGCCTTCCATACTCGCTGGCTGACCGCCGTGGCCCGCTCGCGCGATAAGGGCACCTCGTGGGAAACGCTCTCCGTCGCCGGTAATAACGATTTTGACTCAACCGAGTCGACGGGGGGCTATCTGCCGGACGGGAGTATCGGTTTCATCACCCGGCCGGCCTCCCACTGGTTTCGCTCACGGAATGATGGCCGCACATGGTCCAAGCCGAGAAGAATCTTCCCTGGCGGAGAGGCGGTGGACGTCCGGCGGGGATCGTTACAGCCAGCACAGATGTATTTGGTGCGAAGGCAACTACCAAGCCTACGAAGCCGAGCGGCAGGAGCGACTGGGTGAATTTTCCGATCGACAGTAGCCGATTCAATTCAAGCCGTTAAGAAGGTGAGCCGTGCTTGGACATTTCGAGGTCTCAGCGCCTTAGAAGTAGCGACTTAGCGCTGTAATTCTATTCGGCCGGTTTGGCTTCTTCTTCGGTCGCGAACATATCCGGTTCAATGGGAATTCGATCCGAGGGCGGAATCAGATCGATGGTTTCCCCGGTCAAGGCGGCGAGATAGAACCCAATCAGCGGTCGAAATTCAGTCTCCGGCATGACATTGAGGGTTTGATGCAACGCTTTAACCGCCAGCTCGGTCTCACCGGTTTCGAGGTGGCACAACGCCACGTTGAACAGCATGATTGCCACTTCGGTGCGCATCGAGGTATTGGCGGATAGAGCGGGTTGGACTTGCGTTATGCGCCCCGTTTGCATCTCATCAGCCGCGGTCGACCAAAGGGAGACGGCCCGCGCGTAGTCGGCTTTGGCCAGGCTTGTAAAAGCCGCGGGAGTGCGCCATTGGGCATATCCGGTTTTTGTCAGCCTGGTGATCACCTCGAACGCGTCTTGCGGACGGCCGGCTTCTAACAAAAATAGAGCCTGCAATTTTTGGACCTCCGCGCTTTGGCCAATCGCGCCCTCTGCGCTTTGCAAAACTTCCAACGCCTTGAGCACACAACCAAATTGGTGGTAGGCGACAAGCGCAATCTGCAGGCGGTCCTGATCGGTCTGCAGCAAGCTATCGACTTGCTGGCTGGCGCCGTCAACCGTCTGAATCAACGTCGATGAAGGCTCCTCGAAACCCTGCTCCAGCTGGGTGGCTGCGCCGCGAACATCGGTATTCTGGTCCATCAACTGCCGATAATCTTCCACTGCACGCAACGCCAGGTCCGGCTTATTCTTTCTGGAATACAGGTCAATCAGCCTGAGAAGCGAGCCTGGGTCGTTCGGTTCGATAACGAGCGCTTGAGAGTAGGCACTGATTGCCTGGTAGAAACGTCGAGTCTCCGGAGCCACGCCACCAAAGGTCCCGGCGATCTCAGTTTCCAGGCGTCCCAGGATTTCGTAGGCGCTACCCAGAATGCGGTGTCCGGTGGCACTTTGTGGATTGTCGACAAGCCCTTCATTTGCCGTGCGAATCACCAGATGTGCAAGCGGCACCAGCTCATCGACCGACAGCTCCAACTTACCCAGGTAACCGGCGGCCAGATGTCTTCGATAGTGTCGGGCCTGCTGAATCGCATTCGGATCGGCCTGGCTCGGTAACGAAAGGTATTTCTCGTAGATCGAGCGGGGTCGGGCCCATTCATCTGGTCTTACAATCAGCTTGGGCGCGTCTGCAGGAAAGGCAAGTTTCGAGAAGCGCGTTTGATGGTCATCCAGGTACTTCTTGAGCGCTGGATCATCGGTGTCTGTGCGATAAAATACGGCAGCGGCCGCCCCAAGCCGCGTCAACTGCCAATCACTCGACGCCAACAGGTCTTCGTAGGTGATGTAGTCCGGGTTCGCGCCGAACATGTGCGGCAGTACATGGGTGACGTTGAACTCATCGAAAGTCGGCTTCCAGATATCCGCGCCGTCTTCGAGCGACAGGTCGTCTTTCGGACGCCTGAGGGCGTGCCGCGTCCGGTCGTGTCGACCCAGCACATCTGAGGCACCCGTCCCCGCGAAAAGCGCGACACGATTGTCGACAAACACCTTCTGATCGCTCCAGATAAACAGGTCGCCCTGATTCAGAGCGAAGTTAAAGGGTCGGCCATCCAATGAATCGGCCAGGTCGTCCTTCAAGCTTTCAATGGCGGAGTTGAGGGAGCTGTGGAAACCGATGCCGGTGCGCCGATTCTGTCCGGCGCTAATGCGTCCGCTGATCGCAAGATACGTCAGGCCGAGCAACGCCAGCACGGTCAATGCCCGCCCACCCCGCGAAAAGATCAATTTGCTTGTCTCCACCGAATAGCTTCGGCGGAAATTCGTCCGGTACCATTCCTGGGCGTTTAGCGTTACTAGCACGCTGAAAACAACGCTGGCGGCCGCCAACTCGTGGCTGCCGGCAAGCGCAAATCCCAGGAACCCCAAACCCACAAAGACGTGCGCACAATTGAGACGGCTTCGGTTCAACACAAAGATGACTGCGGTCGTAACAATGAGCATCAGCCCCGCAATCGAGTGATGGTTCAGCCACTTCCAGATGACTTTTGAAGTCATTGGATAGAACTGCAAGGACGATTGCCAGTGACCCGTGGGAGGCGGGGCTTTGGCGGTGACGACGTAGTACTGCCGAAATGCCGGGTATTCTGTTCCGTACAGAGAAATCCCCGACGTCAAGGAATGGTATCCGAAAGGATTCAACAGCGATGCCAGCAAGCAAAGGGCTGCCACGATTCCGATTTGTTTCAAGCGTTCTCTCTCGATGCGACCGCTGTTACCGCGCATCGAGTCCACCCACAGCCCTGCCGCGAACAGCAACACAAGGGCCATCCCTAAGAACATTCGCGGATCGAGATTGCTCCAGACAAAAAACAGCGCCGGAAGCCCCCACAGAATATTGGAGGGCCCGCGTTCCTGCCAGCGAACCAGCAACCACAACGTGGCGGCAATGCCGAGAATGGTCACCAATTCCGGCCGCGCAGTGAACTGCGGATAGGAGACGACAACCGCCAACGCGGCGCAAATCGAACCCCACCACGTCGAAACGCCCGGCTTGTTGGTGTGGACGATCAACCCGAACGCAAGGGCGGCCAGAAGGGCTTTCAACAGCGACAACCCGGTTGCTCCCGCGATGGCGAAAATCCCCGCCAACAACAAGTCAAACTTCCACGAAAGGTTGATCCAGGGCCGGTCGTTGGCCGTATAGGAAAAAACGTCCGTCGCTGGCGGCCACCAACCATGTGAAGCGATGTACTGGCCGGTCTTCACATGGACCAGTGTCGAAGTTTCAGTCATTTCGGCGAAAGCGAGCAACAGGGCCAGCAGTACCACCGACCACCGTAACATGAAATCGCCTCGTATCGCCTCATCTTCAACAAGCTCGGGAGTGAGCGCCTCCCATTCCGGAAGCTCCTCCTGTTCGACGTCCCCCGACACTTCAGGAGCGCCCTCCGAATCGGCGGCGTCGGGGCCGCTGGACTCAACTTCGCTGGTTGTGCGGTTGGGGTCGTCGGCCGCCTCAGCTACGGAGGGATCGGTGCCACTGCTGTCGGCATCTTTAGATGTGGCCACGAGCTCGTTCGAAAGTTGAAAAGAGAGAAATAGATTAGAACCAGTTCTATGCTAACCCGGAAAGGGGACCACGCAAAGCTACAGGCGCACCCAGACCTCAGGGAAATCGAAGACCCATTTTGGGGTGGCGGAGCGCAGTGGTCACCGGTGGAATTGGTACCCTGAGCCTCGGGCCGATCACTCGACGGCGGCAGCGAGGAATTGGACGAATTCATGCCCAGC
>Ga0310123_10002278_pt1 | contig 15378 bp, 14 predicted proteins | sample CB6_AW_1057_MG_FD_203505 | JGI IMG/M metagenome (GOLD analysis project Ga0310123, IMG submission 203505) | Marine microbial communities from Western Arctic Ocean, Canada - CB6_AW_1057 | ecosystem: Environmental > Aquatic > Marine > Oceanic | place: Canada: Western Arctic Ocean | collected... | reverse complement strand
CCTTTTGCAAGGGCGACGATGTGCCGATCAAGAAAGCGATCGCCGACAATCTGAGTCCCAATGTGAAATCGACCCTCAACGACACAATTATCGAGCTCCTTGTTGCCGACAGGCATGCCGCCGCCCGGGCGGCGGCCGCCGACGCCATCGCACGGTTGCGGCTGGACAGTTCCAAGACGCATCTCTTGACGCTGGCCGGCGATCCTGAAGCCGAGGTCCGCCGGTCCGTCGCCCACAATCTGCGGGTGTTCCCGGACAAGCCGGGATTCCTGCAGCTCGTCCAGCTCACCGGCGACCCCGGCAGTCCGTTGACACGCGACAAGGCGCAGGAGAGCCTCGTCGCCATCGCCAGTCCCTATCCTGTCGAGGCTGAGATCGGTGTCTACGTGGACGACGCCAATGAGGACATTCGTTACAACACCTTCCGTGTCCTCGCCGCCGTGGATAGCTCAATGTATAATGAGGGTATTCGCCGGCGGCTGCTGCAGGAAGAGCGGCCGATCAACATTGCCGCTGCGATCCGCTCGCTGGTGGCAGGCGGGGCGACCTTTGCGATTGAAAGCATTCTGGGCTATGCGGATCACGAGCACAAATTCGTGCGCACCGCCGTCGGTGAAATGATTGGTGTGTTTAAGCCGAAATCCGGCCACGAGATCATCAAGCGCTACAGCCAGGAGGATCGTGAAATGGACGTTCGCGAACCCGCGATCGTGGCCATGGGCTTGATTCGTGACACCGACTTCAACGGAACACTTTTAAAAATTCTCCAGCGGACCAACTACGCCGGTCCGGAATTCCTCCAAGAAGCCGACCGGATCCGCGCCTGCTGGAGCGCTTCGCGTATCCACGACCCGTCGATTGAACTGATGCGCCAGATGCGGCGCCAGATAATGGAAATGGTCGTCCTGACCGCGGTGGGGCCAACGTACGACAGCGATACTGTCCGGGCCTCGGCCTGTTGGGCCCTGGCGATCCAGAGCAAACGGACGAACGATTCGGAAATCCTCGCGCTCGCCCGCGGAATGATCAATCATCTCGATCGTGATGTGCTGGCGGAACAACGCGAGCGCATCTACCGCGAGCCACCCAGCAACTATATTTTACAATACTATGCCTACCAGGCCCGGCAGTTCTTGGTTGACGAGCCGATCGTGCGCTGCCCGTCACTCCTCGGCGAGTTCAGATTCGATTATCGCCTGACCAAAGTTATACGGCTGCCGTATCCACTGTATCCGACAAAAGGGCATGGGTATTGAGAAGACAGCCTATATCGTGTCATTCTGTCGTGGCCCAACCCTTGCCGTCGTCATCCTCCTCGCCCTGCTTTTCGCGGCATGCCGCCAGTTCCACGAACTTCGGTCCGGCTTTTCTGCCGGTTCCCCGACGACGCCATTCAACGACTATGAACGCGGTGACCCGGCGATTGAGATGCCGGATATTATCACCCTTGCCGACGCCAAACGACTAGCCCTGCAAACCAACCCCACCGTCGCAGCGGCCCGCCAACGGGCCGCTGCCGCAGCGGCCCGTTGGCGGCAGGCGGCGGCCGCCTATTACCCGCAACTGACAGCCGCATTCACCGCCACGCATCAGCACGATCAGTCCCCCGACCAGACTTTCGGCCTGGTCGGGGGAGCCACGGAAACCTATGTCCCGACGCTTACGGCCAACTGGCTCCTGTTCGACGGTTTCGTCCGCGAATTCGATATGCTGGCAGCCAGGTTCGATGTCGAGGCCGCCGCCGCCGCTCACGACGACGCCCGGCGGCTGCTCCTGCGTTCGGTTGCACGCGCATATTCCGCTGCCCGGCTGGCGCAAAACGAGATCGAGATCAACGACGCCGATCGCGATTTTAACCAGTACTTCTACGATGAGACGGAAAAGAAGCGGGTGCGGGGTATGGCATCGCGATCCGATGCCCTCAATTTCAAGATCCGGCTGGAGAACGCCCGCATCCGCTCGTTGGACTCGAGCCGGGACTACCGCCTTGCCATTCTAGTCCTGGCCGAATTGCTCGGCATGCCCGCCGTCGGTGTCGTGCAAACTCCGGACCTGAAGCCCGAGTCCGTTGGCACGTCCCTGGAACTTGCGGGGCTGGGCACGCTGCTGGACACCGCCTGGGTCACGCGCACAGACCTGCAGGAAATGAAGGCTGGCCTGAACCGGGCCAAAGCCGAACTGGGAGCGGCCGCCGGCGCCCGCTTTCCACAGCTCTTCCTCACCGGCGACATCGGCACCTTCAGTCGCGACGAGTTCCGTGCCGAACGGGATAATAGAACGTCGTCGTTCGGGATCATTGCCAACTGGGATGTATTTACCGGTGGCGCCAAAGCCGCAACGGTCAAAGCCGCCCGGGCCGATTACGCGGCAACGCTCGAGGACCTCAACCGCTTGTGGGACGCCATCGTCGGCGAGATTCGACAACAGCTCGAGATCGTTCGCACAGCCTGGGAGAAACTGCGCATTCAAAGGGAAATCACGGCTATGACCCACGGCATCCGCTCGGATGTCGAAAAGGAGTACAAAGCCGGGCAGGCATCACTGACACGCCTGAACGAAGTGCAGCGCGATCTCCTCATTGCCCGTGAACGCCTGGCCCGCAACCGGGCCGAGTATCTCCAGTCCCGCGAAGACCTCGCTGCCGCCACCGGCGAAATCCTTGCCCCCTACCTGCAGCCCGCCCCGCATAAGCTCACGCGTTGACGTGCGGCATGAGCGACGGCCTTGAGCTGGAGCCGGAGCCCGTTCGGTTCGGTGCCGTTGTTCGGTGGCGATTGCTTTCACCGACGCCGGTGTCGCCAATAGAAGGGACGTCGGCGAACGTGCGCCCGCGCCAGGACGTAAATGGTAAATGTCGCCTTGAGCATAACTGATGCGAAACGCAGACCGAGACGCCTAGGCGGAACAGTCTCGCACCTCACGTTTCACGCCCCACGCCTCACGCCTTCAGTATATCCCGACTCTTCACCACCTTGACGCCGGCGTTTTGCATTTCCCTGACGGCGTTGCGGACGTCGCCGCGCTTCAGATTTACTCCGCGACAGGCGTCCTCGATTAGAAAAGTTTCAAATTCGCGAAGGCGTGCATCGAGGCACGTGTACTTGACGCAGTAATCGGTTGCCACACCGCAGACGTAAACCCGCTGCACCAGGCGTTGCGTCAGATACGTATCGAGACTGGTCGCGCGCCGATACCCGTTGTCGAAGAAACCGCTGTAACTGTCGATCCCAGGATCGGTGCCTTTTTGAAATGCGTAGCTCAAGCCGTCGACGTCGAGCTCGTCGACAAAAGCCGCGCCTTTTGTATTCTGTACGCAATGTACCGGCCAGAGAATCTGCTCGAGCCCGTTCAAATCAATGACGTCGCCGACATGTCTGCGGCGGTGGCTGGCGGCAAAGCTGCCGTGCTTTCGCGGGTGCCAATCCTGGGTAGTGACGACAACTGGGAATGCCTTCATCAGCCGGTTGGCCAGTGGCGCGACTTCGTCGCCGCGGGCGACCGGCAGCGTACCGCCGGGCATGAAGTCATTTTGTAGATCGACAACAATCAGTGCTTTCATCTCATCCTTCCGCCAACAGCGTTTCCAATTCATCGGTCGCCCGTTCCCAGGCCTCGGTCATGGACGTGATCTCTTCGGCAACGGCTGCCAATCGCTGATTGGCATCGATGATTTCCGGTGCTGGCGATGCGGAGTATGAGACGGCCTCGAGCAGCACTGCCTGCTCCGCATGCAACTCGTCTATCCGCCGTTCGCACGTAGCGATCCGGCCCTCCAGCGGTTTGCGGGAACGGTACAGTTTCTGGCGTCTTTCAGCAGCGCGCCGTTTCTCCGCTTTGCGCGCAGGACCCCTCCGCTCCCGATCTGCGTCGGTGTCGGGATCTTGCGGCGCGCCGGCTTCGGAATCAGAGCGATCTTTGCGAAGATAGTAATTATAATCTCCGTGATACTTTTGCACGCCGGACGGTGTGATTTCAAGGATGCTTGTCGCCGTACTGCGGATAAATTCGATATCATGACTTATGAGGCAGACGGTGCCCTGGTATGCGGCGACAGCATCCTGAAGAAATTCCCGGGTGGGAATGTCCAGGTGGGTCGTCGGTTCGTCCAGCAGCAGGCAGTTGGGGGCGCGCAGCATGAGAGCGCAGAGGGCCAGTCTCACCTTTTCGCCGCCGCTCAGAACCGCGACGCGTTTTCCAATGTTGCCGCCGGAAAAACCGAATGCTCCGAGGACCGACCGGACCTCGCCGTCGGCGGCATCCGCCGGCGCCCGGCGGGCGATCTCCCAAACCGTCGCCTCAGGCGCCAGCGTCTCGGGGTATTCTTGTGACTGATAACCGATGACGACGGCGTGTCCGGCCGTGCGCCGGCCGTGGTCGAGTTCCAGACGACCTGCGAGAATGCGCATCAGCGTTGTCTTGCCCAAGCCGTTGCGGCCGAGGATCGCGAGCTTGTCGCCGCGCTCGATTGTCAATTCGAGATCTTCGAAAAGCCAGTGGTGCCCGTCGTAAGTCTTGCCGGCTTCTTCGAGGGTCAGGACTTTGTGTCCGGAGCGCGGCGGCGCCGGAAAGCGGACCTGCACGCCCCGATATTCGTAGTCCGGCACATCGATTCGTTCGATCCGGTCCAGTTGCTTTAGGCGGCTCTGAACCTGACTTGCTTTAGTAGCTTTGGCACGGAAACGGTCGACGAAACGTTCGATTTGCTGAATATGGCGGTCCTGGTTCTTCTTTGCCGCCATCAACTGCTGCCGCCGCTGATCGCGAGCCCGGACATAGGCGTCGTAGTTGCCGGCATACCGTTCGATTCGCCCGTTCATGACTTCGAGGGTGATGTCTGTCAGCTCGTTGAGCAGGTATCGGTCGTGGGAGACAATGATCGTTGTGCCGGTCGTTTCGCGCAGGTAGTCCTTGAGCCATTCAATGGCTGGGACATCGAGATAATTCGTCGGCTCATCGAGAAGCAGCAGGTCGGCGGCGGTCACAAGCGCCCGGGCAAGTTCGGCCCGCATGCGCCAGCCGCCGCTCAATTCGGCGAACGGGCGGGATAGATCATCAGCGGCGAAACTGAGACCGGCCAGGATTTTCTCGGTTCGCGTGTTGAGTTGATACCCGTCAAGGGATTCAAATTCGGACTGCAGTTCGCCGAGTTCACGGAGCTGCGTATTCAGTGCCGCCGTGTCGGCATCGGACAGCTCAGCTTCGAGGGCATGAATCGCCCCTTCGATTTTCGTCAGCCGCGGAATGGCATTGCGGGTGTACTCGAGCAGCGTCTGTCCCGAATCGGCCGCTAAGATCTGCTGACGGACGTAGGCAATCTGCGTGTTGCGTGCCAGAGATACGGAACCGGAATCGGGCGACACCTCACCGGTGAGAATATTGAGGACGGTACTCTTGCCCGTGCCGTTGGCACCGATCAGACCGATCCGCTCGCCCGGCTGGACGCGAAACGAGGCGTCGCTCAAAACGGGGCCTGACGGAAAGGCCTTCGAGATTTCCTGGAACTGAATCATCCCTGACGCAATTATGTGGCGAAATAGTCTTGTCAAAGCGATAAATTATCGTATACTACCTGTTTTTGCGCATTTGTTTTCATTCCGGGTGGCTATAATTATTTTCGCGATATCAGAAACGGGAGGGAAATTTTGGCAGAGAAAGTGACCATGCAGGATTTGTTGGATGCCGGGGTTCATTACGGGCATCAGACAAGGCGCTGGAATCCGAAGATGAAACCCTATATCTTCGGGGCGCGCAACGGCGTTTACATTTTCGATCTCGCTGTTACCATGAGGCAACTGCAGAGTGCGTGCGAATTTCTTTATGACATTGTCGAACGCGGTGGTGACATCCTCTTCGTCGGCACCAAGCGTCAGGCTCAGGAATGCGTCCGCGCCTGTGCGGAAACGACCGGCATGCATTTCATGTGCGCCCGCTGGCTGGGCGGAACGTTGACCAACAATCAGACGATTCGCCGCAGTATTGACAGGATGCTGGGCATTCAGAAGATGGAGGTTGAGGGTGCTATCAACGAGATGCCGAAAAAGGAGGCGGCATCGATGCGCCGCGAGCTCTACAAACTCGAACGCAACCTGAACGGTATCGTCAACATGCGCGGCATGCCGAAGGTTATGGTTGTTGTTGATGTTGTGCGCGAAGAGATTGCCGTCCGCGAGGCCAGCCGCCTGAACATTCCGATCATCGGTATTGTCGATTCCAATTGCGATCCCGACAACATCGATCTCGTGATTCCCGGTAACGACGACGCCTTGCGGGCGATCAAGATTATTATTGACACATTGGCCAGCTCCGTGACCGCCGCCCGGGAATTGTACGAGCGCCTGGCAGCGGAAGAGAAAGCCAGGAAGGAACAGGAAAAGGCCGAAGCCCAGAAGAAGAAGCAGGCCGCCGCCGATAGCGGCAAGGCTACGGACTCAGCAGACTCAGCAGAGGCGAGCGTGCCGGATGCCGGCGACGATACTGCGGACGAACAGACGAAAGATGCCGCAGCGGGTGCGGAGAGCACGAAAGCGGAACTGGAAAAGTCATAACGATTACCGACAATGCAGCCGCCGCTGCATGAATCGATGAGGTGAAGATGGCCGAAATCAGTGCAGCGCAAGTTGGCGATCTCCGCGATCGGACCGGCGCCGGGATGATGGATTGTAAGAAGGCATTGGTCGCCGCCGACGGTAATATCGACGATGCCATCGAACTTCTGCGCAAATCCGGCGCCGCCAAAGCGGCGAAACGTGCCGGGCGCACGACGAGCGAGGGCATGATCGTAGCCCGTATCGACGGCGGCTCTGCGGTCCTATCAGAAGTCCTGTGTGAGACGGATTTCGTGGCTAAGAACGAGAATTTCGTTGCCTTTTGTGACGACGTGGCGGCGGCCGCCTCCGCGATGGCGGCGGCTGGCGATGTCAGCGAGGCGATTCACAGTGCGAAACAGGATGACCTGGCCCAGCTGATAACGACGACCGGAGAGAACGTACGGATCGGCCGCGTCGCCCGCTGGCAGCCGACAGGGAAGTGTGAATCGTATCTGCATATGGGCGGCAAGATCGGCGTTCTTGTCGATGTCGAGGGCGATGCCGATGTCGAGTACCTGAAGAATCTGTGCATGCATGTCGCCGCCTTTAATCCGCAATTTATCGGCCCGGACGATGTTGCCGATGATGTGATTGCGAAGGAAAAGGAAATTGCCGCGGCGCAGCCGGATCTGTCAGGGAAACCTGAAGAGATCCTCGACAAGATTCTCGACGGCAAGATTCGGAAATGGTTCACGGAAAACTGCCTGACCAAGCAGGCGTGGATTCGGGACGACAAGACGACCGTCGAAAAGGTGAACCCAAACGCACGCATTCTGCGCTTCCTGCGATGGCAGGTCGGCGAGGCCGATTGACAACGGGCCACCTGGTTTCGGGTGGCTCTTTTTTTTGGTTGTGCGGCGGGGTCTTTTTAGCCCGGTTTTGGCACTGCCATTTTTGGCGGCACAGGGAAACGAATCATTCTCATCCTTCGTCCTCGTCCTCGAAACGGCCGCGCAATCGAGGACGAAGAACGAGAACGATCAAGTTTTATAGGAGTGGCCGCCGTCTCGCGCTGCGATCCGGCGGCTGATGGATTATTACGATGTGTCAGCCGTAGGCTGATTTGCCGTGGCGGAAAATTTATACAGCCGGACTGGCCTCTGGAGTCCCCGCTATCCACTTCAACGTCGCAGCGGCTCGCGGTCCGTCGGCTGACGGATCGCCCGCCAAGGGCGTGATTGCAATCTGCTGGTTCCACAACACCAAGTTTCTGAAGAGTCCGACAATCCAATACTCCATTCCTCCCTTGTGAACACAACCATGTACACGCGGGTGCTGATCAAACTCAGCGGTGAAGCATTAAAGGGCGACGCCGAGGCGGGCGTCGATCCGGCGGCGACCCGCATGCTGGCCGACCAGATCAAAGAAATTGCGACACTGCCCGTGCAGACGGCGCTGGTCATCGGTGGTGGCAATATCATTCGCGGCCGTGCCATTGCCGGTGACGAGATGGACCGTGTCACAGCCGATTATATGGGCATGCTGGCGACGGTGATCAATGCCCTCGCCATGCAGAATTCCCTGGAAGCCATCGGTGTGCCGACGTGCGTTCAGACGGCGATCGAAATGCGCGAAATCGGTGAGCCGTTCATTCGCCGCCGGGCCGTCCGCCACCTGGAAAAAGGACGTGTCGTCATCTTCGCTGCAGGCACCGGCAGCCCGTTCTTTACAACGGACACGACGGCGGCATTACGGGCCAGCGAAATTGGCGCCGACGCCATTCTCAAGGCCACCAAGGTCGACGGCATATACACAGCGGATCCGGAAAAGGACCCGACGGCACGCCGCTACCAACAGATCACATATCAGGAAGCGCTGCAGCAACAGCTCAAAGTGATGGATGCGACTGCGTTTTCGCTGTGCATGGAAAACCGCGTTCCCATCATTGTTTTTGATTTCAGCCGGCGCGGTAATCTGATGAAAGTCATCTGCGGGGACACCAGCATCGCCACGATCGTTCACGATTAGGCAAGGGGACGCAGTGCTGGTGATGGGGCGCGGTATCACGCGTCCGTCTCGACGCGATTGATTTTCTCCTGTCCGCGTTTCCGAGCACGGACGTTCTGGATCGCGTGAGTCCGCCGGCTGGCAGATCGCAACCACGTGACCATGTTGTCACGTGGTACGTGACGTACGTGGCGCAGACTCACGTCGTCCTCGTCCTCGATTCCTGTTGCTTCCTGTTACGTCCGAAGATCGCGTTGACGCGCTCCGAGCACAAGGACAAGGACCGTCCCGACTCTTGCGGATCGGGACTGAGGACGAGGATCCGTCAGCCGGCGGACTGAAAATCGTCACTCAGCGCCCGCATTCGTTACACTTGGCTTGACAGAACTATTGCCTTTACATCTAAGATTCTTGTATATTAAGTGGAGTTGCGAACCGCCATCTCACGGGTCAAATAATGCGCAAATCCCAAATCCCAAATCCCATCGGGGGTCATCATGTTTGAGTTCGTAAAAAGAAGTATGCTGGTTGGGCTTGGCCTCGCGCATATGACAAAGGAAAAAATCGCGGAGGCGGCGAAGGATCTGTCCGAAAAAGGTAAGCTGTCCGGGGAAGAGGGGCGGAAGCTCTACGATCAAATGATTAAGGAATCGCAGAAGGCGCGCAAGGATGTGGAGGACAAAATCGCTGCCGCGGTGGACAAGGCCATGAGCCGACTGCCCGCCAATCGCAAGATTGACGAATTGATTGAGCGCATCGAAGCCCTCGAGAAAGCTGTCCATGAAAAGGGAACGGACTAGGCTTGAAACAAGAGTGTTCAGCCATCCGTCAGCCGACGGATCCCGTTTCACGTGATCCCGCCTGCGGAATGGTAACGTGGCTGAACACGAAATGCTCGTTTATTTCGGGACTGGAACTCAAGGGGAGTGTCAGATCATGTCGGATGACGCAATGCCCAAGGCCTATGAGCCGGCTAAGGCTGAGGAAAAATGGTATAGCCAGTGGGAATCCCGGGGCTATTTCGAGGCACACGCGGATTCGCAGGCGGATGCGTACACCATCGTCATCCCGCCGCCTAACGTGACCGGAGTGCTGACGCTCGGCCATGTATTGAACAACACGCTTCAGGACATACTCATCCGCTTTGAGAAGATGCGCGGCAAGGAGATCTGCTGGGTGCCCGGAACGGATCATGCCGGCATCGCAACCCAGGCGAAGGTCGAGGCGCACTTACGGGAAACGGAAAACCTGTCGCGCACCGATCTCGGCCGCGAGGAGTTCCTTGAGCGCGTATGGCAGTGGAAGCGCGAGTATGGTGGCACCATCATCCGGCAGTTGCGTCGTCTCGGCACGGCATGTGACTGGCGGCGCGAGCGGTTCACGTTAGATGAAGGACTTTCCAATGCGGTGCAGGACGTTTTTATCCGGCTTTATGAGAGGGGCCTCATCTACAAGGGCACACGCATGATCAACTGGTGCCCGATGTCGCGCACTGCCCTGTCCGATGAAGAAGTGATATACCAGACCGAACGCGGCTTTCTTTGGTACATGAAGTATCCGGTTGTCGGTGGCTCGGATACCGTTAGTGTCGCCACTACCCGTCCGGAAACCATGCTGGGTGACACGGCGGTGGCGATTAATCCCGATGATGAGCGCTATCAGCATCTGCTCGGTAAGACGATTATGCTGCCGCTCGTCAAACGGGAGATACCGGTGATTGCCGACCAGTTCGTGGACAAGGCGTTCGGCACCGGCATCGTCAAGGTGACCCCTGGCCACGATCCCAACGACTACGAGATGGGCGTGCGGCACGACCTGGAAATGATCAATGTCATGAACGATGACGGCACGATGAATGAGAACGCCGGCGCCGATTTCCAGGGCATGGACCGCTATGAGTGCCGCGCGGCTGTTGTCGAATGTTTCACGGAACTGGGACTTCTGGAGAAGACCGAGGTGTACGAACACCAGGTCGGCTTTTCCGAGCGCGGTCATGTCGCCGTCGAACCGCGACTCAGCGAGCAGTGGTTCGTGCGCATGCAGCCGCTGGCCGAGCCGGCCATCAAGGCCGTCAACGACGGCCGCATTAAGTTCTATCCCGAGCGTTGGATCAAGACTTACAACCACTGGATGGAGAACATCAAGGATTGGTGCATCAGCCGCCAACTCTGGTGGGGGCACCGCATTCCGGCGTACACCTGCGATGGCTGCGGCGAGATCGCGGTCAGCCGCGAGCCGCCAACGGTCTGCGCCAAGTGCGGCGGCGCCGGCTTGACGCAGGATGAGGACGTGCTTGACACCTGGTTCAGCTCCTGGCTATGGCCGTTCTCTGTCTTTGACTGGCCGCGCGAGAATGCCGACCTCGCACGCTTCTATCCGACCCAGACGTTGGTGACGGGACCCGACATCATCTTTTTCTGGGTGGCGAGAATGATCATGTCCGGCATCGAATTCATGGGCGCCATTCCCTTCAGCAAAGTGTACTACACGTCCATCATTCGTGACGATCAAGGCCGGAAACTGTCCAAGAGCCTCAACAATTCTCCGGACCCGCTCAATGTGATCGACACCTACGGTGCCGATGCGTTGCGGTTCACCGTCATCTATATTTCGCCGTTGGGCCAGGACATTCGCTACAGCGACAAGAAGTGCGAGATTGGCCGAAACTTCGCCAACAAACTGTGGAACGCAGCCCGATTTCGCGCCATGCAGGGACCCATTACGCAGGAGTGGAACAGCCTGAGTGGGGCAGATCTCGGGCGCCTCCGGCCGGATGACCGCTGGATACTAGCCCGCACCGACGAGGCCGTGCGCTCCATCACCACCGACCTCGATGCGTTCGATTTTCACAGCTACTCGATTTCACTTTATCAGTTTATCTGGAACCGGTTCTGTGACTGGTATGTGGAGTCCGCGAAAGCCTCCTTTTACGGTGACGATGCGGCTCGGAAGCAGACGACCCTAAAGGTCTTCGATTTCGTTTTTTCCCGGATCCTGCGCCTCATGCATCCGGTGATGCCGTTTGTGACTGAAGAGATTTATCACCAGCTGGACTACGTGACCACGGACGATTCCATCATGTTGACGGCCTGGCCGGAATCGTTCCTGGAAACGATCAGCACCGACGGTCTGTTCGACCGGGCGGTCATCGACATGGTTGATGAGAAGTTCGGCCTCATCAGCGCCGGCCGAAATCTGCGCGGCAGCTACAACATCCCGGGCGGCCGCAAGATTCCGTACTATATTCGGCCGACCGATGCCGGTTTCTCCGAACTGCTGCGGGCCGACATGGATTCCGTGAAACTGCTCTTGAATGCCGAGGCGGTGACGGTGGACACGGATTATGATCCGCAAGGGACGGTGCCTTCGGCGGTCGAGAAACACGGTGTCATCTACATGCCGCTCGAAGGGGTCATCAATATCGGCGAAGAAGTGAAGCGTCTCGGCAAACAGCGTGATGAGCTGTGCGGCGTGATCAGGGGGATCGCCGCCAAACTGAGCAACAAGAAATTCCTGACGCGGGCGCCACCGGATGTTGTCGAGAACGAGCGTACCCGGTGCCGGGAATTCGAGGAAAAGATGCAGGAAGTCGATGCCCTGTTGGCCGGGTTGCAGTGAGGAACGAAAGAGATCCCCCACAAATTCGAGCCAGCCTTGAATGGGAGACGACAAAGATTTTGTCAGCGGAAATCGAACAATCGTCTAGCCAGGATTATTCTTCCATAATCATATCGTTCAAATCTTCCGATTCCTGGCACTTCTTTGAATCGACTGACGCAGGTTGTAGAGTATCATGCATTTCCTGGTTACCATATATATAAAAAGATTTCGAGCGCTTCCAGCTGAAAACTGAAGCGTGAGAAAGATTTCTCAACGGAGGACAAACAATGGATCGAGCAGGCGCTGTTACGTTTAAGGGCGACCCGCTGACGTTGGTCGGCAACGAAGTTCATGTCGGTGACACGGCGCCGGACTTTACGGTGGTCGGCGAGGGATTGAGCGAGGTCAAGCTATCGGATTTCGCGGGGCAGGTTGTCGTCGTCAGTGCCGTGCCGTCGCTGGACACGCAGGTTTGTGAGGAGCAGACCAAGCGCTTCAATGAGGAGGCGGCAGGGCTGAATGCCAAGGTCCTGACAGTCAGTCTTGACCTGCCCTTTGCCCAGGGGCGCTTCTGCGGCGCCTTCAACATCGGCAACACACAGACGGTGTCGGACTATAAGGAACGCGAGTTCGGCCAGGCCTATGGCATCCTGATAAAAGAGTTGGCACTGCTTGCCCGCGCCGTGTTCGTCATTGATACGGACGGCAAGATCAGCTATCAGGAGATTGTCAACGAGGTGACGGATCACCCGAACTACGATGCTGCACTGGCCGCCGCACGCGAAGTGGGAGCGTGACCGTCGGCGAAAGATTTTTTTCCGGCGGAGAATTGAGCGAGAAATGAACGTTGGCAGTCATGCGGAAAATTCGCGTCGATCCTCATATCAATGATGACGGCCGTGATCATGGGGATTCCCGTGCTCGGCGATGAGGGTGGCCGTCGACCGGAGCCGTTTCACAGGTGGCGATGGCTACCACGACCGACGACCCGGGGCCGGCAAGAACGGGAACGCCGCCGTCGCTCCACGGATGCCGCGAAATCGGCGAGCGGTAATGCCGGCAAGGGCCAGGTTGACCCGGAGGTGGACAAGTATGCGCGGCTGCGGCGCATGGTCGAGACCCAGTTGCGGCGCCGTGACATAACGGACGAGCGGATCCTGAAGGCCATGGGCACGGTCCCTAACGCCAGCGCCTGATGCCGATGTTCATTGACCAGGCCTACGAGGACCATCCGGTCCCCATCGGCTACAGCCAAACGATCAGCCAACCCTATATCGTCGCGCTCATGACCCAGGAATTGAAGGTCAGCGTTACGGACAAGGTCCTCGAAATCGGGACGGGATCCGGATACCAGGCTGCGGTGCTCGCCGAGATCGTGGACATAGTCTACACCATTGAAATCATCAAGGAACTTGTCCGCGCGCGCGACGTCGAACCTCAAGACACTCGGCTGTGAGAACATTCACATCAAGCATGCGGACGGGTACTTCGGCTGGCCGCAGCATGCCCCCTTCGATGCCGTCATCATTACCGCCGCTGCCAATCACGTACCGCCGCCGCTCATCGAGCAGCTCAAGGACGGCGGCAAACTGATCATGCCGCTGGCCGCGCCCGGCGGCTTTCAGGCCCTCACCATCATCACCCGGACAGGCGATGACATCAAATCACGGGTCATTACCGGTGTCCGCTTCGTGCCGATGACCGGAAAGACGATGAGTCCGGCGCGGCGATAGGAGGCGCAATTAATTGTTCCGTCGTCCTCGTCCTCGACAGTCGATTCGAGGGCGAGGACAAGGACGATTGGCGCCTTCGGCGCGAGTTTGGGTCTCGCGTTTGTTTTTTGGGATCCCGTAGGATTCAGTGAGTCATGATCCATTAACCATGAACCATTCAAGGGAGGGTTTGTACCGTGAACCTGACCATTGCAGAATTCCTGAGCCTGCCGGAATCGGAGCAAGTTCAGTATATCAGTGACTGGGCCATCTTGTATGCCCAGCAGTTCAGCCGCGAGGATCTCGATAAATATTGCCGCCTGGCCGATGCCTGCCGAACGTTGTACAAATCCTCGATGGGTGCAGAAACTCTTGCGTCGCTGCTGCCGCACCGGATGGCATTGAACTTCTTCGTGCAGCCCAGTTCGCGAACCTTTCTGTCGTTCAATGCCGCCCAGTCGATTCTCGGCATGAAACGTATGTCAATGCGTGACATCAGCATTTCTTCCATGTCGAAAGGCGAAACATTGGTCGATACTATTCGCACGTTCTTATCATATGTAGATCTTGTTGTCATGCGGCACAGCGATGACAATGCCGGTGCCGTCGCTTTCTGGATTGCCGCAAAGGCGCATCGACGGATCACCATCAACGGTGAAGACAGGCCGGTACCGATCGTTTCGGGCGGTTCCGGTTCGCGGCAGCATCCGACACAAGCCCTGCTCGATATCTACACGCTCGAGAAAAGCTTTGAGGGCATCGGCGGAATCGATGGCAAAAAGATTATGCTGGTCGGGGACCTGAAGCGGGGGCGGACCGTTCGTTCACTGAGCTATCTGATGCAGAACTACCGAGATGTGACGCTCTACTTTGCCGCACCGGATCAGTATCAAATGCAGGACGACATTCTCCAGTATCTCGACAGTCACCGCATCCCGTATCACAAGATCACCTGCATTGATGACGCAATCGCGGACGTTGATGCAGTCTATATGACCCGCATCCAGGACGAATACGACAACCTGGCGCCGGGCACACACCAGGCGACCGGCGCCGAGTTCATCTTTCGAATGCATCACTTGCGAAAAATGAAGGCCGATGCTTACCTCCTGCATCCGCTGCCCAAGCGGGACGAAATCGAAGAAGCCGTTGACTACGCGGAAGATCCAAGGGTTGTCTATTGGCGGCAGGAACGGAACGGTATGTGGATGCGCGTGGCGATCATCGCGAAACTGTTCGGCGTCGACAACGCGATTCTGGCAAAGGTCTAATTGGCTTACCGATTTGGGACTTCGTACTCCAGCGGAGAATTCATATTCAATTCGGAATAGCCGTGTTGTATTAACAAACACCTCCGAAAATGAGTGAGGGAAATGGGACGGTCCATCAACAATCCGGGCGGCTCCGTAAGCCTCGGCGACTTCCCGCTGACGCCGGAACAGATCATCGAAGGCAGTCCGCAGAAGCGGATCTGGATCAATGCGCAGAGCGCCGATAAGACGGTTACCCAGGGCGTGTAGGACTGCACCGCC
>Ga0310123_10002276_pt1 | contig 15386 bp, 16 predicted proteins | sample CB6_AW_1057_MG_FD_203505 | JGI IMG/M metagenome (GOLD analysis project Ga0310123, IMG submission 203505) | Marine microbial communities from Western Arctic Ocean, Canada - CB6_AW_1057 | ecosystem: Environmental > Aquatic > Marine > Oceanic | place: Canada: Western Arctic Ocean | collected... | reverse complement strand
CTCTAATATCCCTGGAAATAACGGCCAATATTTCTCTCCATTTGCACCTACTTTTTATAATAATCTTCTAATAACTAGGGCACAGGGAAATGCATTCGGCGGACGTGGATATGTATCTGCTTATGATTTAGAAACTAAAGAGTTAGTTTGGCAGTGGTTTTCTTCTCCACCTGCAGGCGGTGAATTAAATTGGGGATATGGTCAAGCAAAATTGGGTAATATTCTACCCTTTGAAAATGATTGGGGTTATACTAATTATATTGCTGGAGGTACATCTTGGGGATTAGTTGCAATTGACGAAGAATCTGAAACATTGTTTCTTTTGACAGGTGAACCTGCAAATCAATTTGATGCAGCTCTCCGTCCTGGCCCTAATCTATTCTCAAGCTCTATTGTTGCACTTGATATAAATTCTGGAACTCTAAAATGGTATTACCAGATAAGCACTCATGATATCAATAATAATGATCCCGGTTGGAAAGTTGTTTATACGACTATTTCTGTAAATGACGTAGACCGTAAAGCAATCATTGCTGCTTCAAAAAGCAATTATTTGTATGTAGTAGATGCTCTCACTGGAGATCTAATTCACAAGCCTATGCATTTTGGTCCCGAAAGTTATAATCTAACAAACGAAAACACTGAAAATCAATCCGATATGTATGCATCCCAAACCAAGTATGTCGGTGAAATATTTTGCCCTAGTCAATTAGGCGGTGTATTTGCTGGAATGTCTGTTGCTGATAACATAGCATATATCCCCTCTCAGAATGTTTGTGGAACTGTTCTTACAAGACAGTTAGAATACAAAGGAGAAGTTATTGATGGTTATGTCTATCGTCTTGATCTAGATCGACCAACAAATGGTTCTATATACGCTATTGATTTATCTACTTCTGAATTAAAATGGCAAATAACTATCCCTGATCGAATACAAAGCGCTTCTCTAATTGTAAGTGCCGATGTATTATATTCAATAGATCGTGGTGGAATATTTTATGCTATCGATATAGAAGATGGAACAATCCTTAATTCTATACCTTTCAATTCAATGGGTTCTGCTGGTCCTTCTATTGGCGCTGATGCAAAAGGCTCTATGATGATTGTTTTTCCAATGGGAGGTGGCACATTAACTGGTAATAATCCTGGTATCCTTGTCTCTATGTCAGTTGACGAATCTTCTGAATCATCTTATGATTATCTATTATTTGTAATCATTCTTGTATCTCTAATCTATGCTACAATAGTAATTAGACGTAGGATTAAAAATTGAGTAATAATAAATTAATTATTTATGGCACAATCGAAACCTGGGAATTCGATTCTTGGATAATTGGTTTCAATAAAGTTCATCCAAACATCAAAATTGAATATTCACGTAAATATGTATATGGAACGCCTCCTCCTATGTCTACACAAATTACACATGATTTATCAAACACCGGTTCGTCCGCAGATATAGTTCTGAGTGCAATTTCTCCCCATCTACAGATGCAAAATCAAGACTTATTTCAAGTTTATAATTCTCCCGAAAGATGTAATATTTCCGAGTCATTAAAAGATTCAGAAGGATTCTGGACATCCATTGTCCTCTTACCTACTATGCAAATCTACAATCGTGAACTTGTTGATATTGATGAGGTTCCTACAAGCTCTAGAGATCTACTTGACAATCGATGGAAAAACCGTATATCTATACATGACATAACTCTTGGAACATTTGGAAGTAATTGGATATCTTCACTTCGTAGTAATTTGATTGACATCGATTGGAGCAGCTTCATAAATCTACTTTCACATCAAAATTTACAACTCTGGCCATTATTCAGACACGTTCTTGGCAGTGTCAGTCTTGGAAAAAGTGATATCGGTCTTACAGTTATGTTTTATGAATATCTTCGTGCAAAAGATAAGAATCTCCCTATTGAGCGACTCATGCTTTCAGACATTCCTTTATACATCTCCGCTACTGTCGCCTCAATACTAAAGACTTCTAGTAATTTAGAATCTGCTAAATTATTTATTGATTATATACTATCTAAGGAAGGCCAGAATATGATTGGCAATAACTACATCAGAGTTCCAGCCTATATAGAATCCGATTCTAAATACTCGATTTCCAATATATTACCTGATGAAAAATACTCAATTTTCCCATCACTCGACGTAATAAACAATACTGATAAGGATAGACAATTATTCCAAAATTTATTTAAAAACCATGTTACAACCGACGAGGCATTTAATACCGATGTCGATAAAGTCTTAAAAAAATAATCTAATTCCATGAGTAACTTTTAATTTTTAGTAACTCTTTTTTGATCGAAAATAATGTTAAAAATATACCTGTAACAAAAGATACTCTGCTCATTACTTTTGTATTGTCCATTCTATCGATCATTTCATCAAGTTCCTCAATAGATCTTCCTCCATATTCTACATCTCTAACTTCACATTGATTATCTATCATTACTACACAATACATTTGTTGAATTAAATTTCCGGCATCCAATTCTACTACGATAAACTCTTCAATCTCATTATTCTGGTTCAATGCTGATTGATATAAAAAAAACCTAATGAAAGAAAGACTATACCTAAAATTAAATCCCTTCTTCTCATGTATTACTATGTGCCCTCACAATTAATTAGTTTGTTTAATTTTACAGATAAAATCTAAACGAATCTGTTTTTTAATTTTATTAATTCTTCATATGTTGAATAAATAAGCAGGAATGCGCCCAATCCGATTAATCCTCTACTTACAAGCATCGAAGTATTTATTCGAGCGTTAATATTTTCCGTCTGCTGAATGTCCAATCCTATTCGTTCTATTCCTATCTTTGCATTAGCCCCTGCTTCTTCTACTGTTCTTAACAACTCTTCAAACGCTCTAACTTCTTCCATTACTGACTGATATACTAATGCGCCAAGTATCACAAGCACCACTCCTAAAATAAAGTAAAATCTCTTCATTTGATATTGATTCTGAATAGTACGTAAACCAATATATCGATTACGTATTGTTTTTATTAGATTCTACCTATATTTTTTCTATGTCAAACAAGAAACCATTACCTCGAAACAAGTTTCTTGCACTAATCAAAAGTGAAGCAAAAAAACGATATCCTGATAAGCATCCATTTAACACGCTCTTATACGAAGGAAAACTAAACAAAACTCAAATACATGGATGGATCACTAATTGGTTCTATTATCAAAATATGATTCCATTGAAAGACGGTGCGGTGATTTCTAACTGCCCTTTATCTGACGTTCGTAGGCTTTGGATTTCACGAATACTGGAATACGACGGTTATTCAGAATCTGAAGGTGCTATACAAGGATGGATTAAATTCGCCGAATCAACAGGTATGAATAAAAAATCGCTGTATCTAGACAATTATTTACCAGGTGTACGTATTGCATCTGATTCATTATTAAATTATGTTAAGACACATTCTTGGTTTGAGGGAATTGCAACTTCCCTTAATCAACTATTCTTGTCAGCTGCAATCGATAAACGTGTTTATGCTTTGTCTAAACATTATGGAGATTTTATTGATCCTAATGGACTGGGTTACTTTATGTCCTTATCTGCCCAAGCTCGGACAGACAGCCAAATAGCTTTTAATATCATTATGAAATATGCTGATTCTTATGAAATGCAACTAAAAGCAGTAGATTCTGTATTATTTACCGAGGATATACTTTGGTCCATGTTTGATTCAATTCATTCTGTTTATGTTTTAAAAGAATAAATCATCCAATATTTATTGCTTCTGCCCTTCCACGTTTTTTTGTTCTTCTCATAGGGAATACGCATGATTCATACAACGTTCCATCTTTCTGCCTTTCTCCAATTTCATATCTGTCTCCGTAATTATATTCTAGAAAACCTTCAATCATCCCTTTTGTAAAATTACAAACAGGGCCTCCATTTTCTCTTGCTTGAAAACACCCCAAACACTGGAACTTGTATTGTGGATGATATTTTTCATCACTTAATATTGTTTTAATATTACCTATCTCATTTTCTTCAAAAAATTCCGATAATTCATGTAAATTATCTTTTAAATTACTGTTGAATTTTTTAGCAATTACCTCTTTACCTACTCTCTTTCCATAATTTCTTAGTATGTCATGATGTCTTGTTTTTGTAACATTTCTCAATAACCTGAATGCATGAAATAGGAATAGTTGTATATCTTTACCTAGTTTATTATTTTTTTCTATCCCCCATTCTAGTTTATTACTCTCAAATATTCCTGATAATAAATCCAGATAATGAGAATCCGAAGATGAGATTGGGAGTGTACTGTCTAAATTATGTTTTAACACATAAAGTTTTGATCTAAATCCTCCTCTTCCACTCTTGGTTCCAGAAATTTCAATTATCTTATCTTTGATTAAATTAGTTAAATGATAACTTATGGTTGGTTTTGATACCTTTAGTATTCTAGAAAGGTCAGTCAATGAATATGGCTGCTGAGATAATTGGTTGATTATATTCTCTCTAACTCTTCCTTTTTTTACATGCGGATGTTTACTACTTGCAGTCTCTAATTTTATCACCTATTCACTGTTGTTATGATAATTCTAACAGGGTACAGATATAAATATTTACATTAATCTTAGGTATGTTAGCACAGAATCGTAATCTGTTAGTTGCGGTAGTTGCAATAGCAATTCTTGCAATAGCAGGTTTAACTTTTTTCAATAGCGGACCATCAGGTTCGGGCACAGTATTGGTTTATGGAAGTGTCGATGCAGAAGACATGCAAACAACTATCGACGCATTTCATGAAGCCTACCCAGATATAAAAATCGATTATGTTCGAGGCTCTCCTTCCGAGGTCTATACTCGAATCTCTACTGAGATTGACGCAGGAGCAAAAACAGCTGATGTAGTAATGCTCAGTTTTCCTGGTTCATTATCTTTGGTAGATGATGGCTTTGCACAATCATACAAGGCACCAAATGCAGCTAATTGGCCTGACGAACTAAAAGATCCCGATGGATATTGGCAAGGAGTTCTTTTACTCGGTCAAGTAATTACCTATAATACAGATCTAGTCTCCGAAGACGAATTACCTAAAACATTGAACGACCTTACTGATCCAAAATGGAACGGTAAAATCACAATGCACGACTATACTACTGGCACAACTTCTACTAGGATCTGGGCTACTATTGCGGAAGAAAGTCTTGGAGCAGAAGCAACAATTGATTTCCTAACTCGACTGGAAGCTAATGTACAACCTGTAAGACAACGCAGTACCGGCGCACAAACAGACGAAGTCTCACGCGGCGAATATCATATTGGCATTATAGGTCAACTCCATGACGTAATAAAGGCACAAATGGATGGCGCACCTGTTGGAATACTTCAGTTAGAAGATTTCCCATTGTTGTGGGGTCCAACTGCAGCAGTACTCCTTGAAGCATCTGAAAATCCAGAGGCCGGAAAATTATGGATTAACTTCTTGGTTAGTGAAGAAGCACAAATATTGATTGGTAATGTCGATGTACGATTCGCAGCTTTGCCATCAGTTGAAGGTAAAACGAAGCATACTATTGGATCTGCCGCTCCTGAAGGCATGGATCTTCTTAGATATCCAAGTGATACAGCACGAGCTAACCACGATGATTGGCATGCTATATTCAAAGAAATAGCCGGAGTCTAATTCTCAATCTTTAATATCGCTATAAATCTCCCCTGTTTTATAGCGATATTATCATTTTCTCATATTTTTTAATATAATGACCAAACAAAATTTATCTGAAATATTTTTATTATTGTTCTAGTAATCATAGTTGATGTCTGAACAACTTACTTTACAAAACGAGACAACTATTGATGCAATAAACCGCGTTAATGCAAATTATTGGAAGGATAAAAATGTCCTTATTACAGGAATAACTGGTTTTGTAGGTTCTTGGCTTACTGAAATTCTTTCATCTTCTACAGTTGACGCCAATATATGCGGTTTACTTAGAAGACAATCAAACCCTAACCTTAGAAATATCCAACATCTCCTTGATAGAAAAAATATCAAATTAATTAAAGGTGATTTACAAGATATGGGTTCTATAGTTAATGCAATTAAAGAATCCGAAGCAGACGTTATTTATCATTTAGCTGCTCAATCATTTGTACCACATAGTTTTGCGTCACCTATAGATACCTACTCTACAAATGTAACGGGAACGCTGAATGTGCTTGAAGCTTTGAGACTCACTCCCCGAGATGTCGCTTTACATTATGCTGGTTCAAGTGAAGAATACGGATTAGTGATACAGAATACTGACCATTACAAAGCAATGTTGTCAAAATACAATATTATATTGCCAGTTCCAGATTTCGATGATAATGATGATGTAATTAATGAAGCTCCTGTAAAGGAATCAAATCCTTTACGCACAGTTGGAACTTCTCCTTATGGATCATCAAAACGACAGGCCGAAGATGCTTGTAGAACCTATGTGTCTTGTTACGGACTTGATGTTCATATTACAAGAGCATTTAATCATACTGGTCCACGTCGTGGAAATGAGTTTGTAACCAGTGAAATTACAAGGCAAATAGCACAAGGAATCAAAGAGAATCATAAAAATATTACTCTTGGAAATCTTGATTCTATTCGTGACTTTACGGACGTTCGTGATATTGTCATGGGATATTTGGCGGTCATTGAAAAAGGTACTAAGGGAGATGTATACAATTTGGCTAGTGGTAAGGGTATAACTATTGCCGAATTACTAGAAATATCTTTGAATATCGCACGTGAATATTATAAAATTGAAGATATGAGTTACCAACTTGATAAATCTAGATTACGACCTACTGATCTTCCGGTGCTTATTGGAGATGCTTCCAAAGCTCGAGAGAAACTTAATTGGGATAATTATATTCCTCTTAATCGCACTATACTAGAAATGATTCAATACCACCTTAGTTTAATGAGTTGATCATTTGTCTGTTTCTGTATGCCCAAATTGCTGGTCTGCGAATTTCGAATTAAACAAAAATAACGATATAAATACTTGTTTAAGCTGCGGCAATAATTTCAAACGTGCTAAAAAAATCTAATTCTCTATCTTATCTTTGACGTATTCCATCAATCCGCCCTTCATTATCATATTATTGATAAATTCTGGAAATGGTTCTGCATTGAATGTTTTACCATCGCTGTTTACTATACCCTTCTCAGTATCTATTTCTGCGATAGATCTCTCTTTTGCAGCATCTACTGCTTCTGGACAAACTAAAATTTGCAATCCTATATTTATTGCATTTCTAAAAGATTGATACTATGGAAGAGTCATTTTCAAATTTTTCAATTTTTTCATCTTCTTTAAGAGTAAGATCAATATCATCTATACCTTCCAACAATCTAATCTTTCTATATGAATCAATCTCAAAATTTATGGATTCATCACTAAGAGTAATTTTTTGAGAATTTAGATCAAGTTCGACTTCATCTTCAAACTTTAATAATTTGTGAATTTTCTCAATATCAAGAATTATTGGTAAAACGCCATTTTTGAAGCAATTACTATAGAAAATATCAGCAAATGACGGGGAGATTATAACATTAAATCCAAAGTCCTTCAATGCCCAAACAGCATGTTCTCTTGATGAACCACATCCGAAATTTTCATTTGTAACCAAAATTTGAGAATTTTCATAGAGTGAGTTATTCAAAACAAAATCATTTTTTGGTTTCCCATCATGATCAAATCTCCAGTCATAAAAGAGAAATTTTCCAAATCCTGATTTTGTAATTAGTTTAAGGAATTGCTTTGGAATTATTTGATCTGTATCTACATTTGCTTTATCAAAGGGTGTGATTATACTAGTAACTTTAGAAAAAGGTTCCAATTTTAACTCCATTCCCTCACATCAACAAAATGACCAGCAATTGCAGACGCAGCTGCCATCACAGGACTAACAAGATGAGTTCTCCCACCAGAACCTTGCCGTCCTTCAAAGTTTCTATTAGATGTACTAGCACAACGTTCTCCAGGTTTTAAAATATCAGGATTCATTCCAAGGCACATACTACAACCAGATTCTCTCCATTCAAAATTTGCATCCTTGAAGATTTTATCTAATCCCAATTTTTCAGCTTCATGTTTTACCATTTGTGAACCTGGAACAACCATTGCGCTTACATCAGGATTGACTGTCTTACCTTTCACAATTTCTGCCGCATCTTTCAAATCTTCTAATCTAGCATTTGTACAAGATCCAATGAACACCCTGTCAATAGGAATTTCTACAATAGGAGTTTCAGGCTCTAAATTCATGTAGGCTAGTGCTTTTTTTGCACTTTCAATTTGTATTTCATTACTCTGACCGAATTCTTCAGGAGTAGGAATTGTTCCTGTTACATCAGATACCATCGCAGGATTTGTTCCCCAACTGACCTGAGGTTCAATTTTTTCTACATCAATTGTAAAACTTTTATCAAATTTTGCATTTGTATCTGACATTAGATTATCTTTCCAAGTATCAACTAACCGATCATAATTTTTTGGGGTATATTCTCTATTATTAATGTAATCAAATGTTTTTTCATCAGGAGCAATCAAACCAGCTCTAGAACCTGCTTCGACTGACATATTGCAGATAGTCATTCTTTGTTCCATTGATAAATCACTAATTGCATTACCACGATATTCCAATACATGACCGGTTCCACCATCAATTCCAATTTTTTTAATTATGCTAAGAATTATGTCCTTGGATGTTACAGCAAATGAATTTCTTCTTTTACCAGTAGCGAGAATTTCAAAGGTTTTTGGTTTTTCAAGCCATAGTGTTTGAGTTGCAAGTGTATGCTCAACTTCACTTGTTCCAATACCAAAAGCAAAAGCACCAAAAGCACCTTGAGTAGAAGTATGACTATCACCGCATACAATCGTACTTCCAGGTAATGTAATTCCTAATTGAGGTCCTATGACATGCACAATTCCCTGATTAGGATCATTAATTCCAAATAGCTTTATTCCAAAATCTTTACAATTCTTTTCTAGTGTTTTAATTTGTGTGGAGGAAGTTTCATCAATCATTGGCAAGCTTCTATCAGTGGTCTGTACATTATGATCAATTGTAGCTATTGTAAGATCAGGACGTCTAACCTGTCTATTGTTAAGTCTTAGTCCATCAAATGCTTGCGGTGAGGTTACCTCATGAACAAGATGACGATCAATATAAATTAAAGAAGGTTCGTTTTCTCGTTCAACTACAATATGGGAATCCCATATTTTCTCAAATAATGTTTCGGTCATTATTTTCTAAACCTGCATGTGCTGCTATGATTTTCTCCGTCATTGTCATTATGCATTAACTCCTTTTCCACTATGGATTTGCTAACTGTTCTTTTGGTGAAGAAATCTTCTTTTTAGTAAGAATCTTATTTATTCCATCAATCATTGCTTCAGTACTTGCAATTACTATGTCTCCATCTGACGATCTTGCCGTAGCAATATTTCCTTCATTGTCCTCTACTTTTATCACCACTTCTCCTAGTGCATCAGTTCCGCCTGATATTGCCTCTATCCTGAAGTCTTTTAATCTAATATGTGCGATTTTATCACTAATTTTCTGAATTGCTTTAATTGCAGAATCTACTGGACCTACTCCTGTTTCCGCTGCAACATGTATCTCACCATTCATTGAAATCTTTACAGATGCAGTTGGCGTTGATTTAATTCCTGTCATTACCGATATATCTATTAATTCTAATACTTTCTCTTCACTTTCTTGTCCTAGAATTGATCGCGCAATAGAGTCTAGATCTATATCTGTCAATCTCTTTCCTTTATCACCTAGATCCTTTACTCTTCCTAATATTTCCTTAACTTGTTGATTACTTGCTTCATAACCTAATTCTTCTAATTGTGCCTTTATACCATGTGTTCCTGCATGTTTACCTGCTTGTATCCATCTTTTTCTTCCTACTATCTCTGGTTCCAATGGCTCGTATGTGATTGGCATATTAATAATTCCATGTACATGAATTCCCGATTCATGACCAAATGCATTATCTCCTATTATTGCTTTATTTGGTTGTGGATTGATTCCTGTAAGTCTAGAAACTAGGTTTGACGTTTCATAAATCAATCTTGTATTGATGTTTGTTTCTTTCTGATATAGACTTTGCAATGCCATTACTACTTCTTCCAGTGCTGCATTTCCAGCTCTTTCCCCTAGACCATTAATTGCAACATGTATTCTTTCTGCACCTGCTAACATTCCTGCAAGTGAATTTGCAGTAGCTAAACCAAAATCATTATGACAATGCATACTTATTGGTTCTTTTACTGCTTGTTTTACTTTTGTTACTAAATCAAACATTGTGGTTGGATTCATTATTCCCACTGTGTCTGCTACGTCTATTCTATCCACGCCTGCTTTACTTACTTCTTGAAATACCTTGATTAAGAAATCAGGATCTGATCTACACGCATCCTCTGCAGAGAATTCTACTGGCACTCCTCTTTCTTTTACTAATTTTACCATGTCTGTAGCCTTTTTTATTACTTCATCTCTTCCCATCTTTAGCTTGTACTCCATATGTATGTCTGAAGTTGCTATGAAAACATGCACCAAGTCCACATTACATTTTAATACAGTTTCTATATCCTTTGGTTCTGCTCTTGCTAATCCGCATATCTCACTCTTTAATCCTGCTTCTGCAATTGCTTTTACTGCATCTGCTTCTCCTCTTGACGTTATAGGAAATCCTGCTTCTATTGTATCTACTCCAAGTTTATCTAATTGTATCGCAATTTTTAATTTATCTTCTGGTGTAAGACTTACTCCTGGTGTTTGTTCACCGTCTCGTAATGTTGTATCAAATATCTTAATTAATTTATTTTTGTCTGCCATATTACTCTCCTCTTTCAATAGCTGTTAATCCTGTTCTAGATATATCTATTTTTCCATAATCTGACGCTAATTCAACAAAGTCTGTAATTTTCTCTGACGTTCCAGTAACCTCGATTATTATTGAATTTACCGATTCATCAATTATTGTTCCTATATTTGCTATATCCCTTATTTTTGGTATCATTTTCTGATCCTTTACATAAATCTTAATTAATGCTAATTCTTTCTTGATTAATCTCTTTGGATCGAGAATCTTTACATCTACTACATCTATTTGTTTGTTCATCACTTTTACTAATTGATTTATAGCGTTTTCCTCAGCCTCAATTACAAATGTCATCTTTGACATTGAATTATCTCTCAATTCACCTACTGATATACTTCGTATGTTGTAACCCCTTTGCCTGAATACATTTGCAGTTCTGTATAGAACGCCAGGTTTATTCTCGACTACTGTTGATATCAAATATTCATTCTTCATTGTATACACTGTCCAGTTACTTTTTGTGATAATTTACAGATTTTATGAACTCGAGACGCCAACATATTCACCAAAATTTTACTCGTGATTGGTGAAATTTTAAAGTCTAAGTAGTAGACTTAGAAGTAGGTCTACACTTAAAGTTGACATTCTTTTGTTGTTGTTCACAAATTGGAAATGTGCAAAACAATTTAATAAAGTTTTGTGTAATATAGTAACAATACAATGGAAACTTCAACCCTAATCAATCTAAGTATCAATGATTATGCATTTTATTGGTCTTTACCTGAATTAATTGGTATAGAAAATGGATTCTATGAAGATGAGAATCTGAAGATTAAAGTAAATAATGTAACCCCTGTTGACAAAGTAAAAAGCAAAAGTCAAATGTACATAGACCTACAAAAGAAAAATTTGTCTGATTTTTATCATGCTGCTGAATATGTATCTTTATCCCGAGTGGCCGAAAGCGAAGATTCTAAAATTGTTTGCTATTCTCCATGGAATGAATCTGCTATCAATGGAAGTTTTGGCCTATACGTTGGACCTAATTTTTCTAATCCTAAACAACTTGCAAATAAGAAAATTGCAGTGGAGGCATCAACTGGTTCTTATTATACTACGATTGAAGATTTAGAAAAGTATTTTCCTGTTGATGATTCAAATTTCCTAAAACTTGGCGATCCTCATGAAAGGTTATTGTCAACCTTGAATGAGGAAACTTCTGCATCTAGTCTTCTGGGTATATATTGTGAATTTGCAGTGTCTCTTGGTTTAAATAAATTAATGGAATCGACAAGAAGAAAAGGAACCTTGATGATTTCTCGCAATGACCTTGAGACTGATCACATTAAATCATTTATTCGAGCCACAAACAAATCAATTCACTATATCAACGATCATCCTGACGATATACGAGATTTTTATATTAATAAAATTCAGTTTATCATAAATAAATTCTCATTAGAACAACAAAAAATAATTAATCAAAATATATCTGATATTTCTATACCTTCTTGGGAACCTTGGCAGGAATATCCTGAAGATGCATTTAATGAAATATATTCTTGGATGTCGCAAAGAAATCTAATTAACCCCTCCATTAATTATTCAGATATAGTTAATTCGTCTATTTTCTCTTAGACTCAAAGTATGGACACAAATCATTTAACAAACAATTATTACAATCTGGTTTACGGGCATTACAAATCTTCCTTCCATGTAATATTAATAATATTGAAAATCTATTCCAATTTTCCCTCTTTAAGTTCTTCATTAAATCAATTTCAATCTTTTCTGGGTTGGAATTCTCCGTAAGTCCTAGTCTATTACTTAGTCTTTTTACGTGTGTATCTACTGCAATTCCTTGTGTCTTCTTGAATGCTACTGATAGTACGATATTTGCTGTTTTTCTACCAACACCTTCCAAGGTCAATAAATCTTCCATATTATCAGGAACTTCTGAATTGTATACATTTACAAGACGTTTAGAAGTCTTCTTTATCCTATTCGCTTTTAATGAATAATATCCTGTTGGACGAATTATCTTCTTAATCTTTTTGATATCTGCCCTTGCAAGTTGTTCTGGTTCTGAATATTCAATAAATAGATGTTTTGTTGTTCTATTAACAACTTCATCAGTACATTGTGCAGATAGAATTGTAGCTATTAATAATTGGAATGGTGTACCATATTCTAATGACGTATCGATAGGAGGATAAGAAGAATAAAGTCTTTGATATATTGTTTCTATCTTTTTCATTGATAATAGTGTAATTTATTAAATAATTAAAGCTAAGTGGATAATTAAATACTAATTTATTATAATTATAATTATGGTTAAACGTGCAAACTCACGTAGATCTATTCGACGTAAGACACCAAAGCGTAAAGCAGCACCAAAGCGTAAAGCAGCACCAAAGCGTAAAGCAGCACCAAAGCGTAAAGCAGCACCAAAGCGTAAAGCAGCACCAAAGCGTAAAGCAAACCGTCAAACTCCTAAGAAACCTCGTTACTCAATACTCATTACTCAAAGTCAAAGAAATAGTCGTGACTTTATAGTAAAAGTATTGAAAAATGGCAAAGTTACAGGTGAACCAAAAAAGATTATCTCGTCAAAAATTTCTGCCACAACATCGAACATAATTAACTATGCCAGACGTAAAAAAATCAATTTAGCAAAAGCTTGGGATTCAGTCGCTTAGATCAATAATAATACTTGATATTCGAGTATGTAGGTCTTAGATTTTTCTATAATCTATCTACAAATTGCCCCTTCTGCTGCAGAAGAAACTAATTTTGCATATTTTGATAATACTCCTCTCGTATACTTTGATTCCCTAGGCTTCCATCTAGCAGTTCTCTCTTTAATCTCATTATCTGATATATCGAGTTCTAATTTTCTATTTATCACATCTATTGTAATCCGATCGCCATTTTCTATTGTCGCAATTGGACCTCCTACTGCTGCTTCTGGTGAAACATGACCGACCATTAGTCCATGAGTAGCCCCTGAAAATCTTCCATCTGTTAATAGTCCTACTTTTTCTCCTAATCCTTGTCCATACAATGCCGCAGTAACTCCTAACATTTCTCTCATGCCAGGTCCTCCTTTTGGACCTTCATATCTAATTACTATTACATCTCCTTCTACTATTTTGTTTTTCGAAACATCTATGAATGCCTCTTCTTCACTATCGTATACTTTTGCATTACCTGATATTTGTAAATTTTTTACTCCTGCTGTTTTAATTACTGCACCATCTGGCGCTAAATTTCCATGCAAGATTGTTAAAGTCCCTGTTTTACTTATTGGAGATTCTACTTCGTAAACAACATCATTCTTGATATTTATGTTAAATTCCTCAAGATTCTCTTTCATAGTTTTACCTGTTACCGTCATAACGTCTCCATTAATCAGTCCTGCTTTAAATAATTTTTTCATAACTACTGGCACTCCTCCTACTTTATCTAAATCCAACATTACATATTTTCCTCCAGGTCTCATATCTGTTATATGAGGGACTTTTTTTCTAATCCTTTCAAATTCATCTATTGTCAAATTTACTTCTGCTTCTTTTGCCATTGCTAATAGATGTAATACTCCATTTGTAGACCCGCCCATTGCTTGTAGTATTACTATTGCATTTTCAAATGCTTCAAAAGTTAAAATATCTCTTGGACGAATATTGTTCTCTAATAATTTCATTAATGCTAATCCTGTTTCTTTACATACCTCATCTCTAGTTTCATGAATTGCTGGAGGTGATGCACTTCCAGGTAAAGCTATTCCTATTGCTTCACTTATTGATGACATAGTATTTGCTGTGTATAATCCACCACAAGATCCTGCTCCCGGACAAGCTTTATCTTCAATTTCCTTTAACTCTTCCAATGAAATCTTTCCTGCTGCTTGACTTCCTACGGCTTCAAATACATCCTGGATTGTTATATCTTTACCATTAATTTTTCCAGGCATGATTGTTCCTCCATATACAAATATTCCTGGTAAATTTAGACGTGCCAGTGCCATTATTGACCCTGGTAAACTTTTATCACAACCTGCAATAGTTACTACTCCATCATATCTATGCGCATGTACCATCAATTCAATTGAATCTGCGATTACTTCTCTACTTACTAATGAAGCACGCATGCCTTCATGACCCATGGCTATTCCATCACTTACTGAAACTGAAATAAATTCTCTTGGAGTTCCTCCTGAACTTGAAACTCCTTCTGATGCTTTATGTGCTAATCTGTCTAAGTGTAAATTACATGGAGTTGCTTCATTCCATGTACTTGCAACACCTATTAGCGGCTTACCTAAATCCTCATCATTAAGACCCATTGCTTTCATCATAGCTCTAGCTGGTGCCCTTTGCGGACCTTTTGTAACATCATTACTTCGCCTCTTTAATTCATCGTTCATTACTAATTATGTGATTATCTTATATTTTTGCCTTTAGGAAAGTAATAACCTAAATATTACAATTGAGTTAAACA
>Ga0310123_10002274_pt1 | contig 15396 bp, 10 predicted proteins | sample CB6_AW_1057_MG_FD_203505 | JGI IMG/M metagenome (GOLD analysis project Ga0310123, IMG submission 203505) | Marine microbial communities from Western Arctic Ocean, Canada - CB6_AW_1057 | ecosystem: Environmental > Aquatic > Marine > Oceanic | place: Canada: Western Arctic Ocean | collected... | reverse complement strand
CAACCGGTGCCACGACATCACGGTGTATCCGGCGATCGGATTGGCCGCGGGGGCCTGCTCCGGAAATGGCATCCTCCTGGATATCTCCGATCCGGTGAACCCTTACCGCATCGACGAGGTCACAGACCCGGGCTTCGCGTACTGGCACTCGGCCACCTTCAGCAACGATGGTACCAAGGTGATCTTTACGGACGAGTGGGGCGGGGGTGGACAACCCCGCTGCCTCGAGACAGACCCACCCACTTGGGGCGCGGACGCCATCTTCGAGGTCGTCGGCCGCAAGCTGCTCTTCGCCAGCTACTACAAGTTGAGCCCCGCCCAGACCGAGGAGGAGAACTGCGTGGCCCACAACGGGTCGCTCATTCCCGTGCCCGGCCGGGACATCAAGGTTCAAGCGTGGTACCAGGGCGGCTTGTCGGCGTTTGATTTTACGGACCCGGCGAACCCCGTCGAGATCGCGTACTTCGACCGAGGCCCGGTCAGCAGTGAGGAGAGGGTCTCGGGCGGCTACTGGTCGACGTATTGGTACAACGGCTTCATCTACGGTGCCGAGATTTCCAGGGGTTTCGACGTCTTCCGTCTGGTGCCTAGTGAGCACCTGAGCCAGAACGAGATCGACGCAGCCGCCCAGGTCCGCATGACCGTGTTCAACGCGCAGCACCAGCCCAAGGTCGTTTGGGAGCCCACCCTTGCCGTGGCGCGCGCCTACCTTGACCAACTCATGAGGAACAACGCCATCCGGGCCGACCGGGCTGTGAGCATCGCGAGCGCCCTGGACCGGGTCGAGCGGCAACCGAGCCGGCTGGAGCAGGCGGAGGTGCTGACGCAGCTGGAGCAGACGGCACTCGATCTCGAGAAGGACTCACGGGTTTCGGTCGCCGGTGAGCGGCCGATCGATCGGAGTCGTATGCGTTCGCTCGCCGCGACCCTGAGGGGTCTGGCTAGCTCGATGCGGTGAGGGGCCTGAGCGTATGGCGGCGCAGAAGAACCTGATGCAGCGGATCGGCCTCGCACTCGGGCCAGTTCTGTTCATCGTGATCAACTCTCTCGACCTGGATCCGGGAAACCCGGCCCTCACGCGTATGGCCGCCGTGGCGGCCCTGATGGCCACCTGGTGGATCACCGAGGCGATCCCTCTCTTCGGTACCGCGCTCCTCCCCCTCGTGCTTTATCCGCTGCTCGGGATCGAGCGCGGGGGAACCACGGCGCCCATCTACTTCAACAGCACCATCGTGCTGTTTCTGGGCGGTTTCATGATCGCGCTGACCATGGAGAAGTGGAACCTGCACCGCCGGATCGCCCTCAAGATCATCCGGGCCATCGGCGGCGGACCGTCCCGAATCGTGCTGGGTTTCATGGTGGCCGCCGCGTTCCTGTCCATGTGGGTCTCCAATACGGCCACCGCCATCATGATGATGCCGATCGGGCTCGCCATCATCCTCCAGATGGAGAAGGACTTCGGAGAGGAGGGCACGCACTCTTTCTCAGTCGGCGTCATGCTCAGCATCGCTTATGCGTGCTCGATCGGAGGGATCGTGACGCTGGTCGGAACACCCCCTAACCTCTCGCTGGCGCGGATCTTCGAGATCACGTTCCCCGACGCGCCGCCTCTGGTCTTCGGCCAATGGATGGTGATGGGGCTTCCTATTTCGATGGTCATGTTGGTGATTGCTTGGCTGCTCATCACCAAGGTCTTCTTCCGCGTGCCCAAGCACATCACCGTGGACCAGGCCATAGTCACGGAACAGGCGAAGGCGCTCGGACCGGTGGCCTACGAAGAGAAGGCGGTGCTCGTCGTCTTCGCGCTCACCGCGTTCCTGTGGGTGTTCCGATTGCCGCTCCAACTCGGCTTGATCACCATACCGGGCTGGTCCCAACTACTTCCGTTCCCCGACCTGATCGACGACGGGACCGTCGCCATCGCCATGGCCGGGCTCCTGTTCCTGATTCCGACGCGCACGCCGGACGCGCCCGCCCCGACCCTGGCGGGCAGGGACATCATCCCGCGCCTGCCCTGGAACATCGTGCTCCTGTTCGGGGGCGGGTTCGCGCTCGCCTACGGTTTTCAGGTCACGGGGCTGTCGATTCTGATCGGCAACGGCTTCGCCGGCCTCGCGGGCGTGCCCTCCTTCGTGCTGATTCTCATGGTATGCCTTTCGATCACGTTCCTCACGGAATTGACGTCCAATACGGCCACCACGGAGATGATCCTCCCGATCCTGGCTTCCGTGGCCGTCGCGACGAACGTGCACCCGCTGTTGCTCATGATCCCCGCGACCCTGTCCGCGTCCTGTGCCTTTATGATGCCCGTGGCCACACCGCCCAACGCCATCGTCTTCGGAAGCGACCGAGTTCGGATACCGGAGATGGCCAAGATCGGGCTCCTGATGAACTTGGTTGGGGCCTTGGTGATTACGGTCGCGTTCATGGTGCTGGGGACCGCTATATTCGGGATCGAGTCAGGGGTGATGCCGGAGTGGGCGGTGTTGGGGGGGTACGAGGGTATTCGATGACATCGAAGAAAACAGGGTCGAAGTCCTCGCGATCGTCGACAAAGCGGAAGCTTCAGCCTGGCTTGCCAAGGCTTCCGGTGATCGATTCGCGTTCGGGGTGTTACTCTACGACGGCGATACGCTCACGAGGTCGGGAATGTCGAGGTGCGTCGCTCCGAAATCCCATAATTTGGATGGTTATTCAAGGGAGGAAGCGTGGACACAGCAACAGTGGACCGGTCTGGGTACCCCACCTGGAAAACGACGCTACTCCAGGAAGAGGATGAGGTGTGGACCGACGCTCTGGACGCCGCATGGGCGGGCAGGGTCCCGCTACGTATGGGCGACGTGGAGGTAATGGTGATCGGGAGAGAGGAGTTGATCCAAAACAAACGGGCCGTTGGACGCCCGAGAGACATTACAGACGTCGTGGAGTTGGAAGGCAGCTGAACCAGGCCACGGGCGCCTGCAGCAAGCGGGGCGCTAGTTCCCCACTCCCTCTCTCAGCTCCTCGAACCAGTTGGTGACCAAGCACTCTTTCCTGTCGTGCTACCTGTGACAGCCGAGGTGCTGGGCCGCTCCAGGATCCTCCTGGACGCGTATCCCCACCTGATGGCACGGGACGGGCTGCACGCCGGGAACGTCTTACTTCACGAACGGGGTGTCCCGGTTTAGAGGGGTCGAATCACGTCCGTCCCTCTCCCCCAATTGACATGCCAGACAGCTTCGCTATCGTCCGTCACACGATCATTTTGAGCATTTCGATATCTTTTCGACCATTTTGACCGGACCGACAGTGAACCAGCACACACGACCGCGAACCGACCGTCCACTTCCTAGGGAGCGGGCGCGTCCTGTCTTGCGTGGGGAGATTCGATAGAACCACCCTCGACCCCCGAGACCTGACGTTCGCCGGCCCCCATTCCAGGAGCCGGTTTTTTTGTTTCCAAGAGGTTTCCGATGTCCGCAAAAAAAACGTCCGAACAATCGTCCGCCCGCCTGGTAATTCTAGGCGGCGGAAACCTGGGCAAGGCCCTGTCGCGAGGCTTGGTACGTAGCGGGACGCTGCGACCCGAGCAGATCCACGTCACCCGCCGGCGTCCAGAGGGGCTGGAGGATTTGGCTGCCGAGGGCTTCGGGGTCGGGACCAATAATCTAGCTGCCATCGAGCGGGGCGGCACGGTTCTGATCGCCGTGCAGCCCCAACAGATCGCGGATCTGCTCAACGAGATCCGGGACGATCTCGATCCCGACCGCCACAAGGTGATCTCCGTGGTCTCCGGCGTGACCGTCGCCCAGCTGCAGGAAATGATCCCGGCTCCCATTCCGGTGGTCCGGGCCATGCCGAACACGGCCGTCTCGATCGGAGAGTCGATGACTTGCCTCTCGGCCGCTCCCGAGTCCAGCGACGGCCTCGACGACGCGGAGGCCCTGTTCAAGGGTGTAGGGCGCACGCTCCGCATTGCCGACGAGATGATGGTCGGGGCCACGGCGTTGTGCGCGTGCGGCATCGCGTTTTTTCTGCGATCGGTTCGGGCCGCCTCGCAAGGCGGCATCGAGATCGGCTTCCACCCCGAGGACGCGCTCTTGCTCGCGGCGCAGACTGCGAGGGGAGCGGCTTCGCTCGCTCTGCGCGACAACCAGCACCCGGAGTCGGAAATAGACCGGGTCACGACGCCCCGCGGCTGCACTATCGCGGGGCTCAACGAGATGGAGCACCAGGGCTTCAGCTCGGCGATGATCAAGGGCTTCGTGCTTTCTGCCCGTAAGGCCGGAGTGTTGTTCGACGACGGGAACACCGCGTGACTTCCACCTCGGACGCGGGCCGCGACTTCGGCGAACTCAGCCGGGTTGTGGTCAAGGTAGGGAGCGGCATCATCGCGCCCGCGGGCCTGCTTGATCCGCTCGTCATCAAGCGTATCGCCAAGGACATCACCGCGCTGCGTGGCACGGGCCTCGAGGTCGTGTTGGTCGTTTCGGGTGCGGTCGCGGCGGGGTACCTAGGGATGGGAAGGGAACAGCCCCCGACGACGGTGGTCGAGCGGCAGGCCGCCGCCGCGGTGGGACAGTATCAACTCATGACCATGTTCGCGAGCGAATTCGAAAAGTGCGACACTGTGGTCGCGCAACTCCTCATGATGCAGGACGACATCGAAGACCGGCGCCGCTTTCTGAGTGCCCGGCACACGCTCCAGGAGCTCCTGTCGCGCGGTATCCTCCCGATCATCAACGAGAACGACCCGCTCGCGGACGATGAGGCGAAGATCGGAGACAACGACCATCTCGCGGCGCTCGTCACGAGCCTGACCACCGCCGATCTGCTCGTGATCCTGAGCACAGTCGCCGGTGTGCTTCGGTTCGGCGATAATGGGGGAGGCAGCGTGGACGGTGCCGGGGCGCCCCAAGATGCTGGGGATAGCGACGATCGAGCGCACACCGCCGACGTGATCAGCACGATTGAAGTCGGCTCCGAGATCGACGGCCACATCACCGATGACCAGAGTGACACCGGGGTAGGGGGGATGAGGGCCAAAGTGCGGGCGGCGAGATTGGCGAGCGACTGGGGCGTCCCCACAGTCATCGCCTCGGGCAAGGAGCCTGGACTCCTCACGCGGATCGTGAGCGGTGAGGAGGTCGGATCACTTTTCGTGCCAGGCAGAAAGCGCCTCACGGAGCGGAAGCGGTGGATCGCCATTCGTACCCGTTCACGTGGCGCCGTCGTCGTGGACGACGGCGCCAAGCGTGCGCTAGTCGAGCGGGGGGCCAGCCTCCTGCCCATCGGCATCGTCGAGGTCGCAGGCACCTTCGGGATCGGCGACCGCGTCGACTTGAAAGGTGGGGGCGGAGCGGCGTTCGCGGTGGGGCTTGTGTCGTACCCGGCGTCGGAGATTCAGCGCATGAAGGGCCGGCAGAGTACGGATTTCGAGAAGGTGCTCGGGTACAAATATGTGGAGGAGATCATACACCGCGAGGATCTGGTCTTGCTCGATCTGAAGGACAACACCACAGAGAGTGGCGAAGACGGGGACGACGGGGCGGCAGAGAACCCGGACGACGGAGATCGTTTGAAGAAAGGGGAGAACAAGGGGATGAGTGACGTTCGGAGGGCGGCCGAGGCCGCACGAGACGCTGCGCAACACGCAGCGACGCTGACGACCGAGCAGAAGAACAACTACCTACGTGATTTGGCGGAGGCGCTCGTCGTCGCGGAGGAAGACATCCTCCTAGCCAACGCAGCGGACATCGCCCGTGCAGAGCAAAACGGACTGTCGACGCCCAAGCTCAAGCGGCTCGGCATTACGTCCGAGAGTCTCGGGCAAATGGCCGAGGGGCTCCGGCAGGTCGCGGATCTCGACGACCCGGTCGCACAGGTCACACGGGACCAGACACTCGAGAACGGTCTCCGAGTAAAACGCGTGCGCTGTCCGCTCGGCGTCGTGATGATGATCTACGAGTCACGCCCGAACGTGACCATCGACGCGTTCTCTCTTTGCTTCAAGTCGGGCAACACCTGCATCCTCAAGGGCGGTAAAGAAGCGCAGGAGAGCAACGATGCGCTCGCCCAAGTGATCCACGCCACGCTTCGCGAGCACAATCTGCCCGAGGAGGCGCTTGTGCTCGTAGGCTCCTCCGGACGCGAGGCCGTGGCCGAACTGCTCACGTTCGACGACTGCATCGATCTGGTCATCCCACGTGGGGGCGAGACGCTCATCCGATACGTGAGCGAAAATTCCTCAATTCCCACCGTGCAGCACTTCCATGGGATCTGTCACGTGTACGTCGACGCCGACGCAAACGTCGAGCAGGCTTTGGAGATTTCGGTCACCGGTAAAACGTCGGCGCCGGCCACCTGCAACGCCACTGAAGCGGTGCTCGTCCATGAGGACGTGGCTGCGACGTTCCTGCCCGATCTCGTCGCCGGCTACAAGAAGGCGGGCGTCGAGATCCGGGGAGACGAGGCCGTGCGCAGAATCGATCCGGCTGTGTCCGCGGCCACGGCAGACGATTGGGGCCGCGAGTTCCTGGATATGATCGTGGCCGTGAAGGTTGTTCCCGACATGGATGCGGCCATCGATCATATCCGCCGCTTCGGCTCCGATCATACCGATACCATCGTCACCGAGAATGCGGAGACAGCCGCCGCATTCACGCAGAGGGTTCAGTCGTCATGCACGCTGGTGAACGCATCCACGCGCTTCAACGACGGGTTCCAGCTCGGCATGGGGGCCGAGATCGGCATCAGCACATCCCGCGTGCATGCGTACGGTCCGATGGGCCTGGAGGAGTTGACCTCGCAGCGGTTTGTGGTGGAGGGAGTGGGGCACGTACGGTGACCGCCTCGTTTGAGCTGCGAGGCGTTGGCCAAGCAAGGGCAGGACGTACAGTACTTCAGGACATCGACGTTACGATCCCCCGGCATCTGATTACCGTTTTGTGCGGTCCATCAGGTGGAGGGAAGACCTCTCTTCTCAGGCTCCTCAACCGGCTCGATGATCCGGTCCGTGGAGACATTCTTTTCGACGGTACCCCGATCGTCGAATACGCGGTGACGGACCTCCGGCGCCGGGTGGCGCTGGTCTTCCAGACCCCCGTGATGTTTTCGGGAACCGTTTCGGATAACCTGGCGGTGGCAGCTGAGCTTGCCGGCGTTCAGGACCGCCGGTTTGATGAGCAGGCAAGCCAGGTCATGCTTCTCGCCGAGCTCGAGCCATCCCTCCTCAAGCGGCCGGGGGGTGAGCTATCCGCGGGCCAGAAGCAGCGGGTCAACCTCGCACGAGCACTGATGACCTCCCCGGATGTCCTTCTCCTGGACGAACCCACGTCGGCCCTCGATCCCGAGACTTCACGTGCCCTCATGAAGACGATTGGGAGTCTGTCCGAGGTTCGACGACTGACCATTGCCGTGGCCACGCATCGAGTCTCGGAGGCCAGGGATTATGCCCACCACGCCTTGGTCCTTCGGGATGGACGTGTTGTTGACTCCGGCGATTCGGAGCGAATTCTGAGCGGGCTTCCGGACCCGGATGCAACGAGTCCATGAGTCGATTCGAGTCCATGATGACTTCGTTTGAGCGGAGCGGCTGATGCAAACCCTCGACATTCTCGAACAGCCGCTCCTCGACCTCACTTGGATGGACCTGACCGTGGCCGTCGGTCTGGTGCTGATCGCCATAGGAGTCTCCGGTTGGCATCGAACCGGTCTCGCCCGGAGCTTCGCCGTGGGTGCGATCCGCACGGTCCTTCAACTGACACTCGTGGGATATCTCCTGGTCTACATCTTCGCTATCGACCGGTGGTACCTGGTGGTCGCTGCCCTTCTCCTGATGCTGGTTGCGGCGAGCAAGGCGGCAGTGGACCGACAGGATTCGAAACCAGCCGGGCTGTTCGGCATTACCGGGGCTGCGCTTCTCCTCGGTTCAGGACTGACCCTTATCTACGTCAGTGTGATGGTCGTGCACGTGGACCCCTGGTACAACCCGAGGTATCTGATCCCCCTGTTCGGCATGATCCTAGGGAACGCCATGAACGCGGCAGCCCTGGCGGCTGATCGGTTGAAAGGTGAGATGGAAACGCGTCACGCTGAAATCGAAGCGTATCTGGCGCTGGGTGCCAATTCGGTGCGAGCGGCCCGGGAACCGGTTCGAAGGGCCCTGAGGGCTTCGATGATCCCTACGGTGAACAGTCTGATGGTCGTGGGAATCGTCTCTCTCCCCGGGATGATGACCGGTCAGATCATTGCAGGGTCGGATCCGTTGGTCGCGATTCGGTACCAGATCGTCGTGATGTTCATGTTGGGGTCTGCGGTGGCCCTCGCAGCGGTCATCGTCGTGTTGGGCTATCGGAGGACGTTCTTCACTCCCGCCGAACAGTTTCGACCCACGGACGCCTAACTAGGACTTCGGTCGCACACCCCTCAAGGCTAAGGGGGCAGCTCACTCTAATCTGAGTGCAAAACTGCGGTCGAACGAAAGATCAGACCAGGGATCGCTCTCAGAGCAGGCGGTGACGCGAAACCACCCCTTGGCCGGTCGGGCCCCGCCCGCTTAGGTTAGCCGACCCGTAAACGGGCTTTCTCTTGGCTATCCTTCCGACCGAGGAGCCGTCAATGACTAGAGTTGTCTTCCTCGGAGCCGCCTTCGTGATGCTCGCGATGCCCGTGATCCTCATGGCCCCGCCGGTTGCGGCGCAGGAGGCCCCGCAAGCGACCGACGTGACGTCGGCCGCCATCCAGAAGTTCATCAACGCGCTGCCGCGCGACCGCGTCAGCGACCGGCCCATTCGCACGGTCGAGGTGACCGGCGACTACCGTGTCGGGGTTTATGGCGTGTTTCGTCCTGAGGAATTTCCGGGCGGCGCCAACCTCCACCCGGTGAACACCACCGAGATCTACTACATGTTGGAAGGGGTGGCGACCCTAGTCACGGGGGGTACGCTCATCGACTCCACCCCCGCGCCCACCGGCAGCAGTCTACGGGGCTCGGGAATCGAGGGAGGTGTTTCGCGTCGAGTCACCAAGGGGGATGTCATCATCATCCCGGGACATACGCCGCACTGGTTCAGTGAGCTCGAGACCGATATCGAGTACTTAATCTTCCGGCCTGACCCAGACAATAGGATTCCGCTCAGGTAGCCGCCTACGCCTCCAGCGCCTGCTCCACGTCCGCGATCACGTCCCGGAGGTCCTCCAGGCCGACGGATATGCGGATCAACCCCGGCGTGATACCCACCGCTTGACGTTCCTCTTCCGTGAGCTTGGCGTGGGTCGTCGACCCGGGATGGCTGACGATCGTGCGTGTGTCACCGAGATTCGCGGTCAGCGAGCACAACTTCACGGAGTCCATGAAGTGCTTCCCTTGCTCGAGCCCCCCCTCGACGACGAAAGAAAGGATGCCGCCCCCGGAAGACATCTGCCGCTTGGCGATTTCGTGCTGGGGATGAGAAGGGAGGAAGGGATAACGCACGGAAGCAACACCCGGCCGCCCTTCCAACCATTGTGCCACGGCCAGCGCATTTTCCGAATGTTTCTGCATGCGAACCTCGAGCGTCTCCACGCTTTTGGAGAGCACCCACGCGTTGAACGGCGATAAGGAAGGCCCGGTGGCCCGTGAGAAATCGTAGATCTCATGCACCAGGTCTTTCCCCCCGACCACCACACCACCCATTACCCTGCCTTGCCCGTCGAGGTACTTGGTGGCGGAGTGGATCGAGAGGTGCGCGCCGAACTCGAGAGGACGCTGCAAGATCGGCGTGGCGAAGCAGTTGTCCACGACCAGGATGACGCCCCTCTCGACGGCCAATTTCCCGAGCCACTCGAGGTCCACCAGGTCCACCGCAGGGTTCGTGGGTGTCTCCACGAAGATCATCCGGGTGTTCTCGCGAATCTCGCCGGGCCACCCGTCGGGGTCCGCCGCATCGACGTACGTGTGCGTGATCCCGAAGCGAGGAAGGATCTTGGTGAGGATCGTATGGGTCGATCCGAAGAGCGATCGGCACGCCAGGATGTGATCCCCGCTGGAGAGTAGCGCCCCGAACGTGGCGAACACGGCGGCCATGCCGGTAGCCAAGGAGTGCCCCGCCTCGGCACCCTCCAAACGCCGGATCTTCTCGGAAAGCTCCTCGACGTTCGGATTGGTGAACCGGGCGTAGATGTTCCGGTCGATCTCCCCCGCGAAGGCCGCGCGCATCTCTTCGCTGTCTTCGAAAACGAAGCTCGACGTCAGGAAAATAGGGACCGAGTGTTCGTGGTGCGACGACTCCTCGGCCTGGGCCCGCACGGCCCACGTTTGGGGTCTCCAGTCATTCATGGGTGAACTCTACGCAAAACGAATCATCAAGTCACCAGGCGCCACTTGGCTCCCCGGGTACACGAGCACCTCGGCCACCCTCCCGTCGCTCTCCGCGTGGAGGGTCGTCTCCATCTTCATAGCCTCCAAGCTCAGCAACCTGTCCCCCTGCGCCACGGTGTCACCCATGCGCACGGCTACGCCCACGACCATGCCGGGCATGCTCGAGCCGATCTGCTTCGGATCGTCCGGATCGGCTTTCACCGCGGCTAGCGTATCCGGTTCGAGTGTTCGGTCGACCACGCTGACGTCCCGCGGCTGTCCGTTCAGCTCGAAGAACACCGTACGTTTTCCGTCCGGATGGGGCTCACTGACCGCAAGAAAGTTCACGATGAGCGTCTTCCCGCGTTCGATTTCGACGGCGATCTCCTCGCCCGCCTTCTGACCGTAGAAGAAGACCGGCGTGGGAAATATCGACGTGTCGGAGTACTTACTCTGATGGTCCACAAAGTCGCGGTACACCGTCGGGTAGAGCAGGTACGAGATCACGTCGCGTCGCGCAGGATCCCGGCCCAACATCTTCTGTACCGTCGCGGTCGCCTTCTCAAAATCCACCGGCTCGAGCGTCTCACCCGGGCGGGCACTCAGACCCGGCCCACCCCGTAATACGCGCTTCTTCACCTCTTCTGGAAAACCGCCCGGCGGCTGTCCCATGCCTCCACCGATCAGGTCGACGACGGAAGCAGGAAACGCCAGCTCACGACTCGGATCGAGGACATCCTCCGGAGTGAGCTCGTTCGCAACCATGAACAACGCCATGTCGCCCACGGCCTTGGAGGTGGGCGTCACCTTCACGATGTCGCCGAAGAGCTCGTTCACGTCCGCGTACACCCGGCAGACATCGGCCCATCGATCGGCCAGGCCCAGGGCACGTGCCTGCTGGAAAAGGTTGGTGTATTGGCCGCCGGGCATCTCGTGGTTATAAAGGTCTGCGGTCGCGGGCAGTACCTGGCTCTCGAACGGTGTGTAGAAGTCGCGGGCCGCTCTCCAGTAGTCCGCGATGTCGTCCAGGTCCTGCCTCGGCAGTCCCGGATCGCGGGGAGTGAAGCTGAGCGCCTCGGCCACCGTGTTGATGTTCGGTTGGGAGGTCGTGCCCGACATCGGGGCCATGGCCGCATCCGCGATGTCGAGTCCTTCCTCCGCGCCCTTCAGGATCGCCGCGGCCTGCACGCCCGAAGTGTCGTGTGTGTGGAAGTGGATCGGAATGCCCACCTCGTCCTTGAGAGTACGCACCAGCTTGGCGGCCGCATAAGGCTTACAGAGTCCAGCCATATCCTTGATCGCGAGGATGTGTGCCCCCATCCCCTCCAACTCCTTGGCCAGCTTCACATAGTACTTCAGATCGTACTTCGTGCGGCCCTCATCGAGGATGTCCCCCGTATAACAAATCGCAGCCTCACAGAGCACGTCCGCCTTGAGCACCGCCTCCATCGCCACCTGCATGTTGTCCGTCCAGTTGAGGGCGTCGAACACACGAAACAGATCGATGCCTGCGGCGGCCGCCTCTTCAACGAACGCCTGCACGAGGTTGTCAGGGTAGTTTGTGTACCCGACCGCGTTCGAAGCGCGAAGTAGCATCTGAAAGAGGATGTTCGGAATGCGCTCTCTGAGGTCGGTCAGGCGCCGCCAAGGGCACTCCTTCAAGAACCGCATCGAAACGTCAAATGTGGCGCCGCCCCACATCTCGAGCGAGAACAACTCCGAGCCCCGCCGAGCGTACACATCGGCTACCCTGAGCAGGTCGTGTGTACGGAAGCGGGTCGCCAGCAGCGACTGATGTGCGTCCCGGAACGTCGTGTCTGTAAGGAGCAGCCGCTCCTGGTCGGAGATCCAACCGCCGAACTTCACGGGCCCGAGGTCCCGCAACCTCTGCCGTGTGCCGTCCGGAATCGGGCTCTGATAGTCGACCTTCGGAACAGGTGCCGGCTCCCGCCGCACGGCACGCGGGTGATCTCTCACCGAAGGGTTTCCATTGACGATCGTGCCTCCGAGATACGTCAGAAGTCGCGTCGCACGGTCACGCCGCTTGGGCAAGTTGAACAACTCGGGCGTCTGATCGATGAAGCGTGTCGTGCACCCACCCTTCAAGAACTGTTCGTTTGTCACCAGGCGAATCAGGAACTGAATATTTGTCTTCACGCCACGAATACGGAACTCCTGGAGGCACCGCTCCATGCGCCTGGCCGCGTCCATAAAGCGCGTCCCCCGGGTCGTCACCTTCACCAACAGGGAGTCGTAGTACGGGTTCACGACCGCACCCGAGAACGCACTGCCTGCGTCGAGCCGCACCCCCATGCCTGCCGCTGAGCGGTAGTGCGACACACGCCCGTAGTCGGGCATGAAGTCGTTCGCGGGATCTTCGGTGGTCACTCGGCACTGTATGGCGAAACCGTGGGTCCGCACGGCAAGCTGGGAGGACAAGCCGATCTTCTCGTCGTCGAGCGGCGTCCCCTGAGCGACCAGAATCTGCGATTTGATGAGGTCCACGCCGGTCACCTCCTCGGTGACCGTGTGCTCCACTTGAATGCGGGCATTAACCTCGATGAAGTAGAAGTTGCCCTCGTCTTGATCGACGAGAAACTCCACCGTGCCCGCACTCTGGTATCCCACCTCACGGCCGATCGCTAACGCCGCATCGTGTAATCTCTGGCGCACCTTCTCGTCCAGATCAAGCGCCGGAGTGATTTCCACCACCTTCTGGTGCCGCCTCTGCACCGAGCAGTCACGTTCGAACAGATGGACCAGATTACCGTGCTTGTCACCCAGGAGTTGAACTTCGATGTGGCGCGCCTTCTGGACGAAACGCTCAATGAAGACGTCCGCGCTGCCGAAGGCCATCAGCGACTCCCGCTGAGCATCCTCGAAGGCGTCTGGAAACGCTCTCCGATCGCTCACCATCCGCATCCCCCGGCCGCCGCCGCCCTTGGCGGCCTTAAGAATGACGGGATACCCCACCTTCTCCGCCTGCCGCTCCCCCTCGGCTACGTCGGCGATCGCCTCCTCGCTACCGCCGAGCACCGGCACGCCTGCATCCGCAGCAATCTTCCGTGCTGAGGTCTTGTCGCCCAGGCGTTCGAGCACCTCCATCTGGGGACCGATGAAGATGATCCCCTCGCGCTCACAGGCACGGGCGAAATCAGGGTTCTCGGACAGAAAACCGTAGCCGGGGTGGATGGCGTCCACCTGATTCTCCCGGGCCAGAGAGACGATCCACTCGATGTCGAGGTACGCCCGGATTGGCTCGTCCGGATTGCCGATCAGATACGCCTCCTCCGCCTTGAAGCGGTGAAGCGCATATCGGTCCTTGTGCGAATAGATCGCCACCGTACGAATGCCCAGCTCATGGGCCGTGCGGAAGACACGAATCGCGATCTCGCTACGATTGGCGACGAGAAGCTTTTTAATCTCTTTCATGAGGTAGGGTAGTAGGAAAGCCGCCTGGCTGCCCCGGGAAAGTGGAAAATCTAGACAGGTCGAGGCAAGGGGGGGCCGGTTCCTCCACCGTTGATTTCCGCACCGTTTGATTTATTCTTTCCGGCCTACTCTTATTGGGTAGATCGGTACGTAGTGTTGGTCCCGTTGGTTAAGGTGTGGGCGATAATGGATTTACAAGAGAAAGGGGTGATTCAGATGAAACTTATGCCAGCCGTTTTGGTGACGGGTTTGTTCGTCCTCACCCCGGTAGGATCCTGGGCTGCTCGCGCCGCGGCGCAGGGCGCGCAAGAGAGGTTCGAGGTGCATCCCTCCACGCAGGACCCCTCGGTCAAGGTCACACTCGAGACGCTCGAGCGTTGGGAGACGGAGCTGTCGAATTGGGGCCGCTGGGGCCCGAAGGACCAGCGCGGCGCGCTCAACCTGATCACCCCAGAAAAGACTCAAGCCGCTGCGAGGCTTGTTCAGGACGGTGTCACGGTAAGCCTCGGCCACTTCGTCACCGGAGAAGAGGCGATCGACAGTCAGAACTTCGGACCGACCGAGCACTGGATGACATCCATCGACCCGAACACGGGGCAGGTTCGGGGGGCCCTCGACGCCATGAGTTTCTCGCTTCATGACGGTCAAATGGCACACATGGACGCCCTCTGCCACTATGCCACCCAGCGGGACGGACAGGCCATCATCTTCAACGGCTACCCGCAAAACTTGAACGTTGGTGGATGCACCGGGGATCTATCCATCAGCGATATGGGCCCGGGCTACGTCACGAGAGGCATTCTGGTGGACATGCCGCTGCTGCGGGGCGTGGATTGGCTCGACCCGAGTACACCCATCTACGTATCCGACCTCGAGGAGTGGGAGGCGTTCGCAGGCATCACCGTCTCGAGCGGCGACGTGCTCTTCATTCGCGGAGGCCGCTGGGCCAGGCGTGAAGCAATCGGTCCTTGGAACTACGCGCGCGGCGGGGCCGGCCTGCACGCCTCCGTTCTGCCCTGGCTCAAGGAGCGGGGCGTGGCACTCCTGGTCGGCGACGCCGTGAACGACGTCCAGCCGTCGGGAGTGGCGGGCATCAACCGTCCGATCCACACCATGACGCAGGTCTTCATCGGGCTGCCCCTCGTCGACAACGGCTATCTAGAGGACGTGGCCAGGGAGGCGGCGATCCGGGAGCGGTGGGAGTTCATGGTGGCGTGGCAGATCACGAAGGTGCCCGACGGAACCGCGAGTCCGTTCAACGCGATTGCGACCTTCTAAGGCAGCTGCCGCCTCTACTTCCCCTTCGCGATTCGCCTCTGAGCTTTCCGCTCAGCCTTCAACCGGACCTGGGCATCGCGAGGGGTCTCTCCCCTGGGCATCGCACCGTTACCTCCACGCCGCCCATGATGGCCACGCCGGTCACGCGAATGACCGGCGCCTCCCGGGTCGGTGGTGGAGATCACCGTTGCTCTGTGATCGAAGCCACCCATGATTCCGACGATCACCGAATGCTCGGGAATCCCGTCGGCTGAGAGAGTAGGACGCGCTGCCACCTCGTGCCCCACGCGGACGGGCAGGGCGGGTAAGTCAGCCAGGATCGCCCGTAGGTGCTCCATGCTCTTGGCCAGTTCGACGAGCTCGACTCG
>Ga0310123_10002272_pt1 | contig 15406 bp, 12 predicted proteins | sample CB6_AW_1057_MG_FD_203505 | JGI IMG/M metagenome (GOLD analysis project Ga0310123, IMG submission 203505) | Marine microbial communities from Western Arctic Ocean, Canada - CB6_AW_1057 | ecosystem: Environmental > Aquatic > Marine > Oceanic | place: Canada: Western Arctic Ocean | collected... | reverse complement strand
GTAGTCGCGAGCGAGAGCATTTTTTTCTCCTTCCTCTTGCGGGCTTTGGCAACTGTTCACCGGAATGAAATGTAATAGCGAAAAGAAATAGTTTTCACCACGGAGACACGGAGCACACAGAGACGAGACTGCGAACGAAATGAGAATCAAGATGAAGGAAATATTGTTATATCATTCGTAACGGTTCGTGTACTCCCCCATTTGATTTTCGTTATTGCTCCGTGTTCTCCGTGCCTCCGTGGTGCAATCTTATCGTCGTTCGTGTCGGGTGGCTGGGGCAGAGCCTAAGCGCCGCCCCAGTTGGAGCGACTCGCATTAGAGCGGGAGCTGAATCACTTCGGCCGCGCCAATCGGAGAAGCCAACGCAGCGCCGACGGCATTGTGTCCGCGACGAACGTAGGCCAGCGCCAGCGGTGCAGCGAGTCGAGGTGAATACGTCGCCGACGTCACACGGCCGACCTTCTTGTCGTCGAGCATGAGCTCCGTGCCAATCTCCGGAACAACTTGACCCTGGAATCGGACACCGCAAAGCGTCTGGTTCACGTGCCCCAGCGCATCGATCCGGGCTATCGTTTCTTGCCCCAGGTAACAACCTTTTGTAAAGCTAATCGTCTGTTCGTTGCGATCGACCTCTTGCGGCAAGTTCGCGTCGGTGATGTCGTGCCCAAAGAGCGGCGTGCCGGCCTCGATCCGGGCCATATCGAACGCCTCCGCTTCACACAACGTTGCTCCGGCGGCCAAGAGCGAATCGGTCAGCGCGGCAACCGCTCGACGCTGGCACTGAATGAAAAACCCGTTCTCGCCCGAGAGGCCAACGCTACGCACCATCGCCGCCGCTTGGTCGGTGATCTGCATGTCCTTATATCTCAGTGGCGTATGACAGAGCGGCGAGTAACTCAGAGGCTCGGTGGGCAGATCCTGATTGCCGAGCTTGCGTAACACTTCCGGAGCTTCGGCGCCAGATAAAAACAATTCTCCCCAATCCTCAGTGCGATCATCGATTTGAACATCTTCGCGGATCAAATAACAGTCCAGGTGCTCGGCGATCTTGGCTGCCTGGCTGGCCACGGCATCCAGCACGAGCGATGACTCGCCGCAAAACACGAACACGTGGGCGACTATTTTTCCCTGCACGTCAGTCAAAAATGCCTCGCACCCTGCCCCCGGAGCGAGTTGGGAGACGTCGTTCGTACAAAAATTGTGTAAGAACGTCGCACGATCCGTGCCGGTCAGTTCAATTTTCGTCCGATCCGAAAAATCGAGCAGGCCCGCCCCGTCCGTGAGAGCCTGGTACTGTGCGTTGCTGCGGTTCATCCGTTTTGTCCTGATTTCAGCACCCCGGCTGCTGTGCCACGACAGGTTTTGTAGCTTATTCATCAGCAGCCGGGGTGCTTCTTACCTTTTAACTCCGCCTCTTATCAACGAACCGCCTCTTCGCCGAGAACCATGGGCAGACGATGCTGAGCGTGGCCCATTAGAATGCACGATGTGTATCGAGACACCAGGCGGCCGATCTCAGCCAGATCAGCGATCGGTGCGACGCCCATTTCTTCCACAACATCGTCCTCAAGACGACTTAGCAGGTAGACCGGACCACGGGCAGTCGCCTTAGCCAGTTCCATTGTAACCCACGCGTCGAATGCCCCCTGGTGACGAATCGCCTGTGACAGGTCGTCTGTTTCCACAAGCTGGCTCAACTGCCGTAACATTGGACCGGGCACTTCGGACAGCTCGCTGCACAACACGATCGCTCCGTCCTCCTCGACGGCCCGCGCCGCCGACGCCAGGCTGCTCGCGACATTTTCCCACGTCTGCTGCTCCGCGCCGCCTGAGAGAGCCGCCACGACGAGGCTCGCCCGTTGCGGGACGTCAAAATGCCAAGCCGCCTCACACAACTGCTTGCCCAGCCGCTCGACGCTGCGGGTCTCGCCCGCCAACACACGCGCTGCGCAGCCGCTGAGCCCGGGCAACACTTGAATTGTGAGCAGGATGCCCAACAGACGGGCAACCTCTGCGGGTTCCTCACGCAGTTTGGCTTGCCTGGCGTCCGATTCCAAACATTCGCACCAGCGGAAGCGATCGATCGTTTCGGAATCGGAAAACGATGGAAACAGGCCACCGTGGATTCCTCGGAAGCCTGGCGCACAAGGTGAACGCAGGCAGCCGATCGGCAACACCAGGTCGGCCTCGTGGATGATGTGGTTGATTCGGATGGCCCGCTCATCTGCCGAGACGCCGACATGACATAGGCTGGCTTGGTCCGTGGGGTCATGCGTCACAATGTGGCAACCATCGCAAGGTAAGTTGTTGTCCGGTTGCCTCTGGAGAATCGCTCGCACATTGTCCGCCGCCATATTTATCGAATCGGTCGCCAAAACAACCGTAATGTTTGCTGCGTCGGCCCCACACGCCAGCAAGCTCTGAACGGTTCCGATGACCAAATCCACCGATTGGGGCACGCCGCTCTCGACCACCACGGCAATCCGATCGCCCGAAACCGTCGCCTGTGCCAACGGCGGGAAGTTGATCGGTTCTTTGAGTGCCGTGGAAACGGCCCCCGCCACGTCCGCGAGGGGCGGTTCGGTGGGCGCATCCGCTACGGCCAACAACGCATCGGAAGCCATTTCCAATTCCAGCACAGCATCTAAGCCATAGGGAAGGGTGAACGTCATCGCGGGAAATCCATGGGAGTCCAAATGTTTAAGATTCCAGCACCCCGGCTGCTGATGAACAAGCCACAGAGTCTGTCGTGATACATCAGCCGGGGTGCTTTCTGTCGTGTGTTGTGGACTTGAAACTCAGCTCGCAAGCGAGGTGTGCTAAACATCTTATCGGTGCGTCCAAACGTCGGTCAACCGGCGACCCAACTTTCGAGGACATATACTGGGATTACAGTGGCGATTCGTGTATCGTAGCGAGTCTGCGAACAAGGTCGCAGAACATCAACAATCGAGAGGAAACAGATGCTTCTAACCGCCGAACAAATGCACACCTGGTGCCGTCGCCTGCTCCGCTGTGACGACCCGGCATCCGGCACGCTTTCCGACTATCTACGAGCGATCCCGCAACTCGAATCTTTTGCCGATGTCCCGAGCGGCACGCCCGTATTGATTCGCGGCGATGTCGATGCCAAGCCGGGCAAAAAAAGTGGTCAAGGTGATATCCGACTCCGCTCGATGGTTGAGACACTGCAATTCGGCCGCCAGAGAGGGTGGAAACAGATCGTGTTCGGCCACATCGGTCGCCAGCCGGAAGGAACACTACAAGCCGTTGCGGACCGGCTCGGTCAATTGCTGGAGTGCGACGTGCCGCTTTTAAGCGACTGGCTCGATGAGTCGAGCGTAACCATTCGTGATCACGTCGGAGAGTCCATCGACCGTGCGGCTCCGGGCAGTGTGATGGTGTTGGAGAACACACGCCGCTATGGGCTCGAATGTGTCCTGTGGAAGGCCACCTGTGACGATCTGCCACGGCTCAGTGAGCCTTTGGCAAAATTGGCCAATGAATTTGCTACGAAGGTGGCCACCCTGTACGTAAACGAGGCGCTCTCGGCCGGCAGCACGGATGCATCGAGTACCGTCGTGCCGGCCGCCATGGACCGAGTTTGTCTGGGCACGTATGTCGCTCACGAGTTTTCCGGACCCATGCTCCGCTGTCTCAAAACCGAACTGGTCGTCTTCAGTGGACTGAAAACTGACAAGCTGGATGATCTCGAGGCAATGATTCAGCGAGGTACGATTCGCCGCGTTTTGACCGCTGGCTCGCTGGCGATGGCGCTCAAAAAAGCCGTCGCGCAGCTCGATGGCCACGATTACTGTCTCGGTGTGGCCGAGGATCCCGCACATGCCGACAAGCCCTATTTTATTCCAGCCGAACGAATCGACCAGGCACGCCGCATGGTCACCGCAGACCGGACCAGCGGGATCGAGTTTATCGTGCCGTGCGATTTTGTCACCGCCGACGGAAATGTCGTCGAAGAACTGGCACCCCACGAACAACAGCTCGACGTCGGGCCGCAGACCTGCCAGCTATTCGAGAGCAAAATCGGCGAGTTCCTGTCCGCTGGCGTCGACGGTGCCGTCGCCTTTTACAACGGCGTGTTCGGAATGTTCGAAGACCCACGATTCGAAGAAGGAACTCGCCGCTTTGTCAGGCAACTCAAGCGGATGACCGACGCGGGTGTCGAAGTCTATGTCGGAGGGGGCGAAGGCGGAAAAGCTTTGCTGCGATATGGGCAACCCGACTGGGTAACCCACACGTTTACCGCCGGCGGCACCGTGCTCAACGCGCTGGGCAGCCAGCCGGTGCCCTATCTGGTGGCGTTGCGGGCCGCCGCCGAAAGAAGAGTGTAAGAGCCGGGCCTGTCTCTTCAACTCTTTACCTTCTTCTGGCACCCCGGCTCGAATGCGACTACAAATCGCGATCAGATCATCGAGGGCGACGCGAATCTCGTCTTCCGAGGCCTGGTTGTTTGCGACCGACTCAAGCTGTGCCGCAAACGGCGTGATTTGGTCGAATCCATAGCTGCCGCCCGCTCCTTTGATCTGATGGGCCGCACGTCGGAGCTCTTCCCGGTCGCCACTCTCGAAGTGCTGCCGCAATGTTTCCAATCGCCGCCGCATTTCATCGACAAACATTTCGACGATCTCGCCGAATTCGGGGTCGACAACCAATTCGGAATAAAGAAGCGGTAGCTCACTTTTAAAAGCAGAAGAAGTCATGGGTAGGTCCCCTTTTTCGCTATCTTGCTAATTCTCACTATGACCGGTGGCCTACTGGGCATCTGGAGCGGTCAGCACGTTGTTTGGAGCACCTCTACCCAATCATAGGTCGCGCAAAGTCGTCGCGACGCCGATTGTTTGAGACCAACTTTCGATAATCTCGTGTCAATCGGCATGTGACGGTTCGAGGGCTTCTTGGGTCGATATGGTTTATGCTAAATAGGTAATGCCGAGAAGATAGGAAAGAACTGTGCCCTGTCGCACGCCGAATTACAGCCGAATTACAGAAGTGATGCGCCATCATCGCAGACAATCAACTATAAAAAGTGAGCCTGAAAGCCATGAAACCAACGCTTAATCGCGTCGTCCTCCACATCGATGACGATCCTAAAATGACCGACCTCGTGACCAAACAGCTCACGAAAGAGGGTTGCGACGTGGTGTCGCTCAACAATCCGGCTCAGGTCATTCCGATGTTGATTCAGAAGGACTGCCGGGTCGTCATACTCGATATCGAGATGCCGCAGATCAACGGACTGGAGTTGTTAGAGGAAATCAAGCAATTCGACGGCGGGATTCAGGTGATCATGCTTACCGGAGTCGTGACGACGACCAACGTTCTGCGTTCGTTCCGGCGTGGCGCCGAAGCTTGTTTTTTTTAAGCCGGTCGACAATTTTCAGCCCATCGTAAATGCCTTAGAGGACGCGTTCGGTAAAATCGATCGATGGTGGCACACACTCGAAGAGTTGGTTCAACGGAAGTAGGTTGAAAAAGAGCCAAGCCAGACCACGGCGGCGAACTAGTTGAGCATATAAGCAGTATGGTGCGTACCTCAGCTAACTCGAAACAACATTTGGTTCTTTTACATCGGTTCATGCGACCATGACTGAAGTCAATCAGGAAAACAACCAAGAACTAATCGCCGACTTTGTGGACGAGGCGATTGACTCGCTCCACTCGTTGCCGGGCCACCTGGCCGCCTTTCGCCAGAACCCGAACGACGCGGACGCGATCAACGCCGTCTTTCGGCCCGTACACTCGATCAAGGGCTGTGCCGGATTCCTTGGACTGACCGGAATCAAGGTTTTCTCCCACTCGCTTGAGAACACCTTGGACGAAGTTCGCAAGCAGAACTTGGAGCTGACGGATGATCTGCAACGGCTTCTCGTAGGTGGTTTAGACTTGCTCGAGTCACGGCTGCAACGATCCGAAAAAGGGGACATCGATGACGAGTTAAGCGACGAGGAATGTCAGTAGCTCGACGAAATCGCTCGAATTGCTGGCCAGTGTCGTTTAGAAAAGACGCCCGAAGAAGGGCTGCTCGACCAAATTTTACAGCTGGCCGACGAAATCGCCCAATCGGAACTGCCCATAGCAAACGAATTGGCCCACCGGGCCCGCAGCCTTGTCGAAAGTTACCACGACGGACAGCCGCTTCCATCTGAGGAAAGCGAAGAAGCGTCGTCCGCACCCTCTCGGCCCAGCGCCGAAGAGTTTGCCGGCGCCACACTACGATGTGGCGACGAGGATGTGTTCGCTCAAGTGGCGTCTCTTTTAGAAGTATTTCTCGTAGCGAGTCAAAACAAATATACCGACCAGCATGGCACGGACTTTATAAGCCGTGGCGAGCAATTTGGCGACTGGGCCGAATCGGCCGAGCAGCCGGCACTGGCCGAAGCGGTTCGTAAGGCACTCGCTGACTTCAAAACCATTCACGATAGTCCGCTGGACGTCGACGCGAGTCTACTCGAGCTTGTATGAGACCACCTTTGGCCCGAGCTAAACCAGCTTGACGGCGCACCCTCGGTCACGGGGGATAACGTCAGTCCTGAAGAAGACGATGCCTCCTCTCCAACTTCTGACCAAGCGACCGACGCGGCTAAAGATGACAAGGACGCCCCACCAAAGGCGGGCAAAGCACGCATGGTTCGGATCAAAGAGGAACAAGTCGACTCGTTTCTCAACGATGTTTCCAACCTGTTCATTACGGCCGAGTTGCTCAAAGACGTGCATGCTCGCATGGTTCAAGACGGCAAAATGCACGCGCTGGTTGAGGAACTCCGGCAGATTAACGGCGCCTTCAACATCCAGTCGAACGCCCTACAACAGAGCGTCGTATCGCTGCGACGCGTGGAGATTCGCAGCCTGTTTTCCAAATTGCCGCGGATGGTCCGCACGTTGGCCAACCAATTGAACAAGAAAATTGACGTCCATATCATCGGCGAAGATATTGAGGTCGATAAGTCGCTGGTCGAAGCGCTCGACGCCCCCTTGGCCCACATGATCCGTAACTCCTGTGACCACGGGATCGAAAAACCCGATGAGCGGCTCGCTCGCGGCGTGAGTGAAACAGGCAACTTAACAATCAAGGCAGAGCTGACGCGGTCTCACGTTATCATCATGATACAAGACGATGGCAAAGGCATCGACACCGAGAAACTCCGTCGCAAGGCCGTTGAAAAAGGCATCTATACTCCGAAGGAAGCCGACGCCCTGAGCCACGAGCAGGCCCTGCGGTTGGTCTTTCACGCCGGATTGTCGACGGCCGACAAGCCTTCAGACGTTTCCGGCCGTGGTGTCGGCATGGATGTCGTACGCACCAACTTGGCCGAGCACAATGGAGAAATTCATGTTGAGTCTCAACCGGGTGTCGGATCAACGTTCCTCCTCGAAATTCCCATTCGCGACGCCGTCCTCGTCATCGACGGCCTCATGTTGCAGCAGGCAAACACCGATTTTGTGCTCCCGTTCGAATGCATTCTCGAAATCGCCGAAATCGGGTCGGACAGCCTCACGCCCGTGCAAGGCTCATGGGTCGCCACCATTCGCAACGATACCTATGCGGCTGTCTCGATGGGTGACATGCTCGGTTTGCCGCACGGACATTTTGACAGCGGACAACCGTTGACGGCCGTGCTGGTGCGGACCAATCGGCTCATCGTTTTTTGTGAATCTTCGCAACAACCGCACCAGACGGCGCAGGCCAGTCGGGTAGCAGAATCGACATGGCAAATCTTTAAGTTCTGGGCATAGCATCTGGTCTGATGAAGATAGGCAACTTGCGTCGACGATAGTGGACCATGGTTCGACGCGTGATAGCGATCCGTCGCGAACCAAAATTCGTCACATGGCGGCGGTCGTAAAAACTGCGCCTTACCATCCGTATTTTCACCCTAATCGTTTCACTTGAAAGGACCCCTCCCCATGAAAGGCCGAATCATCATCGCGTCGCTGGGTATGGGACTGCTGATTTTCCTAGGCACGTCCACAGCCCAAGCAGGCGAATTCGCGGAGTACGTGATCTACGACTACAGCGCAATGGGCCACGGCTATGGCTGTGGCGCTGCTCCCACTTGCGGTGCCGCGCCGACATGCGGTTGCCGCAAAACGCGCTGTTGTAAGTCGAAATGCTGCAATTCAAAATGCCACAAGCCAAAATGCCACAAGACCCGGTGCTGCAAACCCAAATGTCGGAAACCTAAATGTTGCAAACCAAAATGTCGCAAACCGAAGTGCTACAAGCCCAAATGTCGGAAGCCGAAATGTTGCAAATCAAAATGCCGCAAACCGAAGTGCTGCAAGCCTAAGTGTCGGAAGCCGAAATGTCGGAAGCCGAAATGTTGCAAGCCGAAGTGTCGGAAGCCCAAGTGCTGCCGGCCCAAATGCGGTTGTGCCGCTCCGACCTGTGACGCCGCTCCCACTTGTGGCTGTCGCTAGAGCAACTGGCACAAAATCGAATCAATGACCTACCCATTCGTAAGGTAGTGTCTCCGAAAACGGTTTCCGCCCACGCGGGAGCCGTTTTTTTGTAACGCGAGCCGCTTTATCAGTGTTTCATCCGTGCTCAGTCCGTGGCTCTTCTGTCGAATCATCGCCCGCCGGCCCCGTCGACTCAGAACCCATCGTCTCCGGACCCACGACACGTTCCACGATTCGCGCCCGCCGTCGCCAGTAGAAGTAGCAGACCGCCGAAATCAACACCATCAGTGCGATGGTCAACCAGATTTCAAACGTGCGCAAGTAATCAACCACCTGTTGACCAAAGAAATAGGATAGCGAAAAGAACACGCCGATGACCAGCGTGGCGCAAAACAGATCGATCAATAAAAATCGGCGAAACGGAATCCGCACAATCCCCGCGGCCAAATAGACCGGCGAGCGAATGCCCACCATGAACCGGGCCAACAGCATCACCTTGAATCCGTGGTTCTGGATCACTTCCTCAAATCGGGTTTCTCGTTCGGCGTGCAAAAAACGAGCGAACCGCGGATGGTCTTTCAGCAGATTATGCCCCCAGTGGTAGCCGATCGCGTACATCACACAATCGCCCAGAATCGCACCGATCACGCAGGCGGCGAATGCCAAGCGGCCGTCCATCGCTCCCTGGGCACTCAGCACGCCAGCCAATACGATTGGCACTTCCTCGGGAATCGGCAGCCCGCAACCGGTCAGGACCAGCACCGCGACGATACCAAAATACGACCATTTTGTGAAGAAAAAATCGAACATCGGCAAAGTTGCGCTTCGTCAATGTGTGTCGTGGTTGGCCGCGTGGAAAAAACAGGCCGATCAAGAAGGAGCCGACCAGGCTTGCGAGGTCTTAAATCCCAACGAGCGACAGAATGCCGCGTTCTAGCGTATCTCCCGGTCCACACGACGTCGGGACCTGCTCAACTCCTGTTCGTACGCGCTGGAGCAGGGCAGGACAATCCCACTTCTCCGAAGCGCGAAAATGTTAGCGGACCGGAAGTTCGTTACCACAGAGGCGCCGGCCGGATTCGAACCGGCGATGACGGATTTGCAATCCGTTGCCTTAGCCACTTGGCCACGGCGCCGCACATGTCTGCTAAGGTATGTCAACTACACGAACAGGTCAAGGCCTCCAAGCCTTTCTGGTAAGGCACTCGATGCGGCTGGGAAGCCTACACTCATCTTCACGTTCAGGGCTGGCTCGCCGTGCCGACTGGTTCGTATACGTCGAGCGCACTGAACAGACCGTTCACACCCGTCTCATTGTGTGAAACAGGCTTACACTGTTTGCTTGAAGTTGCTGCCTGACAACGTTCGATCGATACGATTCAGCAGATCCTATCCAGGCGTACCGCGTAGCGACTCGCGCGCCGTCACCGCGACCGTTTCTCTGGCGACCCTCCGGTCGTTGTCGGAATCTGAACCCAGGCAAATCGTTGGGGTGGGCGAGTGATCCATACCGGAGGGTACGGTCCCCACCACACTGTCGTCGAGACAGAGGGTCGGGAGCGTGAGACGCCGTACCATTTTTGGGCAGCAAGCCGGAGCGCCCGCTGCTGACTTCGAAATTCTGCACGGCGCCGGATTGCATCAGCCCGACCGTCTGTGTAGTCGGGCAAATGCCGGTATGCCCACGTCTCGCCGGTCTGGCCTGCCTTAGCAGTCTGCCATGCCGGATTGGTGAGGTGGCCAGACTGGCCGGCGTCCCAGGCAGCCGCATCATGATGGACCATCAATAATGCCAACAGGCCCAAGGCGAGTGTAATCTTAGTCATCATCAATGCTCCTGAGACCACAAATGGATCAAGCGGGTGGATGTTCCTAACATGGGATTCGGTCGTCTGGAAGCAACCGGATGAGCACGATTGTCGATAACCTTGGCTGCTGGCCCCCGAAGATGGCTAAGTCGGCGAAATAGCGAAACCTTGCGGCGTGGTCTTAGCGTTCGGGGTTACTGTGGTCAAATGATGTGGTGGGATGTGGCGGAAACTTCACGAAAATCGCACCAATTGGGTAGTTGATTTCCGTTAGAATTGCTATCATCTGGAATTAAAGCTACACGGCGGTGCCTAATTTGCTTTGCCAAGGGATGGGTTTTATCGACAAAAAACTCGCCTTTTTGGGAATAAAGCGTAGCTAGAGCGAATGTACTTTTACAGTCAACAACGCCTGCAGGGATGTACCTGCACGCGGACCGAGCGTGTTCCTTTTAAGGAAAAAGGGTTTACCGATGAAAAAACTTGGGTTTCTGCTAGTTATGTTGAGCTTGACCTCACTGACCGTCGGCTGTGGCAGTGGCGCTGATAGTGGTGATGGCGGCGGCGATGCCCCGGCAGCTACAGACAGTGACGACGGCGGCAGCGCTGGTGACGACGAAGGCGGCGAAGGCTAATCCTTCGTAGTGCAAACCAACCGCGCGGGCAGGGGCGTCGAGTACGTCCGTGCCCGCGTTCTTTGCGCTATACCAAATGACGGCACCGTCTCCTTATGCGTCGGTCGAGTTGCGCATCGATAGTCCTCTCACGCCTTCTTCGGTCGTGGCAACTCACGACCTTTGCCTTTGTGTCGGCGACCGCGACGTTGTTTGGCCGAAGACGACTTGACGTCGACCTCGTCCACTCGTTTGCCTACAGACTCGTTCATCTGTTCGATGCGATCTCGGATAGCAGCCGCTCGCTCGAATTCCAGCGCATCGGCCGCTTCGATCATTTCGGCTTCGAGCTGAGCGATATACTCTTCGGTAATGTATTGTGCCTCGTCGGTTCGGCCGACGGCAGCATTCGCGTCGGCGTGGGCTGCCGCTTCCGATTCGATCCCGCGGCGGATCGCCTTGCGAATCGTCTCGGGCGTGATCCCATGCTGGCGATTATATTCTTCCTGTAGTTTTCGGCGTCGCTCCGTCTCGTCGATTGCCCGCTGCATCGAGCCGGTCACCTTGTCGCCATAAAGAAGCACCTTGGCGTTGACATGACGGGCCGCCCGGCCGATGGTCTGTATAAGCGAAGTTTCGCTGCGCAGGAAACCCTCCTTGTCGGCGTCGAGAATGGCGACCAGAGAGACTTCAGGCAGGTCCAGCCCTTCGCGAAGCAGGTTGACACCGACCAGCGCCTCGAAATGTCCTTGTCGCAAATCGCGGAGCAGTTCCACACGTTCGAACGCGTCCAACTCGCTGTGCAACCACTTGCAACGGATGCCCTGTTCGGCCAGGTACGACGCCAGGTCTTCGGCCAACCGCTTTGTCAGCGTGGTAACCAACACCCGTTCGCTGACGGCCGCACGCAGGCGAATCTCCTCGAGCAGATGGGGCACTTGGCCCCGAGCCGGCACGACCTCAATGACCGGATCCAACAGGCCGGTCGGTCGGATCACCTGCTCGACAAACTCGCCACCGGTTTGCCCGAGTTCATAATCGCCAGGCGTAGCCGACACATAAACTACTTTGTTGATTCGATCATGCCACTCGTCGAACTTCAATGGCCGGTTGTCGAGCGCCGACGGCAGACGAAAGCCATGTTCGACGAGCGTCGTCTTGCGGCTGCGGTCGCCGGCATACATGGCCCGAACCTGGGGCACGGTCGCATGTGATTCATCGACAAACAATAAGAAGTCATCCGGAAAAAAGTCGTACAACGTATCGGGCGGCGAGCCGGGCGGGCGGCCCGAGAGTGGTTGGCTGTAGTTTTCGATGCCGGGGCAATAGCCCACTTCGAGCATCATCTCGATATCGAATCGGGTTCGAGCCGCCAGCCGCTGGGCTTCGAGCAGTTTCCCCTGAGAGCGAAACAGCTCCAGCCTGCCGGACAGCTCCTTGCGAATCTCACCCACCGCGTGTTCGATACGTTCCTCGGGCAGCACAAAGTGCTTGGCGGGATAAATGAACAACTGATCCTCGGTGCTGATCGTTTCGCCGCTCGTCGGATTGATCAGCGACAGCCGTTCGACCTCGTCGCCCCAGAACTCGGCACGAAAGGCAAACTCTTCGTAAGAGGGCCAAATCTCGACGCAGTCGCCTCGCACACGAAACTTGCCGCGGGCCGGATCGGTGTCGTTCCGCTGGTATTGGATGTCGACCAGCTTGGCGAGCACCTCGTCGCGGTCAACAATCTGGCCAACTTTCAGGCCGACCATCATCTCCTTGTAGTCCTCGGGCGATCCCAGACCATAAATGCACGAAACGCTGGCCACCACGATCACGTCTTGGCGGCTCACCAGTCCGCTGGTGGTGGCCAGTCGCAGCCGGTCGATCTCCTCGTTGATGGACGCATCTTTTTCGATATAGATATCCCGCTGCGGGATGTACGCCTCCGGCTGATAGTAGTCGTAGTAGCTGACGAAATAGTGGACCGCGTTGTGCGGAAAGAACTCTTTGAATTCGCTGTAAAGTTGCGCTGCCAGTGTTTTGTTGTGCGAGAGGACCAGCGTCGGCTTTTGCGCGGCCTGAATGAGGTTGGCCATCGTGAACGTCTTGCCCGAGCCGGTTACGCCCATCAGGACCTGCTCGCGGCGGTCGGCTTCGAGTCCGGCGATCAACGCGGCGATCGCTTGCGGCTGGTCACCGGCAGGCTCAAACGGACTGACAAGCTGAAAAGACATAAAAGTAACTGTTCACCAGTATGAAATAAGAAACCTAAAGCAAGTAGTTTTCACCACGGAGAAATAACGGAAGGCAAAGAAGGAACCGCAGATAAACGCCGATAATCATGGGATCCAGATTTTGGATCGCCTTGCCATCCTATGCGAATTGTTAGAGAGCATTTCAAAAACCTTATGCAATCTGCGTTTATCTGCGTCCATCTGCGGTTCCCCTTGGTAGCGGTCGTCTCCGTGTTCTCAGTGCCTCCGTGGTGTATTTTTGTTGGCTGCAAGCTGTTCGTGGGGGGTTGTCTGTGTTTGAATAGGTTGATGTTTTCGATCGCGGCTTATAGGGGGGCCCGGTGGTGTTCGATAAGGTGCGTCTTTTCGAAAAGTCGAACGTTTTGAATGCGGAATTCGGAAGGCGGATTGCGGAATGTCAAATCGGAAACAAATGTGAAGTCCGTGTGTCTGACCGGGGCTTTGCGTGTGACGCGACGGGCGTCAGAGTTAATCGAACGAACTGTTCGAAAACGTGCGGGAGGCGAAGAGGTGGGTAAAGGTGCAGCACACGGCGATGGCTTCAGTGCCAACATGAACAGCGAATTTCCCTAGGTTGAACCAGCATCATTGCTTTTTCTCGTACCCAAGCTCTGCTTGGGTACGCAGTTCCGCGAAGCCCCTTCGTGTGTTCTTGCTTTACTATTACAGCTGCGAAGCGGAGCTTCGAGGGTGTCGGTTCCCAAGCTGGAGCTTGGGAACCAGGTATCCACACATCGCGGGCCATTGTAACAAATCTGGCTGAGAATTCAAGAACAGGAATTGGTCACCCCTAAACAAAGGGGGAAGGCGGAGTGTGGAATGCGGAATGATAAATCCGAAACAAATGCGAAGTCCGAATGACTGAAAGCGGGCAGGATGGGCGCCCTGTCCATCAATCAAAACTCGACGGGCAGGGTGTCCATCCTACTACTTCCGCATTTGGTAGATGCACCAAAAAAGGCATTGGTACGGCTGTGGTGTATCTCTTGCACCCTACTTGGCTTTTTTCGCCGGACGTTTTTTTATGGTGTGCGGCGGTTCTATGACCGTGATACGAGGCGGTGCATCGTTCTCGATCTCCCACTGGAGGATCCTCGTGCCCATTTCCACCTGAACCGCGCGAAGATGCTCAATCTCCTCTTGAAGCATTTCTAGCTCGGCATCTCTTTGGTTTAGGTTCATGCCTGCTTCGGTCAATTCAGCGATTTCGGACTCTAGTTCTTCAAGTTTGTCGGTCCAGAACTTGTTCTCGATTTCGATCGTCGATCGCTGGGACGAACGATCCGGGTTATTTTCGGCAGACAGAGCCCGAAGGTGGACGTCGTCCAGTTTAGCGCGGATCTGAGCGCGACGTTCCTGATTAAGCTTGAGTTGATGAATTGGGATGTCGGATTCGATCTTGGCGCCGTGAGATCCCTTTGCTTTCAGCGTCGCAGCTTGGTCGATGTATCTTTGGGTTTTCATCGAAATTTCACGGTCTACTTTACGCTTGGCGGCTTTCAGGCCATCCAGGATTTTGAACTTGTTTTGGCGGTCCTGGTCGACAACGACCTTCATATACGCGTTGGTGACCGCCTTAACATAGCCGAGCAATTCGTCGGTAGGTTCATCACCCACCATCGTGATCACTAAAATTTCTGAGTCCTTGGCAAAGCCGATGTCCAACCGATCGATGAGCCAGACAATCTTGTTTTTCTCGACACGGATCGCCGGTAACAGGGAGCAATCTCTCAGCGCCGCAGTCAGCACGAAATGGCTCTTGATCTTCTGGATCTGCGTCTGCTGGTACCGCTTGTAGTTGCCGATTGCGTCGGACTCCTCCAAATTGAATACTACACTCGGCCGCTTGCTCTTGACTTCAATCAGGGCCTGTGCGGTGTTTTCTTCTTGGCTCGCCCAAGCTGGGCTGGCAAAAGTAATGACGCCGAACAGAACCAAAACTCCGGAAATTTCCTTGCACCTATACGTCATGACACAGCTCCCTATGTTCACGTTGCGTTGTTGGCCACCGGCGCCAGAACTCGACTGGTCGCACCATCTGAATGCTGTACGTCGGTGACCCCGCAGTGGTGCGACGGTGCATTGGAGAGTTTCCAAGAATTTCTAAAAACCTCAGCGGTCGGCGACGTTGCGGGCCGAGGGCATGGGCCGAAGGTAGGGCCGGACGCGGTCGAGTGTGCGGGGGCCGATCCCGTGGACGCGCTGCAACTCTTCATGATCGAGGAACGGACCGTGCGTCTTGCGCGATGCGACAATGCGCCGGGCGAGTGTCTTACCGATGCCCGGCATCTGAGCCAGCTCGGGCCAGTCTGCGCATCCG
>Ga0310123_10002269_pt1 | contig 15408 bp, 9 predicted proteins | sample CB6_AW_1057_MG_FD_203505 | JGI IMG/M metagenome (GOLD analysis project Ga0310123, IMG submission 203505) | Marine microbial communities from Western Arctic Ocean, Canada - CB6_AW_1057 | ecosystem: Environmental > Aquatic > Marine > Oceanic | place: Canada: Western Arctic Ocean | collected... | reverse complement strand
TTTTGCGCCGATGGGCCGGTATTTTGTGCTCCGGCAGGCCCCCATCTGCTCACCATCGCCAGAAATGGCAACACTTGAATGAGGGATTTTTACTCGTAGACTGGCGAAAATCAAAATTCCTATCAGTGGATGTTGCCGCCGGTGCGGAAATCGAACAGGTTCGCGGCCCCGGATTGGGTCAGTCCTGATCCGTCGTCCAGGTCACGGTAGGGGAAAAGACCAGCGTCCGAACTGACTTTTGCCCCATGAAACTCCAGCCTGATGGCGCGGTCGAAACCGAACCGCAAAGCGTCCCTGCCTGCTTCACCCATTGGGGTCTGCCCTTATCTGAGGATTCAACGTGAGAATGGGCCCTATGCTACAGGGTGAATCCGTCGGCGCCAGATAAAATCAATGCGCCCATCTGGGAAATCAAGGATAATACAAATGAGGAGTTCACGTGAAACGCATAATTCTCACAATGTGGTGCACGATTGGACTGTTGATCCTGTTGTCGGTGTCCCCTGTTGCGCCGGCTACGGATCCGCCGTCGGATGCGCCAACCTCGAAACGCGAACCCAAGAGCGATCCGAACAACCTGTTTAAAGAAGAGTGGATGTGGCTGGCCGGCGAACGGGTTACCGGCGGAAGCTGGGACGGCTCCGACGCAGTGCGCGCCCAGGGTGGCCATCCGGTCTTTGGCGTGAACCTGTCGAAGGCAAACCGCCCCTTCTACGAAAAGCTCCGTGGCAAGTGGGTGAAGGTCTACATGGACACGCTTGGCGGCGGCTTCGACCTTGGGCTTCAAGAGTTGGAGACAAAGGCGTTTCAGTGGATCGCCGGCACCAACTCGCCCGAGCCGAAAAACTGGAGACGCATCAGCCACACCCTGCGATTCCCCAGCCAAGACAAGGACATGCTTTACTTCTACAGCATGGGCACGGGCCGTTTGTACGACAACATTCGGTTCTATATCCTGGGGACCGAGCCGCCCGAGCTGCTGGCGCCGATCGACCAGACGTGGAACCCGAATTTATCGAACCTGATCGAGACCCCCTCCTTTGAGACGCTGGGCGAAGCCGACTTGCTGCCGCCCGGTTGGCACCTCCGCCACGGCGGAGCCCGCATTGTTGGAGACCAGGGGCACACCGGCAAACGCAGCCTGCTGTTGATGGCAGCGAGCGGCGTGGATACACCGCCGCTGGAGGCGAAGGCCGGCGTGGTGTTGCGGGTACACTTCTGGGTCCGCGGCCGGGGCGATCTGGCCGTATACAGCGTTGATCTGGACGCTGTTGGCCTGCCGCTGCGCAAAGGTGCAGTTTCCGTTGGAGAGACGCTAAAGGAACAACTCCCCGCCAGCGACCAATGGACGAAGATCGAACTCACGTCGAGATCCTACAACCCCGACGCCCGCGGTCGATACTTATATTTCACCACCGCCAGAGGCAGCGAGATCGCCATAGACGACGTCCAAATCCTGCGCGATACGGCCGTGTTCCCCTTCTCCGAGAAGCCTCGCAATTCCTTCACAGGCGAGTTCACGGCCACCGGCGGCACACTGGCGGTCACGCTGGGGGACCAGCCGCTGGCCGAGGCATCGGCGGGAATTACTGGCCCCACGGTGCTGACAATCAAGGTCATACCGCGGCAGCGCCATCGGGCCGTGCAGGTAAGCGGCGGTCTCAAATTCGCCGAGGGCGGGTTCGTGGGTCCCGATGGCTTTTGGAAGATGACCGCCGAGTCCCCCGCCCAGGACGTAAACAACGTCGACTATGACGATTCCACGTGGAAGGCGGCGCCGCTTTCGCCGGACGGAAGGGCCCTGGCCGTGGCGGTCAAGGGCCCAGTATGGTTACGGCGGGTGATCCTCTGGAACACCACGCCATACCTGGTGCCTCAGGTCGCCGAGTTACCCTTTGATGTGGGGCGAGCCGATTGGATGAACATCGCGCTGGCCCCGCCGCTGCCAACCAAGATCGCGGCCTTCCAACTCCTCGTTGACGTGCCGCCCGAGTATCGGCTGCTGCCGTACAGCGCCAGCGGCACGTACCTGCGGGCACCCGAGACAGTCGAGCAAGACCCACGCGGCGCCGTGCACGGCGGCAAGAAGTACCGCCGCTTCCTGGCCACGTACAACTCCCGCGACATCACCGGGGTGGCGGGGGCCTACCGCGGACCAGGTTCGCGCATCTCGATGGTTCTCTTGGAGCACACCGGCGCCTCCGAGACGGTCGAAGGCAAGCTTTTCCTCACCCGGGTGGCGAATGGTAACGCCGTGGACCTGCCGCTAGCCATCGATCTTGTGCGGGTCAAGCTCGACGGAACCCGGCCCAAGCAGGTGATGATCCACGACCTGTGGACCAACCCGTATGTGGTCGGCAACCCGCCCAACGCTCAGTTGAACATCAAGGCGGTGGACAAGATCGTCCAGACCTGTCTGCGCTCCGGCATGACCCACAGCGGCTGGCCGACGGGGGTGGACAAGTACCTGCTCAACCCCGACTATGGCCCCAGGTGGACTGGATTGTTGCGTGAGCGGGGGGTACAGCTCATGCCGGTCTACCACAACTTCCCGTTCAAGACCTACAAGCCGGGGCAGCCCCGGCCATACCCCTGGCCCGTGGGCCGAGGGTTTGCGATTGCCGATCAATCCCCGGGCGCCGTGGTCAAATACCGAAAGGAGACTTTACAGGGAAAGGAATTCATCACCGGTATGCACGTGTCGTACGCCTGGTTGCTCTCCGATACTTCCCGCGAGTATTGGAAGGCACTGCGCGAAGAGTACCGGATGCACACCGCCGAAATGGAGAAGGCAACCACCTTAAACGTAGGCGCCTACGTTTGGGACTATGAGTTCCATGTGGGCTATTATGCCGGGAAGATCGACCGGCTGACGCTGGAACATTTCGCCAATTACGCCAAGCTGACGCACACGCCTGACTGGCAGACCGTCCAGCAGAAATATTCCGGCCAATGGCAGAACTTCAGCAAATGGGCCTGCCGGCAGGTGATCCAGCGGACCTACGAACGGGTGCTGAAGCCGCTTGACCTGAGCTTCCACGTCTATTACGGCTATGGTGTGCCGTTCGATCGCGGCAACTGCGACATTATCAGTTCCTGGGGTATCGGGCAGAACATCCCCGGCCAGATTCGCTCGGTGGCTGTTGAATACAAGCAGATCAGCAAAGGCCTGAAGATCGACCCCGACATGCGCTTCCTCGGAATTCTTCAAGCGGAGATTCAGGCGCTGCATCGCGGCCGGCCCTTCCACTGGCAGGAGTGGCGCAACAACATCGTCAAACGTGTTATCGCCACCCACGGGGGCGGAGTCTGTCTCTACACCGAGGTCGAGCCCCAATGCCCGGGCATGCCCTACGGCACCGCGGCGGCCACCCGGCTACTGGCGCAGTGGGAGCCGTACTTTGTCAAGCCCGAGCCGCTCTTTGCCGGCAAGCAGTTCGAGGCGCTGGTCCAGGTGCAGCCGGCCCCGGCCGACATGGTCCTGTTGAAGCGGGATGGAAAAGGGCTGTTGCTCCTCTTCGGTGACGAGCCGGAAATGCAGCCCGAGGAGGTGACGATCACCGTCACACCGGCACGGCAAAGGGCGCGAAAAGTCAAGCTTGCGCCTATGGGCCTTCAGGTCGTCGAACTGGAACGTTTGTAACCGCCCACCCCAGGGGCTTGACGCCGGCCCGCGAGGGATCTAATTTCCTATGAGTTATCAGTAATCACTTTCTCACGCGCCTCGCAGGAGAGCTCATCACAACTCAGAAATCAGTTGCCGAAGTTCGCTCCAGCTGACGCCATTCCCGCTGGACTGCATCACATGTGCATCAGAATCCGCCGGATCTGCGTTTGAGCAGGGATTCAGGCCAACCGTTCGAGTCCCTCCGGCCCCATGTGGTTCTTTATTGGTGATAATGGCTGTCAGCCGTCTCTGGTTCGCTGTTGTGTCCGTCAAAAATGCACCTTGAGGGGTTCAGCTTGGTACATCTTCGAACAGCCGATCCACCCGTTCCGCCGCGTCCGCCTGTGCGTCTTGTGGCAGACCGCTGTAGGTATTGGCCGTGACGTGAAAATTGCTGTACCTCAGTCGCTCCTGGACGACCTGCATAGGGACACCCGCGGCCAGCATTAACGACGCCTGCGTGTGTCGCAAGCGCAGGCGACCGGCCATCTCCCTGCAAACACAATGCAGCAGGAGCGAACCCACTGTCCGAGCCGCTCTGAGATCTGTCCCGACTCTGAAATCGTCACAGCGGCCAAATAAGCATCGGCGACGTGCCAATCCGACCAATCGTCGAAGTTGGGCACCATATCAGGTTTGACTGCCAGCTCGTTACGAGTCCGCGGAACTTTAATGCCTTACCAAAGTACTACCCGCCGGTGGAATCCACAGCTTCTGATGAGCGCGGCTAAATGCCCTCTGTGACCCGATTCGACAATTAGTAGTGGCTGTTCTGCCTGCTATTCCGCTCTCGGAGGCTCGCTATTTTTTGCTCCAGGGCCTGCCGCGGACTCTTTCGGGCCTGATGCGCTTCTGCAACGGCCAGCATGATGGAGGGGTAAGTGTCGAAGATCGCGTTACCGTCGCACTCCGCCGCCCACTGACGTGCCAGTGCCCGAGAGGGCGGTCCGGCTATGGGATCGTACATTTCCTGGACGACAGGAACCCTCGCCAGCGGGCTGATCGAATGACGGCCGCGGAATTCAGTGACCGCATTAATCATTTGGCCATAGTGGCCCGGCAGCAGCGACGTGCCACACTCCAGTTTTATCGGCGGCGACACGCCGTGTTTTGTGCGGCATGTGGCAGGGACCTTGACCATATCGTCACGCTGGCTGATTACTTTTACCTGTCTTTGGTCACGGCGAAACGCTTTGTCGCTCATCAGCGCGTGCCCGTTAATCCACGTGAACCCCTCCTCGGAAAACTCCCTGCCGTGATCCAATGCAACAAAAGGCGTGGCTCGCAGGTTACTGTTGGCCAGCTGCTGCAAAGTCAGTAACACACGGTCGTTCTTGTTAATCATGGCCCGACTGTGCGCCAGACGACCAGTCAGGTGATATATCATGTCCGCCGTGACCCTTGTCCCGATCACCAGGTGCCGAATAGTGCCCAGATCGAGAGACTCCTTCACGATGCCTGGCGACGAGACGAGCACGTTTGGTCCGTCACGTTCCGTGTCGAACCAAAGCTGCAGAACTTCGCGATCCTCTTCGTTTCCATGGAACGGTCGCACTTCTGCCGCTGAATTGTGCTTCGCGTAGATTTTTCGCAGTTTATTGACAGCCAGATCGACCAGACGACCATGGACGACAAACAGCGTGTTGACATCACTTGCCTGGGGCAATTGAAACTGATCAAAACATCGCACCGGCTGGAAAAACGTCGTGATCAGTTGTTTAAGCGCCTGCTCGGTTTCCGCAGGAAAGTGTGGTGCTTCGGCAGAGGGAAACAGACGAACTCCCAGATCCGGCAGAATTCCACGTCGAATGGACTCTGGGAAACTGTGTGACGGCGATCGTCGCTCCCAGGCTTTGTCGTACCAGCGCGACCCGGCCGCGAATACCAACGGCGGTTCTGCAGCGCCGGCGTCGACCACGGGCTCCTGAAACGTTAAAGGCTGGCGCCGCTGCGCCTCATCGCACATGACCACTCGTACATGTCGATGTAGTTCTTCTCGCGTTTTTTCGACCTGTCGAGCACTGGTAAAAACAAGCGCCGGTTCCAGAACAACCCGGGCGGCAGAGCGCGTCGCTGTCGAGATGCCGATGTTTTCGCGCGCGTACACCGGGTATTTTAGCGGGATTGCAAACGCCGCGTCGCCCGTGTGGGCTTCCATCTGCGAATGGTTGTCCGGAGGAGGTTGTAGTGTCAGCAGTTCGGTCGTTCGATCCGGACCGCGGACCGTGGTCGCCTGCGACGCAAGGATGTGCGCTATTCCGGCCAGCATTGATTCGTCCGCTTGTCCCGGATGCAGGTCGTGATCTGCAACGTACTGGTCGACCAGCTGCCTCGCCTTTTCTCCAGTCGCGGGTCGTTCGGCAAACAACGTCATCCATGCTTTTTTCGGAAACAATCTGTCCATGAATTCGGGATTGATTCGCCGCAGTGCCAGTCGACGCCGATTGATGTCCTTGTCGGTAGCGACATACGGTGGTGCCCGCAACACCCGTCGTTTTCCCATGCCTTGCCCATGGACTTTGTCTGACAAGTGGTACGGTTTTGCAGTGCAATAGGCAATTTTTCCATCCAGAAGTCCTCGCATCTGCAGGTGAACAAGAGCCTGCATAAGTATTCCGAGGGTTAGTGTCTTCCCGGTACCCGGTGCCCCTTCAATAAAAAAAGAGGTCGGCGATTTGCGACCATCTGTCACGGATGCGGCGACCCAGATCAAGTGTGCGAGTTGATGGTCGTAGAGTCGTTTTCCGGTCACCAAATTATCACTTTGATCAAGCTCGCGGATGAGCGTCCAGAGTTCTCCAGTCAGCGCTCGATGGAACTCGGGCGCGAGCGAAAACCGTTCACGTACAAATTCGGCAGCTGTTGACGGAGGATACACGGCATGGTCGTTGTCTTCCGGCTTAAAGACATCATTCAGAAACGAAACTTTTCCCCGGTACAGTGAGGCGAAGGCCTGAGTCGTCCCGGAGCCTGTTCGATTGAGAATGTTGATCAGGTTCGGGTGTGGGGCGCGCAGCGACTCCGTCTTTTTCGGGTGCGCAGCATTGCACGATGAGTTACGGATCCGAGCGGACATTTGATTGTGCAGGCGGAAGGAGGGATGGCGAGATGACCGTCGCCGAAATCACTCAAGCTTCACTGGTCGTTAGTTAAGTATAAACAACCATCATCTCGAACCACACAATACTTGAGAATTCTATGCTCGCAGGCACGCTTCATAACAAGAGACTTCAGCCTTTCGCAATTGATTTGATCTCTTAGAATGATCGCGCACACGAATCCACTCGTCCCACTGATCAGGTTTCCCAATCCGTCTACCACAACAAAGATTCGTCCCGGAACCAGGAGCTGCTGCTGATAAATGAGTTACAACTGCTTCACGTTGAGCGAAAGATCAAATCCTCTTCCCATCGCAACCATGATCCTGAATGGCCGGGTCTGCCTGCAAACGCAGGTCAGAGCTTGTAGGTGACTGACCGACTCAACAGTATTGATTCTGCGGTTTGGCTTCTGGTGGGATGCAGAAATCAAATTGAGTGCCGACAAATGCCCAACTCCAACGTCATTCGCACAACCGAACTGCCCACCGGGAACCTGAAAGGACATGCGCTTCGCCGAGTTCAGAAACTGAACGACACGCTCCGCAACACACGGCGCTTAGTGGCGAAATCCGGGCAAAACCCTCAACAGTCGCTGGCACTGCTTGTTGCAGAAACGCGCGTGCTGGTTCTACGCATGGGGCGTTATGAGTTTGGCCAACTGGCAAACATGCACTTTCACGCCGTGAAGAACGTCGAAACACCAGGTTCGCACCCGCAACATGAATCGCTGTCACGCATTTACCGCACGTGGTACTGCCTCACGAATAGCGACGGTCCTCATGCGCCCCGAGCCACGAGAACGCGAAAACTGCTCGCTGAAGCAGCGGTGAAGTTTCTGGATATTCTTGTTCCCATCAACGACGACTACGAACGGGCCCTTCGAAGTACGGTGGAGGGACTTTACTGGAAGTGGACGTATCAGGTCGGTCGTGATGCGTTTGGAAAGGCGTCGATGCGGACCAATCGTCAGCGCAAGCCTTTGACGTATGGCACGCTGTGGCAACGCCACGAAGTTCAAATGGTGCCGGACTTTTATGAGGTGCGAGTCATCGCTCAGGCTCTGGAACAGGATATCAAAAAAGCGGCCGAAATCTGGTCGAAGCAAAAAACGCAACAGCTTGTGGATCGCGGTGTCGCCGCACCGTTAGTGAGGCTGACGGTAGCGCTGCAGCAGATGCATGTCAGCCTGAAGATGACGGCCGCATCGATCAGAAAACACACCGGTGTGAGTTTGGGTGCTGCCCAGGCAATCAGGAATGGCCGAATGATTCCGTACACCGAGATTCAGCCGGTAACCCGGTCGGTAATTCCGAAACGCGAACGACACTCGTTCGCGCGAGCGTGGAAATCCGCACAGCACCCGGACCATGAGGAATTCGCGACGGTGTTTCGGCTTATCTGTACAACAAATGGCTGGAACAATCACATGATTGCCAAACTGCTGCGCGTTCGTGCACCGGAACTTCGGGATGAATCTGCGAAGTCAAAAAGAAGAACGGCTCGTTCGGAACCCTATCGTCCGGCAGCGGAAGTGCGGCGAATGTGTCAGGGTAATTCGTTTTCTGCCCAAGTACCGGCGAAAGCGGCGATCGAACTGATTGCGGCGGACGACGGCGGTATCAATGAGTCCGGCGAGACGCAAATTGAGTATCTGGAACGCCTCTTTCTGGAAGGTGTAGACCGTCAACTTCGTCAAAAGGGGAGTGCTGCACTGGGGTCAATGATCCGCAAACAGCGAATCCTGTGTGGCGTCACAGTCGAACAACTTGCGGAATTATCGGGCGAAAATAAGGACGAGCTGCTCCTCATCGAACGAGGCGTTCAGCAGATCCTCGCTGCAACACAGAAGCGACTGATCAGGCTCACGCAGCAGCGGCCGCGGCGGATGGTTGACGAAGCACGGAAGGAACTTGTGCGTCTGACCAGTGCCCCCCAAACGGTGGTTGAAGCGGTTACACTGCTGAAAGAACGGCTCGGTGGATACGTCCCATTGTCGCGACTGTTGCACGACGCTCAGGACCGTCGTTTCAGCTTTACGCCAGACCGACTCAAACGGATTGCCGCCGGACAGGAAGTGCCGCCACTTCCGGCGCTGAAAAGCCTCGTGAACCGTGGCGGTTCTGAAGTCGTGCCCGAGCTGCTGCGAGATTGGCACCTACAGATGCCGAGATGTCTGGCTAACCATCCCAAACTTCACTGGAGCCATCCGCTGGCCCGCGGATTTGGTATTGTCGTTTTCGAGCAGTGTATGAGCCTCTACCAATTCTGGAAGGAACATTTTGAAGGCGACTTCGGCCACACGGTCCTGACGAGGAACTTTCAGCAGATGAATGGTAAAGGCTACGACATAGCGTGGTCGACCGTCAGCCGTTACCTGAACGCGGCCGGCGTCGGAATTCAAGCTCCTCGTCGCGTTTTCTGGCAGCGACTGTTTGAGCGGAAAAACGAGATTACACAAGCCCTTCGGGTCGCAAATCAGACTGCCGTTCAAAAGACAGTTCGGGAGATTCTCACACGATGGCGCAGAAACATGCGCGCCAGCGGCGTCGACCCTGCCTTGGTGGAACACAGACTCGGGCTCATGCCTGAAGAGCATTTAGGATGGGACCGCGTCCAGCACAGGGATGTCGTATCCTGATTCCGATCTGACTGGCACGAGATGAACAATGGGCCGGGTGAATCGACTGCCAAGGCAGTGGAAACGTAGAGACCGCTAAGTCTAGCAGTCGGCTGGCCGACCGTGTCATCGACTCTTCATTGTGGGGCAGCCGGAGATTTGGGATTGCCGAAAAACCACCGTAATTTGGCACAGCGTCACAAACCTGCTGAAGATGCCAACAGGACATGCTTCCGCAAGACGATCAACTGGACTCCGAACTCCTCGTCCGCACCACCCGCGTTTCTCTGCTACCCTCACTCCAAGAAAACACAACTTCCGTTAACTGCCTTGCTCGTGCTGTTCGATTGTGGCGCACCTGCGCTGGAGACGCAGTCACAGAGTCAGGTTGTTGAACCGTCAGCCGTTGATGCACTTGCCGAGTGCACGGGCAAAGTGATCACGTCGATAATGGCGACCCGATCGATGTCCTGACCGACGACAACGAAACAGTTTGCATCCGGTTTCACGGCACAGACTGTCCCGAACGCGGCCAGCCAGGCCGCCCGTTGTGTGTCTATAGTGCTGTCGCCAGAGATTCACCTGTGACACCGCGCAGGTCCCGTTGGGCCTCCGTTCAATCTGGCCGCCTTGTCGAAGGTGATGAAAAAACACTTGCCGGGAAACTTGAGCATTCCTGACTGACCGACCCATCGGAATGAAGTACATGCACGTCCACCGTTGAGTAGCTTTCCCTTTGAGCTTGTGTCATCAACTCGTCAGGCGGCCGAGGTTCTTGAGAATGCCGACAAACGACCTTGATGCCACATCTTCCTGCAGATGCCGTAATTTCATCACGACAGTGGAGTTGCGCTCCCAAATTGCCGGCTCGATACTAAAGTACCGAAGCAGGTCGGTCAGCGGTGGGATTTTTTCATCGAAACGGAGAACACCTGCATGTGACCCTGCTTGTCCTTGATGACGAGAAACCCGTTGCCCAGTGCGATGTGCGGGTACGAATCGTCCTCCCGATGTCCGATACCTTCGAGCTGATCCGATCGATACAGCTGGTCATACCGGCCGGTTGTGGCGTCAAACAGCTCCAGTCGTCCCAATCCAAAGGTGACCAGCTTGCCGTCAGCCGTGGCGATCACGGAGCCGAAGCCGAAACGTCCGCCCTTCCACAGCGTCTTGGCTGGTGTTGCCGGGTCGAGACACTTCAAGGTTGTGTCGATGGCGTAAATACAGCCCTGCCAGACAGCCGGGCTGGAAACCCGGCTGCCGATCATCCGTGTGCTGAATTCCTCGCTCAGCCCGGCGAGTTGTACCTTCAGCAGGGCGCAGCGATTCTGGTTGTAGGCCGACGTGATGAAGACCCGATCGTCGAGCACTATCGGCGTTGCAATATTGCAGCTGTGCTCCGTTTTCCAGTCGTACTCGCCAACGGTCCGGCCCGGCTGGTCGCCGTCGATCCGCATGACGACCAAATGTTCTTCAGTAAACGTTGCGAGGCACGGCTTGCCTGATACTGTAAAAACAGCGGACGGACCGCTGCTCTGGCCCTGACAGTCACGGCACTGGGAGGCCCAGACCTGCTTGCCCGTGTCCTTTTCGAAGGCGACCACCGTACCGCTTTCGCCACCGACTTCCAGAATCAACCAGTTACGGTGAATCAGCGGGGACGTCATGAACCCACAGCTGTAGCTGCCCGGTCTTGTCGGCGGATCGTAGTCGTCGTACAGGTTTCGTTGCCAGGACAGTTTTCCATTCTTTCGCGTGTCCCGACAATGCAGATCACCATCTGATCCAAGTGTGTACAGCAGTCCGGTGGATCGATCAAGGTTTGGTGTGGAACTGGGTCCGCTGTAGTGATTTCTGCTGCCTTTGTAGTCTCGGGCATGTTCCGGAGACTCGTATGACTCCGACCAGACAAGTTGGCCATCGCGTGCGTCATAGCACTGCACGCTGTCGTGCCCGTTCGCCCACCCCATGACATAGACGCGGTCGCCTACGACGATTGGTGAACTGGTGCCATGGCCTGTGTCCTGCTGCCAGAGCTTTTGCGGCGGCCAACCGTGCGGCCAGCCGGATTGCTCGGTTGTCGAACCATTGCGATGTTCGCCCAGCCATGCGGACCAGTCGGCAGCTGCAGCAAATTCAATTTGCAGCAGCACGCAGCAAACCACGGCCGGAACAAGCAGTAGGTTTCGCGAATTCATGTAGCTGCGGTCCTGTTTTGACGGTGACCAATACCGAGTGACATGGTATTACACTTTTCCAAATGATTCACGCAGGTCGCAACGAGTTCTCGACAGAGAGTCCCAACATTTCGTCGCGCGTGAAACACGTCAATAAACCACCGCTGTCGGCGACACCCTGAGCGCGCGGTCACACCAAGATTGTCTCACCTGGTCCGCCTGTCCATCTGCGATGTGACTGACGACGAGGTGCAGGGGACGCGTCGGTGACGGACACCGAAGCAGTATGAGGAAATGTCCAACTATCGAACAAATATTCACCGCGTAGCCATTTCGTCGTGCCCGGATTGTGGAGTCAAGTTTTCGAAGGAGAAGTGGGAAGAGGCAGCCACAAGCTTGATGACTGCCTCTCGGCTGGAAAAGTATCGGAGACCCGCGACTGCGCAAGGATAACCGACCGTGGGGAGGAAGCGACGTTAGGAACAGAAATCCGATACAACACTGGTACGGACAGGCGAGTGAGCCAATCATCACGAAGCCGTCTTCGTTCATCCAGATTGGCAAATTGGGAGCTTGTGCACTCCGAAGAGCTGCACAAGTAATCGGTCCATGGCAGGCCACATGTGCCTGAACAAGACTGGCCGCACTTGTTTGTGCAGACAATGTATCGTCGTTGTGAGTTCATTCATTATCTTCTCGTCTTCGCCACTGGCAGCTGCCGCCTTCAGTCCGGGAGAACCGTACAAGCAATGGGATGTCGATCATCCGGTGAAGGATGTGTTTTTCGGTCGGGAAGGTGATGTGCGTCTCCGCGGCGATACCGTGCTCGTGACCTTTTACAATGCGCCGAATGCGAATCAGTTGCAGACAATACTACGAAGATCTGCCCACCCGGCTTGCCGAAGAAAACGTTGCTCCCGAAATTCCCTGGTTATATGGTTACGAGCTCGACTTTCACTTCTGTTGAGCGTCTCGGAAGAGTCAAATAAATCAGGGCCGGAAAATCGCTGACAGACCTGGTGGATTACCTTGGATCTGAATTCCGTGCGGAGAACTGCCGTAACCGCCTTACACCGTGACTAACGGAGAGACTGATACCATGCGCTTACATCTCGTCCTGATCCTCACCTTGCCGGCCGCTTTGCATTGCAACGTCGGCCTTAGTGATGACGTCGACACCACTAAATGGAATGTCCTGTTCCTGATTTGTGACGACTTGAACTGCGACCTCGGTTGTTACGGTCATCCGATGGTCAAATCACCGAACATCGATCGGTTGGCGAAGCGCGGCATTCGGTTTGAAAATGCCTATTGCCAGTATCCGCTGTGCGGTCCGAGCCGCGCGTCATTCATGACGGGGCTGTATCCGGATCAGACGCTCGTCCATCGAAATGCCGTTTACATCCGCGAACACGTTCCCAATGTCCAGACCATGTCGCAGATGTTTCGCAACAATGGGTACTCGGCCACTCGGATCGGAAAGATCTACCATTACAGCGTGCCAAACCATATTGGCACGAGCGGTCACGACGATCCGTACTCGTGGGACTACACGATCAATCCACGCGGTCGGGACAAGGAGAACGAAGACCTGATTATCAGCCTGCGGCCTGGCAGTTTCGGCGGCACGTTGAGTTGGCTGGCCGCGGACGGAACCGATGAGGAACAGACCGACGGCATTGCGGCGACGGAGGCGGGTCGCCTGCTGAGGCAATATGCAGCACAGAATCACCGATTCTTCCTGGCAGTCGGTCTGTTTCGGCCCCATACGCCGTACGTCGCCCCGAAGAAATACTTCGACATGTATGGGCGGGAGAAGTGCGTTGTGCCGCATGTTCCGGATGGCTATCTCGACACCTTACCGAAACCGGCCCGACAGTCGGTGACGCGAAAACCGGAGCAGCTCAACCTCTCCGACAACCTGGCCCGCCAAGTGATTCAGGCTTACTATGCGTCGATCACGTTTGCCGATGCCCAGGTGGGGAAGGTGCTCGATGCCTGCACGAGACAGGATTGGCAGACGATACGATCGTCGTGTTCACGTCCGATCACGGCTATCACATGGGTGAACACGGGCACTGGCAGAAAACGACACTGTTCGAGAACGCCGCCCGCGTTCCACTGATTCATCGCCAAGCTTGGTACGAAGGCCACCGGTCAAATCGCGAAAACACCCGCCGAGATGGTCGACATCTATCCCACGCTGGCGGAACTGTGTGGACTGACCGCACCCGAGTCTCTGTCCGGCGTGAGTCTGGCACCCGTGCTGAAAGACCCGACGGCGATACCTCGGCAGTCAGCGCTGACTCAATATGCCAGCGGCTACAGTCTTCGGACCTCGCGCTACCGGTACACGGAATGGGGCGAGGATGGTAACGACGGAACTGAACTCTATGACCACGAGTCCGACCCGCACGAGATGATCAACCAGGCCACCCGTCCCGAGCACGCTAAGGTGGCCGAGCGGATGTCGAAACTGCTTTGCCAGCGGATCGCCGATGCCGGTCGTGTTCCCCAAGGCGTTGAGCAAATCCGCTTCGACAACCGGAGACGGGTGCGGTGAGTAAACGAGAAAAGGGACCACCCAGAAGCAAGACGGGAAGTATCCAGGTCCAAAAGAAAAACTGACGATGCCTGGATACTGTCTCAAGGACCGTTGTTTGGCACAGCGCGACAAACGTACTGAATACTCAACTGAGGCTTTGGCTTCACGGCCACGGAGGTTCCCGGTGAATTCACGGCCAAAGTGATCCAAGTCGTCGATGGTGACACCATTGATGTCCTGACTGACGACAACCGGCCTCAGAACTCTGGGTTCACAGTTTCCGCTGCAGTTGTTGTGAAAAGTGATATTACATCGTCATACCGGAGCGATGAGTATCACTTTCAAATGCCCTAGTTGTTCTAAGCTGCTGAAGGCAAAAAAAGAGCACATCGGGCGTCAAGCTAAGTGCCCAAAACATGGTGCCTCTTTGACCGCAGCGGTCGAACCGCCTCCCATACAGCCTATCACTTCGCGAGCAGAAGAGATTGCTCCACAAATCGACGTCCATCACGACGTTCGCTTACCTTCACAGCGTAGACGCCAGAGCAGTTTCTCACTGACGGTTTTCCTCGCTGCCACAATACCTTCCATAGCTCTTGGCTACTTCATAGGCCGCGAGCACCTCAAGTACGAGATGCGGTCCGCCATGTCCAAAGCGGTAGAAAGAATGATGGAAGGCGTCGGCGAGGCATTCGGCAATGATCCCGAAAAAGATGAAGAATTCAGAGAACAGACGCCAGCGCCAATGGGCGTCACGATAGTTGATCAAGAATTTTCCGTCGGCGTTTCCGAGGCGCGCATAAGTCGTGTGGAACTGGAATCGAAATCTACAGACACGGAGGGTTACTCTGATGACGAGTATTTAATTTTAACACTTGTGGTCAAAAATACGCATGATCGAAAAATCCTCCGATTTGCAGAGAACTTGTTTATAAGTCATTTCCGGCTTTACGATGACGTAAACAATCAGATTCGTGGGATCAACTTTGGTTTCATGACTAAACTAACGGGTGCGATAGACGGCAATGCCGACATTCTTCCCGGCCGGGTCCAAAGGCACGTTTTAGTGTTCAATATTCCACCTCCAAAAACTCAATACCTGATTCTGGACGTCGACAAGGCGGCCTTTTATGGCGAGGGTCGTCTCAAGTACCAGATTCCTGTCGACAGAATCAAAAGGGGTCTTTGACGACAACGGGGCCGGAAACCACGGGAACTAAAGACACCTGCCGTATAAAACCCCCGTGTTTTGTGACCTAGTGGACTGTGCGGGGGGGGGGGGGGGGGGGGGGCGGGGGGGC
>Ga0310123_10002267_pt1 | contig 15418 bp, 12 predicted proteins | sample CB6_AW_1057_MG_FD_203505 | JGI IMG/M metagenome (GOLD analysis project Ga0310123, IMG submission 203505) | Marine microbial communities from Western Arctic Ocean, Canada - CB6_AW_1057 | ecosystem: Environmental > Aquatic > Marine > Oceanic | place: Canada: Western Arctic Ocean | collected... | reverse complement strand
GAAGCTTCGGGATGATCTCTTCCGCTCGGTACTTCTTACCTCGTGGCATCGAATGCCCTCCTTCAAATTGTGTCCAATTCACCGGATTATCACTTCGGATCTGGACTCGGTTGAAGGGGGCAGGCCAATTGTTAACGGGCTATTGAGTAATCGGCTAAACATTTTTGGCAATGTGATCGTCAATCCGGGTGGCGCTGTAGTGCCAGGAGATTCTCCCGGGACGCTGACTATTAACGGCGATTTCACGTTGGACGAAGGCGATCAACTGATAATCGAAATTAATGGTACCAACCCGGGCGAGATCGATCTTGTCGAAGTTTTCGGAGATGCAAACATTGAGGGGTTGGTTACTTTCGATTTCAGCGTCGCGCCAAGTATCGGCGATACAGTTGATTTTCTCAACATCACGGGTGCATTGACCGGCAATACCGAATTTCTCTTTGCAGGGCTTGTCCCCGGTTTCGAGTTCGAAACAAGTTTCGACGGCACGACGTTCACGATGACAGCACTAACTGACGGTGAGCTTGGCGAAACCATCCCGGAGCCGGGTGCGATCGTGCTCATGCTATGTGGGCTGCTCGCGGTGTTATCGAGCGCCCGCCGATGCGGTTTCTGAGCGGACTCACTCGCCCAACGCGTCGTGCTTCAAAGTCGCTAGATCCGCCGTGGCAAGCCAGCTGTGCCACCCAAACGTGCATAACCGGCACATAAGGCGTTGTGACGAGTGAGTTTGTCGACCGGCATGGCACTTCGAATTGGCGGTTGTGAGGCGATTTCGAACCGGGTATACTGAGCGATTCGTTTATTTCCGCCGCCGGGTGACCCCGGCCGAGATTTGCTCGACGTGCCGAGCCCCTGTGCCAATATAACCGAATCCATGCGTTTTGCACTTATTGATCGCATTGTGGAGGTAGAGCTTGGCGCACGGATCGCGGCCGAAAAAAGCGTGACGCTATCTGAGGAGTATTTGCAAGATCACTTTCCGTTGTTCCCGGTGTTGCCGGGCGTGTTCATGCTGGAAGCAGCCGTGCAGGCTTCCGCTTGGCTGATTCGGTTGAGCGAAGATTTTCAGCACAGCATGGTCTTGCTCACCGAGGCAAGCAACATTAAGTATGCCAACTTCGTCGCCCCGGGCCATGTCTTGAGCGTGACTGCCGACATCACCCGCCATGACCAGCGGCGAACAAAACTTAAAATACAGGGAACCGTCGACGGCAATCCAACCGTAAGTGGTCGACTGGTTCTGGAACGGTTTAACTTGGCTGACACGGACCCGGCCGGCGCGGCAATCGATCGATATGTCATCAACGAACAACGGAAGTTGCTGGGTCTCGTGTACTGCGAAAACAGGAACTACGGCTCGACGTTGGGCCGAGAACAGACAGCATATTTTGGAGACTGACACAAATGCCCACGCAAGAGGAAATCTTTTCGAGCGTCCAAGAAGCCCTGGTCGAGGCCCTCGGTGTCGACGACGACGAGGTGACGTCCAGCGCGACGCTCGTCGGTGATCTTGGCGCCGAATCCATCGACTTTTTGGATATCGTCTTTCGCCTGGAAAAGGCCTTCGATATTAAGATTCCCCGAGATGAGCTGTTTCCCGAAGACATCCTTACCAGCACGGATTACGTCCAAGATGGCAAGGTGAACGAGGCGGGGGTGGCCGCGCTGATTGAGCGGATGCCTTTTGCTGATCTGTCCAAGTTTTCCGCCAATCCGCTCGTCCAGGATTTTGGAAACTTGTTGACGGTGCAAGATATGTGTCGTTACGTAGAAAGCAAGCTGGCAGCCAGTTCTAGCTAACGGAAATTCGCGATCGAAAGCGACAAGATAATTCAGCGAGCGGGCAACGTATTGTTGCCGCCGTCGTAGTTTTTCCAAGTCGAAATGAGAGAGTCCATTCGACATCAGCGCTCCCGAGGAGTGCCCACTCCATGCGTTGGTTCTGGATCGATCAATTTACTGAGTTCGTCAGTGGCGAGTCGGCAACCGCCGTGAAAAACGTCTCGTTGGCCGAAGAACACCTCCTGGACCATTTCGATGGTTATCCGGTTATGCCAACGTCGTTGGTAATCGAGGGCATGGCACAGACCGCCGGCCTGCTGGCTAGTCAGATCCACGACTTCGAGGAACTCGTGGTGCTGGCGAAAGTCGGCAAGGCGCAGTTCGAAGGCCATGCCCGGCCGGGCGATGCACTGACTTACCGGGCAACCATTCAGCAAACGCGTCCTGATGGTACGATGGTGTCGGTCACCAGCCAGCTCAGTAAACGCATGGACGGGGGCGAGCGGATGCACGGGACGATTGAGTTATTCTTCGCGCATCTTGATAAAGGGGACGAAAAAGGCGGGCCAGTGCGCCGGCTCTTTGAGCCGAAGGATCTGTTGCGGTGGCTGCGCGTGCTCGGTGTGTTTGACGTCGGCCGCCATCCGGACGGGTCGAAACTAGAGATCCCTCCCAATTTGGCTGCTACCGACCTTGCCTTGAGCACCTCGGATTCTTCCACCACATCATGAAAGCCACCACATCATGAAAGCGAGTGCGATGCGACGGCGTGTCGTCATCACCGGTATCGGCTGTGTCAACCCACTGGGCAACGATGTCGAGTCGATGTGGGATCATCTGAAGGCGGGCGATTCGGGCGTTGCCAAAACCACGGTTTTCGACGCCAGCAACTTTCCGACCAAGATCTCGGCCGAGGTCCGCGATTGGAGCGTCGTCGACATTGGCGAAGCCCCAGAGAAATGGAAGCATCGCGGCCGCCACTCGAGGTTCGCGGCCGGCGCCGCCCACCAGGCTATACACGATTCCGCAATCCTCGAAACGCTCGATCCCATCCGGTTTGGTGTCTATCTCGGCAGCGGCGAGGGACAACAGGACTTCGATACCTTCACCCGAATGATGACCGGCGCCATGATCGATGGCGAGTTCAACATCGCGGAGTTCACGAAAAAAAGCCTGGAAAACCTGCATCCCACGGCCGAGTTGGAACAAGAGCCCAACATGCCGTCCGGGCACTTGGCGTCGATGTTCAACGCCCAAGGACCGAATGCCAATTGTCTGACTGCCTGCGCCGCCAGCAGCCAGGCGATTGGCGAAGCGGTCGAGATTATCCGCAGCGGCGATGCCGACGCGATGCTTTCTGGTGGAACGCACAGTATGATCCATCCCTTTGGCGTCACCGGCTTCAATCTGCTAACCGCGCTGAGTACGCGAAACGACGAACCCCACCGGGCGTCGCGACCGTTCGATCGGGATCGAGACGGCTTTGTGCTGGGCGAGGGCGCCTCGATGGTGATTCTCGAAGAACTCGAGCATGCCCGATCACGCGATGCACAAATCTATGGCGAACTGTTGGGATACGGATCGACGGCCGATGCCTTTCGCATTACCGATACCCATCCCGAAGGACGCGGAGCCATCAGTTGTATTAAGATGGCGCTGCAGGACGCCAGACTTAATGGGGATGCGATCGATTATATCAACGCCCACGGAACGAGTACCAACGTCAACGACAAAGTGGAAACGCTCGCCATCAAACAGACGCTCGGCGAGCTGGCCCACAAGATTCCCGTGTCCAGTACCAAAAGCATGATGGGCCATCTGATCGCTGCGGCCGGCGCGACCGAACTGATCGTCTGCCTGATGGTGCTCCGAGACGGCGTACTGCCGCCGACGATTAATTATGAAACACCCGATCCGTCTTGCGATCTCGACTACGTCCCCAACGAATCCCGCGACAAGCCGTGCAAGACAATACTGAGCAACAGCTTTGGCTTCGGCGGTCAGAACATCTCGCTCATCGTCAGCAGCTTCACCGGCTGATCGTCCGGACGATTGGTCGGTGGAGGCTCGTGGCGGTTAAGTCAGTGTTCAAAAATAACTTGTACGTTTCAACGGGTCGTAAATTTGAAATCCGAGACAAATTCAAAATTCGAATGTCCAAAACCTCATATTACCACATGATTTCCCGCATCTTTGGCATTGGGAGCATTTGAATTTAGATCATTTGGATTTGTTTCGGATTTAGGATTTCGTGCTTCGGATTTCGTGCTTCGGATTTCAAGAAAAACGTACGGGTTATTTCTTTCCAACCCCTAATTGCCAATACTCGGCGGATCGCCCGCCAGAAAATCTCGCGGGCCGCGAACCGTGTAATAGGGAAAGCTCGTCGCAGCGACGGGCGGACCTTGAGGCGGCGCTTGAAGCGTAGTCCCACATCCTCGACACGCGGGACCATGGGCCGACAGGAGCGACGCCGGTGCCGGTCGCGGCACGAATTCGCTGCACGAGTCGCAGCCGCAGTTCTGAGTATGCATGAATGGGTGGCACAGCCGGTTGCAGCCAACGCTCAGAGCGAGAGTCATCGCGGCCAGTACGACCAAGGCAACACGGTTCATTGTCATTTGTCCTTATCCTTGTGCTCTCGGGGCTGCACAGGCCGGCTTGGTGACCGACTCAGGTGGTGTCCCCTGACGGCTGCTGGCACGAAAGGCACCCCTTTCTCAAAGATATCGTCCGCATAACCGGCAAAATCCAATAATTCGGCCTCACACGTAAATGGTCCCAGCAAACCAAACCGACGAATTGTCCGAACGGTTCACCCCACCCAAAAGCGGAATACAATTCTGATAGAGCGGCATCGGCAACGAAGGAGAAGAACTGCATGGCCGAGAACATACGACTCACAAGGAGCTTACTGCCCCTTCTGGCATTGCTAGCAGTCGGCTGCCAATCGGGCGACGACCCCGGGCTCACCGAACTGCGGACCGTGCGGATCGAACCGGGTCCCGAAGCGGCCCGCCGTTTGCAGGAGGCGCTCATCATGGCCCAGCCAGGCGACGTTGTGCAGCTCGCCGCCGGCCGTTACGCGTTTGAGTCCACTCTGTCGCTCGACGTGGAGAACGTGACGCTACGCGGAGCGGGGCCCAATAAGACGATTCTCTCATTCGAGAATCAAGGCACCGGCACCGGTGGCGAAGGGGTTTCCATTACGAGCAACGGGGTTGTTGTCGAGGATCTGGCGATCGAAGACACACCGGGCGATGCGCTGAAGCTTCGCGCTGCCGGGCCGGTGACCGTCCGACGGGTGCGAACCGAGTGGACGGACGGATCGCAAGCGACGAACGGCGCCTACGGAATCTACCCCGTCCAATGTCATCATGTGCTCGTCGAGGATTGCACGGCCATTGGCGCTTCGGACGCGGGAATCTACGTCGGTCAGTCGCGATTCGTCGTCGTGAGGCGAAACCATGTAAGCCGCAACGTGGCGGGCATCGAGATCGAGAACTGCACACAAGCCGACGTCTACGAAAACGTGGCCACCGAAAACAGCGGCGGCATTCTCGTGTTTTCGCTGCCCAATCTGCCGGTAGCCGGTGGAAGTGATTGTCGTGTATTTAAGAACTTGATTGAGGAAAACAATCACCCAAACTTCGCGCCGGCGGGCAATATCGTGGCCTCTGTGCCGCCGGGCACGGGGATCATGGTGATGGCGTACGACCATGTTGAGATTTTCCAGAACACGATTTGCAACAACAAAACGGCCAATCTAGCCATCGTGAGCTATCTTGTAACGGAAAAAACCTATGATGATCCACGTTACGATCCCTATTGCGAAGCGATCGACGTCCATGACAACGAATTTTCCGGCGGCGGCAACCAACCGAGCGGAACGCTGGGAAAAACACTCAGCCAACTGACCGGCGGAACGTTTCCCGACATCGTCTACGATGGAATCGTGGACGAGGAAAAACTTGTCGAGGGCGAACTGCCCCGGCCGCTTCGCATCACTATCCGCGACAACGGGGACGCCGACTTCGTGAATCTTGACTTGGTGAATTTTGAACCGTTGAAGCTTCGATTTCCGAAAATCAGCCGCGACCTCGTGCCACACGACGGCCGCCACGAACCGCTGGCGCCCGTTCAACTCAAATCACCCCTTCAACTCGAATCAACTGAATAGCCACCTCGTCGCCAAACGAACCGTATGAGCAAACGTCCCATGACCCGTCGCCGAAACAAGCCACAACTGGCGGCTGCCGGGCTCTGGTGCCTATTGCTGACGCTTACCGGTTGCGGGCGGGCCCAGCCGGCCGACGACTGGCCCCGTACTCTTTCGGCCTACGGTTTATTCGCGGGCAACGGCAGTACGCAACAGCCGACCGAGGGTGTGATTCCCTACGACTTGAACACTCCGCTGTTTTCAGATTACACCACGAAACATCGGTTCATCAAACTGCCCCCCGGCCAGCATGCCAACTACCACGACAAGGAAGTCTTCGATTTCCCCGTCGGCACGATCATTGCCAAAACATTCGCCATGCGCCTCGATCGCACCAATCCTAATAGCGAAGAGCAGTTGTTGGAAACACGGATCCTCGCGCACCGACCGGAAGGCTGGATCGGCCTGCCCTACGTCTGGAACCGCGAACAAAGTGAGGCCATCCTGCAACCGGCGGGCGGCACAGTCGACGTACGTTGGATTCACGAGGACGGCGCCGAGCGAACGAACAACTACCTCATCCCTAACATGAATCAGTGCAAGGGCTGTCACCGAGTGGGACGTCCTATGTCGCCGATTGGCCCACGTGCGAGGCACCTGAATCGCGATTTTGCCTATTCGCACGGATCTGAAAACCAGCTTGACTACTGGTCTCGAATCGGCGCGCTGACCGGCGCACCCTCACCACAAGAGGCGCCTCGGCTGGCCGTTTGGGACGATCCGGAGACGGGCACCGTCGCCGAGCGTGCTCGCGCGTGGTTGGAAATCAATTGTGCGCATTGCCACCATGACCAAGGACCGGCCAGTAACGCGGGCATCGACTTGATGACCAGCCAAACGGTTCCAGCCAAAATCGGCGTTTTCAAATCGCCCGCAGCCGCAGGACGCGGCTCGGGCGGACTTTCCTACGACATTGTGCCTTGCAAACCGGACGAGTCGATTCTCGTTTACCGCATCGCATCGACCGAACCTCAGGTGGCGATGCCTGAACTGGGCAAACGGCTCGTGCATACCGAGGGCCTCACGTTAATCCGCCAGTGGATCCGCGAAATGAAGCCGGATAATCCACATCCCGCGACGCAATAAAAACGGCAGCGTTTCAGCCGTTTAAAAAAGAACAGCCACAAAAAACGCAAAAAGACACGAAAAACAAAAAAGACTCACGCAAAGGCGCAGAGACGCAAAGCAAGGAAATGATTTTTCCAATCTGCGTTTATCTGCGTCCATCTGCGGTTCCCTTTGGTAGTACGCGTCTCTGTGTCCTCTGTGAACGTCCTCTGTGGTAAAATACTCTTGGACGCGTCGTGTTAAAACTGGTACGGTTGTGACACTATGATCGCAAGCATCGAATACATTGAGAAGGTAATCGCCACCTATCAGGAAGCGGCCGAGGCAAATCGTCAGACGCCGCTTCGTGACGGCAACATCATCGTAATCACGTCGGACGACGCCGACGAGGTGATGATCACGGCCGATCTGCACGGCAACCGGCGCAACTTCAACGCCATTCGTAACGTCTCCGATCTGGAGAATCATCCGCATCGACACCTGATCTTGCAGGAGGTCTGCCACGGAGGACCGACCTATCCGACCAACGGCGGCTGTATGTCGCACACGATGCTCGAGGATGTGGCCAAAATGAAGGCCATATATCCCAGCCGCGTCCACTTTCTGTTGAGCAACCATGAACTGGCCGAGGTGATGGACTTTCCCATCGTCAAAGGCCAAAAGATGCTCAACTTACAGTTCCGGTGCGGTTTGCAAGATACGTATGGCCCGGCGACCGAAAAAGTACGCGAAGCCTATTTCGAGTTTATCCGCAGTTGCCCGCTGGCCGTCCGCCTGCCTGGAGACATCTTTGTTTCGCATACGTTGCCAGAAAATCTCGATACCAGGGACTTCGATACCACTATTTTTCATCGTGAATTGACGGCAGCCGACTTTCAGCAGCACAGCTCGCTGTTTAATCTGGTGTGGGGTCGCGATTTTCGCCCCGAGAATGCCCAACTCTTTGCCAAGCTTGTCGGCGCCAAGGTGCTGATCAACGGGCATGATCCGTGTGCCGAAGGTTTTAAGACGCCCAACGACTTGCAAATCATCCTCGACTGCTGCGATCGGCCAGCCTGTTATGTCATCCTGCTGATCGGCGAGGCACAGAGTTATGCCCAGATTGTCGAGAGCATTGGGCAATTGCCCTGACGCACGACACCCCCGCATGACACCCCATCTTGCCTGATTTCTCTTGGCTCACATCTTTTCTTCTGATACAAGAGGCGGCTCCCCCCCCTCGTCGGCGGACCTGGAGAACCGCCGCAAGATCAGCTCTCTCAAGAAGATACGTCGGAACCATCACGGATGAAAAACTTCGGTCGCGCACTTCGCCTTGCGTTTCAGTATCGTCTCACCGTTGTTGCAACCCTCTTGAGTGCGCTGGTTGTCGCACTGTTTTGGGCCGGCAATATCACGGCCGTCTATCCGGTTGTTCAAGTGGTTCTCAACAATCAATCGGTTCCGGAATTGGCCGTCGAGAAAATCGATCATGCCGAACGAAATATTACGGATTTCAAACAGGATGCTCAACAATTGGAGCGGCAACTTGCCGCGGCGCCGCTCGGCAACCTGGAAAAGGGCAATCAGGAAGAGGGCGATCGGAAGGATATCCGCAGCCAACTGCGACAAAAGACCGCACGGATCAAAGCGGAACAAAAGGCTCTGGCTTGGTATCGTTGGATACAGCCCTATGTCGACTACATGCCAAACGACACGTTTCAAACCCTATTGGTCATTTGCGGCGCCCTGCTGGTTGGCACGGTCATCAAGAATCTGTTCCTCATCCTCAGCACGATCCTGGCCGCCCGTGTGGCGCTCTTAACGACGTTCGATCTGAGTAAGGAGTTCTACCGTCACGTGCTTCGCATGGACCTGTCTCGTTTTACGGAGCAGGGTCGCGGCGACTTGATGAACCGATTTACAGGCGACATGCACCAGGTGACCGGCGGTGTGCAGATTCTACTGGGCCGCACGGTCCGAGAGCCGCTCAAAGCGATCTTCTGCCTTATCGGCGCGGCCTGGTTTTGCTGGCGTCTGCTGCTGCTCTCGCTGATCATTGCCCCGTTGGCCGCCTATTTGGTCAACCGGCTTGCCAAAACTCTCAAACGGGCGAACCGTCGCGCCATGGAAGAGCTGTCTCATATTTACGACAATCTTTCCGAAACATTCGGCGGGATCAAGGTCATCAAGGCCTTTACCTCCGAACCGTACGAACGCCAGCGATTCCACGCGACCACCAAGAAGTATTTTCAAAAGGCGATGCGAATTGTCCGCTACAATTCGCTTGTCAGTCCGCTCACCGAAGTGATGGGCATCATGATTGTGGTCGTGGCGATTTTGGCCGGCGGCTATCTTACGCTCAACCAAGAAACCCATTTACTGGGCATCCGCATGAGCGACCGTCCGCTCGAACTCGCCACGTTGTTAGCGTTTTTCGGCATGTTGGCCGGCGTGAGCGATCCGGCCCGGAAAATTTCGGATGTCTTTAGCAATTTGCAAGCTGCCGCGGCCGCCAGCGATCGCATCTATGAAGTTCTGTATACGCTGCCCGCGATTACCGATCCCGAATCTCCGCAGCCGCTGCCACGTCACAGCAAGTCGCTCGTGTTTAAGGATGTCAACTTCAGCTACCAGCCGGACAACCCGGTGCTCGAAGGCATCAACCTGGAAATCGCCCACGGCGAGACGATCGCCATCGTGGGTCCCAACGGTTGCGGAAAGACAACGCTGGCGAATCTCGTTCTCAGGTTCTTCGATCCGGTCGAGGGGAGCGTGCGGATCGACGAGGTCGATGTTCGCGACGTCCGCATCCGCGATCTCCGACGTCAAATCGGCCTGGTCACACAAGAAACACTCCTCTTCGACGATACGATCCTTGCCAACATTCGCTACGGCCGGCCCCAGGCGACCTTCGACGAGGTCGTCGACGCTGCCCGCCGCGCGCATGCCCATCGCTTCATCAAAGACAAACTCGACGACGGCTATCACACCCTGACCGGACCGGGCGGGGCCAAGCTCTCCGGCGGACAACGCCAGCGGATCGCGCTGGCGCGTGCCATGCTCCGCGATCCGTCGATCTTGATTCTCGACGAAGCAACGAGCCAGGTCGATTTGGAGAGCGAGCAGCTTGTGCATCAGGTGCTCGAAGAGTTCATCCGTGGCCGCACGACCATGATCATCACGCACCGGCTATCGACCCTGGCACTGGTCGACCGCATCGTGGTGATGGACCACGGAAAGATTCTCGATGTCGGGACACACCATGAATTGACCGATCGATGCGAACTCTATCGCCGACTCTATCAGGTCGATTTCAAAGCGAGCGCGTAACAGGTCCTTCAGCAGTAGAAAGCACCCCGGCTGCTTTCCAGCACGACATTCCTACACCCCTGTCGTCAGAAGCAGCCGGGGTGCTGATACTCTCAATGTCCGTGCAACTCGCTCTTAATCCTTCGCTCGTCTCGGAATGGTGAACGAGTAGAGAACAACAACCGCGCCGGCGGAGATCAAACTCCAAGGCGCCCAGGCGGGAGGCAAGATTTCGCGGTGCTCAGCTTCCACGTTATGGTCCTCCGCCTTCGTGACGAGGATCGCTCTGTCGATCGCCAGGCACTCGGCTCCTAGAATGCAGCAGTAGATGCCCGCCGCCAAAAAAAATGCACGCCACATTGCTCTGCTCCTATTTTCTTCTTTGCCGTCGAGAGATTTCCCTTGCTCTCTATCGACGCTGCTTCAGCCCTCTCTGTACTCTGGACAGCCGGAGCCAATACCAGGCCCCCAATACTCAAGACCCAGATGGTGACGATTATCGCAACTGAAACGATGACAACGCGCGGAGACAACGGTTGGGCCAGTGCGGGGAAAAAAATGGAGGTGGGAAAATGGGACATGTGTCCGCGCAAGCCCGACTCGGCTGGCCGAGCAGCCCGTCGGAAGCCGTGAAATGAGTTAATTTTCAGGTTTATACCGTTTTGTGACCGACTGAGTCCCTGGGCCACAGGGCGGCTCGCCTCGGCGTTTTCTTGCTAAATCCGGCCGCAACAATTACTATCGAAGATATCCCCTCGAAAAACGGGGACTGGCTTCCGAACTGTCGCGGAAATCCCGGGAGCCAAAAACCGACGAGGGTGCCTGTCCCCTTTTTTCGACCGGATACTTGTTCAGTGAGGAGACACGTTTCATGGTTTGGCGGAATATTACGCTTGCCTTTCTGTTGATTTTCGTGGCCACATCGCTCGTGGTCACGTTGCCCAACCCGGTCGTCGCCCAAGACGATGGGGATGGAGACGGCGATGGCAACGGCGATGGCAACGGCGACGGCAGTACCATCGGCGTCGGATCGACCTCGGGCGTGTCGATCGATGCCGAAGGTGTTCTCCGCCGCCAGGCGTTTACCGATCCTACCGGAGAGCTGCGACGACAGCGTCAGGCGCAGGCTCGCGCCCAATTGGACCGTGATCTCACCGCGAGCTCGAAGCTGCGCAAGATATCGCTCAACCGACTCGAAGCGGCACTGGCCCAGCGCCTAGCAAACCAACAGGGCCCCACCGACGTGATGCGCCATTTGGCCGGGCTCCTACGCCTGCAATACGTCTTCTTCTACCCCGAAACGGGCGACATTGTCCTCGCCGGACCTGCCGAGGGCTGGTTCGACGATTGGTCGGGCCGCGTACTGGGTATCCGAAGTGGCCGGCCTGTGCTCGAACTGCAAGATTTGATCGTCGCACTTCGCGCCTATCCACCGAGCGGCGAAAAAGCGGGGCAGGTCTCCTGCTCCATCGATCCGACGCCCGAAGGGCTTGTCCGCTGTCAACAGTTTTTACGACAATTCAGAGGTCACATTACGCCCGCGACCGATACTGCGGCCATCGTAGCCGGCATGCGGCGCAGTCTGGGCATGCAGGAGATTACGATTACCGGAATTTCGCCCAACACGCATTTTGCCGAGATCATGGTCGAGGCCGACTATCGAATGAAGCTCATCGGCATCGGCTTGGAAATACCGCCGGTTTCGCTGCGAAGTTACGTGGCCCTGGCCAATCCGGCGACGGTCAGTCGCAAAGCGTTGCTGCGGTGGTACTTTGTTCCAGACTATCAGTGCGTTTGCCTCAGCGACGACGAGATGGCGATGGAGCTGGTCGGCGACGGGGTCAAGCTGATCGGCGCTGATGAAGTGGTCGGCCAAGACGGCCGTCGAAATACTGCCGATCGCGCGAGCCGAGCGAGCCAGGCGTTCGTCACCGGCTTCACACGAAAATACCCCAAGCTCGCGGCCCAGTCGCCCGTTTATGCCCAACTGCGAAACCTCATCGATCTGCTGGTCGCGGCCGCCTTCATCCAAGAACAAGACTACTACGGGCAATCGGGCTGGGCGATGGACACCTTCGCCAGCGAGGCGGCCTATGCGGTCGAAACGGGCCATGCGCCCAAACGCGTGGCAACCGCGGTCAACGGTCTCTGGAAAGGCAATACGCTGATGTTGCCCATCGGCGGCGGCGTCACGATCCAGGCAGAAGAGGCGCTAATAGGCGACAATCTCCTGGTCGATGAAAAGGGCCTGGTCGACGAGGCGCGTCAAAAGATCGACATTAAGTCACTGCCCAAAGACCAATGGTGGTGGGACTAGCGCTGCATCAGCCGTAGGCGGAAACGGGTAGCGCCGACACTCGTCCGGCAGTTCGCTTGGCAATATTTGTTCGCATGATCGGACGAGTGTCGGTGTCACCCTGGCGACAAGAAGCGGATACGCAACAGAGCCGGAAAACCTCCCGCGCTGCGCACACCGACACCTGTCCGAATTCGTCTGTCTGGTGGCAACACCTATTGCGGACAGGTGTCGGTGCTATCCGCTGGTCCAAGGACGGCGATCTTAACGCCAGTGCACCGCGTTCAGATTGGCTACCGAATCAAATCATCCGACAAGGCCGCACCGATATCGCTTATTGAGTTAGAGAACACCTTGCCCCCGCGACCAATGACCACGTCAAAGGGCAGCGAGTTTACCCCAAAGACGCGGACAAGTTCGCCGCCCCATCCACCCGACTCACGGACATTGTTGAAGGGTATTCGATATTCTTGGACAGTCGACCTGAACAATTCCTTGTTATGGTCGAGATGTACAAACGATATCTCAACCTCACCCGCATCGTACTTCGACAACGCGCTTATGTGGGACGGCATTTGACTTATACATGGACCGCACCAAGTGGACCAGAAATGAAGCACAATCAGTTTGCCTTTTAATTCTCCGGACACAATCCGACGTCTAGAGACCGTGGTGGCATCGATGTCCGGCGCGACATCTCCTTTTCTAAACTTGGGCTCGCTGCTCATAGCCGCACTCAGGTGTGCAAGTATTTTGGCGGCGTCATCGGTACTTTCTCGGATGCCAACGCCATCGCACCATGTCCGGATAAGTCGTTGATCCAAGAGGGAAATAGACTCATCGTGTATCAGTGTGTGGACTGTTTTGGCAGCTTGTGAGTCACCACTTCCAGCTAACGCACTATTTGAAATAAAACGCACCAATGGGTCGCGATGCCGTGTCATCGTACTACATACCGCCTGGCTGCTCTCGTGAGCAAGCACTGGAATCAGAATTCTAAAGGAAGTGGTGTTCGGCTGATCGCTGAGTTGTTCGACCATCGTCGCAACTTCAGGTGGTACCGGGTCCAAGTTGTCAGCAAACTCACGTACCGCGATTCTGGTACTTTTGTCAATTGGCACGTCGCGTTTATCCAGAATCTTCTTGAACTCATCGACCGGGAGAGCATCACCGCTTGCGGCAGAGCCAGCCTCGGCGTCGACAGCCGCGTCTCGAGAGTCTCGCTCCGAACAACCGACGACGAGGACACAGAACGCAACAAGCAGCAAAAGAGTTGCACGTACTGTTTGAGTTCTCATGAGAATCCCTCCGAATAACTTGAACGTCCTCAGCCCATGGTAAAGCCGTAGCTTCGAAAATCACACAGCCTCGCACTCCGTCCAGCGGGTTTTCAGACGCCTAATTGTCGTCAAGTGTGGTCATGTAACAAGGTCGTGCCTTGACCTCGGACCCAGTCCCCAATTATCGGGTGCAAGTCATCCGAAGACAAGAGCGAGACGCGTGGGCCTCGCGGGGCTCGGCCCACCCTACACGCGCTAACGGAACACCGCGGAGGGCGTTCCCTACAGCCTTCTTGCCGGAACTGCGTCACCGCTTGTTCCGGCCTACGTGCTTTTCAACTCGGCCACAACTGTGGCGGCGGCTTGCTCGCCACTCTGGATGCACTGCGGCACGCCCACGCCTCCGTAGGCGTTTCCCGCCAGGGCCAGCCCGTGGTGCGACGCGGCCCGGGATCGGATGCGCTCGATTCGCTCGATATGCCCCAGGTGATATTGCGGCATCGCACCTCGCCAGCGGCTGATCCGCGCGAAGATCGGCTCGCCATCGATGGTCAGCAGGTCGACCAATTCCTCGACGGCGATTGTCCGCAATGCGTCGTCGTCGAGATCGACCAGATCGGCTTGACATGCCCCGCCGATAAAGACGCGAATCAGTTCGCACCCCTCGGGTGCCCGACCGGCATATTTGACGCTGGAAAAGCTGGCCGAAAGAATCTGCCGCCGCTCGATCTGGGGCACGACAAATCCGAAACCATCGAGCGGATGTCCGATTTGTGAGCGACTGTATCCGAGCGAAACGATCGCACACGACGCGCAGAAAATCTGCTCCAATTCGGCAGCCAACTCGCGGTCCAGACGACCGAGCAACGTCGCCGCCCGATGCGCGGGCGTGGCCACAATCACGCCGTCCGCCTCGATCGTTCTCGGCTCGTCACCGGCAATCGCAATCGACCATTTTCCCGCTTCGTGCTGAACGATCTGCTCGCGTTGGGTGATTTGCTTGACGGCGGCGTCCAGGCGAACCGAACCGTCAGGCAGACGGTCGGCCAAGGCGTCGACCAGCGACGACATCCCTTCTCGCGGCGTGGTGAACATGGAATAGCGGGCGGCGCTCTCACGTTTATTCGCCTTGGTTGCCTTGGCCGCTCCGCGACGCGCGCCGCGGATCAAGCTGCCATATTCCTGCTCCATTTTAACGAACCGTGGCATGGCCGCCCGTACGCTCAGCTTTTCCGGGTCGGCCGTATAGATGCCGCCCACCAGCGGCTGCGCCAGTCGCTCGTACATTTCACGGCCAAAACGGCGCGTGGCGAAGGAGGCCAAACTTTCGTCGGCGCCGGAACCTGTGCGGACAAACCACTCAGCGGCCAACCGCATCTTGCCGCGCCAACTGAGGATCGGCGTGGTGAGCACCGGCCAGAGCCGGCTCGGCGCCATGATCAGAAACCCCTCGGGAATGCTTTCCAATCGACCGCGACA
>Ga0310123_10002265_pt1 | contig 15425 bp, 12 predicted proteins | sample CB6_AW_1057_MG_FD_203505 | JGI IMG/M metagenome (GOLD analysis project Ga0310123, IMG submission 203505) | Marine microbial communities from Western Arctic Ocean, Canada - CB6_AW_1057 | ecosystem: Environmental > Aquatic > Marine > Oceanic | place: Canada: Western Arctic Ocean | collected... | reverse complement strand
GCCGAAGGTAGTGAGACGACAGGGGTTGCGTCGAGCGATCAGGGTGCGGCCGAGGCTGAAGACGCGGTCGAGGATCGAGCCGGTGATGGAGCCGGTGATAGAGATTGACCCGATCGGCAGCATGAGCTAAGCTCGCAGCAGACACTCCGAAGAGGGGCCTGCTGCAGAGCCCGGAACCGACCGCCGTCCATCGGGGCGAGCTGGTCGCTAGGCGTCGCGGACGACGTGGTGCCGGCCGGTGGATCGAGGGTGGCATGGTCCAAGTGGACCCGGAGAGAATCGTTGTGGGTCGTGCAAGGACACGACAAAGCAGACTCGAGCCAGAAACGGGAGCCAGGTAGACGTGAACACACAGGACAAAACGGCCGCGACGGACACCTCCGGCGGCACCGCGACCGATGCGGCGACTTTTGACGAGATGGGGCTCAGCGAGCGATCGCTGAAGGCGCTGGAGCACGTGGGTTTCGAGACTCCCAGCCCAATCCAGTCCTCCTTCATACCCAGGGCCCTGACCGGTCGTGACTGTACCGGCCAGGCTCACACCGGTACGGGAAAGACGGCCGCATTCGTGCTGCCGATCCTGGAGGCGATTGATCACGAGTTGCCCTACACCCAGGCGTTGGTGTTGGCACCAACACGGGAACTGGCTGATCAGGTCAAGTGCGAGGCCGAGCGGCTGGCCTACACCTCACCGATCCGCGTCTCCTGTTTTGTCGGCCAGCGCGACATGGATCGCCAGATCCGGCAACTTGAGCGAGGTGTCCAGGTGGCGGTGGGCACACCCGGCCGCGTCAAGGATCTGAACAATCGTGGCCACTTGGTCTTCGACAATCTCAGGATCGTGGTGCTCGACGAAGCCGACCGGATGCTCGACATCGGTTTCGAGCCTGAGATCCGTGACATCCTGCGTCGCTGTCCCAATGACCGCCAGACGCTGTTGCTCTCGGCCACGTTGCCGCCCTCGGTCGAGCGGCTCGCCAAGAAATACATGCGCAACGCCGACCGCGTCGATCTATCCGGAGATGCGGTCGTCGTGGATTCGATCGACCAGTTCTACTGCACCGTGGATCCCGATCGGAAGTTCGGGTTGCTGGTGCGGCTGCTTGGTGAGCAGCAACCCAATCAGGTGATCGTCTTTACTCGGACCAAGCGGGGCGCCGATGCCTTGTATCGTCGCTTCTCCGGGGGCCTGTCCAACGTGGGCGTGATGCACGGCGACCTGCCTCAGTCGAAGCGGGAGCGGTCGCTGAAGCGGTTCCGGGAGGGCCAGGTGCGGCTGCTGATCGCCACCGACGTTGCCGGTCGAGGGATCGACGTCAGCGCGATTTCTCACATCGTCAACTACGACATCCCCGAGTACCACGATGACTACGTCCACCGCATCGGCCGCACCGGCCGGATGACGTCGTCCGACAGGGGCCGCGCCTTCACCTTCGTGACTCGCGAGCAGGGTGACGAGTTGACTCGGATCGAAATCCGGGTCAACAGTCAGTTGGCCGAGTACACCGTGTCGGAATACGAAGCGTATCGCGACCGGGGACCCCGGCCCACCGTCGACACGGTGGCCTAGCCACTCGCGAGCGGGTAGTCGGCCAGGAAGGCCCGGATCCCCTCGAGCAGTTCATCGGGCACGTCCTCGAAGAGCAGGTGTCCGGCGTGGGGAAACTGCAACGTGCGGGCTTCGGGGAACCTCCGCTTGAATTCGGCGAGGAATTCGAGCGTGAAGCACCAGTCCTGCTCGCCCCAGGCCAGCAGCAGCGGGTGGTCCTGGAATTGGGCAAGTCCCTGCTCGGTTTCGACGAGGGTCTGGTACCTGGGGTGCCCGGCCCGCAGCGGGATGTCCTGGATGAAGCGGTGGACCGCCACACGATGGGCCCAACTGTCGTAGGGTGCGAGGTAACCGGAGCGTGCCGCGTCTGAGAGCCGTTGGGGGTGGGCCACCGCCATCTTCAGTGCGGCCCGCGAGAAGAGGTTGAGTCCACGGACACAAAGAGCCCCCAGCAGGGGCACACGGCAGGCCGCGATTCTCATCGGCAGCCTCCTCATGCGAAACGCGGCCGTGTTGGCCATCACGAAGCGGGCGAACTGTTCGGGCCGACGAGTGGCCGCGGTCATCCCGATGGCCCCGCCCCAATCGTGTCCGACCAGGGTGATCTGTTCGAGTGCGAGGCGGTCGATGAGCGTGAGGAGGTTGTTGGCGTGTTGGTCGAGTCGGTAGGGGTATTGGGACGGTTTGTCGGAGAAGCCGCAGCCGACATGGTCGACGGCGATCACCCGGTGATCGCTGGCCAGGCCGCGGATGCAGCCTCGCCATGCGAAACTCCAGGTCGGATTCCCGTGCACCATCAGCACGACGGGCCCGCGACCCTCGTCGACGTAGTGGTAGCCGACGCCGTCGAGGTCGAGGCGATGAGATGCGAAGGGGTACTCGTCTTGGAACCCTCTCCGAGAGGGTTCTGGCCACGGTTCACTCATGAGCGGTCACCTCGCCGGCGGCGACCAGTGTGAGTGCCTCTGCGAGGCGATCGATATTGTGGTCGGAATGAGCGGCCGAGAGGCTGATTCTGAGTCGTGCGGTTCCGGCGGCGACCGAGGGCGGTCGGATGGCCGGCACGAAGTGCCCGTGTTGTGCCAGCAGCGAGGAAGCCTCGACCGCCGCCGCCGCGGACCCCAGGATCACCGGCACGATCGGTCCGTCCTCGGAGTGGGTTTCGAGTCCGAGCCCGGCGAGGTGTTGGCGGAGCCGGTTGCCGAGTTGTTCGAGGTGGTCCCGACGGTTGGGCTCGCGGTCGATCAGTTGCAGTCCCAGTTCGGCTGCGGCGCAGGTGGCGGGGGGCAGGGCGGTTGAGAAGACCTGGGTCCGGGCGTGGTGCCAGAGGTGGTCGATGAGTGCCCTGCTGCCGGCGACAAAGCCGCCGGCGGCTCCCACGGCCTTGCTGAGGGTGCCGATTCGCAGCGTGACCCGCTGTTCGATCTCGAGTCGTTCGCAACTGCCTCGGCCCGATGGCCCCAGGACCCCCGTGGCGTGTGCCTCGTCGACGAGCAGCATGGCGTCGAATTCGACTGCGAGATCAGCCAGTTGCACGAGCGGCGCGATGGTGCCATCCATGCTGAAGAGCCCATCGGTGATGATCAGCCTCCGCCTCGCGTCGGCGGCCTCGGCGAGTTGTCGTCGGAGTCGATCGAGGGATTGGTGGTGGTAGATGTGCAGTCGGGCGCGGCAGAGCCGGCAGCCGTCGATCAGGCTGGCGTGGTTGCGCTGGTCCGAGAACACGGCATCATCGGGTCCCATCAGTGCGGTGATGGTGCCGAGGTTGGCGGCAAAGCCCGACGGGAACAGCAGGACAGCTTCGGTCTTCTCGAAGCGAGCGAGAGATTCTTCGAGCCGGCAATACTGGGGGGACCGTCCCGAGACCAGTGGGCTGGCACCGGCTCCGACGGGGGCCGCGGCGGCGGCCTGGGCGAGCCTGGGATCGCGTGCGAGCCCGAGGTAGTCGTTGGACGAGAAATCGACGAGTTCCTGTCCGTCGACGCGGCTGTGTCCCGGGCCCAGCGATTCGACGACGCGTCGAGGCCTGAGCAGGTGCTCGCGCTTCAGGTCATCCAGTCCCTCGGTCAGCCAGGCCGGATCGCGAGTCATGCGGGCGGGTCCGGTTGGCTATTCGAAACCGTTGTCCACCAGCCAGCGTTCCGCGTCCAGTGCGGCCATGCAGCCGGTCCCCGCGGCGGTCACCGCCTGGCGGTAGCAGTCGTCGGCCACGTCTCCGGCGGCGAAGACGCCTTCGATGCTGGTGTTGGTCCGCCCGGCGGTTGTCCAGACCACGTACCCGGCTTCGTTGGTCTCGAGTTGTCCGTCGAGGAAGTCGGTGTTGGGGGTGTGTCCGATGGCGGCAAAGTAGCCGGTGGCGTCCAGTTCGGTGGTGTGGCTGTCGTCGAGCGTGCTGCGAATGCGGACGCCGGTCACGCCATCCTGGTCGTTGCCCAGTACCTCGTCGACGACCGAATTCCACTCGACCTCGATCTTCTCGTTCTCGATGGCCCGCTCGACCATGATCTTGCTGGCACGGAAGGCGTCACGCCGATGGACGATATGAACTTTCGAGGCAAACTTGGCCAGGTAGGTACTCTCTTCCATCGCGCTGTCGCCTCCACCGACGACGACCAGCGGCTTGTCGCGAAAGCGGGGCAGCGCGCCGTCGCACACGGCACAGGCCGAGACGCCGGCATTCTTGAACCGGTCTTCACTTTCCAGGCCCAGGTAGTTGGCGCGGGCACCGGTGGCGATGACCAGCGAGAGGGTTTCGATCTGCGATCCGGCCAGGGTTGTGAGTTGGAAGGGGTGTGTGGAGAGATCGACGGAGACGACGTCGTCGGTGGTGATCGTGGTGCCGAAGTTGATCGCCTGCTGCTTCATCAGTTCCATCAGTTCCGGCCCGCTGACGCCCTCGCCCAGGTGCGGGGCCATGTAGCGTCGCTTGTCGTCGGCGATCGAGTTGTCGAGGTAGGCCCCGAGGTCACCGGCGGGGAAGCCGGGGTAGTTCTCGACCTCGGTCGTCAGCGCCAACTGGCCCAGCGGCAGTGTACCTCGCTGCCGGTTCTCTTCGGTGATGGCTCCTTCGAGGACCAGCGGATCGAGGCTGGCGCGGGCGGCGTAGATGGCGGCGGTCCATCCGGCCGGGCCGGAACCGATGATCACAACTCGCTGGGCCACGGGGAGCGTCTCCTGCCAATCGGTGCCGGGGGTGGCTGGGGACCAGCGACCTTAGCCCAGAGTCTGATGGCGTACAACTGATGTGCCATCCTGCGGCAAGGCTCACTGCTCGTGATCGTCGGGGATGATCGGTTTGGAGGCGTCGATCCCCAGGGCGCAGGCCCCGGACAGGATAAAGGCGAACAGGCAGACCAGCATCATGTTGTTCCAGTCGCCGAGTGTCGGGTTTTCTCCCAGCACCGCGTCGTAGATCAGCGGGCTGCAGGCGGCACCGATATTGCCCCACATGTTGCCCCAGCCCAGCACCGAACCGACGTAGCGGCCGCCCACGTCCTGTTTGAAGGCCCAGTTGGCCGGGTTGCCAAAATCGACTGAGAACGAGACGACACAAAAACAGACGGTCATGGCCACCGCCGAGTTCAGTGGCGAGTCTTCCGGGAAGGTGGAGAACAGCAGGCAGCACCCGTAGGCGGCGGCCCCGGTGATCTTGGTGGCGAACAACGGCCAGCGACGGCCCCACTTCAGCCCGATGCGTGCCGTCAGCAGGTCGGTGGCCTTGCCGCCGGTGAGCATGCCGATGGTGCCGGCGGCCAGCGGGATCGATGCCAGCAGGCCCCGTTGCAGGATCGGGACGTCGTGGACGTCGGCGAGGTAGCGAGCCAGCCAGGTCACCAGGAACATCCAGGCAACATTGCCTCCCAGTTGCATGAAGCAGTCGCACCACATGCTGAAGCTCTTGATCAGCGGCATCAGCGGAGCGGCTCCCGTGGCGTTTTCTGCACCCGCAGCGTCTCCGGTCCGGCCCTCGGCAATCCGGTCGAGCTCGGACTGGTTGCAGCGAGGGTGCTGGGTGGGATGGTTGCGGATGATCAGCCAGTAGATCGCCGCAACCAGGAACCCGAGGCCGCCGAAGACGTACATCACCGGCCGCCAGCCGGCCACGTAGATCTTGCGAATGTCCTCGCGGAAGCTGGCTTCGAGCAGAAGCCGGTGGAAGCGGCGACGCTCGGCTATCGAGAGACTCCCGGATGAGACCTGCCCGGCCTGGAGATCCTGTCCCTGGCGGGGCAGGTTGACGGCCTGGTGGGTCGGCCCGTCGAAGAAAGCCGGGTTGTCGAGCAGCGAGTTGAGAGCCGCGACCAGAGACTCGGTGGTTGTGGGTTCGAGAGTGACCGTGGTGGGGTCGGCTGTAATCGGTTCGTCTTGTTTACGCTGAGTGTCCCGCCGGGTGGCCAGTTGATGGTAACGGCTGGCGGTTTCGAGGACGGCAAGACGATCGGCCGGCTCGAGCTGCAGGACGACGAAGTCCCAAGCCCGCTGCTGGGGTGTGGCAAGCTCCGCGGCTGGTTCGGAGGTCGAGGCGGCTTGCGAGGTGGTCGCGGGTGGCGTGCCTGGGGGAGGAGCCAGGCTGTGACAGAGCCGGCCGGTGTGGAGGATGTCGGCAGGTTGCAGCAGGTCACTTGTGCCGTCCGAGGAGATGGGGACGAAGAGCACCATCAGGAAGGCGGTCAGCAGCGGGGCCAGGGCCCCGCCGCAGCGGCCGCCCAGGGCCACCATGGAACTGGCCGCTGCGCGACCCGTCAGAGGGATCCACTTGCTGATCACTGAAGCACTCGTCGGATAAGCACCCGCCTGGCCCAATCCGCAACCGGCCCGCATGATCAGCAACCCGAAGAGCCCGGAAACGACTCCGGTCAGCATGGTGAAGATCGACCAGATGGCAATGTAGAGCGTGAGCATGATCCGCGACCCGTAGCGGTCGCTGAGCCACCCCGAGGGGACCTGGGCCAGGGCGTAGGACCAGAAGAAAATACTGATCATCCCAGCGATCTGCGACTGCGTCAGATCGAGGTCTTCGCGGATGTAATCCGAGGCAAACGAAACACAGAAACGATCCAGGTACAGCAGGATCGACATCAGCAGTGAGACCGCCACGACGAAATAGCGGACCCGTGACTGGGGTCCACGAGGCTCGAGATCGGGGAGGGGCTGATGCGCGTTCACGTCGGTCACGTCGGTCAGGGCGTGCGGATTCGTGTGAGGCCAGAGAAGGGCGATGCACACTAGAACCCGGACGGCCGTCGCGTCAAGTCGCCCAAGCAACTCGGTCGTCACCGGAGGGGGCGCAAAAAGATGAAGCGTCCCGGGTCACTCCAAGTCACCCGGAACGCTTCGTGTGCGGGGTGGACAAGTGCGGGCCAACGCTGTTCCACCTCGACGGCATAGACTCATTGCACTCGGTGTGCCAATTGAAACGAATTTAAGGACTACGAGGCATAAGGTAGTTCATTGAATGGGTTTACATCCCATTGTCTCGATTGCGGCCATGTTGTGTCATGTTGCTTTACCTGTATCATATTGCAACATCTGTAGCGTTGTGATGCGGTCGATCCTGCCGCACTTGATAGTTGGGTGCCGAACGGGATACTCGAAGGTGAGATCGGCATGGAGAAGCTGTGCGGTCTTATTCGCAGTTGAGGACGAGACGGATGGATGAATCGTCGAGAGACGTGGTGGCGATGACGGTGCCCCGTTTCGTGGCGTGCAAGGCGGAGGGTCGTCGTCTGGTGATGTTGACGGCCTATGACGCGTTGTGGGCGGGGTTGTTCGACGAGTCGGGTGTGGACGCGTTGCTGGTGGGCGACACGCTGGGCATGGTGGTCCAGGGTCACGACACGACGTTGCCGGTGACACTCGATGAGATGATCTACCATGCTCGGATGGTGGTCCGCGGGAGTCGCCGCGCGTTGGTGGTTGTCGACATGCCGTTCATGACGTTCCAGGTAGGACCCGAGCAGGCGATCGTCAACGCGGGCCGGATCCTGAAGGAGACGGGTGCCTCGGCTGTGAAGCTGGAGGGTGGTGAATACCAGGCCGAGACGATCCGGGCCTTGAGTCGAGCCGACATCCCGGTGATGGCCCACGTGGGCATGAAGCCTCAATCGATCCGCATGCTGGGCGGGATGTCGCGGATCCAGCGAGACGAGGAGCGATTGCGGATCGATGCGAGGGCGGCCGAGGAGGCGGGTGCGTTTGCGGTGGTCCTGGAGTTGATTCCGCGGGGGATTGCCGAGGCGATCACCGGCGAGTTGTCGATTCCGACGATCGGGATTGGAGCCGGGCCCGGTTGCGACGGCCAGGTGCTGGTGAACCAGGACATGTTGGGCCTGGGCAACGGTTTCAACCCGAAGTTCCTGAAGCGGTACGCCGAGCTGCGATCGACCGTACTGGAGGCGGTCTCGAACTACGCCGAGGACGTCCGCGGTGGGGTTTTCCCCGGCGAGGAACACAGCCACGAGTGAGCGTCGTTTGGCTAGGCCGCGTGGGGGACCTGTTTGCCGGTCGGCTGTTGTCCCTTGAGTGTTGCCTGGGCCGCCTCGGGCAGTTCATCGACGACGTCGGTGGCCAGTCCCAGGACCTTCATGACTCGGATGATGCAGTAGGTGAGGTCGAATTCCCACCTGCGGTGTCCGTGTCGTGCCATTCTCTGGTAAGCGTGGTGGTTGTTGTGCCAACCTTCGCCGAAGGCGAGCAGTCCGACCCACCAGAGGTTTCGCGAGCGGTCGGCGGTCTGGTAGTTTTGGTATCCCCAGACGTGGGTGGCTGAGTTGACGAACCAGGTCACGTGGTAGACCGCCACGATTCTGAGGCACATGGCCCAGAGGAAGACCGAGAGTCCCAGGTCCCAGGCGAAGTGGCCGACGGCGAAGAAGGCGGCAGCCGAGAGGAACAGGAAGGGGCCGTAGGTGGCGTGGAGGAATCGCTGGAGACGGCTGCGGTAGAAATCGGGCGCCCATCTCTGGAAGAGTGTCTCGAGTCGTTGGGGGGGATCGTGGGGCTGCAGCCAGAGGAAGTGGGACCACCAGAACCCGTGGTTGGGTGAATGAGGGTCCTGGGGACCGTCCGAGTGTGCGTGGTGCTTGCGATGGGTCGCGATCCAGAACAGGGGGCTGCCCTGTCCCGAGAGCATGGCACACAGGGTCAACAGGCCTCGCACCGGGGCGATGGCCTGGAAGCTGCCGTGAGTCATCTGGCGGTGATATCCGAGCGTGACGCCGAAACAGCCGGTGAGGTAGTAGAAGACGACAAACATCACCACGGCCTGCCACGAGATGTAGAAGAAGGCGGCGATGGCTCCGACGTGCATCAACGCCAGCCAGATGGCGTTGGTCCAGTTGATGCCGTCGGGGAAGCGTACGGCGAGTCGTTGGGCAGAGGGTGCTGCAACGGCGGCCAGGCCCGCGGGGCCGTGATCAGCGTGATCAGCGTGATCAGCGTGATCAGCGTGATCAGCGTGATCAGCGTGATCGGGCTGATCCGGTGGTGTCGTGACCGCACTGGTGGCCAAGGGCGTCGTCGGCGTGGTGGTCATGTCGATCTCATTGAGGACCCTGGGATGCGCCGGCAGTTTGTAGCCGGGCGGGAATTATAGTGAAAGCATCGGTTGAACGTATCGCCAGATGGTCAATTCCCTGTCACACTTGTGTCATCTTTCGGATTGCGTGGTCGCACAGAGTCTCGGTGGCGTGTCGACTTGGGGCGATCTTGCTGCGAATCGGCTGCCCGAACTAGACTGGTATCCGGTTCCGATTCTTTGTGGGTCGGAGGCTGAACGAGTCAGGCGGGGCGTCGATGGCGACCGAGACGAGTCCAACCGAGCCGAGCGTCGTCGCCCGACGGGGGTCGTCCCACTGGATCCTGGGCCCGTGGCGCGACCTGTTGCTGTTCGTGGCGACACCGGTGCTGGTGTTGCCCCTGGGCCTGGCGATGTCGTCTCAGATCAGCGGCGAGCGGATCCTGTTCTGGGTCCTGGCGTTTGGCGCCTTGGGTCATCACCTGCCGGGTTTGTTACGAGCCTACGGTGACCGCGAATTGTTTCGACGTTTTCGCTGGCGGTTCATCGTAGTGCCCCTGGTGCTGCTGCCCATCTGCGGGCTGTTTTTTGTCGATCGGCTGGTGGGGATGAAGTTGATCGTCCTGTCCTGGGGCGTGTGGCATTTCCTGATGCAGACCTACGGGTTCGCTCGGATTTACGACGCCAAGAGCGGCTGTGGCACCGGGATGTCTCGCTGGCTGGACTGGGGCATGTGCATCGGCTGGTTTGGAGCCGCGGTGCTGCACAGTCCGCGTCGCGTCGGCGAATTCCTCGGCATGGCCTACCAGGCCGGTCTGTCGGTCGACTGGGTTCTGCCGATTGACGGCATCCGGTTCGGCTGGGACGGGTTCACCCTGGTGGTGACGGTGCTGTCTGTGAGCCAGTTGAGCTGGAGGGTATTGCGGGGTCAGCCGATCAGCGGCGGCAAGCTGTTGCTGCTGCTGATCTCGTTTTCGTTCTTCTGGTACTGCAACGTGAGCCTGACGAACCTGGTGATGGGCATTGCCATGTTCGAGATCTTCCACGACATCCAGTACCTGGCCATCGTCTGGTCGTTCAATCGTCGTCGGGTCGATTCGGGAGCGGGAGTGGGTGCGGTGACGCGGTTTCTGTTTCGCAACAGCGGTTCGCTGGTCGGCCTGTGGATCGGTCTCTATGTGGGCCTGGTGCTGGCCTATGGCAGCCTGAGCATCATTGTCGACCGGGTGTCATCCGAGCAGTGGCGGAACCTGTTGTATGGGATCATCGCCACGTCGAACCTGTTGCATTTCTACTACGACGGGTTCATCTGGAAAGTCCGCGAGGCGTCGACGCGTCAGTCTCTGGGAGTAACCGCTTCGGCCGCTTCGGCCGCGTCTGCCTTGCGCGGGTCCGTCGGCCTGACCGCGATCGCCTGGCGTCACTGGCTGGCCTGGTTGGGCCTGGCGGGGCTGGCGTGGGTGCTGTTTGTCACCGAGAGTCGTCGGTCCGAGCGAGGCGAGGTGGGCGACCTGGAGATGGCTCAGGCGGTGGTGAAACATGTCCCCGGCAGCGTCCCGGCCCGCAACGAGTTGGCTCGAACGCTGATCAACGCCAACCGCTTCCTCGAGGCGATGACGCAGGCCGAGATGGCCATTCGGCTCGAGCCGGGTGTCTACAAGTCCTACGTCTACCGCGGGGTGTCTCGGATCGAGTCGGGGCGTCATGAAGCGGGCCTGGCGGACCTGCTGGAGGCCGAGCGTCGGCACGCTCGAGACGCATACCTGCAGTACCACCTGGCGATGGCGAAGCTGGAGTTGGGACGACCCGCCGAGGCGATTGGGCACCTGGAGGCTTCGCGGGAGATCCGTCCCGGCAACGCCGACGTCCATTACAATCTCGGGGTGATCCGAATGCAGTCGGCGATGCGGACTGTGGACCGGGAGTTGTTGTCGGGTGCGGCAGGACATTTTCGGGAGGCGATCCGGCGGGATCCTGCTCACGCACACGCGGTCTGCATGCTGGGTGAGGTCGAGCGTCAGCTGGGTCGAACCGAAGCGGCGATCGCACAGTTTCGCCTCAGCCTGGCGGTCGACGGCAGTTTGCCCGAGGCCCACCACGGTCTGTCTCTGGCCTTGCGGGCGACCCAGTCCTTCGACGCGTCGAACCGGTCGTTGAGCCAGGCGGTGTACCACGCGCTGGTGCAGGTACGGGCCGGTTCGGGCGTGAGGGATCAGAGAATCGAGCAGGCGGTGGACTGGGCCGAGGAGTTGCAGGAGCGATCGGGTCGCAGCGACGTGCTCAGCCACGAATTGCTCGGGCTGGCCCGTGCTGCTGCCGGGGACTTTTCGGGCGCCGAGGAGTCCGTCGACGCGGCTCTCGAGTCACCCGGGGCAACCGATTATCAATTGCGTCGTCGCCTGTCCGGCCAGCGGCAGTCCTACCGCCTGAGGACTCAGCCGGGTCTGCCTGCTCCGCCGCAGGGTCGCGGACCTGGCGATTAGGACTGTGCGGCCGCGCCGTGCGTCGGGTCCGGAACTGAGACGAAGCGGTAGCCGCTGCCTCGAACCGAGAGAATGTGTCGGGGCTGCGAGGCGTCGGGTTCGATCATCCGCCGCAGTCTCATCACGAAGTTGTCCGTCGAGCGGGTCGTGATCGCTTCGGGCTCGCCCCAGACGTCACGCAGGATCTGGTGCCGTGTCAGCACCACGCCCTCGTGGTCGATGAAGTACCTCAACAGCTCCATCTCGGTCTTGGTCAGGTTGTGAGTCTGCTGGTCGACGGTCAGTTGGAAGCTGGGAAAGTCGATCGAGACGTTAGCGAAGGCGTAGCGGCTTTCGGAATCGAGCCCGGCGTGCCGGTTGCGTCGTTCGAGCAGGTTACGGACTCGGCTGAGCAGTTCGGGGAGCGCGAAGGGCTTGGTCATGTACTGGTCGGTGCCGGCATCAAAGGCCTGGGCCTTGTCTTCGCTGAGCGTGCGTGCGCTGAGCACGAGGATCGGCAGGTCGGCGGCGTCGCGGCGGATCTGGCGGCAGATCTCATAACCGCTCATCCCCGGCAGCATCAGGTCGAGTATGACGATGTCGACGGGCGGGTCGGCGTGTGCGAGTTGCTCGAGCGCGGCGGGTCCGTCGCCGGCGAGGTCGACCTGGTAGCCTTCCTGCTGAAAATTGAAGGCGAGTCCTTCGGCCAGGGCCAGTTCGTCCTCGACAATCAGGATTCTCATGCCGCCACCCGCCCCGGCAATTCGACCTCGAAGATGCTGCCGGGCTGATCGGTGCGATTCTGGACTCGGATACGTCCCTTGAGCGTGTGGACGAGTGTGCGGACGATGTAGAGGCCCAGGCCGGTTCCGGTCTGTTGTCGGGTCAGTTCTTCGCCGCCACGGAAGAAGATGCGGAAGATCTTCTTTTTCAGTTCCGGAGCGATTCCTTCACCGTTGTCGGCGATGCGGGTGACGATCCGGCCGCGGCTGCGGGTGCTGACCGATACCTGCACTTCCGGCTGCCGGGACCCGTACTTGATGGCATTGTCGAGCAGGTTGCCGAAGATCATCTCGAGCACGATCGGGCGGGCGTGGATGGTCGCCGGCTGGAGGTCGAATGCGAAGACGTCCTGGTCCTGGCACTTGTGCCGGGCGCAGGCGGCCTGGGCACAGCGACGCAGCAGCGGTTCGAGCTCGATGTCCTCGGCTTCTGAGTCGTGTCCGATCGCGCCGAGCCTGCCCACTTCCAGCAGATGGTTGATCAGGGTATCGAGTCGCAGCACTTCTCGCTGCATCACCTCGTAGAACTCGTCGCGTCGTTCCTGGTCGAGATCTCGGAGTTGGAGCGTTTCGAGGTAGAGCCTGATCGAGGCCAGCGGGGTCTTCAGTTCGTGGGTCACGCTGTCGACGAAGTTGGCCTGTCGCCGGTTGAGCTGAATTTCCTTGATGGTCAGGAAGAGGTAGAACGAGAGTCCGATCAGGACCAGCGCGAAGGCGATGGTGCCGATGGTCAGGGCACCCAGGGAGTTGAGTTGGGCGAAGAGTACGATCCAGCAGACCATCAGCGTGACGTTGAGCACCATCAGCGCGGCCGAGAGCGTGATCGGCCAGTGCAGCGTTCGTCGTTTGCGGATGTAGTCGGCCAAGGGCCGGCTCCCTGTCGGCACGAGCGGCTCGGGGTGGCCTTCAGACTATCATCCCGCAGTGGTGTCGGCGAGTCCGTCCTGCCGACGCACCTCGACTCGAAACAGCCGGTCAATCGCCAGCCGAAACAGGATCCACAACGCCGCGACACTCTCCTTCCAGCTGATCTTCGATTCTCCGAATCGACGGTCCTCGAACACGATCGGTGTTTCACCAAAACGGCTGCCCAGGCGGGAGAGTCGATAGAGGATTTCTTCCTGGAAGGCGTAGCCTCGGGCGCGGAAGCGGTCGAGGTCGAGTTCGGCCAGCTGGGCCACGGTGTAACAGCGAAAGCTGCCGCTGTTGTCTCGGGATGAAAGTCCCAGCATCACTCGGGCGTAGAGGTTGATGCCGCGACTCATCAGGTGCCGCCGCCAGTTCCAGCCGACCACTCCACCTCCCGGGACGTACCGCGAGCCGATGGCCACATCGACGGTGTCCATCATGGCTCTCATCGCCGGGATGTGCCGCGGGTGGTGGCTGAAGTCGGCGTCGAGGTTGATCAGCTGGTCGTACCCCCTGGCGATTCCCTCGCGGAATCCCGCCAGGATGGCCGTCCCCAACCCCAGTTTTCCGGCACGATGCAGCACGTCGACTCGGGGGTCGGACCCGGCGAGTTGATCGGCGAGCGTGCCGGTCCCATCCGGCGAGTTGTCGTCGACGACCAGGATGTCGGCATCGGGGGCCACCTCGTGCAATTCCGGCAGCAGCCTCTCGATGTTCTCTCGCTCGTTGTACGTGCAGACGGTAATCAGCAACCTCGGGGCGGAGGCCTTGGTGGGGGCATTCGTGGGGGCGGGAGTTGAGTCACCGTCTGACATCAGGTGCGGTGGTGTCCTGTGTGTCGGCGTGAGGTCGTGAGGGCGTGAGGGCGTGAGGGCGTGTTGAACAGGAAGCGGAGGGATCAGGACGCGAGCAATTCGCCGGCGATCTGGTCCCATTCGGTGTCCAGCGGTGCGTCGCAGGTGGGCCGACCGGCCTGGCGGTACCAGTGGGCGGCGTTGGGGAGATCCCCTTCGATGCGGTGCAGGTACGCGTGGACCCAGGCGGCCGTGGCCGAGTCGATCTCCTGCACGATCACATGACCGGCCTCCCAGCCTTCGCGAGTCGAGAGCCACATGGCCCGGAGTTCATCGGAGAGTCCCTGGGGCGGGGAGTCGTTCTTGAGAGTGGCCTTGAGTTGGTCGAGCGTCATGAGGGTGTCTCTGGGTTTCGGCGTGCATCGAGTTCAGCCGCGGAGTTTCGCATGGACGGTGTCGACGACGGTATCGAGTGGAATTCGCTCTTGTTGCAGCGAGTCACGGTCCCTCAGTGTCACGGTCCCATCCTCGGCGGTGTCCCCATCGATGGTAACGCAAAACGGGGTCCCGATTTCATCCTGCCGTCGGTAGCGGCGTCCGATGGCTCCCTGTTGATCGTAGACCGAGGCGATGCCGGCCTGCTTGAGGTCCTGGTAGAGTCGTCCGGCGGTTTCGGGCATGCCTTCTTTCTTGATCAGCGGGAACACGGCCACCTTGACCGGTGCCAGCTTGGGGTGGAACTTCATCAGCACGCGGCTCTTCAGGTTCCCCTTCTCGTCGGGCTGTTCATCTTCATGGTAGGCCTCGCAGAGGAATGCCAGCGTGGCCCGGTCGGCTCCGGCGGCCGGTTCGATCACGTGCGGAGCGAACCGTTCCCGGCTCTGGTCGTCGAAGTAGGTCAGGTCCTTGCCACTGCCTTTGTGTCGTGGTTGTCCGTGCTCGTCGGTTTCTACGACCAATTCGTCTCCTTCGCGGACCAGTTTTCCCTCCATGTGGCTCCTGAGGTCAAAGTCACCCCGGTGAGAGATTCCTTCGAGTTCCCCGTATTCTCCTTCGGGGAGGAAGGGGAAGGCGTACTCGACGTCGGCGGTACCGACGGAGTAGTGCGAGAGTTCATCGGGGTCGTGGTCTCTGAGGATCAGGTTGTCGCTGGTGATGCCCAGGTCGACGTACCACTGGAATCTCCGGTTCCGCCAGTACTCATACCACTGTCGTGACTGGTCGGGGTGGCAGAAGAACTCCATTTCCATCTGTTCGAACTCACGTGACCGGAACGTGAAATTCCGGGGGGTGATTTCGTTTCTGAAGCTCTTGCCGACCTGTGCGATGCCGAAGGGGACCTTGACCCGGCTGCTGTCGACGACGTTCTTGAAGTTGACGAACATGCCCTGGGCGGTTTCGGGCCTGAGGAAC
>Ga0310123_10002264_pt1 | contig 15429 bp, 16 predicted proteins | sample CB6_AW_1057_MG_FD_203505 | JGI IMG/M metagenome (GOLD analysis project Ga0310123, IMG submission 203505) | Marine microbial communities from Western Arctic Ocean, Canada - CB6_AW_1057 | ecosystem: Environmental > Aquatic > Marine > Oceanic | place: Canada: Western Arctic Ocean | collected... | reverse complement strand
GGGAAGAGCCCGAAGTTCATCGATCCCATGTTGAGCGAGGCGATCTCGGGCGCGAACTCCAACACCGGTTGCAGTCGCTCGTCGAGTGACATGTGGGGACTGCCGCCCGTCGTGATGTTCACGACCACGTCGCTCGCCTCGGAGATGATGGGCAGGAACTTGGCGAATACAGCGGGGTCCTGGGTCGGCTTCCCGGTTACGGCGTCACGTGCATGAAGATGAACAATCGCCGCTCCCGCTTCAACCGCCTGGATCGCGGCTTCCGCAATCTCTTCAGGTGTCACCGGTAGGTAGGGAGACATCGACGGAGTGTGGATCGAGCCGGTCGGTGCGCAGGTGATGATGACATTGGCCATATCGGGCTCGCCTTTCAGCCGAGTTTGGGCAACACGTCGCCTGCGAGACGGCCGAGTTGTTCCTCGATGTCCTCGTACCTGTCACCCGGCATGCCCGGAAACAGCAGGAGGTTCTCGATGCCGATCTGCTCGTCGTACCAGGCGATCTGTTCGGCCACGTCCTCGGCCGTGCCGATCGCTAAGATCTTCTGATCGAGTGTCTCCTCGAGGGTCGGCACCAACCCCATGGGCGCCGGTTTGCCGTCGTCGCCCATGTAGCCCTTGCTCCAACCGTAGGGCCCGAGAAACTTCCAGAACTCGTCGTGGCCTGGTCGGATCGCCTCGACGGCCTTCTCGTGGGTGTCCTCGACCCGTGTGCTCAGAACCAGCATTCGGTTCTCACCCCGCTCGAGCGTGCGACCGTGGGTCTCCTCGTAGATCTCCGCATAGCGCTCCCAGAACATCTTCAGGAACTTGGGATTGATGTTCCACCAGACACCACCCCAGCCCCACCTGGGTACCATCTCGAGAGTCGGCGGTGAGGTGATGGCCTGCCACGTCTCGTACGGATACAGCGGTTGGGGCACCAGGGTCAGCTCCTCGACCTCGCCGCCCCGATCGGGGATCCCCGGCGGCGGGAAGTCGTAGTGCTTGCCGTGGAACGAGAACGTCTCCTGGTCGAGGGCCATTTTGATGACCTGCATGGCCTCCTCGAACTGTTCGCGATTCACCTGATCGGCCGCGGCCTTATCCGGGTTGTCGAAGCTGCCGATAGTCGCTCCCAGCGTCTCGGCCTCGCGTGGCACGGTGCCCCGTCCCACCCCCAGGATCCCCCGGCCTCCCGAGATGTTGTGAAGTGTGGCAAAGTCCTCCGCCAGTCGTAGTGGATGCCACTGCGGAACGACGTTGAACGCCATGCCGATCTTGATCCGTTCGGTGCGCTCGGCGAGGATTGCCCCGATGAGGATCCCGTTGGGGATCACCTCGTACCCCTCGTGCTGGAAGTGATGCTCGGTCAGCCAGTACGAGTCGAACCCGAGTTGCTCCGACACGACCCCCATGTCGATGATCCGTTCGGTGGTCTCCCAGATCTTCCGGGCGTCGGAGCGACGATCAGTCGGAGCCGGCGGGCCCGACCCGGCGTCCTCCATCTCGACGCCCCCGAAAAGAAACACTCCTGTGTGCATGCTTATACCATCCAACCTTAACTAGAGATATACAGGAAAGTCTCGGCCTCCCGCCGAACTCGTTCACTCTTTGCGATGAACCGCTGTCTGCTGATCGGTCGACGCCACCAGCACGCCCCTCCGGTAGACCCGACGGGACATCGGTGCATCGGCGATGGCCTCGCGCGGCGAAGCAGCATCAATTACCACCAGGTCAGCCGGCGACCCGATTTCGATATTCAGTCGCGGCATGCCGATCCCTTCCCGAGCGTCGTTGCTGACCATTCGGTAGGCGTCGTCAGGGGTCTGGTGACCCGCCATCACCAACAGCGCCGCCGTCTCGAGCGGATCACTGCGGCCAACAGGATTGAACGGATCCTGCACATTGTCGGCCCCCGCGGCGACTAGCACCCCGGCGTCTTGGAGCGCGCGCACGGCGGTCAATCCCCGAGGTGTGGCCGTGGGATGATCCCGGCCCTGAAGAAACAGGTTGGTCTGGGGGAGGCAGAACACGCTCACGCCGGCCTCAGCGACCTCCTTTGCCACCTCGGCCTGGACCTCGGGAGTCTGCATTCCCAGACTCACGCAGTGACTGGCCGCGACCGGGTGCTCGAACCCGCTGTCCTGCACCAGACGTGCCAGGTCCCGCAGCGTGAGAACTGCGGGGTCGAGCGTCTCGTCGACGTGGAGGTCGATACCGAGGCCCGCCTCAGTGGCCACCCGGATGGCAGTCTTTATCAGGCCGGGCCCATCGGGATCGAGGTGTGGACACCCGCCGATCAGGTCCACGCCGGCTTCGACGGCCGCCGCCAACGCGGCCCGATTGCCGGCACCCTCGGGCCCGGTCATCGGAGAGATCGCAAGCGCAACGAGCTGGATGTCGATCAACCCCTTGAAATGCGACTTGGCCTCCTGCATCGCCACCACGTTTCGAGCGCCGAAGTCCCCGCCCACGGCCACGTGGCTTCGGACGGCCGTGACGCCATGGATCAGCAGCAACTCGATGGCCTGGATGGCTCTGGCGACCGTGCCGCGGTGGGTGATCTTTCCGGCCGCAGTGGCCGCGTCCCCCGCCTCAAACGCCCCCTGAAGATTGCCGCGGAGGTTCGGCACCATCTCGGCGATCAAGGCATTGTCGAGATGCGCGTGTGGTTCGGCCAGCGCGGGCAGAACGAGCCAGCACGCCAGGTCGTCGACCGGAGCCTCACCTGAACTGGTACCCGAATCGTGTACGCCACAGATCAGGCCGTCGGCGATCTCGATATCGACCCGACGACCATTCACAAGCCGGGCGTCGCGTAGCACTCTCGACATCGCTCTGGTCACCGTCTGCTGAGCTCGAACCCGAGCTTTTCGACCTGTGCCGTCGAGGGTGGGCCTTGCATGTTGAAGATCACCTGATCGACCCCTGCCTCGCCAAACGCCGCAGCCTCGTCCCTGAGTTGCGAAGGATCCGCCCCGGGTTCCCATGGAATGTGAACGGTACGGAGGATCTCCGATGGGTCCCGCCCAATCGCTTCGCAGTGCCCGACGAGAGCCTCGTTGGTGTCCTGCCACTCGGGGACCGACCGGAACCCGCCGTCCCACTTTTGAGCCCACTTCGCGACAATTGCGAGAGTTCGTTTTCTTCCACCCCCTCCGATCAGTACGGGTGGATGAGGATGCTGTATCCCCTTCGGCTCACAGCAAGCATCGGTGATCTTGTAGTACCGGCCTTCAAAGTCGGTGACTTCCTGCGACAGGAGGCGGATGATCACTTCGACGCCCTCCTCGAAGCGGTCGAGGCGTTCCGTCACCGTGCCGAGCTCGATGCCGTAGGCGTCCGATTCTTCGAGGTTCCAGCCGGCACCCAGGCCGAGATCGAGACGGCCATCGGAAATGATGTCAAGCGTTGTGGCCATTTTCGCGGTAACGGCCGGGTGTCGGAAGTGCATGGCGTTAACCATGCTCCCGATTCGGATCCGAGACGTTGCCTGGGCAAGCGCGGCGAGCATCGTCCAGCTTTCAAGGCAGGGGCCGCGCGAGTCGCCTCTCCCCGGGTACATGTCGCCACCCAGCGAGTAAAAGTGGTCGAAGTTCCAAGCTTGGGCGTATGCCTCACATTCGTCGATGGCTCGCCAAACATCGAGGAACTCCTGCCATGTCGCATGGTGGGGTGGAGTCTTGACTGCGTACTCAACCATGATGTAGTCCCTTCGACTCCCCCCAACGATGAAGGCGCTGGACCATCAACTAGTTTTCTGATTCAAAACTTTAGTTGTTATATGATAGCATACTCAGCGAATACGCTAGCCTGCAAGAGCAGGAGATGAGGTCACTCAGTGGACAAAGCCTGGTCACCGGTCGTCTTGGCCGAATCCTCATTGTCGACCGAAGCGCTTCTCGACGACCTGTGGACAGGAGTCATCCCCTACGCGGTCTTCCCCGACTTTCTCGACAAGTCGGAGTGCTCCGGAGTGATCGAGGCTCTCAGGACGGCACCAATGACCACGTTCAAGTCTGGCGACGCGCTCGTTTCAACGCTCGGGGTATATCTGCCCGACGCCGTGAACGACCCAGATGCCTACTTTGCCCGAGCCGCTGAACTCGAACCAGCCATCGCGTCCCTTCTCGAGCGTGGCCGGGGCGATGTGCGAGACCGGATCCGCCTCACGTTCGCGTCGCACCTGAAGCGACCCGTAGTTGCTGCGACGGGACCGGAGGGCCAGGAGTACGGACAGGGAAGCCTCCGCGTGCATGGGAGCGGCGCAGGGTCATCCGTTCACCGCGACGTCGTATCGGTAGATGCCGCTGGATGGAACGTGGCCGAAATGAATGCGCAATTTTCCGTCGTACTGATGCTTCAACCCTCCGAAGCCGGCGGAGAACTGATTGTGTACCGCCAGAGGTGGCGGCCCGAGGACGATACCGAGTTCAAGAACAAAGGAGCGAAGGGCTGGGACCCGCGAGTTGTAGAAGGGGCGCAGGTCGCTACCTACGCCGCCGCGGCAGGAGACTTATACGTTTTCAATCCGACGCAATATCACGAGGTACCCCTGACATCCGGGGAGTCTGATCGCGTCAGCATGCAGTTCTTCATGGCATTCGACTTTGAAGGTGACGGTCCGGTCGTGACATTTTCTTGAGGGCGGATCGGCTACTTCGCGACGGTCGACTACCTGACGGACGCCGTGTCGACATCGAGATCGTCGATGGTTTGATCAGCGCGGTACGTGACTCGCCGGCACCGTTTGGCGACGGCACTCCAGTCGACGATCTGAAAGGTTGGCTAATCCTTCCTGCGTTGGCCGAACCCCACGCCCATCTCGACAAAGCTCTGACAGCGGAGATGGTCCCGAACCTCGACGGCGATCTCGACGGGGGCTACGAGGCATGGACCACCGCGGTTCGTGCCGGGAAGTTCACCCATGAGGGCATGGTCGCGAGAGCCATCCAAGCCATCGATCTTCTGCTGGTCCACGGTGTCACGGCTGTCCGCAGTCACGTGAATGTCGGTGGTGACTCCGGTGCCAAGAATGTGGTGGCAATGCAGGAGGCCAAGTCACACTTCAAGGGACTGGTCGACATCCAACTAGTTGCGCTCACCATTACTCCACTGGCCGGCCCCGAGGGTGCCGACAATCGAGCCGCATTGGCGGACGCGATCGAGGCCGGTGTCGATCTGGTCGGCGGAGCTCCCAACTTCGATACCGACCCCGCCGGCTTTATAAAGACCGCCTTAGACGCTGCGACTGATGCTGGCCTCGGAATCGATCTCCACGTAGACGAGACGCTCGACCCCTCGTCGCTCGACGTTCGCGAACTCGCTCGCCAGGTTCAGGATCGCGGTTTTGAACACCAGGTGGCAGCCAGCCACTGCGTGAGCCTCGGAATGCAGACCCCCGAGGTCCAGGCCGAGGTCGCCAAGGAGATCGCCGAGGCGGGTATCACTGTCTTTCCACTACCGCAGACCAACCTGTTTCTCCAGGGTCGCGATCACCCATCAGCTACCCCCCGCGGCCTCACTGCCCTCCGCGCCCTCCAAGACGCCGGGGTACTGGTCGCTGCCGGCGCCGACAACGTTCAGGACATCTACAACCAGGTGGGCCGAAGCGATCCATTGGAAACCGCTGCCCTGTTGGTGATGGCCGGCCATCAGTTTGCAGACGACGCCTACCGTATGGTCAGCAACGACGCCCGCAAGGGCATCGGCCTCTCCCAAGTCGAACTCATCCCAGGTGCTCCAGCTGACCTGTTGGTGATCGACGCCATATCGCCACGAGCGGCCATCGCCGATGCACCAATGTCGCGCCGCGTCTACCACCGAGGCGAACTCGTTGCGTCAGCCGATCAATGGACCCGGATACACCGGGCCGTCTAATCGATCAGATCGATATCAGTGCGGGATGTTGACGTCGACGTCTCTTGAATACATAGCCACGATCTTCTGATCGGTCTCCCATTCACCCGCAGCGTTGGCCCGATTCCCTGCAAGCCGAGCGAGAAGGTCCAGGACTAGCGCATCGACGTCTCCCAGTCGGACCTCGTCAACCTCACCGGCCCGCAGGGAGGTAAGAGCCTCGTCAACCGCGTCCAGACAATCGTGACAATGGGAGACAACGTCGGACTCGCACATACCGCTCAGCGCGAAACCGCAAAAGGCTGCATAGACGTACAGGGGCTCCACGAACTTAAGCATCGCGATGCCGTCACCATCAACGACGTCGGCCCCAGTCACCGGCGTTTCCTCGAAGTGGGCGCGTCCCTGACTTAGGCCGGCCAAGAAGTCCCGCGGTTTCAGATCGATAGTTACGCCGCGGCGTTCACGCTCGATGAGAAAGTACGTTGCCCCCGGACCTGTTCCAACTCTGACTACGAGTTGCTCCATGCCTCTAGCCGCGCCAATCCATGCTTTATTCCCGGAAAGAGTTCCAGAAGACGGCTCACCGGTAAGACGGACGCCAGGAAGCGGTGGGTCGCCCTCCCGATCCTCCGTTGCTGCATAGGAAACCCACGACCGGAGTGCCGCTGATGAAAACACATGTCGACATGCAGCTTGGTAACCAGCAACGAACACCCAAGCCATTCGGTCCGCGATGAGACCGCCGGCGATGGCCATAGCCAATGGATCTGAGTCCAGCGGAACTACACGTTCATTCCATGCGTCTCGGTAAGCCGCTTCCGACGCCGACTCGATTCGCTTGAGACCAGTGGCAACGAGGGTCTCGTAGACCTTGTTGTAAGTCATGACTTGCCAATCCTCCCGGCTACCTCAAGTGATTGCAAAGGGTGATCACTCTCACTACCGATTGCGCAACTGCGCTCGTTGCCGCTTCAGCAAGTCAATTCGGCGGCCGACAGGGCCTTTCAGGTCATGCACCACTACATCCGCCGTGTTGCGGCCCGGAGCCCCCATAACCCCCGATCCAGGGAACGTCGCCGCACCCGAAAGATAAAGACCAGGGATCGGGGTTCGATAGCGCGTCGTCTCCCGTGGTCGGCCGAGGAATGTATCCAGGGGTGAACCGACATACGAGGGTGTCGAACCGAGATGCAGGGATAACTCCTCTTCGTACCGGTCCGGCGTCATCACCCGCCACGACTCCACCAGATCCAAAGCGCCGGGTTCCATGAGCCCGGCCCAAAGCTCGAGCCACCGCTCCGGTTCCTTCGAGTCTGGCCAGCCACCCGGCACGGAATACGGAGTGAAGAATATCTCTAGGCTTAGGACGTGACGGCCGTCGCCGGGGCTCATCTCCGGATCGAGCACAGATGGATAACTAATTGCCAGCGTCGGCTTCTCGGACACCTGTCCCTCCTCGCGAAGACGGTTGGCGGTCGCCAACTCATCGGGCCGAAGAGAGACCGTCATGGTCGGATTAAGAATGTCAAGACCCGGGTGGCGAGACTCAATCTGGTCTGCTCCCTTGAACCGTGGCAGCCCAGTCAGGACAGCGTCGAGTTTCGACGCTGTACCTTCGTCGATGTATCGGTTATGCCAGCGCCTGACCATTCGGCGAGCCGCAGGCGGCGGCTTGTCGATCCAGTCCACAAACACGCGGTGTGGATCACAACAGGTCACCACCACATCGGAAGCAAGTTCCGTCCCATCCGAGAGCCGCACACCCTCGATGCTTCCCCCGCGAATGATCAAGTGATCGACTCGACTGTCGCATCGAACACGACCACCTGCGATTTCGAAACCGACCCGAATTGCGTTTCCCAACGCCCCGCTACCGCCGCTGGGCCGACCTTGTTGCATGAGGTGATAGGACGCGAAGTTGAGGGCCGCCATTCCGGTACCCGGCATATCGGGCCCAAGACCCCAGGCAGTTGGTGCATGTGAGATCGACGGCATCGAGACTCGCCAGTCGTCGAAGTAGTCAGCCATGACGTCATTGGCGGTGCGCTTGTCCCAGTTCAGGTAGCGGGCTGCAGCCCGGCCCCGTCTTCCGACGGTGGCGGCGAACCGGCGTAGTGACGGAGGGGTGCGGGCGATCTCAAGCGCAAATTCAGCAACCGGCATGGCATCGGCCAGATAGCGCCGATAACCATCGACCTGACTCGGGTAGGTGGCCGCCAAGCTCTCGATGGTCTGCTCGGGGTCATGAAAGTGGACCCACGGTGCGGTGTCGTCGTAGAACACATTGATGGAGTTGGCATCGGCCTCGAGGTAGCGAAGACCGTGGGCGGTGAGGTCAAGGTCTTCAATCACGTCCATCGCCCGGATAACAGAGTGCTCGGAGGCGCCGATGTTGAAGTTCGCGCCCAGAGCCGACACGGTGGATGTGCACCCACCCACCGTGGGCCGTGACTCCAGCACTAATGTGTCGAACCCGGCTCGAGCGAGATAGGACGCGCAAATCAGGCCGTTATGGCCTGCGCCGACGACGATTACATCCGCATCAGTCACCGGGTCTCCGTCCATTTCTTGAGGCCGGATTCGGCATGGTCCCCATGTCGAACAAACTAGTATTGACCAAGCAAAGTTAGCAACTAGCAAACATTTGCATTTATGCTACCGTCACGGGATGGACAACCTCCGGGTCGTTTTCCAAACTGACCGCTACGACGAAAGTGTGGCCTTCTATTCCGACGTACTGGAACTCGACATAGCTGACTCGTGGGGCGAAAACGGCTGCCGAGGATGTCTATTCGCCTGGGCGGGGACACTCGTCGAGTTCTTCGAAGGAGACTGGGTCGAATCCGGTACCCAACTCGCGATGGAGGTCATCGACGCCGATGCGGAGCACGCGCGACTGGTGGCCGCAGGCGCTGATCCGCAAGACCCAGCCGACATGCCCTGGGGTCATCGCAGCGTGTTTATCATCGACCCCCACGGCAACGAACTCAACTTCTTCCAGGTCATGTAGAAGTCGTCAGACTCATGAACCGTCGCTACGAAGATCTGACTGGCCCTGAGGTCGCCACCGAGATCTCCTCTTCCTCCATTCTGCTGTTGCCGGTCGGTGCCGTCGAACAACACGGCCCCCATCTTCCCCTCTCTGTCGACCACGTCATCGCCCACGAGACCGCCTCCGCCGTAGTCGACGAGTGCGGAGACCAACTTGACGTCTGGCAGTTACCCACCATCTCGATCTCCAAGTCGAACGAGCACGCGTGGTCGCCGGGCACGCTGTACCTCTCCCCCGACACCCTGCTGGCGATGCTACGAGACATCGGCCGATCGATCGCCACAACGGGGGCCGAACGACTCGTCCTGCTCAACGGACACGGCGGAAATTCCACCCATCTCGAGACTGCTCTGCGAGAACTCCGCCTCGATTTCGGTCTCAAGACATTTCTGATGCACCCAATGATTCCGCCCGCCTACGGAGGTTCCTCGACCGAAAACGAACTAGGGATGGGCATCCACGGCGGCCTCGACGAAACATCGGTCTTCATGCACCTCAGACCCACCGAAGTGCAACTAGACAAGGCCGGACGACGGGTCCCGGAGGCTCTCGACAAGAACACGCACGTGAAGTTCGGCGGTACGGTCTCATTCGGTTGGCTGTCGAACGACTTCAACCCCGACGGGTACATCGGCGACCCGACTGGCGCAACCGCCGAACACGGAAGGCAACTGTTCGAGCGATCGGTCACCACATTGAGCGAAGCTATGGAGGAGATCAAGACCTTCGACTTCGGCCGATGACACCGCTACGAGGCAACAACCGCCCGGCGGCCGGTACGACCCCGTTCGGCTCGTGTGCATAATAATGAACAAATTCTCCTAACCACTGGAAAACAATTAAGAGGGGACCTCAAACAATGAGTGTGGGGCGCGCACTGCGCCGACGGCGCAACGAACTCGGTATGACACTGCGAGAACTCGCCGACGAGGCCGAGTTGACTAGCGGGTTCTTGTCACAGGTGGAAAACAACCGTGTGTCGCCTTCGCTCAAATCACTCCGCCGCATCGCGGAGGTCCTGCGTATTCCGCTATTCCAGCTCTTGAGCACTCATGCCGGCAATCCGGTAGTGCGCTCAGGGGAACGGACTGCGGTCCCCTGGATGGATACCGGTGTTGAGGCTGTGTTGCTAACGCCGTATCGGGATTGGCAGATGCTGCCGTTCCATCGGACGATGGCGGCCGGTGAGAGGCTCCCGGCGGTCCGTCTCGAGCGGGCCCGCGAGGAGTGGTACTACGTGTTGACAGGAGCTATCAAGATCACGCTCACTGACGACGAGTGCTTTGTGTTGGAAGAGGGTGACGCGATCCACTTTGAGAGCAGCCGACTCCAGGAGGTCACGAACCCGACGAAGAAGACGGCCACGTTCATCTGCATGATGACTCCTCCCCAGTTGTAGGGGCGGCTGCATAGCCGCACGTAGGGCGTCGGATCAGGCGGCGAGCCGTCGAGTCCGACGGACGAGAGACGTTCCGGCCAGGAGGCATCCCACGGCGACCGTCCCGACTGCGGCGTAGGCCCACGCGACGCCGTAGCGGATCGCGTCGTTCGTCTCAGAGCCGAGGGCGATGTCCTCCCCGGCGATGACGTCGCGCACTGCATCCACGTCGCCGACCTGCACGTCGACGACCAGAAGAAGGATGGCAGCCGCGAGGGCCACTCCGTACATGATGGCGAGTTGTCGGACGAACTCATGAGCAGCGGACAAACGGCCCATCTCCGCCTGCTCACCGTTGGCCTGGAGGAGTGTGAGTCCTGCCGTGGTCACCAAGCCGACGGACACGCCGATAAACGTGAGTGCCCCGTACAACACCGGTAGGGGCCAGTCGATAAGGGCTACGGCGGTGCCGGCCAGGCCGAGGAAAGGGATAAGGAGCCAACAGCCGAGTCGAATAACCTCAGACTCGCGCCAGCCGACGAGTAGCCGGCTGTAGATGAGAGACCCCATAGTCCAGCCCACGGCCGCGAACACAAGGGTAAAAGCCGCAAACTCCACCGATCGACCTCGGGCAGTCTGGACGTATAGGGGCAAGAAATTGTCCGACCCAACCACAATGAATATCGCCATGCCGGAAGTGACGTGTACCCACTTCAGCGGAAAGCGGTTGAGGTGCTCACGGGCCAGCACCGGTGCATGGACTAGGCCACTGTGGCGCCAGTAAACCCTCGTCACCGCGACGGTCAAAACTGTCGCCGTCCCGGCGACCCACCAGCTCACCCCCACCTGGGATACGGCCGTCAACGAACAACCGACAACGAGGGTCAGTAGCCAGATTCCCCTCCAATCTGTCCGGATCCGGGCCGGACGATCACGGGTCGTGGGCAATGTGACCCAACCCGAGACCAGCGCGATAATCGTCACAGGCAACTGGGCTATGAAAATGACCCTCCACCCACCAGAGGCCAACATGACGCCGGCCAACGCAGGGCCGCCGAGCCCCATTACCCCGAACACCACCGACTGCGCCGCGAATGCGCGGGGGCGGAGATGGTGGGGATAGGCCAGACCAACTGTCGCGGTCGAGACAGCGAAGACGAGTCCTACGCCGAAGCCCTGAAGCGTGCGCGCAAGGACGAGCATCGACATCGACGGTGCGGCCGCAGCCGCGGCCGTGAACACGAGAAGCCAGATCCCGGTTGCACGGAAGGTTCGACGAACGCCGACGGCATCGATGACGGGGCCGGCGACCACGACCGCGATCGCTGATGTCGCGTAGTAGCCGGTGAACACCCAGGGCAACAGGCGCACATGGCCCAGATCCTCTGCGATTGTCGACAGGCCGGCGACGAGTGCTAGTCCACCAAAGCCGACCGTCGCGACAACGGTCAGGTTGGCAACGGTTATCGGAAGGTACGCCCTCGACCAGATGCCGAACCCGCGGCCGGTGTCAGTACTACCGTCAACGTTGTCTCTCACGAATGGGACAGAAGCGTCTTTAGGAATAAAATCTTCGACCCACTAATCGAAACATTAACTCATATCGAACAGATAATCGTATTAACCATGTTCGGAGCGTCCCAATAATTAGGGCTTCAGAGGACGCACCTACCGAAGGTAACAGTAGAAGGAGTGTTGACATGAATCTCGCGGTGTCCCCCCCAGGGATCGCTCCCCCAGTCGCAAACTACGTCCACGCTGTTGTCAGTGAAGCCCCATCAAGACTGCTCCACACCTCAGGCGTCGTCCCCGTTAGTCCGGATGGAAGCGTTTCCGACGACATTGGCGAGCAAGCCTCCACCGTATGGGCAAATCTCCAGGCAATCTTGGCTGATGCCGAAATGGCCGTCGACGACATCGTCTCAGTCACGACCTACGTCGTCGCCGGGGAAGACCTAAGCCCGGTCATGGCCGCTCGCGATACCGCACTCGGCGATCACCACGCCGCTTCTACGCTCGTCACCGTGCCCGAACTAGCCCAGTCGGCTTGGCGTTTAGAGGTCGCCATAATTGCCGTCTGCTGAGGCGAGCCAGACAGATGCTCGACAATCTGCGATCGATAATCCGCTTCCGACCGGCCACCTTTGACACGGAGCGGAGTTGGTGCCCGGCGCCTAGAAGAATCGCTGTGTGTTTAGGTCTTATACACAACACGTGCTATTGGTAACATGCATTCATGGATAATGTGAGGTGATGACCGGTGGGATTGACCCCGTGAACAGATCGGCGCTGAAGTTTGATCGTGTGTCGATGGTGTTCCCCGACGGCACCGAAGCAACGCTGGACGTCTCGTTCTCGGTCGGACCTGGAGAGTTCGTCACAATCGTGGGTCCGTCTGGCTGCGGCAAATCGACACTATTGAGAATCGCCTCTGGTCTCCTCGAACCCACCGGCGGTTCAGTCGAGGTGGACCGCCAACGGCTCGGCTACGTGTTCCAAGACGCGACTCTCCTGCCCTGGCGAACGGTGCAGGGCAACGTCGAACTGCTCGCCGAGCTACAGGGCTACACGAAGGTTGAGCGACAAGCGCTCGCCATGGCCGCTATCAACCTGGTCGGGCTGCAGGGGTTCGAAAATCACTATCCTAAAATGTTGTCAGGCGGCATGAAAATGCGCGTGTCTCTGGCCCGTACGTTGACTCTTAGGCCGCCCGTCTTCCTCTTCGACGAGCCCTTCGGCGCAGTTGACGAAATCACCCGCATGCGCCTGAACGAGGAGACTCAGGAAATCTTCAAGAACGAAGGGTTCGCCGGCCTGTTCATCACCCACTCGATCGGCGAGGCGGTGTTCATGTCAACGAGGATCCTGGTCATGTCGGCCCGGCCTGGCCGGTTGGTAGCCGAAATCGACGTTCCCTTTGACTATCCGCGAAAGCCCGACCTCCGCTTCGACTCCCGGTTTGCCGAGTTGAGTGGCACGGTGTCAGCGGCGCTAAGAGAAGCGCACACATGAGCAAGACCCGGACGCCGGCCATACGTCGACGGATCATGGTGATCGACGTGGCCGGTCCGACTCTCGTCTTCGTTGCGTTTCTCGGCTTCTGGTACTGGTTGAGCTACTACGGCATGGCGGAGCGCCGACGTTTCCTAGTGCCTCCATTCCACAAGGTGATCCAGGACGGCTACCTCGACTGGAAGAACTTCTCAGTGATGCTCGAGGCCCTGTGGCTCACGACCCAAGTCGCGCTGTGGGGGCTAGGAATCGCGATCGGGCTAGGAATGACATGCGCAATTCTGATGAGCCAGGCACGATGGATCGAACGTTCTGTGTGGCCTTACGCCGTGGCACTCCAAAGCATCCCGATCCTCGCCCTCGTGCCCCTCCTCGGCATCTTGTTCAATTACAGCTTCAACGCCCGGGTGATCGTGTGCATCATCATGGCGATTTTCCCAATCATCAATAACACACTCTTCGGTATCCAGTCAGTAGAAGCGGGACATCACGACCTGTTCACGCTTCACCACACGTCGAGGTTGACCCGGCTGCGGAAACTGCAACTCCCCGCCGCTTCACCCGTCATATTCGCGGGATTCCGCATCTCCGCCGGACTCTCGGTAATCGGTGCGATCGTTGGCGACTTCTTCTTCCGTAAGGGAGACAAGGGGATCGGCATCCTCCTCGACCAATACGCTGCCCGGACGACCACGATCCCCCGCCTCTACGCCGCCACCATCCTCGCTGGCGCTCTCGGCTATCTCGTGTTCTCCCTGTTCGGGCTGTTAACGAGGGTGGTTATTGGCAAGTGGCATGAGGCGGCTGACGTCCCTGGTTAGACGCGTAGCGCCCTCCTCGCCATGACCACCGCTGCGAGAGGCCAAGCAGGGTCATAAACGGAACTCCAACAATCATCCACGAAATACCTGGGGTTCCGGCCCGTCTACGTCTTTGTAGTCTGGCTTGGCGCCAGGTGGACCGATGGAGGTGCCGACGGGACACTTCCCTCAAACTCCCAGAGGTGACTTGTCCTCACTGGGTGGATACGCAGGCGGCGCTTCGACAGGACAGTGTTCGTGCTGAGACGACGGACTAGTCGTTGGATTCGTACACGACCATCTCGACGCCGCCGGGCAGCACCATCACGATGACCTTGCCCCAGCCCTCGTCCTTCGGTTCGCCCCGGAACTCGATCCCTTTGGCCCGCAACTCAGCGACCGTCGCTTCGATCTCATCACATACGAACCCCACCTCGTGGGACACCCGATCGCCGGAGTGGACATCAAAATCTGGCGGACCAGGGTGGGGCTCCATTGTCGCTGGAGGACAATCGAAGATCATGAAGCCATTGTCGAAAGCCACGTGTGGAAACTCAAACACGTCGCGCATCGCCGCGCGGAGGGCGTCGACCTCTGAGGAATAAAGCAGGGTGTGCAGCCCGGTGATGGCCATGATCGGCTCAACTTTCAGTAGTGTCGGCAAGGCGTAGTTGGATTTACTATATTTACTTTAGCATTCGCAATAGAACATCTCTGGTGTGTCAACGTATTGCAGCTCCTCCACACGGACTACCGGCGCTTCCGTTGGGGCGCGTACGCCTACTGAGCCTCCGCCAGAACCCCGCCGACAGCCAACTGTGCGAGTTCTGGTGGAGCGCTGAGCCACCAGCCCTGAAGCCCACGCGTGCGTCGTTGGCCTGCTCAGCATCGCGAAGCACTCGCTTCATCCTGTTTAGATATTGCTTACAGTGAATGCTCAGTGTTAACTAGCGACCGTATAAGGGCTTTATAGACAAGGTGAAAGCCACCGAATGCCCACTCCAGGGGGAGGGAACAAGCCGAATGTACCGATCAAGGGGAATTCTCAAGCTGTTGCCGGTAGTTCTAACTCTTGTTCTTGTCGCGGCCGCTTGCGGCTCCGACGATGACGACGATGCCGCACCGGTCGCCACGACGGCCGCACCGGTCGCCACGACGGCCGCACCGGTCGCCACGACGGCCGCACCGGTCGCCACGACGGCCGCACCGGTCGCCACGACGGCGGCTCCGGCTGCCGAAGAGGCTGCTGGTGCTGATGGCGTGCTCGCCGCCGTGTGCCCAAGCCCGATCATCGTCCAGACCGACTGGCACGCACAGGCCGAGCACGGCCCAACGTACGAGCTG
>Ga0310123_10002261_pt1 | contig 15435 bp, 15 predicted proteins | sample CB6_AW_1057_MG_FD_203505 | JGI IMG/M metagenome (GOLD analysis project Ga0310123, IMG submission 203505) | Marine microbial communities from Western Arctic Ocean, Canada - CB6_AW_1057 | ecosystem: Environmental > Aquatic > Marine > Oceanic | place: Canada: Western Arctic Ocean | collected... | reverse complement strand
GCGTCCTGTTCGTCACCGGGCTCGCCCTGGGAATGCTCGGCGGGGTGCTCCTTCCGTGAGTCCGCTCTCCCGTGCCAGCCGCCTGTCGGCGTTCCTGCTCTCCTTCACGATTCAGGGCTCCTGGAACTACCGCACTATGCTAGGCGGCGGCTTCGGGTTCGCGCTGCTCCCGGTGCTGCGGCAGGTCTTCGCGGGACCGAAGCTGATGGATGCGGTGCGGCGCCACGTCGAGCATTTCAACGCCCACCCGTACCTCGCCGGGCTCGCGCTCGGAGCCGCCGCCAAGCTCGAATCGGAGGGGAGCGACCCCGAGGTGGTGCGGCGCTTCAAGCTGGCGATCAAGGGCCCGCTGGGGGGCTTGGGCGACGCGCTGGTATGGGCGGCGTGGCTCCCCACGACGGTGCTGTTGGGGCTGGTCGCGTACCTCGTGGGAGCCGCCCCCTGGCTGGCCGTCGCGCTCTTCCTCGTGCCTTACAATCTGGGCCATCTGGCGCTCCGTATGTGGGGCTTCCGCGCGGGACTGACGTGGGGGCACGATGTCGCGCACGTGCTGCGCGACGCCGCGCTCGGCCACCGGGCCGAATGGGTGAGCCGGGCGGGCGCGCTCCTGCTCGGCGTGCTCGCCGGGCTATTGCTCACGATCGATCCCGCGCGCGCGATGGTGGCGCTGCGCGGGGGCGCGCTCGAGCCGCTCTGGATCGTGCTCTCGGCAGGCGCGTTCGCCCTGGGGCTGCTGGGCGGCGCGCGCGCCTGGCGCCCGGCTGCGATGGTCGCGGTGGGAACGGTGGTGAGCATCCTGACGGTGGCGGCGCCGTGAGCACCTGGGCCGTCGAGCGGAGCGTTCGCATCGTGAACCGCGCCGGGCTGCACGCCCGCCCGGCCGCGCAGCTGGTCAAGCTCGCGAGCGGGTTCGACTGCGACATCGTGGTCGGGAGGGACGGGCTGATGGTGAACGCCAAGAGCATCATGGGCGTCCTCATGCTCGCGGCCGAGCACGGCAGCGAGCTCAAGATCCGCTGCCAGGGTGCCAACGCGGACGAGGCGGTAGAGGCGCTCGCGGCGCTGATCGCGAGCGGGTTCGAGGAGGAGACGTGACCCGGGCGCGCGCGCGACGTGGAGGAGCGGTCTGATGTCGATCGTCCTGGACGGGTTCGGGGCCTCCGAGGGGATCGGGCTGGGACCGGTACGATTGCTGGCCTGGGGGGCTCCCCAGGTGCCGCACGAGACCGTCCCCAAGAAGCTCGTCGAGAGCGAGGTCAAGCGCTTCCACGAGGCGCGGGAGTGGGCGCGGGGACAACTGCTTGCTCTCAAGGCGCGCGCGGAGGAGCGGCTCGGGCCGGTCGAGGCAAGGATCTTCGACCCGCAGATCGTCATGCTCGATGACGTCGAGATTGCGGACGGCACGGTTCGCTACATTCGCGAGAATCAGCTCACCGCGCCGCGCGCCTTCGAGTGGCGGATGCTCGAGCTGCACACCATGTGGACGCGGCGCGCCAACCCAATGGTGCTGGACAGGCTGAACGACCTGGAGGATCTGCAGATCCGCATGCTCCATCGGCTGCTGGGGCTGTCGGACCCCACGACCGTGCCCCTGGACGGCGATCCGGTGATCCTGGTGGCGCCCAACATCACCCCGAGCATGGCGGTGCAGCTCGATCGCGAACGGGTCGTGGGGATCGCGACGGACGGGGGCACGCGCACCTCGCACTGGGCCATCCTGGCGCGCTCGCTGGAGATCCCCGTGGTCGTGGGGCTCAGCGAGATCACCGCGCGCACGCGGGACGGTCAGGAGGCAATCCTGGACGGACGCATCGGGCGGGTGGTGCTGGATCCCGATCCGCGCGAGCGCGAGGTGTTCGAGGAGCGCAAGTTGCAGCTCCTCGAGATGGAGGAGGAGATCCTGGTGCTAGCCGGGCTCGAGGCGGTCACCCGCGACGGCCAGCCGGTGGCGCTACGCGCGAACCTGGATCTGCCCGAGGAGGCCGAGGACGCTCGCCGCCACGGCGCGGAGGGTATCGGGCTCTACCGGACCGAGTTCCTAGTGGTGGGCCGCGCTGCGATGCCGGGAGAGGAGGAGCAGTACACTGCCTATAGCCAGGTGGCCGAGGCGTTCAAGGAGGGCGCGGTTTACCTCCGCACCTTCGACCTGGGGGGCGACAAGTTCCCGATGTTCCTGCACATGCCCGCCGAGGAGAATCCCTTCCTCGGCTGGCGCGCCATCCGCGTCTGCCTCGACGAGCCGGAGCTGTTCCGCACTCAGCTGCGCGCGATTCTGCGCTCGACCGCCCACGGGGACGTGCGGGTCATGCTGCCGCTCGTCAACGACGTGCTCGAGATCGAGCGCACGCGCCACATGCTGGAGGAGGAGCAGAACGCACTCGAGAAGGCCGGGATCCCGTTCAACTCGAGTTACAAGCTGGGCATCATGATCGAGACCCCGGCGGCCGCGCTCGAGGCGGTCGAGCTCGCGCGTCACTCGGACTTCTTCTCCCTTGGCACTAACGATCTGGTCCAGTACACGCTCGCGGTGGACCGCACCAACGCGCGCTTGGCGCCGCTGTACAATCCCTTCCATCCGGCGGTCGTGCGCCTGCTCCACCAGGTCGCGCGAGCCGGCCGGGCCGCGGGCATCGAGGTGAGCATCTGCGGCGATATGGCCGCGAATCCGCTCGGCACCTTCCTCTTGCTCGGCCTCGACATCACGTCGCTCTCGGTCGCGTGGCCGGCTCTTCCCGAAGTCAAGCACGTCGTGCGGAGCTTCCGAATGGAGGACGCGCGCACCGCCGCGCGCAAGGCGCTCGCCGCCTCCACGGCGTCCGCCGTCGTGCGCGCTCTGGTCGAGGGCATCGGCGACTCCGTGGACCTCGCTGCATTCTCGGGCCGCTGGAACTTGTCGCCCGAGAGGTGACCGGGTAGCTTTCGACGCTCTTCATTCTCGTCATTCGAGCGCTCTTCACACGTACGCCGGGGCACCCGTGGTCCGCAGGCTCTTCACGTCCGAGTCCGTCACCGAAGGCCATCCCGATAAGATCGCGGATCAGATCTCAGACGCCGTGCTGGACCGGATTCTCACCGACGATCCCACCGCTCGGGTCGCCTGCGAGACGCTGGTCACGACCGGTCTGGTCGTCGTTGCGGGAGAGATCACGACCAGCACCTACGTGGACGTTCCCGATATCGTGCGCGGCAGCCTGCGCCGCATCGGCTACACCAGCTCGGCCTACGGCATCGACGCGGAGACCTGCGCGGTGGTGACCACGCTCGGCCGCCAGTCGGCCCACATCGCGATGGGGGTGGACCACGGGGGCGCGGGTGATCAGGGGATGATGTTCGGCTACGCGTCGGACGAGACCGAGGAGTTGATGCCGGCTCCGATCCAGTTCGCGCACCGGATCACGAAGCGGCTCGCCGAGGCGCGCAAGAGCGGGGAGCTCGTCTACCTGCGGCCCGACGGCAAGAGTCAGGTCACCGTCGAGTATCATGGGGATCGCCCGGTCCGCGTCGACACGGTCGTGGTGAGCGCGCAGCACGGACCCGACGTGACCCAGGAGCGGATCCGTGCGGACCTGATCGAGAAGGTGGTGAAGCCCGTGCTCCCCGCGGAGCTGCTCGGCGACGACTGCGTCTTCCACGTCAACCCGACGGGGATGTTCGAGATCGGCGGACCGCACGGCGACGCCGGGCTCACAGGCCGGAAGATCATCGTGGACAGCTACGGCGGGGCTGGGCGGCACGGTGGCGGCGCGTTCTCGGGCAAGGACGCGACGAAGGTGGACCGCTCCGGGGCGTACGTCGCCCGGTGGGCCGCCAAGAACGTGGTGGCGAGCGGCGCCGCCCGCCGGTGCGAGATCCAGCTCGCCTACGCGATCGGCGTGCGCGAGCCCGTCTCCGTCCACGTCGACACGTTCGGCACGGCCGCGGTCGAGGAGCAGAGGATCACCAGGGCCGTCTCCGAGACCTTCGACTTCCGGCCGCTAGCGATCATCGAAGCGCTCGGGCTCAGGAATCCCATCTTCACCGCGACCGCCGCGTACGGGCACTTCGGCAGGAAGCCCGAGTGCGTGGCAGGGCCCCGCGGCAGGATGTGGCTTTTCGGCTGGGAGCGGACCGACCGCGCCGAGCAGCTGAAGAGCGCGCTCGGGCTCTGAGGCCCCTCCGGAAGGGGCGGACCGCGGAGAACCCCACCCCCGTTCGGGAGTATTGTACGGAGTCGCCTGCCCACTCCCCGCAGTTCGGAGCCAGCGCGTGCTCGTCGAGGTCAGGGTCCAGAGCCTCGGGCTCGACCGCTCCAGTAACACCCCGGTCGTCATCCTCGAGGAGGTGGGGGGCGAGCGCGTGCTGCCCATCTGGATCGGGCCCGGTGAAGCCAGCGCCATCGCGATGCAGCTGGCCGACATGGAGTTCTCCCGCCCCCTCACGCACGACCTGCTCGTAGCCGTGCTGAACGGTCTGGGCGGGAATCTGCGCAAGGTGATCATCACGCGCGTGGAGAAGAACACCTATTACGCCGAGCTGATCATCCACCGGAACGGTGAGGTGATCTCGGTGGACGCACGCCCCTCCGACTCGATCGCCGTGGCGCTCCGCACCGAGGCCCGCATCTTCGCCCAGGACGACCTGCTCGAGCAGGCCACCATCGAGATCACGGAGGAGGAGCAGAGCGGCCAGACGCCCTCCAAGTCCAAGGGCGGTACGCCCTCCGAGACCATGGATCCGGAGCAGCTCAAGGAGTATCTCCGGCGGCTGAATCCCGAAGATTTCGGCCGCTTCACCCTGTGAGCTGATCGCCGTGCCGCGTGCGAACCCGCCTCGCGCGGCGTCGGGCGCGCGCGGGCTCGGCCTCGCCCGGCGCGCTGCGCCCCTCCTTCTGGCGCTCGTGGCGAGCGGCATGGCCGCCGGGCGCGTGTCGGCCCAGCAGCCCGCGGTGGCGGAGCTGCACGGCCAGGTCCTGCTGGAGAACGATCCGCTCCCCTCCGCCCCCGTGGTGCTGCATCGGGTGAGCACGCAGGAGTCGGGGCCGATCGACAGCACGCGCGCCGGCCCCGACGGCGGATTCCGCTTCCGCCTTCGGAACGTGCCGGATCCCTCCTCCATTCAGGAGGTGTGGTTCGCATCGGTCGAATGGGCTGGCGTGAGCTACTTCAGCGCGCCGATCCACCTGGCCGCCCAGCTGGACAGCGTCCATACGATCCAAGTGTTCGACACCACGGTGGCGTCGCCCGCCGGGGCGCCCCTCCGGGTCCAGGCCCGCTACACGCTCATGGAGGAGGGCCCAGGCGGCTGGTTGATCACCGATCTGCTCCGCGTACGCAACGAGGGCGAACGAACGCTCGTGGCCGCTCCGGGAGGGGCGACCTGGACCTACCCCCTGCCGACCGGCGCGGCAGACCTCGAGGTCGGCGGGAGCCAGAGGTCGCCGGACGCGGTCGCGCTGGAGGAGGGGATGTTGCGCGTGACCTCACCGGTCCCCCCCGGCGAACGCGAGCTGGTGGTGCGCTACCGGATCCCCGACCCGTTCGTCACCCTGCGCTACCCGGGTCCGACCGACTCTGTGAAGCTGATGGTCCGCGAGCCCGCGCCGGTCGCCGTCGCGGGGCTGAACGGAGGCCAGCCGGTCGAGATGGAGCCAGGCGTCCGGTACCGGCACTACACGGGCATAGGCCTGCGCGACGCGGTCGTCTCGCTGACCGAGCTCCGGCCTCCCCCGGAGCTTCCCCTCGCATGGATCGCGGTCGCCATCGCCCTCGTGCTGGCCGGGGCGGGTGTTCTCGGCGTGCTCCGTCCGCACCCCTCGGTCGCACTCGCGACGGCGGTCCCTCCGGCTGCTGCCCTCGATCCCCGGCTCACGCCCTTCGAGCAGCGCCAACTGCTCCTGCTCGAGGTGGCCCGGCTGGACGAGGCACGTCCTTCCGCCGTGGGACCGGAAGAGGACGCGTGGAGCGAACGCCGAAGCGCGCTGCTGGACCGGGTGGGCGAGCTCGAGACAGGATCCGCGTCCTGCTGACCGGCGACCGGCCCGTGGCGAGCCCCACATGACGCTGGTCACGACGCGCGCGGTGCTGCTGCGCTCGTTCCCTTACAGCGAGACCAGCCGCGTGCTCCGCTTCTACACGGACGCGCTCGGATGCGTCGGCGTGATGGGGAAGGGGGTGCGCGCCGACGGGGCACGCTCGGGAAGTGCGCTCGAGAGCTTCGTCGAGGGGACGCTCACCGTCTATATGAAGCCGACCCGCGAGCTCCAGACGCTGTGCGAGTTCGCCCCCACTCGAGAGCGCCGGATGCTGGCCGGCGACGTGCGGCGCTTCGGGGGCGCCGCTGTGCTGGCGGAGCTGGTGATGAAGCACGCCGGTGAGGAGGCCAACCCGGGACTGTTCGAGGTTCTGAGCCGTTCCCTCGACCGCCTCGCGGAGGTCTCGAGGGAGGCGGTGGTCGCCACCTTGCTGGGCGAGGGCTGGCGGCTGGTCGCGGCGCTCGGGTACCGGCCGATGGTCGAACACTGCGTGGAATGCGGCGCCGCCCCGGGCGGCGAGCTGGCGCTCTTTGACTTGGCTGCCGGAGGGATCCGCTGCGCGCGCTGTACGCTTGGGCCCACGCGCGAAGCGCGGGGAGGCGTTGGCCCGCGCCTGGGACCGGGGGCGAGGGCGCAGCTCGCCGCGCTGCTCGAGGAGGGGGCGGAGCCGCCTCCCCTCGATCGGCCGCGCGCCCATCTTCGGCTCCTGTCAGACTTCGTCACCCATCACATCTCGGCCGGCCGTCCGCTCCCCTCCTTCGCGGTGCTCGCCGAGCTGCTGGACGGCTGATCCAGATGCCCAGCCTTATCCTCGGGACCGCCGGCCACATCGATCACGGCAAGACCGCGCTGGTGCACGCGCTCACCGGTATAGACACCGACCGGCTGCGCGAGGAGAAGGAGCGCGGGATCACGATCGACCTCGGCTTCGCCGAGTTGAGCGATGGCGTCCGGCACATGGGCGTGGTGGACGTCCCGGGGCACGAGGGCTTCATCCGCAACATGGTGGCGGGTGCCACCGGGATGGACGTCGTGCTACTCGTGATCGCGGCCGACGAAGGCGTGATGCCCCAGACGCGCGAGCACCTGGACATCGTCACCCTGCTGGGCGTCGAGCGCCTGGTGGTGGCGCTCACCAAGGCCGATCTGGTGGACGAGGAGTGGCTGGAGATGGTGCGGGAAGAGGTCCAGGGGCTCCTCGCGGGAGGGCCATACGAGGGTGCCACGATCCTGCCGACCTCGGTCCGCACCGGGGCGGGAGTGGAGGCGCTCGCCCGCACGCTGCTGGCCACGGCTGAGCAAGGGAGCGAGCGCGACTCGACCGATCCCGCCCGGCTCCCGGTGGACCGGGTGTTCACCGTGCACGGAACGGGGACCGTGGTGACGGGGACGCTCCGTTCCGGACGGCTGCGGATCGGGGACCGGGTGCGCGTGATCCCGGGAGAGCTGGTGGCCCGCGTGCGCGGGCTCCAGGTGCACGGGCGCGAGGTGGAGGAGGCCCGGCTCGGCGAGCGCACTGCCGTCGCCCTCGCGGGCGCCGGGACGGACCGGCAGACGCTCGCGCGCGGCCAGGCGGTCATCTCCGGTCCCGGCTGGGCGCCGGCCTCGATGCTGACTGCGAGACTGCGCGTGCTCCAGGGTGCAGGCTGGCGGATCGCGCGCGGGCAGCGGGTGCGCGTGCACCTGGGTACGGCGGAGGTAATGGCCCGCTGCGCGGTGCTCGAGGCAGAGGCGCTCGAACCGGGGGACGAGGGCTGGGTGCAGCTGCGCCTCGAGGAGCCGGTCCCCGCGCGCGCGCGCGACGCCTTCGTCGTACGCTCCTTCTCGCCGGTGACCACCATCGGGGGTGGGCGGGTCGCGGAGCTCCACCCCCCGCGGCGCGGCTCGCTCGGCGCGGAGGACGCCCGGCGGCTCGTCCTCCTGCTCGAGGGGGCGCCGGCCACCGCGGTCGGAGCGGCGCTCGAGCTGGCCGGGCCCGGAGGGGTGGCGCGCGAGGCGCTCCCCGTGCTCACGGGGCTCACCCCCGGGGAGGTGGCCTCCGCGCTCGGAGAGCCCCCCGCGGGTGGGGGTGCGGCTCCGTACGCCTGCGGCGACCTCCTGCTCGCGGGCGGCTACGCCGAGAGCGCGCGCGGCGCGCTCCTCGCCGTCGTCGAGGCGCAGCACCGGAATGAGCCACTCCGTCCCGGGATCGCCGCCGAGGCGTTCCGGGCCACCCTCTCGTACGGCTCCCCGCCCGCGCTCGCCGATCGGCTGCTGGAGGAGTTGGTCGCCGCGGGGGTGCTTGAGGTGCGGAGCGGAATCGTCTCCCGTCGGGGCTTCAGTCCGCTGCTCTCCCCGGAGCAGGAGCGCGCCCAGAGAGCGCTCCGCGACCTGTACCGGGAAGCGGGTCTCGCACCCCCCTCGGTGGAGGAGCTTCCGGAGTCCCTGCGGGGGAAGACAGACCTCTGGCCACTGCTGCGGCTCCTGGAGAGCGAGTCCACGCTCACCTCGCTGGATCACGGACTCTTCGTATGGCGCGAGGAGCTCGACCGCGCCGCCCGTGCCGTAACACGTCAGCTCGGGGGACGTAAGGGCCTGGGGCCGGCGGACTTTCGCGAGATCATCCCGGTCACCCGGAAGCACCTGCTTCCACTGCTCGCGTACTTCGACCGGACGGGGGTGACGGTCCGCCGGGAGAGCGGACGGGAGGTGTCCGAACCCGCCGGTACGGGGAATGCAGGGCGGACGGAAACACGCGAATCCGAATCGTGATCCTTCGTTCGCGCGTGGTGTATGATGCGTCGAAGGGGTACGGATCCGCGCGCAAGTTGGGGAGAGGCCATCGAGTCCAACGCTACCGCACGAGTCGAGCTTGTGAACCGACGTGTGAGACGGGCTTCGGGCGTCTCGCTCGCGATGTTCGTGCTCTTCGGAGCGCACTCCTTGCAGGCCCAGGAGGCCCCCGGAACGCCGCAGAGCGAGTTCAGTCTGGAGCAGAACTACCCGAACCCTTTCAATCCGGAGACGAGGATCCTCTTCGTCCTTGGCGAGGAGCTTTTCGCCGACGGTCGGCCTCCGGTCGTCTCGATCCGGATCTTCAACATCATTCAGCAGCTCGTCGCCGCTCCAACGGCGCTCCGCCACCCCCTCGGGGAAGGCGTTCCGGTCACGAACCTCGAGTATCCCGCGCCCGGCCGCTGGGAAGCGTACTGGGACGGAGCGGACTCGAACGGACGACAGGTGGCCTCGGGGATCTATCTCATGCAGCTCAGCGTCAACGGGGTGAGCCAGACCAGGAAGATGTACGTGACGAAGTAGCCGACGCCCGAGCGATCGGAAACGCGCGAGGGGCACCCCAATGGGGTGTCCCTCGCGCGTTTCCACCCGGCCCGGATCAGGAGAGGATGTAGATGAAGCACCCGCAGTTCTCGCAGACGCGGACCGGGCGGGGCCCTGTTCGCCCGCCTTGGCGGCGGCGATCGAGACCTGACAGCCGTAGCAGACACCGTTGATGACCGGCGCCGCGACCCGTTCGCGGGGCGCGGCCACGATCCATCATCAGGGTGCCCGCAGCTCGAGCAGGTTCAGGAATTCCTGGGGGGTGGCGATAGACTGGAGCGAGGTGGGAACGCTGGGGTCCTTTCCGAACTGCGCAATCTTGCCAAGGACCGGGAGATACTGGTTCGATACCTCCAGCGGAGGCGCAACGATGAGGAAGAAGTTGTCGACCGGCGAGCCGTCGATCGCGTTGAAGTCGATTCCTTCCGGCTTCCGGCCGTAGGCGAGCCGCAGGCGAGTGACGACCAGCGACCGACAGTGGGGGATCGCGATCCCCTTGCCGATCCCGGTTGAGCCCAGGTTCTCGCGGCGCTTGAGCGTCTTGAAGAGGATCCCCTCGGATTTGGCATCCAGCCCGAGCAGCCCCACCAGCTCCTTGAGCACCTCATCCTTGGTCTCCCCTTGCAGGTCGAGGCTCACGGCCTCGGCCGTAAAGAACTCCCGCAGCTTCATGGAGCGGCTCCGACGGTAGGTCGGTTCGCGGTCGTCGATCGGAACAGCCTCATATACTATTCTGCGACAGGGGTGGCTAGGTTCACAAATATTGAGGGACGGCGCGGAAAAACTCACAACGCCCGGGACGGAGCCACCCCCCGTTCCGGGCGCTTTGGGCATCTGAACGTATACAGCGAACGTACACACCTCCGCCGATCCTTCTCGCGGAGACCTGTCGTGGGGCTCCAAGGCCCTCAGCGCCCGCCAGAAGTAAGAAGCCTCCGAGGTGCGAAGGGCCTCCTGCCGGCCTCAGCGGCCAGCCAGCACCCAGGAGCGCGGCCAGCCGGCGACCTCAGCGGCGCGCGGTGAACAGGGGGGATGACTTGGCGCTGGCGACCCCCTACGCGCCCGGGGCTGGGGGCCGAACTTCCGACACCACTGCCGGATGGTCTCGTGGGTGACGGCGATTCCCCGCTTCGCGAGGAGTTCCTCAACGTCGCGAAAACTCAGGATGAACCGGTGGTACAGCCAGGCGCTATGACTGATGACTTCGCCCGGAAACCTGAAACCTTGATACCGTCAAACGAGACGCCGACTACTATGAGCGGGAGCGGCCCAGGCCATTTCGGGGACTCCCACGACCGCCCCGCCTACGTACTCGCCGGCCTTCCCCTGCGTCTCGCTACGTACGGTTTCGAGAGCGCTTCGGAACCATGGTTCCTCTGCACACAGAGTGGACTATCCCCAATGCGGAGGGTCAACCATGTCACGCTTCACATTCGTAATCGCGGCGATGGCACTCCTGGGCCACGCGTCAGCCGCATCGGCGCAGGAGCCGCCCCAGATCCCGGAGGAAATGCAGGCCAGGAAGCTGCCGCGCCAACATCTGAGTGGTCCACGGTTCGGATTCACCACCTTTACCGGCGAAACTGCCGACCAGCGCGACCTCGCTGACCTCGAGCCGATCATGACCCAGTTCGGCTGGCAGTGGGAGACCCAAATCGTGTCACTGACCGGTGGGAACCAGGCGCTCATGGAGTGGGTGCTCCTGGTCGGCGGAGTCGAGCAGGACGAGTTCAACCTCTCGCTAGGGTGGCTGACCGGCTACCGTTTGGCGAACGGCATCGAGATCGGCGTAGGACCCAACTTCAGCTTCAACAAGGACTCCGAGGACATCACACCAGTAGCATGTTGGTGGCCGGGGGAGCGACGCTCCCCTTCGGTGACCTCTACATCCCGATCAACCTCGCAGTGGAAATCGCTCGTGGCGGCCCCCGCATCACTGCGCTGACCGGTTGGATCATTGGCTAGGACCGGCGAGCCGCCGTAGGGATGACGCAGGGCTCGGGCTCCTTCGCGAGACCCGAGCCCGCGCACGTCCGATCAGACCGGTCGGGCTCCGACCCCGGTGGCCTATCACGGCGCTGATTCGCCACTATAAGCTGACAGTCCTTTGAGCGGCGGTCGGAGCGTATCGCGCGTGGCTGGAGTTGAGAGCCGAGCCCGAAAGGTGACAGTCTACGCCCGGCCGGTGCCTCAGGTGTTTTGAGGCCAAGCTGCGAACGGGTGACCTTCAGGGGAAGAACGACACACCGACCAGGAGCGAGACCTTGTATTCACGGGATGTCACGCCCCCTGCGCGCGCGGAGGCCGCGGAAGACCTGTTGCAGGACCTGACCCGGGGGGTTCCGTACCCAAAGGCCAGGGCCTTCCTCCAGGCGTATCGCAAGCACCGAAAGATCGGAAAGGCAGCCGAGGCCGTCGGTATCTCTACCTCGATCGTGCGTTACTGGCGAGGGGCCGGGGGCCGAACACTCCTACGCCGATTGGGATGACCTGTGGGATCACGTCACGGGGAGCGCGTCGTTTCGTACACCGCGACAAGGAAGGCCACCGTGTCGTGAGGGACGTCCGTCTCTCGCCGGAGTACCGGCAAGACCAGGTCGCCGTATGCCAAGGTCGCCTCGTACGTGTTGGTGACACCAACGATGTCGTTTGCCGTACGATCGAAGTCCTGAGCTAGCCCCTCGAGATAGAGTCGTTCGTGCACTCGGTCACCGGACGCTGTCCTTAGTTCGTCGACGGCCAAGACCGCCAGCACACCGGGAAACTCAGCGTCTCCTCGCTCACCGGGGTCACGTCCCGCAGAACGTGCGGTAGGGGCCGAAGTCATCGGGCGCGCGACCCTCGTACTCTTGCAGGCCAGCGCGCCGCTCGAAGGGTCGTTCGAGCACGGACAGGAGCCACCTGAACGGCTCGAGATCCCCGTCCGTCGCGGCGTCGAGCGCCTCCTGTACCTTGTGATTTCGGGGGATGTACACGGGGTTTACCCGGTCCATCGCCTTGGCCTGCAAGAGACCAGGACCGTCTTCACGGGAAATCCTTGCGCGCCAGCGTTCGAGCCAGGTGTCGAAGGCCGTCGGATCACTGAATAGCGCGCGGGCAGCGGTTGGATCGCCCCGTGCGGCGTTGGCCAATCGACGGAACAGTCCCGTGAAGTCGACGTCCTGGGCGGCCATGATTCGGAGCAGCTCGTTCACCAGGTCGAGGTCGTCCACTTCCGCGCGCGCCAATCCCAGCTTCGCGCTCATCCTCCTGAGCCGGAAGTCCTGGTAGATCGGCTGAAATGCCTCGACCTCGGTGGTCGCCACCTGCACCGCGTCCTCGATGTCGTCGGCCCCGATCAGTGGCAACAGGGTTTCGACGAACCGCGCCAGATTCCACTGCGCGATCGCCGGCTGACTGCCGTACGCGTAGCGGCCTCCGTGGTCGATCGAGCTGAACACCGCCCCTGGGTCGTAGCCGTCGATGAATGCGCACGGGCCGTAGTCGATCGTCTCGCCGGAGATGGTCACGTTGTCGGTGTTCATTACCCCATGGACGAATCCCACAGCCATCCACTGCGCCACGAGGGAGGCTTGGCGATCCCGAACCTCGCGGAACAGCTCGAGGTACGGGTCAGCCGAGTCGATCAGGTCCTGGAAGTGGCGGCGGATGGAGTAGTCCGCGAGGCGGCGTACCTTCTCCGTTTCCCCGCGAGCCGAGAAGAACTCGAAGGTCCCCACGCGGATGTGGCTCGACGCCACGCGCGCTAGAACCGCCCCGGGTTCCGGGCCCTGTTGGCGCATGATCTGCTCGCCCGTGGTCACCGCGGCAAGAGCTCTCGTCGTGGGCACACCGAGCGCGTGCATCGCTTCACCGATCAGATACTCGCGCAGGACCGGTCCAAGTACTGCCTTGCCATCTCCGCCCCTCGAGAACGGGGTGCGACCAGAACCTTTGAGCTGCAGGTCGCGGCGGACGCCGTGGCGGTCGATCAGCTCGCCGATCAACAGCGCACGGCCGTCCCCGAGCTGAGGTGAGAAGCCGCCGAACTGATGCCCCGCGTACGCCTGGGCCAGCGGAGTCGCCCCATCGGGTACTTCACTACCCGCGAGAACGGCCGCACCGCCTTCGCTCGCCAGCGCGTCCGGATCCAGCGACAACTCTACGGCGAGCTCGCGATTGAGGTGCACGATCCTGGGCTCGGGCGCCCTCTCGCCGTTCCAGGGCGCATAGAAGCCCTCGAGTTCGGCAGCGTAGGTGTTGTCGAACGCGAAGGTGTCCGGTCGGATCAAAGGAGGTCTACTCCGCGCTGGGGACCTCGGCGTGACGTCGCGGCAGCACCCAATTCGGCCGTGGGAAGTGGCAGGTGTAGCCGTTGGGATACTTCTCCAGGTAGTCCTGGTGCTCAGACTCCGCTTCCCAGAAATCACCTACAGGCTCGACCTCGGTCACGACCTTCGCTGGCCACAGTCCTGAAGCGTCCACGTCGGCGATCGTGTCTTCAGCCACCCCCTTCTGCTCGTCGCTCGTGTAGTAGATCGCCGACCGGTACGACGGCCCCCTGTCGTTGCCTTGGCGATTCGAGGTGCTCGGGTCGTGGACCTGGAAGAAGAACTCCAGAATGCGGCGGTACGAGATCTGGTCGGGGTCGAACAGAATCTCGAGGCCCTCGGCGTGCGAGCCGTGGTTGCGATAGGTGGCGTTGGGGACGTCGCCGCCCGTGTATCCGACACGGGTCGCTTCCACACCCGGGAGCTTGCGAATCAGATCCTGCATGCCCCAGAAACAGCCGCCTGCGAGTACTGCGCCTTCTTGTGCCACGGGTTCAACTCCTGGATGTCGGTTCCTGAGGTGAGTCGTTATCCGTCCGCTGCCACATCTTCAACCTGGTCGAGATATTGGCCATACCCCTGCGCCTGCATCTCATCGCGATGGATGAAGCGGAGGGACGCGGAGTTGATGCAGTAGCGAAGACCGCCCCGGTCCGCCGGACCGTCCGGGAACACATGCCCGAGGTGGCTGTCGCCGTGTTGTGAACGCACCTCCGTCCGAACCATCCCGCTCGTCGTATCCCGCAGCTCAGTGACGTGGCCGTGATCGAGAGGTTTCGTGAAGCTGGGCCAGCCACAGCCCGACTCGTATTTGTCGGACGAGGTGAAGAGCGGCTCGCCAGAGACCACGTCGACGTAGATCCCTGGCTCCTTGTTGCCCAGGTACTCGCCCGTCCCGGGTCGTTCCGTGCCGTTCTCCTGGGTGACTCGGTACTGCTCAGCGCTCAAGGCTGAAATGGCGTCAGCGGTCCTTGTGTAATCTGGCATCTAGGAATGCTCATCCGGTCCAGTGGCTCCGTTTCAGATAATGGTACCCCAGCGGTTCCAGGTCTCTCGCTGTTCCCATGTTCAGGCACTCGCGGGGCCTCAATCGTCCACAATTATCTCACTAGAAAGGTATGGGGACCCTATTCGAGGGAAGCCCCGTCCGCGTCGGTGCAGTCACTCCTGGGGTGGATTGGTAGGTACGACCGGATACGTCACCGGTGAGCACCCCATCGCGTCGGTCAACCGAGCGTTGCGATAACGGTCAACCAGGCCCCACAAGCAGATTCTTACCGCAGGCGCCGCACGTGGGTCGAAAGGACACTGCCAGCGCCTGGACCTTGTTCTTCTTCCCACAGTGGGGACAACTGTTGATGACGTGGTGGTGGAACGCTTGCGGTAGAGTCTCAGGACCCCAGCCGCCACGCTTCTTCGGTCGAGCAAGATCCATGGGTATGGAAAATCGCCCGGCAACCTCGTCCATCACATCTGACGTGCCCCCAGGTACAGTACCACTTCCTATGTTAGACCCAGAGCCAGCGGGGGCCCCTGGAGCTGAGGCATCCTGAGGAACCAGGGCGAAGGTCTGATCGTCTCTGGGACCGGGGGACGCCCACCGCAGGCGCTGTGGGGTCGAACGGTATTGTACAACCGTCTCCACTGCTCGACGAGGACGACGGCCTCGGGCAGTGTGTAGAAGATCTCGCCGTTCAGGAATTCGTCCCTCAGCTTGCCGTTGAAGCTCTCGTTGTAGCCGTTCTCCCACGGACTACCGGGCTCGATGTAGAGCGTCTGCACACCGAGCCTGGCGAG
>Ga0310123_10002260_pt1 | contig 15436 bp, 12 predicted proteins | sample CB6_AW_1057_MG_FD_203505 | JGI IMG/M metagenome (GOLD analysis project Ga0310123, IMG submission 203505) | Marine microbial communities from Western Arctic Ocean, Canada - CB6_AW_1057 | ecosystem: Environmental > Aquatic > Marine > Oceanic | place: Canada: Western Arctic Ocean | collected... | reverse complement strand
GATCTCGGGCACCTTCGTGTCCTTGCCGAGAAGTACGTCAGCACGACGCAACTTCGCTATGATCTGATCCACTGAGTGTCGTTTCTGACTCATCTGAAAGAATCCTTTCCGGGCCTGCGGCCCGAAAAGGATTCTCTCACTGCGGCTGGAACAAGTTTAGGGGAGGACGTCAACTCGAAACCTACCGCGCACCGTCTGATTCTCAATAACTTACCAGTAGCCGTGTTCGCCAGAACGCGGGCCGCTCGTGATCCCCGCACTCTGGCGAGTGCGGCTACGGAAAACCTGAACTGGCCGCTCGCCTTAGCGGAACGGCGCAAGCCGTCCGGTGTCGTAAAACCGGAGGGCTTGCGCCCTGCCGCTACGTTTTGATCCGGTAACTTAATTCCAGACGAATCCTGACGCGGCGAAGCTGCAACCAAAGTAGCAGGCACACTCCGTGTGCCTGCTACTTTCAACATGCGCGCGAATGGCGCTTGACTCAATGAAAGACTCTAAATCGACGCAGTGAGCTCGCCCATCCGCTGCGTCAGTTTGTTGTTCTCCTCGTAGTCGATCGGGATGACGACCAGGCTCGGGCCTTCGGCCTGGAAGGAGGCTTCGAGGGTCTCCCGCAGTTTCGAACTGTCTTCGCAACGGTAGCCGTTCCACCCGAAGGCCTCGGCGAGGGTCACGAAGTCCGGGTTGCCGAAGGCCAGATCGGTGTGCTTGCCGAAGGTGTTGAACTGCTTCCAGGCGATCAGGCCGTACGCGTGGTCTTCCCAGATCATTATGGTGATGTTGCAGTTGTACCGCTTTGCGGTTTCCATCTCCTGCACATTCATCAGGAATCCCGCGTCGCCGCAAACGCCGAGGATGCGTTCATTCTGGCCGACGAAGGATGCCGCGATGGCACCTGGCAGAGCGAAGCCCATCGAGCAGAAGCCGTTCGGGATGAGGCAGGTATTCGGCTCGTGGCACTGGTAGTAGCGGGCGATCCACATCTTGTGGGCGCCGACGTCAGACAACAGCAGGTCTTTCGGACCGAGCACCTGACGAGCGTCCCACAGCGCCTTTTGCGGTTTGATCACTCCTGCCGCGTCGTCGTCTTTGTCAGCCGCAAACTCCTCCGTCATCTTCACTCGGCAGACTTCGCCGTGAGAGTGATCGAAGTCGAGATCGTCCGTCCCGTCGCGAGCGATCCGCTCGTTGAACATCCACAGCGTGTGAGCCAGGTCGCCAACAACCTCGACATCGATGCGGTAGTTCTCGTCGACTTCCGACGGGATGAAGTCGCAGTGCACGATCTGTTTCTTTCCACCCGGGTTCCACAGCTTCGGGTGGTACTCGACCATGTCGTAGCCGAGCGAGATGACCAGGTCCGCCTGTTCGATCGCGACGGCCGGGACGTCTTTGCCTCCCAGGCCGATCGTGTAACCGCAGTGCGGGTCGTCCATGTCGAGGGCACCCTTCGCCATCATCGTGTTGAGCACGAAGATGCCGGTGGAGTCGACAAACTTCCGCAGCTGGTTACTGGCTCGACGCCGGATGCAGCCGTTTCCAGCGAGAATGATCGGTCGCTTCGAGGACTTGATTGCGTCCCAGGCCTGGTTGACGATCTTGTCGTCCGCCACCGGTCGGCGGAACTGGCGAGGCTCGATCGGACTGACGTTCGTTGTGTGTTCGGCGATGTCCTCGGGAAGCTCGATCAGGCAGGCTCCCGGCTTTTCTGTCGTCGCGATGCGGACGGCTTTGCGGATGATTTCCGGAATGTTGTCCGCGTGGTAGATCATCTGAGCCCACTTGGTCACGGGCTTGAACATGCCCACAACGTCCATGACCTGATGAGACTCTTTGTGAAGCCGTTCGGACGAACCCTGACCGGTGAGCACCAGCATCGGGGACCGGTCCATGTTGGCATCGGCGACGCCCGTGATGAGGTTTGTCGCTCCGGGACCGAGCGTTCCCAGGCAGGCGGCCGGCTTGCCGGTGAGCCGGCCGTAAATCTCCGCCATGAACGCGGCGCCCTGCTCGTGGCGAGTCAGGATGAAGCGGATCTTGTCTGAGTCTTCGAGGGAGATCATGAAGTCGGCGTTTTCTTCGCCGGGGACGCCGAAGATCAGCTCAATGCCTTCTTCTTCCAGGCATTTTACGAACAGGTCAGATGCTTTCATGGGGAGTCCTTCGCGGTGTGAGTTGACTTCGCAGCTTGATTTTCGAATTGAGCATTTCGGGAGGGCGAAGCTCCTGCTGAGCCGGTTCCGCGTACGGCTCGGCGGGAGCCTCGCCATCCCATTCGAGCGAGACGTGTTGGATCAGAACTGGATCACACAACACCGTAAGCCAGCATCGCGTCGGCGACTTTGACGAAGCCGGCGATGTTGGCTCCGTCGACATAGTTGACGTAGCCGTCTTCCCCCTTGCCGTCATTGATCAAAGTCAAGGGATTCCATAATCCACGTGCTGCCACTCTCCCTGATCTTCCCCGAGAAGTGAGTGCGAATCGTAGCACCGAATGAATTCTGGGAATCAACGTACGAATCGACGCTATAGAGGCCGCCGCCCAAGTCAGTGACATCGCGGGAACCGCCAAATCTAAATTTTGCCGTGCTCGGAGATTTTAATCTCTTTTCGACAAAAAGTTGTGTGTACGCCCAAGCCCCGTGTACGTTTCCCGATTCGGCGGTGGGCATTGGTACAGGCGGACGATTCGGGGCAGGCGTGATCCGCACGTCTCCCGATCCGGCGTCGGTCTGCTGCTTTCGTTCTGATTGGGCGGCGTCGGGCATCGCACCAATCGTAAATTGAAGCTTTTTGGCAGTGGAGATAAGCCCGTCGTCATCGCGCAGCTGAAGGTCGCCATTGGAATCAAGAACGTAGTGATCGCCATAGGTGGAGCCGCCCGGATTGTTGAACCGGCGACCGAGAGGTGATTGGCTTTCGACAATTTCACTGGTTCCACTGCTGCCATCTTCGTAGGTTGATTCCATAAACAGTTTGTCCTTGTCGCGAAATATCACAATTCGTCTGCCGAGAAACGGCGTTTCATTGAGCCAGCGACCAATCTCATCGCGGTCTGCCGTTTCAGGTGTCGCGGACAATTTTGCGGCGGCATCGGCAGACAAGCCAAGTATCCGAACATCGAGGTCTGGGTCGTAAAAAGTGGTGGCCCAACAGCCGGCACCAACCTGCATGTCGGGGAGGTAGTAGGCAATAAGTGTACGTTCGTAGGTACTGTTGTCGGACGCTTTTACTTCTTTAGCAATTGCGGTCAACGTGTCTTCTGACACGTGCTTATTCAGGCGAATTTCGACGCCGCGTTTTATGCCGGGCACCTTGGTTTCGTCGATGACGGTGTAAGTAACGTCTGCAGGGATTGTGGATGATGGAGTTGATGTACCGAGCGAGTCTGCCCCTCCGTCGGGCGTCCTGCTCATGAAGCCGTTCGGCAGCTTTGGTTCTGATTCGGCTGCCCGAGCCGCTACCTCTCTCACTTCGACCAGTTCTTCTTTCACCGCGAGCGACACTCCGAGCTGCCGCAGCCGAGCTTTGTCGGCCATGTAGTCCGCGTACTCGCTCACAGGTACTAGCGGCTTCGGTGATGGTTTGAGAAAGATCAGGCCCAACAAAATCAAGTTCAGTGCTGCAGATGCCGCGAGTAGCGCAATCCAAAGGCCCGTGTTTCCCGTACCCGCCTCTTCAACAATGTTCGTATGCGCATCCTGCGTCGGCTGGACTTGCACACGGATTGGAGGGTTCTTCAGTACTGGAATGGATTCTTTCAATTGCGGAATATCACCAATCGGCATCCAGGGGCCCGCAGCAGCTTCACTGATTTCATCCGTTTCCCTGAGCTTGCCGTTACCGATCCCCTTCTTGACGGCCTTATATGAGACGGGACCGGTGACTTTGCCACTGCGTCTGATAAAGAATGGATTGGCCATGTTACGGTAGCCTCTCGATCAAATGAGCAAAGCGGTCACTTCCCTGGTCGAAGATCCAAGCAGGCCATACTTCCTTTGTGTCAGTCTTAAAAGATCCTGTACAGCTGAAAATGGTGGTCTTAGCTCACCGATACAGGTCCCGTTCATCCTTACTCATCTTTCGCCAGTCCCATGGTGCAATGATCTTATGACTGCCCGACCACAGTCCTTTTTTCAGCCGGCGCGCCTGTGTCTCAGCATCCGCCAGTGTGATGTCATCCGGCGCGTACCTCACATAGTGCCAGGCCAGACCTCCAGCGACAAGTGAACCGTTAATCTGAGTGCCGTCGTGATGAATTTCACCGATCGTACGGTCATATCTGTCCTGACCGTGTGAGACGACTTTCACAACATTGCCCAGGACGGAATCTTTCAATGCCTGGGTTGCATTGTTACCGAATGGCTGGCCACGTTTGTAAACGGCGGCGAGAAAGTGTGGCGCCTGGCGGAGAGTGGCTGGCGGTAAGATCGTGCAGCGCTCACATGTACAGTTGTTGACTCCGGATTTGGCCCGGAAAAGCGTCATTGTGGCGTATTTCCGGTGAATCCGGGGGAAGCAGGTGTGCCGGGTGATCACCGACATGGAACTTTGGACTGAAGTTCGTCGCCGCGTGCTGACGCAGGAACTGAGTAAACGAGCGGCGTGCCGTGAGTATGGGATTCACTGGCAGACGCTGGAGAAGATGCTGCAGCACGCCGAGCCACCGGGATATCGGCTGAAGAAGTCGCGGCCGTCGAAGCTGGCCCCGTTTCTGCCGGTTATTGACGAGATCCTCTCGAGCGATCGGAAGGTGCATCGCAAACAGCGGCATACCACAAAGCGGATCCTGGAACGCCTGCGGGATGAGCATGACTACGACGGTGGTTGGACGCTCGTGAAGGACGCCGTCCGTGCCTGGCGGCAACAACATCAGGAGGTGTTTCTGCCGCTGTCTCATCCGCCTGGTGAAGCTCAGGTGGACTTCGGTTTTGCCGACGTGTGGCTGGAAGGCGAACAGACAAAGGTTGCTCTGTTCGTTATGACGCTGCCGTATTCCGACGCGGTTTTCATGCAGGCATTCCCTCGGGAATGTACGGAATCATTTCTGGACGGTCATCGGCGAGCATTCGAGTTCTTCGGCGGCGTCCCGGTTCGCATCAGTTATGACAATTCGAAAATTGCCGTTGGTCGCATCACGGGATCAAGGGAACGAACGGTGACTCGCGAGTTTCTGCGACTGCAGAGTCATTTTCTGTTCAAGGAGCATTTCTGTCTGGTCCGTCGTCCTCAGGAGAAGGGGCATGTGGAACGTCTGCTGGATTATGCTCGTCGTAACTTTCTGGTGCCGGTACCACGTGTTGATTCTCTCAAGAAACTGAATGACCAGCTGGCGGCATGCTGCCGAACGGATCTGGATCGCCAGCTTCGGGGCAAGGCTGCTGCAAAAAAGGAACTGCTGAATGAGGAACGTCAGCACTTTCTGCGTCCGCTCCCCGTTCAGGCCTTTGAGTCTCATCGCGTTGTTCCGGGACATGCCAGCTCCCTGTCTCTGGTTCGGTTCGACAACAATGACTATTCCGTGCCGACACAATACGCACACCGTCCGATCACTGTGGTGGCGACGGTGGATGAAGTGCGAATCATCTTTGAAGATCGGCTGATCGCCCGACATCGGCGGTGCTGGAAGAAACAGCAATCACTGTTCAATCCCGTGCATTATCTGGCTCTGCTGGAACGCAAGCCCGGTGGCTTCGATCACGCTCGTCCGCTGGAGGACTGGGAGTTGCCTGTCTGCTTCGGCATTTTGAGACGTCGGCAGGAAGCAGATTCCGACAGTGGGGGGACACGCGAATTCATCAAGGTACTCAGGCTGCTGGAAACGCATTCCGTGAAGCAACTGAAGCACGCTGTTCAGCACGGCCTTGAGATCGACGCGATCAGCTGCGACGCCATTCGATTGATTCTTGAATACCAACAGGAGGAACCCATCGCGTTGTTCAGTCTGGACGGTCGCCCACACCTGAAACTTGTGCGTGTCGCTCAGACGAATGTTTCTGTTTACCAGTCCCTGCTCATGGAAGGAGCAACCTTATGAAGAAGACCGAAACGAAGAGTACCGTCCTGCTGGCTCATCATCTCAAGTGCCTCCGGCTTCCCACCATTCTGGCGGAATGTGAAAAGGTGGCCGCTCGATGTGCAGCGGACAACGTCGATCATCTTGCCTTTCTGCTGCAGCTGATCGAACTGGAACTGCTGGACAGGGAACGACGTGCGTCCGACCGCAGACTCAAGGCGGCGAAGTTCCCAAACTACAAGACGCTCGACACGTTCGACTTCAAATCGCAGCCATCGCTGAACAAGGTTCTGATGACAGAACTGATTCGAGGAGAATACATCGATAAGAAGGAAAACGTGCTGCTGGTTGGAAATTCGGGAACCGGAAAAACACACGTTGCCACGGCTCTGGGAATCGCAGCGTGTGCTCAGGGCAGACGAGTTCGGTTTTATCGCATCACAGAACTCATTACCCAGCTGATGGAAGCTCGCGAGGAACGGGATCTGCTGCGAGTCCGCAAGCAGCTGTCAAAACTCGACCTGCTGATTCTGGATGAACTGGGTTACGTGCCTGCCAGCAAGATCGGATCAGAGTTGCTGTTCGACGTGATCAGCACCGCCTATGAGCGGCAGAGCCTGATCGTGACCACGAATCTACCGTTCGAAAACTGGACCGAAGTCCTCAGCAGCGAGCGGCTCACCGGGGCAACTTTGGATCGCCTCACCCATCGCTGTCACATCCTCGAAGCCTCCGGCGAAAGCTACCGACTTCAGGACGCACAACGACGAAAACGAACGTCACGCTCAAGCAAATCCGTGACAAAGACGAAGTAACTCACAGAGGGCAGAGAAAGCCTCAAACGCCTCGCCGCGAGCTGCCAGCCACGTTCCAGCGAGGATCCCTTTCAACCAGAGCGCTGCACTATTCGCCCGCCAGGCGCCACACTTTCTCACCGCCGTTTACACCTGAGGTTCCAAAGCCCAGCGTAATTCGCCGGGACGACATCGACGAGATCATTTCTTCAACGAATTCAATGATGCCCAAAGCGCTGCTGGACAGGTTTACTTATGACGAGATCATGGAAATCCTCAGTTACATTACCAGCGCCGGACGCACCGGTGGATAAGACGCGAGTGTTTCAATCGGGGAAGTGGTCGTATGTTACCAGAATCGAACCGTCGTGCATTCCTTCGAACGGCGGCAGCTGTCGGTGCGACTGGATTTGGGGGTTGGTTCCGTCCGGAGACCTGTTGGGGCGGGGTTTCTTCAGACTCCCTGGCTTCTCTTTGCATCACCGACATCGAGCGTCACGTAGTTCTCCTGCCGTTGAATGATTATCACAGCACGGCGCTCTATCGGTGCCAAGGATCGGAGATCATGTCCCGCACGATCTTCGTTGTCAAAACAGAAAATGGTTTGGAAGGCTACGGCGAAGGTCTGGGTTCGTCATGGCTTCCATCCGACCAGCTGAAACAGTTCATTGGAACATCTCCGTTCGACTGGATTGGCGATACCGCCAATTTGCCACTCAACATGGCTTTTTACGATCTCATGGGCAAGTATCTCGGCGTCCCGGTGTGGAAGCTCATTGGTCCCAAAGTGAGATCATGGATTCCGGTCGCCGCATGGACTGAACCTCAGGCTCCCGACGCCATGGCCGAAGAAGTGCGACAGGTCTCGCGTCGCGGTTACAACTGGCTGAAGTTTCACCTCAACGAAATCCAGGACGTCGTGGACCAGACCGAGGCGATGCAGAAAGTCGCACCGCCTGGATTTAAGGTCCACTATGATTTCAACGCCAATTCCAACGTGGAAGCCATCCTTCCGGTGATCAGGGAGTTGCAGCGATTTCCCATTGCCGGCCGGGTCGAAGATCCGATGCCTTCCAAAGATCACGAGGGTTATCGTCTGCTGCGTGAAAAATCGCAATTACCCATCCTGATTCACCACGGTCCCACTGAAGTCATGGTGGATCACCTCTGTGACGGCTACATGGCCGGTCACGCTGCCATCGGTGTGGCTGCCAAAGCCGCGGCTGTTGCGGAAGCAACCAACACACCGTTCATGCTGCAGCAGGGGGGTGGCACTATCAACCAGGCCTTTCTCGCACACGAAGTAGCCGCATTCAAAATGGCACTCCTTGATCACGTCAATCTCGACAACTTGTGGAAGGATGACGTGACGACCGAACGGTTCTCCGTGGTGGGCGGCAGCATTGCAGTGCCGAAAGGGCCTGGACTGGGAGTGACGCTCGACCGTGAGAAGCTCGAAAAATACAAGAAGACGCCCAGGCCTGCGCCCGTTCGACTGTTGGTCCGCGTCAAGTACAAAACCGGCCTGACGATTTTCTATCGCCACAATCCCGAATCGCCCGGCGAGCTGTACCGATTGCGATCTCTGTCACGTGTGGATGTCCCCGGTCCCGTGCCAGGCTATCGAAACTCTGTGGTCGGTGATTTTTGGGAAGCGGATGACACCGCCGAATTTGCGAAAACCTGGAAAGAAACCGAATCCGGCCCCTATTGGGTTCGGCAGTGAATGATGAAACGATCCACCATGCTGGACGGCTTTGAGTTGCGCATCTTTCGGCGATCTATCTGACCAACTCGTCGCGCACCCGGAGTTTTTGAGATGCTTCAGAAAACAGGGGAGCCAGATTTTAGGCCGTTTCCTTCCGCATGCTGTGCGGCGACCGTTTGATCCCTGTCGATTGCAATCCGGAATTCCCCCAATAGTCTTGTCCGCATCCAAATCGCCAGATGACTCCTGTGATCTACACCGCCAGCGCCCATGGCATTACCTGCCAAGCCCCCTGTTACCCGTGGATTAATATCATTTGGTTTCGCAATGCAACACTTGGCAATCACAATATTGTCCCGTCACGGAGCCAACCATGACGAACAGAATTTCTGCCCTTCTTTCAATCCTTCTCCTGACCCCGACGGGCCTCGCCCATGCTGATTTGACCTGACACTGGGTTGGTGACAACCAGTATCGCATTAAAGTGCAAACAAACGACACGGTCGCGGCTCGGCCCAATGCCCCGGCCGGAGTGTCCATCGACTTTGCAAAGCTATTTGACGAACAGGGACTGCCCGGACGACTAGATTGCCACTCCCTTCGCGTGGTGCGCCAGGACCCGCAGCCATTAAATCAGACGAAGCGTTATCGGTAAAAATTGGCCCCAGACCGGAAACGTCAGAAACAGAAAATGGAGAAGATTACATGCGTGACGAGATCGCTTCCATGTTCAACTTATCCGACCAGGTGACCCTGATCACCGGTGGGGCTCGAGACTTTGGCGTTGAGATCGCCGAGGTGCTCGGCGGCGCAGGGAGTAGCCTGATCATCACTTCACGCTCACTGGCCAACGCCGAAAAGACCGCCGGGATCCTGCATGAGAAACTCGGCGTGGATGTGCTGCCGCTGGAACTGGAAGTGACCGATGCCGCGGCGGTGTCGGATGTGGCACATCGGGCCCGCGAATGGAAGGGACAGATCGATGTGCTGGTCAACAACGCAGGAGGTGGATCTGGCCAAGGTTCCGGGCACCTGTTCGAGCGATCGACCGAAGATGCCGACCGACTTCTGGCGGTCAACCTCAATGGCTGCTTGTACTGCTGCCGCGCCGTGGGCAGGATCATGGCCAATCAAGGTCATGGCAAGATCATCAATATCGCGTCGATCGCCGGACTCATTGGCCGTGACCGGCGCATGTACGACCGCCATGGCATGGCCGGGCAGCCGATTGATTATGCCGCAGCAAAAGCAGGTGTGATCGGCATGACCAGCGACCTGGCGGGCCTGCTGACTCCAATGGGAATACACGTCAACGCAATATCCCCGGGTGGATTTAATCGCAACCTTCCCGAGGGTTTTGTCCGTGACTACGCCGATCGTACGCCCCTGGGGCGAATGGGTCGTGACGGGATTGATCTGCGTGGCGCAGTGCTGTTCCTGGCAACTGCTGCATCGGATTATGTCACCGGGCACAACCTGGTCGTCGATGGCGGCTTCACAACGTGGCAATAATCCGTACGTCGTGACATCAGTACCATCGCTGCCAGAATTGCAGATTACGACCGGATCCTTCACTGATTTCCTCAGCCGCCGCCGGTTTGCCTCGGGATCCACTGTCCGCCAGACTCCTGCCGGAGCGACGGGCTCGGGATTCCTGGCCGCATCGTCCATGAGCCGCTCGGCCACAAAGATCGCCGCTCGAGCCTGGCCATCCTGAACGACGACGACGTTTGCGGCAGAGGAAACGGCAGTCATGCGTACCCCACAAATCAAGGCGTCTAATTCCGGTTTACGCCACAGGATGCGTGTTTTGATGACGTGCATTGTCGTCCGCGGGATTTGTCTCCTGTTTTCAGAAAATGAATTTCGGCTTTCCGATTGCTCAGTCGGTTTTAGGAAGCCGGTCCGGATCGTCGTGATCCACAATTCCCCGGGTGCAATCGAACCTGGAGAACCTTTCTCAATAGTCCGCCACCGACCCGTCTTTTAGCGTAGCTCCGGGCCAATTGTAGTTTTGTGGTTTGCGGGATTCTTCTTGGAGACGTTTCTCGTCCACCTCGACGCCCAGGCCAGGCCCAGGCGGCAGGCCGATGTAGCCATCCTTGTCGAGTTCATACGCCATTCGTGTGACACCGGGCGGGTTGAAGCCGGCGTTCTGAGGGTAGAACTCGTGGATCAACAGGAACGGAATCGAAGAAGCCACGTGCAGGCTCGCCGCGATGCCCAGGAAGGTCGCCGTACAGTGCGGGGCCAGCGGAACGAAATAGGCCTCGGCCAGCGTGGCGATCTTCTTCATTTGGCTGATGCCGCCGGTGTGGTTGCAGTCGGGTTGCAGGATGTCGATACAGCGTTCAGACAGATACGGGAGCACGCCCCATATCGTGCGGTCGCGCTCTCCTGTGGCCAGTGGAATCGAGATTTTTTCCTTGATCCGTTTGAAGACCTCGATGTTTCCTGGTACGGCGGGCTCTTCGATGAACATCACGTCGTACGGCTTGATGGCTGCGGCCAGCTGAATCAATGTGGCCGGTGGAACGGCCGAATGCGCGTCGAACATCACCGCGCCGTCAGCTCCCACATTTTCACGGGCACGAGCGATTGCTTTTACCATTCGGGCGATGTCTGCCGGAGTACCGGAATGATCGTAGATCCCGTGCGGAGGCACCTTCTCAGCCTTCGGCGTGTGATAGACGCGGATGCGATCGCGCGTTGGCCCGCCCAGCAGCCGATAGACCGGAACGTTCCAAAGCTTGCCTGCCAGATCCCACAGAGCAATGTCGATCGCGGCGATCGTGTGCACCATCAGCGCACCGCCTCGCATGTTGCGATGTGCCCGATACAGCTTTTGCCAGATGTGCTCAATCCGTGTCGGATTCTCGCCGTCGATCAACTCGAACAGCGACTGTACGAGCACCCTGGCAGGCCGTGGATCGACACCCTTCAAATCGCCCCAGCCACTGATTCCGTGGTTCGTCTCGATCTTCACATAGACGATCGGACCGACCCAGTACGTTTTCACACCCGTGATACGGATGCTCGATGAACGATCAACGACCTGCGCCGCCGGGTTCTTGTCCTGGCCAACCGCCTGATGCACGACCGCGGCACCGGCGGCTGCCGCGCCAAAGCCTGCCAGCAGTTCGCGACGACCAACGTGCCCTGATAACTGTCTGCGAATCATGGGATGCTCCCTTTCCGGAATGTGAAAACCATACTCTTAACACTTTGCTGATCGCCGTTCGTTTCGCCATTAGCGAATTTTGTAACTGAGGTGCTCATCGCACCGGGCAATGTTCGGCCCGCCAGCCACTTCCAGGTCGGCAATCGTGATTTGATTTTCATCGCCGATCGACCTATTTGCCAGTGAGGCAGTTTCCAAAAGTGCGGTCAAGACAGTGAGTGTCACTCGAAGAAAAATGGCCGCGGCGCGTCGAAACAAAATGGTTTCATGTCGGCAATGGTTCCGCCATGTTTCCTGTTGTCTCGAACCATTTTTGGATCAACAGAGTCGGAAAAATGGGGCGGGACCAGCAGCTCAGGATTGATGCAGAACCGGCATTTCGCTTTTACAAGGCGGCCTACCAGTACAGCATCTATCTGATGCACTCGTGGCACCATGCCTTCTCCGCAGCACATTCGGAGCAGGATATCGACGCTGCTCTGGATGGCATTGAGGCTTCAATTTGCGAGGCCATGAAAGGCTGAACGTACACATGAATATTCTCGTGACCGGAAGCAGCGGCACGATTGGAGGCTATGTGCTCCGGGAACTGCTCCGCGCCGGACACATCGTGTCAAGCTACAGTCGTTCGCCATCGCTGGTGGAGGGCGTGGAGTTTGTTGACGGTGATATCACCCGCCTGGAGCAGCTCCGGGAGGCATGCCCGGGACGTCATGCCATCATCCACGTGGCCGCCGTGCCAGGAGGGGGAAGAGCCACGCCGGAGCAATTGATGTCTGTCAATGTCATCGGCACAGTCCACGTCCTGGAAGCTGCCGTTTCGGCGGGTGTCAGCAAAGTCGTATTTGCTTCTTCCGGTGCTGCAACCGGCTTTTCCTTTCAGAGGCGTGAGATTGTCCGACAGTATTTTCCGATTGATGAGCAACATCCGTGTGAGCCGCACGAAGAATACGGACTGAGCAAGGTGCTGGGTGAACTAACATGTAAGAGATACTTCGACGCCTGGGGCATCCGGACCATTCCCCTGCGTATCAACCACAACTGGTACATCGATCGGGGAGGCGCTGAGATCGTCGCTCGTTCAGGATGGGCCAGAGAGTTCACTGTGAACCGGCTGTGGACGGAAAGGTACCGCAAAGTCATCGAGGACACAGAGGGCACAGACTGGCCCGTACAAGGACCGCCCTCCTCGAAGAACATTCTCTGGGCCGTCACGGACGCCAGAGACGCGGCGCAGGCATTCCGACTGGCCGTCCAGAGCGATGATATTTTACACGAAGTCTTCCTGATCAACGGTGATGACACGTGTTCCACAATTGAGACTAATGAGCTCATCGCTCGCCATTATCCGAACGTGGCGTGTAGAGGACCTCTGGAATGCCATGCATCGCTCGTGTCACACGAAAAAGCGACACGCATGCTGGGATATCAGCTGAGATACACGTGGCGGGAGAGCAATTTTCGGGACTGGCTGACCGACGGCGGTGAGTACCTCATCAAGCCACGGCCTGCTGTCGTGCGAGCCAACTGAAAGGTTCCGCCGTTTCGCAGCACAGGCGGCTCGCCTGTGTACTCTTTACGGCAGCCAATCAATGGCTGCTGACGCCGTTTCGCGATTTGTGCGTACGGCCGACCCTGCGTCTGCAGGCTGACGCCTGCAGCTACACGTTCGCCGCATTCGAAGGGCTGCCGGCAAACGTGGCGGAAGGTTTAGCACACGGCCCTGTTTAGATTTTCCGAATACGGCCTGTAGCGGACACGAAGACAGGTCGGCAATTCCATTTGCGAAGGTTGTCGACCTGGTTGATTCGGTTCCATTTTGTTTGCGACGTGCGTTGGATGGTCGCCGATAAATCGGGACACAACTGAATTTCACCCCGGCTCAGCTTCTGGACCCGATACAGCACATGTTCCCCGTCCTTCGCCTGCAGTAGCAGTGCGTCATTTTTGCACAGGGCGAATTTGAAAACCCTCACCTTTTCGTCGTCAAAGTCATAAGCGGCGGGAATCAGAATGCACTCCCCTGCCAGTTTTCGATTTCGATTGAGACGCTCGTAAGCCTCCAGGCATGTGATGACTTTAGGCTCCCATTTGACTTCATGGCCATTCTCATCAGCAACGGCATAAATCATAGACGCAAAATTTGAATCTTTACCAGATGCGACATACCGGCGGCGAGGCTCCGTACCTACCGCTCACGGCTTTTCCCACGAGTTGATCCGCACTTTGTGAGTCGGGATTTCTCGGGTCCCGTCCTTTGTCGTCATCACTGGATGATTCGCAGGATCTGCAAATGCGTTTTTAGGATCTGAGACTCCGAGGGCGGCTATTGTATCTTCCACAATCTGACGAATCGCCGCATCAACAATCGTCCCTTTTTTGATGTCCGTCGGGCTCAGGGCCGCAAGAGCTTGACGCATATGGTGTTCGATACTGCCGTCGGCCTTTTGATGTTCTTTACTGTAAATCAATTCGGCGTGCAGCGGTCCGGACAGGGTTCTGGTTATACGATGGGAAACATGAATCACAGCAATTGCGGTATCCACATCGTCTGCGAAGGTCGGCCACGGGGATTTTACTGCTTCATAAAATCGGCGGCTGTAATGCCTGGGTTGCATTGTTATCGAATGGCTGGCCGCGTTCCGGACAGTCGATGCCGTGAAGCCGGATGCGAATTGTTTCTTGGTCGTCAGCCAAGACATCAATCGTGTCACCGTCGATGACCTTGATCACTTTGCCCGTGAACCTCAGCGGTTGGTTGCTCTGTCGGTTCGACAGATGGCGCGACTGGCGTTGTAACCGACGGTGTTTCCTGAACCGGATTTTGTGGCTGCGATACGTGTTCGAGGTTGCCACGGACAGGAAGTAGCAGCAGGACGTGGCCGGAGATCTGTGCAGGGACGGCGGCGTCGTAATTGGGAAAGAATCCGCTCCGGGGTCAATGAGTTGGTATCCGTAACAGTGTCCGAACTTACCGAAGGATGCACTGAAGGGAGACCGAGAGCTCGAAGACACAACTAAACCAGTTGTGTCAGGCCTGTCGCTTCAAGCCGTACGAGTCGGAAGTACTATGACTCAGGATTAGTATTCCATAAAGTTGACATCGAACGTGTTCAGGCCATGTCGATCTATTCAAAGTCGATCCATTCAAAGAAGTATTTGAACACCCCGTTGACAAGACCGACGTTGCCGCCCATACCGTGTCTACGGTCCATTGAGTCCATGAGTTGGGTTCGATCCGAGACCATGTTCTTGTTGTTATCGAATTCCAACACAATCATCTCGTTTTCCCAATCTGTTTCGTCGTTTACCGCATGGACGCTATGGGGCTTGCGTCTTTCCAGTGGAGGACTATTAAATTTATACACGTCGTGTAAAGTCGATTCACCGACAATCGACTGCATATGCACTACGTGTGCCTGTTCAGACTCTCTGTTCGCGGACGTTGTGTCGGCATACGCTTTTGAGTTCGATGGAGGACTATAAGTATCGTCAACGCTCACGTCGACGATACTATCGTCCTGAGTCGAGACGATGACGGTTTGGGCGGTGTCGCAACTATTAGGCGTGAAGATTGATGAAGCGGGAGAACCATTCACCTGGCTGTCGCCGGTGACGGTCACGTCCGCGGCAGGCTCGGTATCGAGCACGACGGTATAGGTGTCGGTCGCACCGCTTTCGGCGATGTCGGTCGAGCCGCCGGACTCCTGAATCGTCACTCCAGGTACCGAACCGAT